>Ga0180429_10002791_pt1 | contig 14262 bp, 7 predicted proteins | sample SS_ome_FD_132428 | JGI IMG/M metagenome (GOLD analysis project Ga0180429, IMG submission 132428) | Hypersaline lake sediment archaeal communities from the Salton Sea, California, USA - SS_1_S_1 metaG | ecosystem: Environmental > Aquatic > Non-marine Saline and Alkaline > Hypersaline > Sediment ...
CAAAAGCTTCCAGCAGCGGTTCAAGGAGACAACTGTTGGCAAGCTTGAACCGTAAACGCGCCCTCTGGCCGCGTGCGGTAATGTGTAACTTTATTTTGTGATGAAAATTGAAAGTTATATCCCTTCGGATGAGCTATACTTGCCGCTGGATTGCGACAGTAGTAGTAAAATACAGAATAACGAGGTGTCCGCCAGTGAAATTGATGTTAGTCAAGAGTGTTGTCGTTTCTGTTCTGGTTTTTTGGTGGGGCGCAGGTTCAGTGCTCGCCGTGCCGGCTAGGGCGCCTAGGCGGGTTGTGATCTTCGTTCCGGTTGCGGACCGGGCCGGGTGGGGCGAGATGGCGTATCTGGCGGCAGTGCCTGCCGGGATGATCGCCACAGGCGGTCAACCGGCGGTGGTGGCGCTTCCGGGCGACGGCGCCGTCGGGGTCGAAATTCGCGACTACTTGCGGAGATACAAGCCCAAACGTACATATACCGTTTCCGCCCGGTCCGCCGACGCCGCGGCGTGCGAGTTGTCGGCAGCGTTCTGGAAATCGAGTCCGGAGGTGGTGCTCTGCGGGCAGGGGGACTATTCATCGGGGTTATTGGCCTCTTCACTTGCCGGTCGGTTAGGTGTGCCGCTGATGTTCTGCGGCGATGCGGGCGTTTCGTCCGCCGCGGCCCGAGAGATGGCCAGGCTCGGCGCCGCCCGGGCGATCGTGGTGGGAAAGGCGAAGTTCAGCTCGAGCGTCGTGAAAGTGACGCGTCTTGCTGGCGCCCGTTCCGCGCTGGCATGGATGCGGAAGAACGGGCTCAAAACCGGTTACATCGCGGCCGTCAATCCGACGGACCGGACCGATACGATAATCAAGAAGCTTTCGCTGGCTGGCCCTTTGTTGGCCGCGGCGCGCGGCGGAGTGGCGGTCCCACTGGAATACAAATCGCGCTGGAAGACGCCGTTTACGGGCAAACAAATCAAGGGCGACCCGCCCGGTGGCGTTACCGTTAGAAAACGTTCGAAAAACAAAAAGGACCTCCCGCGAATCGGTACGATCGAGTTTGACGGGCGGGAGTATGGTTTCGTGACCACGGTCAACCCGCATCGGCTTTACGTTGATTTCAACGGCGACGGGGCGTTTGGCGCCAAGGGCGAGGGGCCTCTGAAGACCGGTGACGTCGTGGCGTTCGGCGACAAGTCGTATGCGGTGACTTTGGGATCGAATAGCGGTGTGGGCAGGGCGGACGTTCGGTTGACCTGGCCGACGGTGCGGAAAGTCTGCGACGATCTGAAGGCCTGCTACCAGTCCGCCGGTGCCCCGCCGGAGCACTTGTGCATCGTGGGCTTTCTCGACGCGCTGCCTCAGGCGGTGGTTATGCGCGATCCCAGTTCGCGGTTCGGCGACGTGCTTACCGATTATCCATACTCCAACGCCGACGCCGATCCATTTGCGGAAATCGCCATTGCCCGCCTCATAGGCGAAAATGCATCGCTGGCGACGTTGTATGCTAGCCGGTCGGTCACCTATGGGCAACTGCTGGATGCGTCGTGGCAGGATGAACTTGGGCAGGCCCGCTGGGAGAATTCGTATTGGCGCCTGTTCGAGAATTACGGTTTCAAAAAGCAGTTCCACCACGACGTGGACGACCTGAAGTGGTTGGTAAAGCCTGCTGGAAAGGTCAGGGGCAAGCGGGCCCGGGAGTTCGATCAGTCATCGCCGCTGGCGAGCGTGGCTGCAATCACGCACATGGCCCATTCCTACTGGAAGGCTCTCGGGCAGACCTATACCTGGGACTCGACGGTTCTGCTGGCGCCGGCGCTGGTCGAGTCGGGCGGGTGTTTGACCGCATCTCTGGACCGCGACGCGGCCTGCCGGACGGTAATCGCCAGACTCCTGCGAAACGGAGCGGTGGGGTTCGTTGGTAACGTCCGCCCGGGCATAGCCGCCCAGGAGCACTTGCGAATGGTGTTCTGGAACGGAGTGCTGTCCGGCCTGACGATCGGGCAGGCGCACCGCAGGTCGCAGAACAGCATGTGCCTGGAGGTGATGGATCGGGGGCAGATGACAAGAGGCGGAGGGCAGCGTTACAGTTTGAACATTCGCACGCTGTTTGGCGATCCGGCCTTTCGGATGAGAGTGCCCGCTCGGGCGAAAGTCCCGCCGGCGCGCGTGGTGGTCAAGGGCGATACGGTGACGGTTCATGGACCGGGAGCGTGGTGGCCGGTCGCCGTTCGCGTACCGGAAGACTGGAAGAAGTGGAAGGGCAGGAAACTCTACGTCTGCCGCGGGCCCGGGACATACGTGTCGAGGAACTGGTGCGGAGGGGGATACGACGTGGAGCGAAATTACGTAAACGCGGAGATTCGCACCTCCAGGAAGATCAAGAGCATCAAACAGGCCCAAAACCCACCGGCGCCGCTAGGCTGGGGTGAGAAGTACTGGTCCGACGAACACGCCGACGGAACGCGAACCTACCGCTGGCGGGTGCGCCTGCTGGACTTCGACCAGGCAACCGGTAAGATCACCAAAAAGATCGACCGCGTCGATTACCGCATCGAGTGGCAATAGGCGAAGCAGTTGGCGGATCGCGTTATTGTGGAACGGTTCGTTTACGATGGAGAAATACAATGAAACCCAGGATGAAAAGACGAGATTTGCTGACAACCGCTCCCCTTGCCGCCGCGGCGCTGGCGACTTCAACCGGTGCTGCGACCCCGGCGGCCGAGCCGGGCGGGAAGAACCCGGGCGCGACGGTCAGCGAACCCGCTCGCCAGACGCTGGTGGTCCACGAGTGCGATCTGTGCGTCATCGGCGGAAGTTGCACCGGCGTGTTTGCGGCCGTCGCTGCCGCGAGGCTCGGGGCGAAGGTGGCGCTGATCGAGTCCAACGGTTTCTTCGGAGGGGTGGCGACCGCGAGCCTGGTGAACATCTGGCATTCGCTGGCTGACCGTACTCGCAAGAAACAGATTATCGCCGGGCTTACCGCCGAAGTGATAGATCGCCTCGAGCGCCGCGACGCAGTCGTCGGGCGGTACGCTCTGAACACCGAGATGCTGAAACTGGAGTTGGACGACATGGTCTCCAATGCTGGCATTCGGGCGTTCCTGCACACCCTGTTCGTCGCGCCGATCGTCACCGGCGGGCGCATGACCGCCGCGGTCATCGAAGACAAGTCCGGTCGGCGGGCCGTCCGGGCCAAACAGTTCATCGACGCCAGCGGAGACGCCGACGTAATATCGCGCATGGGTCTTGAAGTATACGCTCGCAAGAACGTTCAGCCGCCGACAATGTGCTGCGTCCTGCGAGGGATGAGAGAGATCCGAAAGAAGCACCGCGGTTTCAACGTGTGCCGGGCGATCTTCGACAAGAAGTATCCCCAGGCGCTCCGGAAGGGTTTTGCATGGCGGGCGGGAGTGCCCGGCGCCACCGACCACACCATGCTTGCCGGTACGCGTGTCTTCGGCGCCAACTGCTCCGACGCTGACGAACTGACCCGCGCCGAACTGGAAGGCCGTCGCCAAGTGCGAGCCTTATGCGACCTGCTTCGCGAGCATTTCATGGACTCTAAGGGCGTGCCCCTGGCGTGGTTACCGGCGAAGATCGGAATACGCGAGACGCGACACGCGCACTGCATTCACAGGCTTACAGTGGACGAGATTCTCAGCGGTAAGAGATTTCCCGACGCCATCGGAAACGGGACGTATCCGGTGGACATCCACAGCGCAAACGGGGCGGGTGTGAAGTTCCGCCATTTGAAAGATGCGCCGTTTTACCAGATTCCGTTTTCGTCGCTCGTTCCCCGCGGGGCGAAGAACGTGCTGGTGGCCGGGCGATCGATAGACGCCGACGAAGGCGCCTTCGGCGCGGTGCGAGTAATGGTCAACTGCAACCAGATGGGCCAGGCCGCGGGAACGGCGGCATGGCTGGCCCTCGATTCCGGCAGGGATGTAGATAAACTGGACGTCGTCAAACTGCGAGCGACGCTCAAGAAGCAGGGGGCGGTTGTCCTCTGACGGCGCGGTTTGGCGCTATCGCGAGTCGCGATGGATGTGCTCGGCGACCGCCCGGGCCAGTTCGGTGATCTGGAACGGTTTGTTCAGAAGGGCCGGGACGCCTTCGTCGAGCATTTGGCGTGTGGCTTGGGTGTGGCTGAATCCGGACGATACGAGCACGCTGACGTGCGGGTTGATTTTCTTCAATTCCCGGAAAGCGTCCTGTCCGCTCATCCTGGGCATGATAAGGTCCAGGATCACCAGGTCGATTTCCTGGTGATGTTTGCGGTAGTAGTCGATCCCCGCGACCCCGTCGGCGCACGCCGAGACCGTGTAGCCCAGGTTTTCCAAAGCCTCCCGGACGAAGTTGCGAACGCTTTCCTCGTCGTCCACCAGGAGAATGCGTCCTGTTCCTTTGGCCGGTTCGTTACTGGCGGCGATTCGGTCCGGCGCCTCAACGTTTGAATTTGCCAGCGGCAGCAGGATTGTAAACGTCGCGCCCATGCCCGGTTTGCTGGAGACGCTGACGCTGCCGTCGTGGCTCCTTACGCACCCGTAGACCCCGGCCAGGCCAAGACCAGTACCCTTGCCCATTTCCTTCGTGGTGAAGAACGGTTCAAATATCCTCTTCTGCGTCTTCTTGTCCATACCGGCGCCCGTGTCGGTTATGCGGATTTCCAGGAAACCACCCGGCGTCAACTCGTAAGGGTGCTTGTCGCAATCGGACTTGGTTAGCGTCACGTTCCGTGTGGCGTAGGTCAGGGTCCCGCCGTCGGGCATGGCGTCCCTGGCGTTGACGCCCAGGTTGAGCAGCGCGCTGTGAAGTTGCGTCGGGTCGCCCGTAACGATGCTCGCCGAAGCGTGCAGCTTCAGGCGGATATCAATCCGCCGGTCGATCGTGTGAGTCAACATGTTGGCCGTCTGGGTCACGACGTCGTGGATGTCTACGGGGACCACCCGCCACTTGCCTTTCCGGGCGAAGGACAGTAGTTGCTTTGTCAGATCGGCCGCCCGGTTGGCGCCCTTGATGACCTCGTCGTTGAATGCCGCCTGTTTGCCTTCGCTGGTCAGGTCCATTTTCAGCAGTTCGGCGTTACCGAGGATGGCTGTGAGTATATTGTTGAAGTCGTGAGCGATCCCGCCGGCGAGCTGCCCGACGGCCTCCATCTTCTGAGCGTGTCGGAGTTGCTCTTCAAGTTGCCGGCGCTCCTGCTCGGCTTGGTTGCGTTTGGTGATATCCAGGCCGACGGCGAGGACGCCCACGACATTCCCGTCGTCATCTTTCATTGTCGTGTAATACCATTCAATGTCGCGCCTGCCCCCGTCTCTTGTCAGGATGGAATTGACGTTTCCTCTCGTCTGGATATCTGATAGGGCGTTCTTGAACACATCTTTGATCTTTACACGGTCTGATTCGGGCAGGAATGTGCTGAACCAGTCTTTGCCCTGAACCTCGGCCAGCGAGTATCCCGAGATTTCCTTCATATAGGGGTTGAAGCGGACAATACGCCCATCGGTGTCCAACACCAGGATGATAGCCTGGGCTGTGTTCAGCAGGCTTTCGGCGAAGTTCCGCTCTTTTCGAAGCGCCTCGTTGGCACGCTTGCGATCAGTGATGTCCTCTCCCACAGACTGATACGAGATCACCCGCCCCTTCTCGTCGAAGATTGCTCTATTGGTCCATTGCTGCCAGCGCAGTTCATCGTGCGGCGCAATAACTCGATGCTCGTGTGTCTGCGTGGGCGACTCGATTCTCAGGGCGGATATGTGAGCTATTACCTCTTTCCTGTCGGTTTCCGGTATCAACGTCAGGAATGTCTTTCCGATAAGTTGTTCCGGCGTCTTGTCGAAGTAGTCGCAATAGGCTTTGTTTACATAACTGATCCTGCATCCGGGCAGGAAGCGGCAGAGGAGCATGGGCGTATCCTCGGCGATGGTCCGGTAATTCTGCTCGCTTTCAGCCAGGGCTCTTTTTGTCCGAACGGCGTCCATGAGTTCGGTCGACAGTGCATACGCCATAACCAGGAGCATACCGATAAAGCCATACTCGATCGTGTAGACAAAATCGTAGAACCCGGATGAGACCATTACATCTTCGATAACGGCGGCGAAGAAAATCAGGATGGCCAACAGCAGCGGCGTCGCTTTGCGAGGGTTGGATTTCCAGTAGAAATGGAGCGCTGCCCAAAACGCGTAGAGGTAGGCGACGAGAAATGAGAAGGCGTGGAAATCCGTGAATGGCCCGTGGGCCATTTCGTTGTATGTCACCGGCCAGCCAACGAAGGGGATTACGAAGTTCTTGATGGATTCCTGGTCTGTCCATGTGAAACCGCCGGGACCGAGCGGGCAGATGGCCTGGACTACCGCCGCCGACAGGAAGAAGAGAGAGAAGAGATAAACCGGTATTCTACGGCGGCCCGGTTTCATTGAAGTGTAGCTGGCGACGAACCAGAGAAACGTGGTGGTGACAAGCGACAGTGTAATCAACTGCATTTGCTGCCACTTAACGCCGATTGCCGGTTTGGGCGAGTTGTAGTTTCCAACGCAGCAGATGTCGTAAAGCCCCACAGCCAGGCACGTCAGGGCGAAGGTCAGATCCAGCCTTCGCCTCGGTCGGCGGAGGAAGATAAGCAGGTGATAGGCGCAGACGTAAAACGCCACTACACTCATCACGAGTGGGGGTATGCTGAGAATAGTCATCCGCTGAACCAGATCGTGTAACCAACCCACAGGACAAAGAGCGTCAGCAGTCCGCCAACAAAACTCATGGCCACAAGGAACGCCTTGTCAGGCTTACCGCGCAGAATTGGCGATATTTTCGTTTCTGACGCGCGGGATTTGCCTTCGTAGGTTTGCTTGCTTCGGTCGTACTCGTGCATTCTTGTAAATCTTCCGGCCGCCCGCGACCACCGGCATTCTACATATACATCACGGGTCATGTCAACCTTTGTTCAGCGATACGCCCGACGGGGGCAATTCCGCGTTACGACAGATCGATGCGGTGGCGGTCGAGGAGGATGTCTGTTGTCCGTTTTCGTTCGCCTGCGGCCTGGTCGTCTGTCAGCTCGTGCAGAGATGCGAAGATCGCCAGCAGTTCATCCAGTAGTCCGCCGGTCAGTTCGCCCAACAGCGCTATCGCGGTGCGCCTCAGGAGCAGGTCGTCGAGGTGCCAGACGCGCTCGTTGCGGATTATGAATTCTATTTCGCGGGCGGTGTAGGTTGCATGGTTGGCCAGGAGTCTGTCTTCACCGTCGGCGCAAAATTCAGCCACCTGGCGTGCGCCTGTTCCGTATCTTCCGAGCAGAATGTTGATGCGTTTTTCGTCGAGACCGGTGGCTTCGACCGCATCTTTTATCCATTGTTTCCTGTCCAGGTCGGTGTGTGGGAAATCCTTTCCACCGCCGATGGGAATCGATTCGGTGCAGATTTTTCGGGGCATGTCGAAGTGCGCCAGCAGCTTGTCGGTCGCCTGCTCGCCGAATGCGCGGAACGGCGTCCACTTGCCTCCGACCAGCGAAAACACGGGGAAGTTCACCGTTTCGGTCGGTCCGGAGACGTGGGTGAAGTGTGATCTGCTCATCTGCCCGGTGGTTTCGGCCGCGGCGGCCTTGAGAGGCCGGACGCCGGAGAACACGCTGAGGATCTGCGATCGATCGATCTTTATATCCGGAAGGACGTGCGAGAGGCACCCGATCATGTAGTCGATTTCATCGTCGTCGCATCTGGCGGTGTCGGGGTGGTCCACGGGGATGTCTGTCGAGCCGATCAGCGGTTTCCCGAGCCACGGTAGGGCGACGACGGCGCGTCCGTCGGGGGTCTCGTAGAAGAGCATCTCACCATCGAGCGCCTCGAGCAGTTCGTCGTTTTCGAGCACGAGATGCGCGCCTTTTGTACCGGCGATCAGTTTCGAGGGATGCCCGAGGTTTTCATTTGCGAAATCGATCCACGCTCCCGCCGCGTTTACGACAACCTTGGGGCGCACCTCGATGTCTTGCCCGCCAATCTCGTCTCGCAGCGTCACAGTATCGCCCAGGCTGCTTCGGGCCGAAACGTAGTTCAGCGCACGGGCGGTTTCGCAGGCGGATTCGGCGTCTGTAATCACTTCCATGCAGAGGCGTTCGGGGTAGCTGATCCACCCGTCGTAATAGGTGACGGTGCCGATGGTCTTCGGATGCAGACCGGGGCGGCGCTTAAAAGCTTCGGCTCGCGATGTGAAGTGGTGTTTCGGCATCTGGCGGTTATGTTCGGCGAACTTTTCGTACATATTCAAGCCGACCTTGATCATCCACGCCCCGCGCCGCCTGGCCCGCTTTCCCGGCGACATTCCGATGGTCTTGCGGATGACGCCCATCATGCCTTCGAATCGCGACTGGAAGGGGATGGTGGTTGGCAGGGGGAAGATGTAGTGCGGGCAATTTTGCAGCAGGAGGTTCCGCTCGTGTACTCCTTCGCTGACGAGAGCCTTCTCGCCGAATTCGAGGTATCGGAGCCCCGCGTGGATCATTCTTGACGGAGCGGCCGTCGTACCGCACGCGAAGTCGCCGCGGTCCACGATAAGCGCGTCGAACCCGTGCAGCGCCAGTTCGCGGAACACCGACGCCCCGTTTATGCCCGCCCCGACGATCAGCACCGAGACATCCGGGTTATCGCGGAGTTGGCCTATCGTGTCTTGTCTGGTCTTCAGGAGTTTGCTGATGGTTTGGATCCTTTCGCTGGTGTACGTGTGCGTTACACGATACAAAGAATTCACTCGCCATTCAATATTACCGGCGATTGTACCGCTGCCGCTGAAGCATTATCATGCTGCCAGCGCCATTCGACGAAAGGAAACAGATGAAGCAAGCAGTCTCGATCGTACTCGCTGCTACCGGACTGGTCACTTCAGTGAGCCGGTCAGAACCGGTATGTATAAGCGGAATCTACCCGCACCTGGCGGTGTTCAACGGGCGGTTCGACTCTGCAAAGCGAACCTGGACCGGTACCGGCCGCGAGTGCGGGATCGGGGCAATCGTGCCATGGGCGGGGAAGCTTCGCCTGATTACGTATCCCCCTCACGATACTCGCGGCGGACCGGACAAACTCTGGTCGATCGACGAAAAACTCAACCTGACATTCGCCCCCGAGTCCGTCGGCGGAACGCATGCCGGGCGGATGATCCATCGCGAGTCGAATCAACTGGTGATCGGACCGTACTTTATTGACGCCAGGGGCAAGGTTCGCGCTTGCGATGTTAAGAAAAAGCTGGTCGGTCGCATGACGGCCGTCGCCCGCCACCTTAACGACCCGAAGAACATGGTCTACCTCATCGACATGGAGGGCGCCGTTTACGAGGTGAACGTTCATACCCTGGCGGTGAAGAAACTATTCGCCAAGCCCATTCCCGGCGATCACGCCAAGGGTGGATACACCGCCCAGGGACGCCTGGTCATCGCGAACAATGGCGAGCGGCGCCCGGCGCGTAATCGACCCGGGCAATACGGCGCGCTGGGTGAATGGGATGGGAAGAAATGGCGCGTTGTCGAGCGCAGGCAGTTCTGCGACGTTACCGGACCTGGCGGGATATACGGCGCTGCCGATGACAAGGCCCCGCTCTGGGCGATTGGCTGGGACCGCAAGTCAGTTATCCTTAAGCTTCTCGACGGAGGCAAATGGTACACGTTCCGCATGCCCAAGGCATCTCACACGTTTGATCCGAAGCATGGGTGGTATACCGAGTGGCCCAGGGTCAGGCGAATCGCGGAGGGTAAGCTGATGATGGACATGCACGGTATGTTCTACGATTTTCCCGAGGGTTTCTCCGCGGGCAACACCGGCGGAATCGCGCCGATCGCTTCGCACCTGCGTTACATTCCCGACTTCTGCGAGTGGAATGGGCGGTTGGTGCTGGCCGCCGACGATACGTCGATAATACAAAACCCGATGGCGGGCAAGTCCCAGTCAAACTTGTGGTTTGGGAAGGTTTCGGATATCAGGGGCTTCGGCCCGGCGTCGGGATGGGGAGGCGTGTGGATGGGCGATGACGTAAAAGCCGACACCCCCTCGGCGCCTTTCCTGATAGGCGGATTCGCCAAGCGCATTATACACCTCACCGCCGACGCCCAGGTCACCTTCACGCTGGAGATCGACATCAAAGGCGACGGGCAATGGAAAGCCCTCAAGCAGATCACCGTGCCCGCGGGCGGGTACAAATACCACATTTTCGCCGACGATCTGAAGGCCAATTGGATTCGTGTGCGGACCAATAAAGACTGCACCGCCACCGCATACTTTCACTACGCCTCGCCGGCGAAAGCGTTTGGCGACGATAAAGCCATTTTCGCATCGCTGCCGGAGGCGAAGAATTCGTCCAGGGGCGGGTTGATCCGACCGGCAGGCCATAATACGAATCTGCAACTGGTCACTGCCGACGGGGCCTATCTGGAAGTCGACGAGAAGATGGAATTCTGCAGACCCGCCGAGTCGCGGGCGGATGAGGTGAAGCGAATTGCGAAGATCAAGCGGGACTTCACCGTCGATTCGGCCTCGGTGATTCTTACCCACAAGGGCAAGCGATACCGTCTGCCCAAAGGCGATACCGCGTACGACACACTCATCGCCCGCGGCGTCCGCGAGTGCGTTTCGGAGCGGTATCTGGTGAACGTCCACGGAACGTTCTACGAGATGCCCCGCGATTCGGGCGCGTACCATCCCGGTCCGGAGTTGATCAAACCGGTATCCACACACGGGCGGGCGATTGTCGATTTCTGCACGTGGCGCGGGCTGATGGTTATCAGCGGAACTTCCGCCGGCGCCAAGGGCGACGGGAACTACTTCGCGTCGGCCAACGGAAAGACCGGGCTCTGGTTCGGGCATATCGACGACCTGTGGAAATTCGGAAAGCCCGCAGGCGTGGGCGGCCCGTGGAAAGACAGCGACGTAAAGGCGGGCGTGCCGTCGGACCAGTACCTGATGACCGGATACGATCGAAAACGTCTCGATATCTCACACGATGCTGACGAAGCGGTCGAGATGATCGTAGAAGTAAACTTCGATCACAACGGTTGGTACGAGTATGCTAAGATATCCGCCGGCGCAGGCAAGACTGCGACCCACAGGTTCCCCGAAGGGTTCAACGCACACTGGGTGCGATTGAAGTCCTCGAAAGCCTGCAAAGCTACAGCGATGTTTGTTTATGAGTGACCCTTTAACGACACCTGGTTCACTGAAGTGACCAGGCCGCGGGAAAACAGGAATTCGACTGATGAGAGTATGCTGGACAGCAATGGTCATGGCGGTAACTGTCCATATAGCGGGCTCGATCGCCCATGGCGGGCAGGTGATTCTGCTGGAAGCGGAAGGTTTCGACAAACTCGGCGGGTGGGTGGTCGATCAGCAGTTTATGGATGAGATGGGCTCTCCGTTTGTGCTCGCCCACGGGCTTGGCGTACCGGTCAAGGATGCTTCGACCGCGGTGACATTTCCCGCAAAGGGCAAGTATCACATGTGGGTTCGCACGCGCGACTGGGTGGCCACCTGGAAAGCGCCCGGGGCGCCGGGCAAGTTTCAAGTGCTCGTTGACGGTAATGCCGTCAAAACCACGTTTGGAACGGAAGGGGCGAAATGGCATTGGCAGTACGGCGGGGCGGTCGAGATAGCAAAGGCCAAGGTGACCGTGGCGCTGCACGATCTTACCGGCTTCGAGGGGCGGTGCGATGCAATAGTGTTTTCCGCGGACCCAAAGTTCACTCCCCCAAATGATCTCAAGACCATGGCGCCGTGGCGGCGCAAGCTGCTGGGGCGGCCCGAGACTCCGCCCGATGCGGGCAAGTTTGATCTGGTGGTCGTCGGTGGCGGGATCGCCGGAACCGCTGCCGCTCTGTCGGCGGGGCGTCTCGACGCGAAGGTCGCCCTCATCCAGGACCGCCCCGTGCTGGGGGGAAACAATTCCTCCGAGGTCCGCGTGTGGCTTAACGGTAAGACGAATTTCCAGCCTTACCCCCGGATTGGCGATTTAGTGCGCGAACTCGACCAGAAACGCCGAGCACATTACGGCCCGAGTAACACCGCCGACCTGTACGAGGATGATCGCAAGATCGCACTGGTGCGGGCGGAGAAGAACATCTCGCTGTTTCTGGGCCATCGCGCCAACGGCGTGGAAATGGATAACGGGCGAATCGCAGCCGTGATCGCCGAAAGCATCGACACGGGCAAGCGTCTGCGGTTTGTCTCGCGCACAGTGGCCGACTGCACCGGGCACGGCGTGATCGGGGCGCTGGCCGGCGCGGAGTTCCAGATGACCGCCAAAGGACACATGGGCCGTTGCAATCTCTGGAACGTCGTCAAAACGGATAAGCCCGCCCCTTTCCCGCGCTGCCCGTGGGCGCTGGACCTGCGCGACAAACCGTTCCCGGGGCGAAAGTCGGGGGGGCTGAAGTCCCTCGGCGTGTGGTTCTGGGAGAGCGGGTTCGATCACGATCCGTTTGAAAAGGGCGAGTACATACGCGACTGGAACTTCCGTGCGATGTACGGGGCGTGGGACGCGCTGAAGAACGTCGACAAGCTCTATCCGAACCACAGGCTCAACTGGGCTGCGTATATCGCCGGCCCGCGCGAATCGCGCCGGATTGTCGGCGACGTGGTGCTGGGCGGGAAGGATGTCGTCGCGGGCAGGACCTGGCCTGACGCGTGCGTGCCGTGCACCTGGTCGATGGACCTCCACCTGCCCAACAAGATGTACGAGAAAGGATTCGAGGGCGACGCGTTTATCTCGCGCGCTCACTACACGCACTTCAAGAAACCATATTGGCTTCCGTATCGCTGCCTCTATTCGAAGAACGTCGCGAACCTGTTCATGGCCGGTCGGGACGTCAGCGTCACCCACGAAGCCCTGGGCACGGTCCGCGTGATGCGCACCTGCGGGATGATGGGCGAGATCGTCGGGATGGCTGCTTCGATCTGCAGGAAGCATGACACCACGCCGCGCGGCGTCTACGAGAAACACCTCGACGAGTTGAAAGCACTGATGAAGGCCGGCGTGGGCAAAACGCCGACGCGGGCGGATGTGCCTGCCCGGCCGAAATGGCTCGGGCTGGCCGGTCCGAATCTCGCCAGGAGAGCAAAGGTTACCGTCTCGTCGAACCACTCCAGCGGTAAATACAAGCCCCAGGCCATCAACGACGGTCAATCCGCCCCGGTCGACAACGACCTCCGATGGGTCAGCGACGCCAAACCGCCTCATCGTGTTGAACTCGTCTGGCTCCGTCCGCAGACGATCAGTGCGATTCGCATAGTAAGCGGGTGGAATCAAGGCGGAAGAATCACCGGGGCATTGGAGAGTTTCTCGCTGCAATACAACGATTCGGGTAGTTGGAAAGATATCCCGGGCGGTAAGGTCGCGGGCAACCGCCAGGCCGACTGGTCGGTGAAGTTCGAGCCCGTTAAGATCAAAGCCCTTCGCCTGACGGTGACAGGCACGCAGACCGACACCGCCCGAATATGGGAGATCGAGACGTATAACCCGCCGACCAAACCAGCGAAGTGATTGCTCTGGGCTCCGGCGTTGGATTACAATCGATGTTTTGACCGGAGGGGGGGGCGGGAGTTTGTCAGATGAAACACTGTTTTTTAATGGTGATGGCGATAGCGATAGCGATTCTTGCTGGGACATCGCTGGCGGGAAATGTTGTTCTGGTCGAGGCTGAGGGGTTCGATGAGCTTGGCGGGTGGAAGCTCGATCAGCAGTTTATGGATCAGATGGGTTCGCCGATCCTGCTGGCCCACGGAATGGGCGTGCCGGTTAAGGATGCGACTACTACGGTTACGTTCCCCGCGACGGGCGAGTATCACATCTGGGTCCGCACGCGCGACTGGGTCGCTACCTTCAACGCCAAGGGCGCGCCGGGTAAGTTTAAACTGCTCATTGATGGAAAGCCCGTTGAAAAGGTATTCGGAACCGAAGGGGCGAAATGGCAGTGGCATCGCGGTGGGGCGGTTAAGATCGCCAAGACGAAAGTCAATCTGTCGCTGCACGATCTTACCGGCTTTGACGGGCGATGCGACGCGATTGTATTTGCTTCGGATGCGAAATTTGTTCCGCCTGCCGATCTGAAAACAATGACCCCGTGGCGGCGGAAACTGCTCGGTATCAGCGAGAAACCGATCGATGCGGGCAAGTTTGATCTGGTGGTGGTTGGCGGAGGCATGGCCGGTTGCTGCACCGCCGTCAGCGCCGCCCGGATAGGTTGTCGCGTCGCCTTGATCCAGAACCGACCCGTGCTGGGCGGTAACAACAGCTCCGAGGTCCGCGTCGG
>Ga0180429_10002793_pt1 | contig 14261 bp, 20 predicted proteins | sample SS_ome_FD_132428 | JGI IMG/M metagenome (GOLD analysis project Ga0180429, IMG submission 132428) | Hypersaline lake sediment archaeal communities from the Salton Sea, California, USA - SS_1_S_1 metaG | ecosystem: Environmental > Aquatic > Non-marine Saline and Alkaline > Hypersaline > Sediment ...
CGCCACCAGCGTCCCGAACGCCACCGCCATATCCACCGCGAAGCGCACCAACGTCAGGAGCATTCGCCGTACGTACCCCGACCGCCGCCCCAGCATCGTGAATGTCGGCGCCCCCATCTCCTGCGCCGTCGCCCGATTTGTATATCCTCCCTCCGCCAGCCAATGCTCCGGATATCCCGCCCCTCCCGCGATCTTGATTCTCAATTGCCGGATCAGATGCTCGAAATCCGCCGCGTGCAGGTTCGGGTTTTTTGCCTCCAGCGTGATTTTGTCATTGTGTCCGTACACCCCGCCCGGTTTCGTCGCCCGCAGCCGCCGCACCTCGTTCGCCACCGTCGCCGCGTCGCCACCCTCTATCAGCAAATCCCACACAAACGCCCGCAGAATCGCCGCCCACTCCAACACATCGAAAAACAACTGATCGTCCCGGTCGATCCAATCCACCAACGGCAGCAGGTACGGCCGCCCCCGATTCCCTCTCCGAATCCGATTCACTGCGAAATAGAAACACGCTCCGTCGAATGCCGCCTCATCAAACACGTCCCCCTTTGTCACCTGGCCCCCCTCCACCACCCGCCACCCCTGCCCCACACACGCCCCCTCCTCCGCCCGCCCCGACCCCGACCACGTGTACTGCCCCGTCGCCTCATCCGGTCGCAACACTCGCAGGAGATCACCCCGCTCTCCCGCCGCCCCCTTCAATTTGATCGCCACCAGGTCCGACGCATTCTCCATATCGCACACCAATTGATCGATCCGCGCCGGATCCACCACCCCGAACCGCACCGCGCCGTCTCCCCGCATACGTACGTCCTGTCCATCCCGCACGAATACCCGCACGCACAGCTCTCCGAACAGCATCAACTCTCGCACCAGCAGCTCCTGCTGTTCGTCCATCTCATTCACCCGCCAGAACCGCGTGACCACCTCCTCCACCTCCGGCGATTCGCACACCACCCCCACCCCGTTCTTGACCAGGAAATCCACCGCCAGCTCCACCAACCGCCATCCCATCGGCGTCGATGTCCACAGTCTATACGCCGCTTCAATCGCTCTATCCTGGCTCATCCCGCTCAGATCCCTCGCCCGCTTTCCCCCCCTCCGGTATCCATACTGTTTCACCCCTCCCGACCCCGGCTCATCCTCCCCCCCGTCGTTGAATCCCGCCGCGTACGCCTCTTGCGCCCGCCGCTCCGCCCGCGCCTGCGGTACTACCCCCATCACCTCAAACACTCGCTCTCGAATCCCCATCACCAGCTCCTATTTCCTGCGCACATAAATCATACCCTGATTTTCCTGCGCACATAAATTACGCATTACGTTTCCGCGTATCCTCATTATCGGCATCCATTCTCACACCCACACGCTCCGCTCCACCTCCGCGTGATAATCCCCCGGCTCCTCCGCCACCCCCACCGCCGCACCCACCGCCATATTCGCCACGGAGCAATAATTCTCCGCGTGTGCCAGATGGTCCGGGCCGCTCTCCACATATCGCGCCACCAACTGCCCCCCTCGCGCCTTCTCCAACACCCGCACCGGTGCCTTCAGATGACCGTAATAATCCCGCACCTCCCGCGCATCCCCCGGCAGCGTCCGCGTCCCTGCGTAAAACCCGCCGAACGTCTCATCCAGCGTCCGCGTCCGGTCGAGATTAACCGTCCCCTCTGCTTTATTCCACTGCACTGGTGCCTGGCGTTTGCTCCCGATCTTTTGCGTCACGTAATACGCCAGCCACACCCGCCCCCTCGCAAATCCGTCCTGTAGCTCCCGCGCCTTGCTCGTCTCCGGCAGCGCGTCAATCACCAGCGTCTCCACCTCGAATCGCCGCATCAGTCGCCCCACCTGCTCAAAGCTCTCGATCTCCCCCGCCCACCGTTGCGGCCATTCCCCCGTCTCCCCGTCCACCTCCCCCCGAATCACCCCGTGCAAAACCTTCCCCACGTCCACCCCCATCACTGTGCGCTCATCCGTTACCCGCCCGTGTCCATACGCCCGCCGGCACCCGTCCAACACATCGTCTGTCAGCTTCCCGCCCCGGGGGACATACGGCAGACCAAGATCCTGATTATAAATCTCTTTCCGCTTCGTCTCGTCCGTCGTATCCAACCCCTGGACGATCTCCAGCAAATCCGCTGTCCCACTAAATAATTTCGTCAGATGAAACCCCACAATATCCCGTTTTGGGAATTTTGCTACCCATTCCCCCCCATCCCCCAATCGGTCCAACCCCGCCCCGCACCGCCGGCACGCCGCGAATGCCTGCCCCTCCCCCATCCCGTGCCACGCCCGCGGCCGCTCCAGCTCATCCCACTCCGTCACCACCGACCCGATCCCCAACACCTGCCGCTCCCCGCACGCCCCGCACCGCACGAACCACTCCCGCTGATCCGTCTCCCCCCACTCCGCGTGGATCCCCCGCTCTGGATACGTCGGCGTGCTCACCGCCCGCTCCTCCGCCAGCCGGCTGTGTCCCAACCGCTTCCGTGCGATCACCGGTGCCCGCGGATCCATCTCGTCCCACTCATCCAGGATCAGCACATCCGCGTCGATAGCTTTCAGTTGCGGCGCCTTCCCGTCCGGCGTCACTTTCGCCCCCCGCAAATAAATGAACCGGTCTCGCACCCGCTTCAGCGTCACCCGGTCCGCCCCCCGCTTTCCCCCTGGCCCCGCCCCCTCTACCACAATATCGCTCAGATACGCGCTCGCCTCGATCGCCGGGCCGATCCTGGCCGAAGAGAAATCACTCACGTGCGTGTCCGTTGGAAACACATACAGCCCCGTCGCCCCCCGCTCGTCCGCCGCATGCAGCGCGTAGCTCACCAGATACTCACTCGCCCCCATCTGACTCGCTTTGTAAATGACCAGCCGCCGCGCTGTCTCGTTGTAAATATCCACCAGGTACGGGTGACGCGTCAAATCAAACGCCTTATCCGGCCCCAGATTCCGCCGGTGCAGGATCGTCCACGTCAACAGGTCCACCCCCGCCGTCCCCATCGCACGCCGTTGCCGCTCCATCAACAGCGCCGCCAGTCGCCGTTTGTAGATTTGCGATGATTCGTTCGAGTTCATCATCCCCCAGCCGTCCCAGGCTCACGTTCATTGTCATCTCATCCCCGCTCCCGCCACTCGCCGCCACCCGCGCCTTGTTCGCCGTCGCCTCCCCCGCCCGGTCCAAAATATCCAGCGCCGACAACCGCTGCAGGCGCTGATCCTCCGCCGACGCCATCAGCGTGATCAGCCGGTCCACCGCCGCCGGAGACGCTTTCGCCAGCTTCCGCTGCGCCGCCTCGATATGCCGCGCAATCTCACCATCCTGCCACTCCTGCGCCCGCCGCGTCGCCAGCTCCAGCGCCCGCTTAATCTGTGGATCGCTCTCCCACCCGGGTCGGCTCGGACGGTCGTACCAAGTCGAGCGATTGCAGCAATCCGGTTGCCGAAACACATCCGACATCGACACGCCCGGCGTAGCCGCCGCCTCCGCCAATTTAAGCACCGTCGTCCTTTGCTTGCGCGTCAACCCCCGCAACGACCGCTCGATCTCGCCCGTCATCCACCGCGGCAAAAACAATACATCACCCTGTACGCCTATCGTATGCCTCCAATTTGTTTATTCCGAGCAAAAAACACGATGGGGCTATACCCCATCACTACACGAAATAAACACGTTATTCATCTTCTCTCCGGCCCTTCCCCCACGCCCCCGCGTCCCGCAACTCCCGCAGCAACTTCCGCCGCAGCGCCACCTCCCGCAACACCTCGCGCAACCGCTCCAACAACCGCGTCAGCATCGCATCCCCTTACGCATCACACATCACAGTGGAGGTGGCGGGAATCGAACCCGCGTCACCGGAGTAGCACTTCGGCCCTCCCCGGTTCTACCCCATTCACCCCCATAAACTCCTTACATTCCCCGTAGTCCCATTATCGGAACCCCTCCACCACCACCGGCGTCGCCACCGGCGACACAAACCCACCCTCCGCCCCCTCCCCCCATACGCACAACGCGACCGCCACCACCGCAACCGCCAACGCCAACATCACCAGACTACGCTGTAATCTCATTGACTCATCCCACACAAAAGACACGCCAACTCGACCGTGTCCACCATCTCCAGCCGCAGTGTCTCCTGCGTCTCCCGCCATCCCGCAAATTCCCTCGCCAACGCGAACAATCGTGCATCCCCCAACTCTCGCGCCAGCACACCCAACTGGCCCTCCAGCGTGGCCAGCTCCCGCTGATGCACCTTCAGCCGTGCGTCGTCCTCGATAACCCGCTTGACGATCCGCTCCGGCCAACCCTCCTCCCGCGCCAGCTCCGGCAGATCCAACTCCTCCCGCATCCGCTCCATCGCCGCCGTCGCCTCCGCCTCGCTCCCGAACCCCCACGCCAGCACAAACCGAAACCGCGCGTCCGGCGCCATCTCCGCCACCAGCCCCGCCCGGATGGCTGCCTGCTCCCGCGCGTCGTCCGCCCAGATGTACCAGGTCGGGCTCGACCCTCGTTTGCCGCCCGTTCGTCGCACCTTCATCAGCCGCCCCCTTCCTCAGCCAATGAAAAAATCGGCTCCAACTCCTCAACCTCTTCCCGCTTCGCCTGGCGCCGGGCCCACCAGGGTTTCCAATCATCCTCAATCTCCCGGTAACGAATACGCACAGGATCCAACCGATGCAGCATCCCATCCACAAACTGGCAACGCAAAATCCACCCACCCACGTGTGGAACCAATCCCTTACGCCGCAAATAATTTGTCTGGCCCTCGAAACACCCCATCCCGATTACCGTCATCGGCCCATGATCAAACATATACATCACGTGCAAATGCCCGATCAACATCAACCGAATCGTCGGCTTGGGCTTTTCCCCCATCACCACCGACATCAACTCATCTTGTGCCAGTTGCGCCGCTCCTTTCTGCCCTCGATACGACAACGCATACGGCACCCCGCCGCTGGGATGCCACAACCGCGCCTCCACTCCCGGCAACAACGGCACATCCGCCGCGTCGTAATCCAGCAACACAACGTCGTCCCGCCCCAAACTCACCAGCTCCCGCCGCACATCCAACCCCGCCGATTTGAAAAACGCATAATCGTGGTTTCCCCCCAACAGATACCAGGTCAGATCGTCGTACTCCGGCAGGTTGTTTGCCACCGCGTCCGCCTGCTCCTCCCCCGTGATTGCGTACAGATCCGCCGCCTGCCCCCGGTACACCCCGTACCCCGCAAATGTATCCCCCCCGTGCAGAATATGCCGCACCCCATATTCCTCCCGGGCAATATGCACGAAATCCCGCAGCGCCGTCACCTGCTCCGCCCGGCTCCCCCCGTGCGTGTCGCTCACCACCCCGAAACAAATCTCGAACGTTTGCCCCCCCTCCGGAAACAGCGCCAACGACGGCTCGTAATCCCCCGCCGGCTTATCCGGCAACAACACCCGCCGTTGCTCATCCCGCTCGATCGCGTACCCCGCCGCCACCATCTCGGCAATGATATCCTCGACCGTGCTCTCCGCCCGATCCACCACCTCGCTCAATTCGTGCAACGTCCTCGGCTTTCGCTTCAGCGCCCGAATCACGTCCCGCGCTGGAACACCACAAAACTCCTCTGATTGTTCAGGTACAGGTACCGAGGAGGACTTCTTTTTCCACGCTCTGTGCCTGGACCGCAGCGTCTCCCGCTTGATCCCGGGAAATCGCTCGTCAATCTGCGTCCAGGTCAGCTCAAGCTCCTCCTTCAGACGATCGATCTCCTCGCCCGTCGGACCCTCAATCATCTATGCCCCGTCGCGCTCCGCCACGCGCCGGACCAAATCCGCCTCCACCCCGTGTTCCTCGTAAAACCGTGACGGCTGCCGCCAGTCATACCGCCCGTCGCTCGCGAACGTCCGCGGGCCTGGGATCCCCCACGCATTCACCACACAAATCTGCTCGTGGAGATGAGCGCCGGCGTACCGCCCATCTGCGTTTCCGATCGTACCGATTGGCGGGCCGCCCTTCCACACGATCTCGCCTGGGGAAACGAACATCTCTTGCAGATGCCACCCCGCCCACACGATCATCTCCCCCGCCCTCGTCACCCCCAAAATCTGAATCACCCGCCCGATTCCCCCGCCCCAATCGTGCGCGCTCAACACCACCCCGCTGAACGGCGCCACTAACCCCTCCCCCAAATCCGTATTCCCCCCACTCTCCAGATTCCAATCCTCACATCGCTGTGGGTGGAAATTGTACGGTCCGTACACCCGCGTCGCCTCATACCACGGCTGATCCAGATCCGCCATCGGCAGCCGAAACGGCTCCTCCGCATATAGCACCTCCCGCACCACCTCCGGCGCCTCATTCCCATCCGCCCCCAGTGCCTCCTCCAACCGATCCGCCGTTATCTGCAGCGACATCATCGCCGCCACGACCGCCTCGCGCAATTCGCTCATCGCATCGCTCCGACCCACGCCGCGATAGCCGAGCCAATAAATTGCAAGACCGCCAGCGCCCCGGCCACCAACCCGATCCGCTCCTGCATCCGCGCCTGATCCTGCTCCACGCGCCGCAAGCGCTCCTCCTGCTCGTCCTGATCCTCGCAGATTTTGGCCAGCTTCTCGATCACCGTGTCCAATTTGGCGTCGAGCAACGCCAGCGTGACACCCCGCTCGTCGTCAGCCATCGGGCTAGCTCGGAAACTGCTTTTTGACCTCGGCCTCGATCATCGCCCGGATCGCGTCCGCGTACTGGTCAATATCCAACGCCACCCCCGCCGCCGCCAACTGCGCCTCCACAAACCCGATCGCCACGTCCAGTTTCGCATCACCATAATCCGCCAACTGCTCCGTCAACCCCAACTGCTCGGCCGCCGCCACCGCCCGCTCCACCGCCGCCTCTACCTGCCACCAATCCCCCCGCTGCCGTAGTTTCTCCAAATGCGCCTTCGCCTCGCTGATCCCCCAGACCAGCAACGGCGGAATCGCCACCTGGATCAACACCATCACCACATTCTGCAAAATTGCAACCTCTTCCTGAGACACCTCACACCTCCTCTATAGCCACTGATAACCCCAATACCCACACCCCAACGCACATAGCAAAACGGCGCCCTGCCCCCCGTCCCCGGGAAAACAGAACGCCGCAATCAGCGCGCCGGGCCCACACAGCCCCCGTCTGTTTAATTCAAACGCTCCCCACCATCATACCACATCCACACAAAATTGTCAAAACCATAAGCACTCCCCTTCCCCAAATACCCTCGAACCAATCTCGTGCAATCTCGAACCCCCTCAACGACCATTTCCAGGCACCAAATTGACCCAAAAGTGTTTCACCTTGAAACAAAAAACGCCCAAAGTGTTGACAATTCTAGCTAGACTGTGGTATAATCTAGATAGAATTGAGAAACAGGAGAACCAAAATGCTCACAAGCGCAGAGACACAAACATTAACAGAATACAAAACAGAGAAATACTTCGACATCAACGAAGCGCTCCGTAACGATGATTTCACAGATGAAGTCGAAGTCATCGACGACATAATGAGCAAGTCAGTCATCGACGAAGGCGTGGTGCTCTACCGCGGTACCAGCCTCTACGCGATGGACCTCGACGAAGACGAGGACTACACCGGCGAGATTATCACTGATCGCGCCTTCATGAGCACAACCGCGAAGAAACATCTGGCCGCCCGCAAATTCTACCGCGGCCTGCTCCTGATCATCGAGGCTCCAGCCGGAACACACGCAGCGGAGCCCGAGGAAATTTTATTCGAAAACGAGGACGAAGTTATCCTCGACCGCGACCTGGAACTCGAGGTCATCGAGGATAATTGTGACGAAGACGAGCGAGTAATGAGAGTAAGAGTAATCTAAAGGAGATAAAAAAATGTATAAGAAACAGGCGACACACAAAAGCGGAAACGGAACAGTTGTGGTGAAAGAGACAGACGGTGGCTACGTCGTCACCGTCCACAAGCAGGCTCTCCCCCCGCACTACCGGAAAGTGTTTGCGACGAAGGCGGCTGCGAAAGCGCATTTCAAGCGACTGAGCCGCTAGTCAACAAGGCCCGCCGGGAGCCTCGAATCCCGGCAAGGAGAAAATCATGGCCACCATCGGATTATACTTCCGCGGTCTCGACAACGAGGATGTCAACGCCCGCCGCGCCAGGCTCAACAACGTAGCCGCCGCGTTCGGCTATACCGCTGAACGTGGTCCCACAACCGGCGAGGGGAATCTCGCCGAAATGCTAGTCGCCATCGACGCCGGCGAACTCGCCCTCGTCCTTCTGCCCGACGAACATTTCCGCCCCGCGCTAGAACACCTGGACTCGCTCGCGGCCGAATCGCCGCGAAACGAGTGGGCCGCCGTCATCGCCGACGCACTCCGCGCTGCGCTCCAACGCAGCGCGGAGGCCGACGCCGCCGAACTGGACGACTACGAATAAAAAAGCCCCGCCTCGGTGGAGGAGGCGGGGCTTTCCTTTTACGCACTACGAACTACGCATTACTCCTTACGTCCGATAACCCCCCTACCCAGAACCAACCAAAGGCCTGGGGGGCCTCTTAACCAGTCCACCAATCATTTCTCACTCCCCGGACCCCCCGGCTCCCACGCCACACACACCCACCGCCGCGCCCCCGTCCAGTAAACATGCACCCATCCACCATCCGTCGGAACCTGGAAACGGACGCCAGGAATTGCCCAATCGGCATCTTGCGTGCCGATCCGATATACGCCTATCTGCCCGCTCATATCCACACTAAACGCACCGCCCGCAAACGACTCCGATCCGCAGTCAGTGCTAAAGCGCAGACCGTGATACGACCGACTCACCCTGTGCTCCTCCATCCCCGGCGGACACACCCCGCCCCTCCCGCTCTCCAACTCCCCGCCCAACGCGAAATATAGACCCACCAATACCAATCCAACCAACACCAACTTTAACAACCCCTTCACCACTCACCTCCTAACTGCATCATCCTACCCCTACCCTCACCTATTCCAACCGTGACATCGTGATATCGGTGATATCGCGTGATATCGCCCCCCAAACCGTGACATCGCCCTGACGTGGATTTTCCTGCGCAAATAAATCCCCCTCCTAATTTCCTGCGCAGGAAATTAAACCCTCCAACTCATCCGTCACCCTGCGCCCCACCTTATGCCCCTCCGCCGTCCGCGCCGGCTCCGTCAACCACCCCCGCCGCTCCCACCGTTGCGCCAACCGCGTCAGCTCATACTTGCTCACCTCCCCCTTGAACGCCTCGTACAACCGCCCGATCACAAACGCCCCCCCCAGCTCCTCCAACGCGTACCGCACCAGCCCCTGCTCCACCTCCCCCAACACCTCCCCCTCCGGCGTCGCCACCTCCCCCACATCACCCGCGTCCACCCGCAACACCTGCACCTGCTCCCACCGGTCCGTGAACGTCAGCGCCAATCCACGTTGCCTCAACTCCTCCGCCCCCTTCCGCCCCAAAATCACGCGGCTCTCGTTGTGCGTCCGGCACTGAAACGCCACCGCCGTCGGCAAATTCGCCCGCACCTGCCCGTCGATCACATCGCTGCTCGGATTCTGCGTCCCCACGATCAGCGAAATTCCCATCGCCCGTCCCTTCCGCGCGATCTCGATCAACGTCTCCATCGCCGCCCCGCCCGCGAAATCCGCCGCCTCGTCCACCACCAACAACAACAGCCCCAGCCCCTCGCACTCCCGCCAATCCCGCGCCCCCACCCGTGCCATCAGCGCCTGCCGCCGCAGCCGCTCCGCCTCCACCCGCTCGATTAACTCCTCCGCCTCCCGCCTGCTGTGCGCGATCGGCGCAAACAATTGCGGCAGCCTGGCGAACGCCGACCCGAAATCCACCTCCTTCGTGTCCACAATCGCCACCTGGTACTCCGTCGCCGGATGCTTCGCCGCCAGCGCCAACACCACCACCTGCATCATATTCGTCTTCCCGCCCCCCGAGGTCCCCCCCACCAAAATCGCCCGCTGCCCCTCCGCCAAATCCAGATTCACCCGCCCCCGCGTCGAATAGCCCAGCGTAACCACGTACGGCTCCTCCGCCAGCTGATCCTCCAAATCCAGCGGGATCACCGTCGGCAGCCGCTTCACCTGTTGCCCCGGCGTTCGCGCCACGCACACCACCAGCCCGTACCCGTCCGCCACCGCCACCCGCCGGCCCCGCAGCGCCGCCCGCCATTGCCGCCACAGCGCCCGGTCCAGCCACTGCTCCCGCGCCACACCCGCCAACCGCTGCATATCCAACACGTACAACACCCGATCCCCAGCCTGATCCACGATCGCCATCGCCCGCGGCAACACCCGCCGCCCGCCCCGCCCCTTCTGCCGCAACAACCCTCGCTCCTCCAGCGTCCCCGTCAGCGCCTGCCAATATTCACACACCTCGTGGTGCATCATCGCCTCATAATCCCCCATCTCAATCCTCCTCCCACACCGCCTCAATCGCCTCAATCTGTCCCGGCGGCAATAACCCCGCCGTCCCCGCCTGATCCAGCCGCCGTAACACCCGCACCCCCGCCAATCCATCCGGTCGCGCCGCCGGCGGCCCCGGCAGCTCCGCTTCCCGTCCCCCCGAATGCCCGCCCCCCAACCGCGGCCGCGTCATCCCGTCCACCCCCTGATCCCGCGCCGTCGTCCGCTCCTCTTGCCCCGCCTCTCGGAACTGTGGCGCCACCGTCTCCCCGCTCCCCAACAGCCGCGTCACGTGTCCCGGCTGCCGGTCTAAATCCACCAGTTTCCACCCCCCCCGCCCATCCCGAAACGCCAGTGGTTGCGCGTCTCCCAACGCGCTCCGCTCGATCACCACCGGGCGCTCCCGCAGCGTCCGCAGCCCGTACACCACCAACCCCACCGCCCCGATCAACGCCAGCAACAACACAAACGGAATCCCGTAATCTCGCCCGTACCCCAACGTTACCTCCCGCATCTCCGCCGCCCGCGTCGCCGTCGCCTGATACGCCGCCGCCGTCGCCCCCACCGCCTCCGCCGTCGCCGTCCGCCGCCCATCCCACGCCGCCGCCGTGCTCGTCACCTGCCAGGCAACCACCTCCGCCGTGCTCGTCGCCCGCTCCGCCCGCGCCTGCGCCGTCGCCGTTCCTTGCCGATTCCATCCCTCCGCAGTCGCCGTCTGCTCCAATGCCCAGGCCTGCGCCGTCGCCTGGACCGAGGCCGCTTGCTGCGTCAATTGTATGCTAACTGCCTGTTGCGTCGCCTGTGCGCACTGCGTCGCGTTCGCCGCCTGTTGCGTCGCCCACAACCTCTTCTGCTCCAAATCCCGCTCGTGCGCCGTCTGCGTCGCCTGCGCATCCGCCGTCATCGCCACGTATTGCCGCTCCGCCATCGCCGCCGCCGCATCCTCCGTCGCCTGCGCCACCTCCCGCGCCGCCTGTGCCTCCGCCTGCGCCGCCTCCGCCGCCTGCGCCGTCCCCACCCGCGCCACCACCGCCGCCTGCGCCGTCGCCTTCTCCCCCCCTCCCGGCATCTCCGCCACCGCCGTCAAATCGTTCATCCGCTGATACGCCACCCCCTCCCCCTCGCACCCCGCCACCAGCAACACCAGCAACATCAGCAACACCATCCCACATCGCCCCTTCATCATCCCCACCTCCAATCGGACCCCGACCCGCCTCCCACAATAATAATCGGCGTCCCCTCCTGCCGCTTCTCCTCCCGCCCCGATCCCCGAGGTCGCGTGTCCCGTTTCCCCCCCAGACACGCGTACACCTCCGCCTGCCCCTTCAACCGCTCCACCCGCCGCCGCGCCTCCCTGTCCCTCCACCATTGCCACCCCACAAACCCGCCCACCACCAGCGCCACCAGGAACCCCAGCATCAACCCCAGCGCCAGCGTGATACTCCCCGCCGCACTCACCGCACCATCCCCCACAACACCCGGACCCACCCCAACCCCGTCCCCGTCAGCGCCCGGTACACCACATACACCACCACCGCCACCGTCACCGCCCCGATCACCGTCAGCGCCGTCATAATCAACCGCCCAAACTTCTTCACCACCACAATCGCCAACACCACCACCACAAACCCCACCACCCCATACCCCACAACCTCCGGCGTAATCTCCATCGCTCCTACCTCTCATGACTGTTGGGAAACCGAGCCTAGAAGAGGAATCACAACGGCTCGACAATGAATTGACCAGGCTCCCGTTCCCTGCTATAATCCCCCATTGGAGTGGGAACCTCGACCAGGCTCCCCCACTCCAGGGCCGGGGCCCCAAACCCCGGCCCGCCTGTCTACAAATTCTCTCGAAAAACTACCTCTGTAAACCCTCGATACCCCCGTCGAAAATGCACCGCTCCCACCGCAAAACCCACCTCAAACCCCAATCGCCCCCCTGAATCAACCACATAAATACATCGAATCCCTCCCCACTCGTAAATCTCCCGCATCAACCGATATGAATTGAACGCTTTATTCACCGGGATCAAATAAACAATATCATCCGCCACCGTGAAACTATGCCGCAACCACTGACTAAAAACACTATACGGGGGATTACTTACAATCCAATCCACCCGTCGATCATACGCGAAAAAATCCCGTCCCTCGCCAATCTCACACCAATCCGTCCCCGCCGGCAGATACCGATAGAACGCTCCATCCCCCCGACACGGATCCAGGCAAACCCCCCGCGGATCGAAAAACCGCACCACATCCCGCGCCACCTCATCCGGCGTCTGACACACATCCTTCTCCACTACCGCTATATCCAATAAATGCAACTGCCCCATCTCACTCCTACCTGACGCATTACGTATTACGCATTACTTCCGCGTATCGCCCTTATCAGAACCCACTCCCACCTCCTCCACCAACCCCCACACCCCCTCTCCCCCCTCCAAACGATACGCCCGTACCACCCGCCCCCATCCCCACCGTGCCACCACCGGCTGCAAATCCACCCGCCGTCGCCACGCCCAACACCACAAACACACCCCCTCGCACACCGGATTCGTATCCCACCCCCGGAACCCACACATCTCACACACCGGACTCGCCCGCTCTTGCATCCGCGCTACATAATCCCGCCGCCACCCATATACCGAATTCCTGTGACACCCCAACTCCTCCACCACCACCCGCGTCTCAATATCCAACCCTCGCTCGTCAAACAACTCAAACGCTCGCTTCTTCAGAGGCACCTGATCCTTCCGCAGCTCCGCCGGCAACCATCGCCGTGCCTTCCGCCCCACCACCGAACGCGCACACCCAACCTGCCGCGCAATCTCCGAATACGACAAACCCTCCACTCTCATCTCAACCAACAACTCCCGCGTCAGCTCCATTGCTCTCCTCCCTAAAAACCAACAAACCCCAGTTGCCGCACCCTCATCAAATCATCAATCTCTTGCCAATCCACACGTCCAGTTGCCACATTCCAAAAATCTAACGGATACATCCACACCGCAATCCGTCTCCGCTCATCATCCGACAATGTCCTCTCCACAAAAAGCTCCCCCTTCTCCCGGCCGCGCCACCAATCCGGTGCCTCCGATTCCTCCGTAAATGGCGGTAGCCAATCCCGCTTCGGACGCCTGTTCATCCGCCGCGCCAGCGTAATCAGCGAATGCAATGTATCCGGTAGCAATTCCTTCAATCGATCCCTCGCCATTTTGTCCCGCGCCGCCTGAGATTGGAGCGAGGTTGATATCACAGTGACAAAATATGGATCAACCGGCAATCCATCCCAAACAGGCACAATACCTACAAACTCCCCCAACTTACGCTCCCCCCACTCAATCTGCGCCAGAACATCTTGTACATCACCAACGATGTACGACTCTGTATGGCCACCCCGTCCCGGCAAATGCTCAAATACAGCTACGCAGGTCATAGAACGTATAACTCAGCTTGTATTATCTGCAACCCATCGCCCCATCTGAGTTGCATAGTGTTGCGTTCTCTCCCATCCCGTATTCCATCGCTCAGCAGCCGTCTCCTCCCGGTCCGTCGCCGGGCCTTGGGCGTAGCAATGCTTGCACCTTAAACTTTATTGCTTTCATCCACTCTTTCATGATAATATCCTTCTAGGTCGCATAAGTCTTCTTGTCTTACCTAACAACTCCAGCTTCCAGTAGTGCCTGTAGCGTCTTGTGGACGCCGTGGCAACCATCGACCCCCTCGGCAACGTAACCATCTGGGAGCATCAACAGCTCAATGTGACGAACAAACTTGCCGTCAGCGTCGGACTCAGAATCATCCACGACGCGGAAGCAGACCGCCGGGTTTTGACCCG
>Ga0180429_10002794_pt1 | contig 14259 bp, 11 predicted proteins | sample SS_ome_FD_132428 | JGI IMG/M metagenome (GOLD analysis project Ga0180429, IMG submission 132428) | Hypersaline lake sediment archaeal communities from the Salton Sea, California, USA - SS_1_S_1 metaG | ecosystem: Environmental > Aquatic > Non-marine Saline and Alkaline > Hypersaline > Sediment ...
CATACCGGATCGAAGATATCCGCACTCTGCTGCACGCTCGCCGCAACGGCAACGGCAATGGCAACGGCTTAACGGCGTCGCTCCGCGACATGTCAAAGCGGCGAGAGCTCGCCGCACTCCAAATTACGGCGCGACAAACGGCGAGGAGGGAATAAGGTGTTCGTAAATTGGCGTCGAGGGTGTATTCTATGGGTCTGAACAGTTGCCTGGAAAGAAAGGGACTCAAAATGACGAATGCAATTCATATCAGATCGAAAATACCCGCACTCTGCTGCACGCTTGCCGCAACGGCGATTATCGCAGGGGCTGTGGCCTTGCTTGTTCTGCCGGGCAGTTCGGTTGGCGAGACCAAAACGCGGCCGGAGAATCTTGCGCTGAAGGCCAAGGCGACTTGCAGTTCCTCGTACAGCGGCGATTATCTGGCGAAGTTCGCCTGTGACGGGAAGATCCCGGCCGCCGGCGGCAGGAACGATCTCAAGCAGGCGTGGGTCGCCAAAGGAGCCGACCACCCCAAGGGCGTGACCTTCAAGCTCCAGTGGGACAGGCCGGTTACTATCGCCGAGGTGGTCTATTACGGGCGAACCGGTTTTGCCTGGAACGAGAACTGGAAGGATTACGAAGTCTATCTCGATGACTCCAAGGCTCCCGTCGCCAAGGGAGCATTGGTTCAGGGCCACGGGCCTCAGAGAATCAAGCTCGCCAGGCCGGGCAAGGCCTCCAGCCTGACATTGCTTTTCAAGAGTTCCTATGGCGGCCCGAACCCCGGGGCGTCCGAAATCCAGGTCTACTCGACGAGCCCTCCCGACAAGATGCTGGGCAAGTTCTCCAAGCCGACCCACACCGGGCCCGGCACAGCGTCCGCGCCCCAGATCGAGGAATCGCCCGCACTGGCGGCGAAACTGAAAGCCGGCAAGCTCGGGTTCACCAGGATGATGCTCGTCCAGCGGCATCACATTCGCTGCAGCCACGTATACACCTACCACTGCGAGGGCCAGAAAAACGGCGGGGGCCTGTTCATCTACGACGTGACCAGCGGCGCCAAGACCAAAATCCTGGACACGCCCGACGGTCAGATCCTCGGCGCCGACCTGTCGTACGACGGAAAGACGATCCTCTTCAGTTGGCGAAAGCCCGAATCGAAGTTCTACCAGCTTTATACTATCGGCGCCGACGGATCGGGCCTCAAGCAACTGACCGAGGGCGACTGCTACAACTACGACGCCTCGTGGATGCCGGACGATAGGATAGTGTTCCTGTCGACCCGGGTGACCCAGGCGGCGTACTGCTTCTTCACGCCGGTGGGAATTCTCTTCACGATGAACGCCGACGGATCGGACCAGAGGAAGATCTCGTCGAACTACCTCAACGATTTCACGCCTGCTGTGATGAATGACGGGCGGATCGTCTACGGGCGGTGGGAATACGTCGACCGCCCGGCGATCCCCATCCAGGGGCTTTGGACGATCAATCCGGACGGGACGATGCTGCAGGGCTACTTCGGAAATCGCGTGCTCGATCCGGCCTCGTTCATCGAGCCGCAGGCGATTCCCGGCTCCAAAAACATCCTCTGCACGCTCACCGGGCATAACGGATCCTGCCGCGGGGCGATCGGGATCATCAATCCCGATCACGGAAGCAACGCACAGGAGGCGATCAGGAATCTTACGCCGGACGTCAGGCTCCGCGGCGTTCGGCACAGTTCAAACGGGCCGCGAGGTCCCTACCAGACGCCTTTCCCGATCGACGCCAAATACTTCATGGTCTCGTACGACGGGACGCTCCTGCTGCGCGACTACGACAGGACCGAACAGACGATCGTGCTGAAGCCCGACGTCCTGGGATTCTACAATCCCCGCCCACTGCGCCAGAGACGCCGCCCGCCGACACCGCCGTCGAACCTGCCGAAGAAGCCGGGCGGGAAGTGGGCGTACGTATACATGCAGGACGTGTACAACGGGCTGGCCCCGCACGTCAAGCGCGGAGAGGTCAAGCAGATAGCCGTGGTCAAGGAGATTCGGCGGAGCCTGATATCCAGCCCGGGCATCTACAGGCCGCACTTTGATTTCCAGAGAGTGCTGGTCTCCTGCGGGGCGACGTATGTGCCCAAGCAGCTCATGGGATACGCCAGGGTCGAGGAAGACGGCTCGGCGAGTTTCAAGGTCCCCGCCGAGCAGCCGATCTACTTCATGGCCCTCGACGCCGAAGGCCGGGCGGTCCAGAGGATGAGATCGTTCACGCACCTTATGCCCGGCGAGAAGCAGAGCTGCGTCGGTTGCCACGCCGACCGCAACTACGCCACTCCGCCCAATCGCAGCAAGCGCCCGATCGCTCTGCTCCGCCAGCCGCAGGATCTCGTAACGCCGGAGTGGGGCGAGGTCGCGTTCGATTACGCCTCGATAGTTCAGCCCGTGCTGGACAAGCACTGCATAAAGTGCCACAACGCCAAGAAGAGGCCCAAAGGCCTGGACCTGTCCGGCGACAAGACCGAACTGTTCAACATCTCCTACGAGATGCTGGCCAGAAAGAACCAGGGCAGGACCGGCAGCCCGTACATAAGCTGGATACCCACGTACAACGGACACGAGTGGAACATACTGGAGGTGACCCCCAAGAAGTGGGGCTCGCCGGTCAGCAAACTGGCCGACCAGATACTCAGCGGACATCCCGACGATGAGGGAAAGCCTCGCATCGCGCTCGACGAGGCGAGTAAGCGGAGAATACTGGCGTGGATCGACCTGAACGTGCCTTATTACGCGACGGCGGACACCGCGCATCCCGAACTGCCGGCCTGCCGGCGCGTCACGCCGCCGAAACTCAAGACCGTGATGGACGGCGTCTACGCCAGACGCTGCGCTTCGTGCCACGTGGCCAGGAACGTCAAGATCCAGAAGCCCTGGCAGCCGCCGCATTCGCGGAACAAGTGGGGCGAAGTGGGCCTGAGGATCGAGAACCCGCACTTGAATTACTTCATGCTGGCCCCCTTGGCGAAAGCCGCCGGCGGACTTGGAGTTTGCGGCCAGGGTGTCTACAAATCCGCCGATGACCCGGACTACAAGGCGGTGCTCAAGACATTTGAAGTTACCGACAAGTTGTTGAAGGATCGTCCAAGAATGGACATGCCCGGCGCCAAGGCCTCGGCCTGCTGCGAGTCGGGATATTTCCGAAAGCCGGCGAAACACTAGCTGGCTCATAGAACCCTATGCAAATAAACAGGATCAGAATGATTGATCCGCCAAATCCGGACAACAGCAAGCTGGGTCTGTTGATTAACGTGATTTGTGAGAATGATGACGTATTGTCACGTGACTTCGTTAAGAAGGCCAGGGCCTGCCTGCCGTAGGCACGGCACAGCGATCTGTCGCCAGACAGTCAGCGACGCCCTGGGTCAACGATAAGTAGTTCTAAAGCCAGGGCGAAACTTGATTCGTAGCCGGTCGCGCCCTTTCAGGGCTTTCCGGGATGTAGACCTGGGAACCCAGGGCGACGCTGCGGGCCGTTGGCCCTGCGCTATGCCCCGGGCTGTCGAATACGAGCCCTTCAGGCTCGAAGGCCAAGAATCAGAGGCTTTTTCAACAGCCCCACTGTCAGGAGTTTCCCGGTTTTCAGATCCGGCTTGCCGGCAGGGCCTGGACTGTTTCGGTTATCGGCATGGGCGAGTTGGTCATGCATATTACCGCGCCGGCGCCGATGGGGGTCTTCAGTTTCTTCAATACTGAAAAATGCTGAACATCCTTCTTTGACGGCGCGGAGGTCTTCTTGATCTCGACCGGCTGAATTACCCCGTCGGCGACGATCAGTAGATCGATCTCCTTCTGATCGGCGTCGCGATAGTAGTACAGCGGCGCCGACTTGCCGGCGTGGCGGTAGCTCTTGAGCACTTCTGCGACGACCCAAGTCTCAAAGAATGCTCCGCCCATTGCGCCGGCCTCGATGGTTTGCGGGCTGGACCATTGAGTCAGGTAAGCCGCCAGGCCCGTGTCGAGGAAGTACAGTTTCGGGGCCTTCACCAGTCGCTTGGTGAGATTGTTGTGATACGGCTCAAGCAGATAGACGAGCCCTGAGGCCTCAAGAACGCTCAGCCATTTCCTGGCGGTATTCGACGAGATGTCGGCGTCGCGGGCCATGTTGGCCACGTTTAACAGTTGGCCCGTTCGACCGGCCGCAGTTCGCAGGAATCTCATAAACGACATCTCATCGCCGATATTCAGCAGCGACTTGACATCCCGCTGGAGATAGGTCTGTACGTAAGAACCGTAAAACAGGTCGCGGTCCATCTCGTCGTCGATCGCGATGGCGGGCAATGCGCCTCGCCAGATCCGCTTGTACAGTTCCATGAGCCCCAGCGGCCTGTCGCTGGCGGGGCTGAAACTCTCCGGACAGAAACCCGGGCGACCTTCGGCATTCCCCGCCAGTTCGCTTGTTGAGAATCCGAGCAACTGTAGGATCCCCACCCGGCCGGCCAGCGACTCAGACACATTCGCCATCAAATGAAACTGCTGCGAACCGGTCAACCAGTAAGCGCCCTTGTCGGTGTGAGAATCGACGGCGATCTTGATATGCCCCAGTAGTTCGGGGGCGTATTGGATCTCGTCGATCAACACCGGCGCGGCGAACCGCTGTAGGAACAGGCCCGGATCCTCCTTAGCCAGCATCCGCGCCTGCGGATCGTCCAACGTAACGTATGCCCGATCCGGCCCAGACGAGTGGCGAAGACACGTCGTCTTGCCCACCTGCCTTGGCCCGGTTATCAGCAAAACGGGGAACTGGCCGCTGGCCTTTTTCACACTACTGGTGATCGTCCGATCAATGTACATGGCAAATCTCCGGTTATTATGCAATGCGATTGCATTATACACGCATATCAGGCCAGCATGGACATAATATCGGATAAAATGCACTGCCAATGCATAATACACGCAATTGTGCGAAGCTGGACAGCTTGTCACTGTGAGAATCGGGACGGGTGTCTGAGGGATTCGCTCGTATGTTGGCCTTCTTGGGGCGGCCGGGCGAATTGGGCTGGTTTCGCCTTCGGCGAGAACTACTTGCTGGAGGCGCCGGCAAGAGGCGCCGGCTGGTGTGCCCGTTCGTGATGGGCCGTTGTTGTTGGCCGTTGTCGTCGCCAATTGCCAATTCCCAATTGCCAGCCGTTTGACTATAATACCCGGCCGCTTGTGAGTCGAATGTCCGACTTGCGGCGGTCTAACTTTTAGGAGCTTGCTGTGATTTTCAAACCGAAAGATATGCGAATTCAGGTCCGGTCACTCATGAAAGACGGTCTGGGCGACGTGACTGTCAAACATATGGTCGAGTGCGACGATCTTCCGAATCTCCGCTTCCTGGGCGAGATGACGCTGCCGGCCGGCGCGTCGATCGGCGATCACACCCACGCGAAGGAAACCGAATACTACATCATCACCGACGGGATCGGCATCGTTAACGATAACGGCGTGGATGAACGAGTCGGACGCGGCGATCTGATAGTAACCGGCGGCGGGGCGACGCACAGGATCAAGAACGCCGGGTCGACCCCGCTTGTGATTATCGCTTTTATCGTTACTAACGACTAACGGCTTTTTACACCACGGACCTGCCTGCCGGCATGGCAGGTGGCACGGATAGCACCGATGGTTACGGCTTACGGCTGCGGCCAACGGCTGCGGCATATGACGGCGGATAGTACGGATGTTGCGATGTTCGTAGACGCGGCATCTTGCCGCGTTGGCTGCGTTGGGAGCTGACAACTCGGCCAGACGCTGAGCCTGCGAACGGCGCTGCGGAGTTCTTGCCGTTGCTACGGCGTTTTCGGTATCTCTTGGATAATTGCTTCCAGACGCTTTCCGTATTCTACGTAGCTGGAGTAGCGTGCCTCGTCGGATGAGCCTACTGAGTCGTCGTGGAAGACTACCGCCAGGTGGGGCTCGATCGAGATCCCGCCGTCATACCCGCCGCCGAGCAGGTCGGTCAGGATTCGCTTTACGTCGCCGGAGCCCTCGCCGGGCCAGGTGTACTCGGCGTCTTCGGTCTCGGCGCTCCACGTGCAGTCCTTGATGTGGATGTAGGCCACGTGCTCCCTGACGTGCGAGTAAAACTCCCACGACGACTGCCTGGGATACGGCTCGGGTTTCGTGCGGTCGGCCAGGAACACCGGATTGCCGGTGTCGAACACGAGCTTCAGGCCGGGGACGTTTTCCAGAAGCTTCAGCGTATACGGCCAGCCCATCCCGCCGTAGTTCATGCAGTTTTCGTGCACCGGCGTTATCCCCGCGTCGGCGAATCGGGCCAGGATCTCACGCAGGCGTTTGAAGCGTTCTTCGGCCAGTTGATCATCGGGGCTCCGGCCCTCGATCACCGCATAGCTCATGATGCGGACGAGCTTCGTTCCGAGGCGCTGCATTCGGGGGATCGCGCGTGCGACCTCGTCCATGCTCGCATCGCTGGGATCGGTGATCTGCTTGGCCCAGTTGGAGATCGCCGAGCCGAAGCAGTTTATCGAAACGCCGGCGTCCTGGAGCTTACCGTAGACTATGTCGAACTGCTCGTCGCTCAGGTCGTGTATGTTCTTGCCGTCGACGTTCCGGGCTTCGATGTTCGACCAGCCCAGTTCGAGCGTCGCCTTGATCTGTTCGTCGATCCCGTCGGCCGCTTCGTCCGCAAATCCGGTTAAATACATTTTGTATGAGTCCTCTCTAACCTCTAACCTTCTAACTTCTGCACTTCTAAAAAGTTCCTTCGACGTCCATGACCTTGGCCTTGGAGGTGTCCTTCACGTACGTCGACGAGTCGATCCGCTCCTGGAGGAGTTTGTGGTATTTCTCGGCGTCGATCGGCAGGTCGACCCACGCGTCGGTCCAGGCGCTGAGCAGCATCGCGTTGCTGAGGGTCAGGCTGTTGATCCCCTCCGAGCCGTCGGCGACCATCAGCGACGGGTCGTCTGCGAGGATCGCCTTGATCCATGCGGCGGTGACTTCGGCGTGCTGTCCGCCGGTGTCTTCGGCGGGTATCTCGCACTTCCAGACTTCCGGCGAGCCGAATCCGCCTTCGTACTCGGCGTTGAACTGCCGCTCCGGCGTGCGATTTCGCCAGAACGTAAGCTTGTCGTCCTCCATGATGATCTTGCCCCTGTCGCCTGCGATCTCGAATCGGTTGGTGCCCGGCGCCTCGCCGGTCGACGTGATGAACGTGCCGGTGGCTCCGTTTTCGTATTCCACGTAGGCGGTGACGTCGTCTTCGACTTCGATGTCGTGATACTTCCCGAACGAGCAGAACGCCCTGACGCGTTTGGGCATCCCGCAGAACCACTGCCACATGTCCAACTGGTGGGGGCACTGGTTCAGCAGCACCCCGCCGCCCTCGCCGGCCCAACTGGCCCGCCATCCGCCTGCGTCGTAATAACTCTGCGGGCGGTACCAACTCGTCACGATCCAACTGTTGCGCTTGACCTCGCCGAGTTCGCCGGAATCCAGCAGATCCTTGAGCTTCTTGTGCAGGGCGATCGTCCGCTGCTGGAACATCATCGAGAACATCCTGCCGGCCTTGGCCGCCGCGGCGTTAAGCTCCTCGACCTGGGCGGTGTATACGCCGGCCGGCTTCTCGCTCAGAACGTGCATCCCGCTTTCCAGCGCCTGGACCCCGAGGGCCGGGTGGTGGTAGTGGGGCGTGGCGATCAGGACCGCGTCGATGCAGCTCGAGTCGAGCATCGCCTCGAAGCTGTCGAACGTCTTCAGATCGCCGCCGAGCTTCCTGGCGGCGGCCGACAGCGATTCGGCGTTTGCGTCGCACAGGGCCGTCAGTTCGGCCCCTTCAATCTCGCCCTTGGACAGGTACTTGCCGTGGGACAGTCCCATGCCGCCTGTGCCGATAATGCCTACACGAACTTTCTCCACTGATCTGCTCCCTTTGGTCTTTCGGCTGTTGGATGCTCACTAATAGATGCTGATGATGTCGGCGCCGGGGTAGTAGAATCTGATTATCTGCGGGGCCTTCCAGCCGGCTGTCGCCTTGCCCTGGAGTCCGTACTGGCACATTCCCACGCCGTGTCCGAATCCGCGCCCGTCTCGGAACTCGATGGCGTTTCCGACGTCGACGATCCGGCAGTTCATCGAGTAGAGCTTCTTGCCGGCGGGGCTCTTGCTGTAGATCAGCGCCAGGCGTATCTTCTCAGCCCGGAGCCGAGCGGTCTTTCCGCCGTGTCCGACAATGTCGACCCAGACGGGCCGACCGTGGGCGAGTTTCTGCGTGACGCGGATTGTCTTCAGCGAGCCGAGCGCCGCGACCGACGGATGGTATCGCGCCAGGCGCCTGAAAATCTCGGCCTTGGAGACCTTGACCGGCGCCCATCGGTATCGTTTGCTGGTTGTGCAGTGGAGGCATTTCTGTCCGCCTCGCAGCGGTTCGATCGGCGGGGCGTCCCTCAGGACGATCGCGCCGTTGACGAATCCTCCGCAGCAGGATGAATACTGCGGCATGAATATGCGGTTCTTGCCGGCGTGCCTGACCGTCAGGATCCACCCGGGCGTCGAGTCGACGGCCTGGCGCGATCTGCTGGTCTCGGCGGACATCCCTCCGTAGACCTGCGACGAGACGGTGTCGTCGACGTCGTATTCCCTGGACCGCCTCTTCTTGAGCATGTGGTTCAGCGCGAAAGTCCTTGCGGCCACCGCGAGGCTGCGGTAGGCCTCGATATGCCACGAAGGGAACAGCTCCCTGGCCAGTACGCCGGCGAGATAGTCCTCGAAGTCGACGTAGTTGATCACGACGAATCCGCTGGGTCCTTTGGCCAGGAGATGGAGCTTGCCGCGATAGGTCTTGCCGTTGAATCCGACGAACCTGTCTGATCGGTTGTTTATCGGTTCGATTATTACGCGCGGAGCCTGGAAGGCTGATGCGCCCGCGATCCATCGTCCGCCGCGTCGCCGGACCGTGGAAATCGGGGCGGCTCCGAGCCCGGCGGGTATTTGCACGTTTCGATCGACTGCGATTGTCGCTCCTCTCCCGGCCGACAGGTCCGCCGAGGCTATCGGGCGGGGCGTCAGCAGCACGCGGATGATCGGTTTGCCGTCAGGAGCCTTCAGCAGCGGCAGGTTAATGCGCGCCGCCGGTCCGGGCGTGGGCGTTGACGGCCGGCATCCGACTACGCAGCAGGCCGCCAGGCCCGCGGCCAGCGCGATCGCCAACTTGCCGGTGAGATTTGTCGAGAGCTTTTTGTAGGCCATTGATTCGTCGCTTCCGGCCGCGGCCGAGGCCCGTCGAACGCAGCGGGTTTATTCGCTTAGTCGGATTCGGCCAGCCTCAGTCCGTACTGTCCCAGGGCCTGTCGTATGGTGTTGAGGCTTGTCTGACCGAAGTTCCTGCACGCCAGCAGTTCGGCTTCGGTTCTGCTGACGAGGTCTCCGAGCGTGTCTATCTTGAGCAGTTCGAGAGCTTTTCTCGCTCGCACGGACAGTTCGATTTGCGACAGCGGGGTGGCCATCACGCCGTCCTTGGCCTGCGGCGAGGTGTCGGGCGTGAACATGTCCGACAGGTCCGCCGCAGCCGAATCCTCCAGCGCCTGCCCGAGTCTCAGGCCCTTGAGGGCCAGCATGTCCCGGATCTCCTTGAGCGACGTTTCGCCGAAGTTCTTGTACTCCAGCAGGCGGGTTTCGGGCGTATTGACCAGATCGCCCAGCGTGTTGATGTCCATCTTCTTGAGGCAGTTTCTGGCTCGCACCGACAGTTCGAAATCGGTGACGGGGGTCTCGAGTATCGCGTTTCTCTGGGCCATCATCTTGGCCCGGTCTTCGTCGAAGTACATCGTCTTTGACGCTTCGGCGTCGCGGAGGAAGAGTCTGGCTCGCCAGTGTGTGGGGTTGACCGCCAGTATTCGCCTCAGGCACATGCAGGCCTGATCGTAATCTTCGGCGTCTTCGTACAGGACAGCCATGTTCATCAGCGCCCCGACATTGACCGGCTGCAGGGTCAGGCACCGCTGGTACAGCTCCATCGCCCGGTCTTCCTGGCCGTACAGATCGTTGAAATACGCCAGCCTGAACAGCGCCGCGGGATTAGTCTCGTCGGCGGCCAGGGCCTGCTCGTACGCTTCGCCGGCGGCTTCGATATCGCCGTCAAGCTCGGCGAGCATTCCCCGCACGCAGAGGTACTCGGCTGTCCGACCGAGTTTATTGGCCAGGGGCTTGATCGCTTTGGCGGCCTTGGCGGTGTCGCCGGACAAGGCCGTCGCTTCGGCTATCTCCAGATCGATCTTCGGATCCTCCCAACCTCGCGCCTTGGCCAGTTCGAGTTCTTCGATCGCACGCTGGTGGTGTCCGAGATGCTTTTGGCACTGGGCCATGAAGTATCTTCTGTCGCGGTTGTCCGTTCCCGCCGACAGGACTTCGAGAGCCTTCTGGAATCGGCAGACCATGTAGAGTGCGATTCCGGTCTTCACCGCCGCGGTTCCTTTGGGCTCGGGGTCTTGGCCTTCCAGCATGCCGACCATTTCCCTGAGCTTGTCGGCGGTGTCGCCGGCTTCCGAGAGCGTGTCGTTGAGCTTGAGGTAGTCGTCATAGGTCCACGTGTCGCGGGCCACAAAGTCTTTGATAGCGTCCTGGGGCGTTTCTTCCATCTCGATTTCTCCGGCCTGTATATAGTCCGACTGAAAATACTGAGTCATTGGCTGCAAGCGACAAGTCGGGTATTATAGCGAAATGCGGGCCGACTGCAACCGAATCTGACCCGCGGGTAATTGACATGAATCATAGGGACAGCAGCAAGCCGGTTCACCTTATAGTGAATCCTCGCAGCGGACACAGCGGGAGGCGCCGCGACCTGGCCGAACTGCGGACGGCCCTCAGCGACGCCGGCGTGGAGTTTGTCGAGTACACCACTCGCAGCGCCGCCGACGCGACCGCTCGGGCCGCACAGATCGCTCCCGAGGCTCGCGCCGTGATGGTCTGGGGCGGAGACGGCACCGTCAACGATGTCGTCAACGGCATGATATCCAGCGAGACTCCGATCCTGCCGTGTCGGGCGGGGACCGAGAACCTGCTGGCCAAAGAGCTGCGGATACCGTCGGATCCCAGGCGAATAGTCCAGACGCTGCTGACCAGCCCGACGCGGCAGTGCGACGTGGGGGTCATAAACGGCCATAATTTCATGCTGATAATCGGCGTCGGGTTCGACGGCGAGGTCGTGCGGCGCCTGTCGGCGGTCCGCAGCGGGCACATATCGTATCTGAGTTATTTCTGGCCGATATGGCGCACGTTCTGGGAGCACGATTTCCCGAAGATGCGGATAATCGCCGACGGGCGGGAGATATTCAACGACTTCGGAATGGCGTTTATCGGGAACATATCGCGGTACGCCGTGGGCCTGAGGATATGCCGCGACGCGGTCTTCGACGACGGGCTGTTGGACCTGGTGGTCTTCTCCTGCAGGCGCCAGAGCGCCCTGATGCTGCACGCGGCGTGGACTCTCCTGAGGCGCCATCCGCTCAAGGGCGACGTGATATACAAGCAGTTCCGCGATCTGAAGATCGAGTGCGAAAGACCCGTATCCAGCCAGGTCGACGGCGACGTGGGACCCGATACGCCGCTGGAGGTTTCGCTGGCGCCCGGTAAGATAAGACTCATAATTCCTCCGCCCAGGCCCAGTCCGTGGGCGCTGTGGCCCTGGAAAGGAAACCCCTGATAATGATCGACGACAACGATTTTGCGTGCAGCATAGGGCCGGTCACTTTCGGTCAGGGCGCCCTGGCGGTCATCGCCGGACCGTGTATGGCCGAATCCCTGGAATTGTGCCTGCAGGTCGCGTCGGAGATGGCGAAGATCTGCAACGAACTCGATATCGGGTACGTTTTCAAGGCCAGCTTTGACAAGGCCAACCGCACCAGCGCCAGCAGCTATCGGGGTCCGGGCCTGGACACCGCCCGACCGTGGTTCCGGCAGGTGGCCCGCGAGGTCGGCGTTCCGATCGTCACCGACATCCACGATCCGTCGCACGCTCACGCCGCGGCCGAGGTCGCCGATTGCCTGCAGATACCGGCGTTCCTGTGCCGCCAGACCGATCTTCTGGTCGCCGCGGCCCGGACCGGGAAAACCGTGAACATCAAGAAGGGGCAGTTCATGGCCCCCTGGGACATGTCCCAGGCGGTCGACAAGGTCCGCGCCGCGGGTAATGACAGCGTGCTGCTGACCGAGCGCGGCACGACGTTCGGGTACAACAGGCTGATAACCGATTTCCGGGGCATACCGCAGATGAGGAAGTTCGCACCGGTTGTTTTCGACGCGACCCACTCGGTGCAGGAGCCCGGCGGATTGGGCGGAGCATCCGGCGGAAAGCGGGAATATGCGCCGCTGCTGGCCGGCGCGGCGATAGCCGCCGGGGCCGACGCGCTGTTTATCGAAACCCATCCGGACCCCGACAGCGCCAAGTCCGACGCCGCCAGCCAGATCGCGCTGGCCGACATGCCGGCGGTTCTGCGAAGATGCCTGGCAATACGAGAGGCAGTGATGAATGATGAATTCTAAATACGGCGACGGCGACATCATATTTCAACCGTGATTCGCGTCGGAGCGTTCTGGAGCCTGCCTGCGGTAGGCAGGTGCGGCGAGCTCTCGCCGCTGTCACTTGTCGCGGAGCGGCGGTTTTGCCGCTAGCCGTTAGTCGTTACAGATAACAGATAACAGACAACATGCTTTCAATTGAAATACAGCACACCGACGGCAAGGCCCGGGCCGGCGTTCTGTCGACCCCCCACGGACAGGTCGATACGCCGATATTCATGCCGGTCGGCACCGCCGGATCGGTCAAGGGCGTCACTCCCGATCAACTGAGCGCCTGCGGTTCGCGGATGATCCTGGCCAACACGTATCATATGATGCTCCGCCCGGGCGGGGCTACGGTTGAGCAACTCGGCGGACTGCACGCGATGATGGGCTGGGAAGGGCCGATCCTGACCGACAGCGGGGGCTTCCAGGTCTTCTCGCTGGCGCATCTTCGCAAGATAGATGATGAGAAAGTCGTCTTCCAGTCGCACGTGGACGGCAGCCTTGAGGAGCTGACCCCGCGCCGGTGCATGGAGATCCAGCGACAACTCGGGGCCGACGTTATCATGCAGCTTGACGAATGCCCGCCCGGCGACGCCGACAGGCGGCACGTTGAAAAGGCCGTAGATCGGAGCATTCTATGGGCCGCTCTGTGCAAGGACGCCTGGCTGTCTGAAGGGCGGCCCGAGAACCAGGCGCTGTTCGGGATCCAGCAGGGCGGAGTTTTCACCGATCTCCGCGCACGCAGCGCCGAGGCGCTTGTCGAACTGGACCTGCCGGGATACGCCGTCGGCGGGCTGAGCGTCGGCGAGGGACACGAGGCGATGGCCGCTGCGCTGGATGCGGTCGATTCGCAGCTTCCCGCCGATCGTCCGCGATACCTGATGGGCGTCGGCGAGCCTCGCGACATACTGGCGGCCGTTTTGCGCGGCATAGACATGTTCGACTGCGTCATGCCGACGCGAAACGCACGCAACGCGTTTGCGTTCACCTGGGGCGGACGCCTGCGACTAAGAAACGCCAAGTGGACAAAGGACCCCGCTCCGCTGGACCCAAGCTGCGACTGCTACGCCTGCGGGAACTTCTCGCGCGGGACGATCAGGCATTTGTTCATGGCGAAGGAAATGCTGGCCGCCACACTGCTTACGATACACAATCTGCATTTTTTCGCAGAATTCATGGCCGCGATTCGCCAGTCTATCGCCGCGGGAACGCTGGACAGCGACGCTCGGGAATGGTCCGCCCGGATGTACGCCGCGCCGTCCGGCGAAAGCGACTGAGCGCCCTCCGGGCGACAGCCGGTGCAGCTTTTCATTTGACCGCGGGGGGGCAATTGGGCACAATCTCGCGTTTGACGCAAGAGCAGCCAACCGCCAACCAGCCCGAAACGGGTTAAGAAGGAAGAAACGAAATGAAGATTGCCAGGACTTTGCTGTTTGTACTTATCGTTGCGGTCTCGCTTGCGGGGCTGACTGATTCGGCCCGAGCCGATACGGATACTCAGCCGGCGCCCCCGAACCTTGACGAAGGCGGCAGGTCCGACGGCGGGTCGACTGGGGGCGATCCGGCGATCACCGCCCCCGACCCTGCGGCCAGCCAGCCTGCCGTCACGCCCAAGAAGAAGCAGCCCGAAATCCCGTTCTACCAGAATCCCATGTTCCTGCTGTTGGGCGCCATGCTGCTGATGTTTGTCTTCATGGGCAGGGGCAAGCGCAAGACCGAGGCCAAGCGCAAG
>Ga0180429_10002796_pt1 | contig 14256 bp, 10 predicted proteins | sample SS_ome_FD_132428 | JGI IMG/M metagenome (GOLD analysis project Ga0180429, IMG submission 132428) | Hypersaline lake sediment archaeal communities from the Salton Sea, California, USA - SS_1_S_1 metaG | ecosystem: Environmental > Aquatic > Non-marine Saline and Alkaline > Hypersaline > Sediment ...
ATCTGTCCTTTCCTCGCCCCCGACGCGCTTCTCCTCGCGCGCCAGTGCGATACTCCTGTCGACGAATCCTGCCATGAAGAAGTAGGTCCCCGCGATGGAGACGTGGGTTAGTCGTTGTCCGAAAACGTTCGTGATCATCAGCGCGATCGTTGCGGCGAGGAAACCGATGGCCAGACGGCGTTCGAATCGTGTGCTCGCGGTCCGCATGAGTCGGTGCCCGCTCTTGAAGCACGACGCGAAGAGCCAGATCAGCGCGGCAACGCCGACGAGACCCATCTCCCCCATGGTCTCGACATACAGACTGTGGGCCGACCACGGTTTGTCCATCTGTTTGTACGTCAGATACGGGACCGCCCCGTACCCGTGACCGAGAATCGGCCGGCGGACCGACGCCGCGAGTGCCACACGCCAGATGTCCAGACGGACCGCCGCTGAGGGATCGAGGCTGTCCGTCGAATCACCGATGACCACGACCTCGACACTCTCGGCCCGCGTCTCCGCGATGCGGTCCAGCACTGACCCCGGGAGCCAGAACGGACTGGCGAACAGCAGGAGCAGCACGAGGATGAACAGGCGCCGATCGATGAGACGCGACAGATAGAGCACGGCCACTCCGATGCCCAGGTACGCTCCTCGAGACTTCGGAAGGAACGTGGCGACGGTCGAGCCGGCGGCTCCGGCCAGGACGACGATGTGTCTCCACCAGGCAAACGCCCCTCCTGTGAGCGCCATCGGGATGAGAAACGATCCGCAGACCGCGAAGTAGGCGGCGAGGTCGTTGACGTCTCCGAGCGCGCCGCTGATCCGCTTCGCGTCTCCGAACGCAGCGTACTGCCTGAACGCGATCATGCAGCTGATGAGCACGCCGACGGCGAGCGTGGTGACGAGCGAGCGCATCTCTCGCCGGTCTCTCACGGTGTTCGCCACGATATAGTAGACGGAGAACCCGAGCGCGCTCTGCCACACCGACTTGAGCATGGCCACCGGCTCGTAGCCGCTGCCGGGCGGGAAGACGGTCGCTCGCGCGACGGAGAGGAAGAGAAGCGCCACGAAGAGCCCGATCGGCGCGGAGAGCCGTGTCCGGCCGCCGATCCTCTCACCGTTCATGATGCGAGGGATGATCCAGCTTCCGAGCAACACGACGAACAGGAGGTTCGGGCCGTTCACACCGGGAATGCCGGTCGAGGGGAGCCACTCACCAACGGGCATGGCGAGGAGCCATGCATGGAGGGCGATCTTCGGGCGGAAGCCGGCGACGATCAGAACGGCGCCGCCGAGGAGCATCTTGAAGATCCTGTGTGGAGCCTGACCATAGCTGTAGTGCAGCTTATAGATGGCGAATGCGAAGACGAGCGCGACGAGTGCCCCGACGACGGGCAGCAGCCAGCCGTAGCTGTACTGCGGCACATCTGCGGGAGGCGTGATCTGCCGGCCCCGCGGCGGCTGGCTCGTGTGTCTTGCCTCGCTCATGCTCAGGATCCCTCCGCCGCGCTGGTCGAGTCGCGTCCCGGTCTGCCGCCGCGTCGAACAACGCGGTACACGTGGATCGCCGGATTGTGGAAGCTCCGCCCACGTCCCCTGTCGATTACCGGCATCCTCGTCTCGTCCGCGAAGACGTTCACCGGCACGCAGTGTTCGCCGAGCCAGCCAAGGAACGCCTCGCCCGCCGGATTCCTCGGCGGCGCCGCGCCCACCATCGGACGCCACGGGGCGGCCTTGCTGCTCAGGATGAGGTACTCGATCCCGAGACTGTCGATGGCCGCCGCCAGGCGCCCCGGCTTGAGCGTGCTGGGAAGCATGAACGCATCCGACCCCCAGTCGACCCTGTGGACCTCATACTGTGGACTCCTCTCGGCACCGACGGACATCCGGATACGATTGAGATCCCGCTTCGGACCCTCCCAGGAGCCAACGGCCGTTGAGCCGAGCTCGAGTTCGACCTCGAGCTGCTCCGCGGTCGGATTCAGAACGGGACCGTAGTCCTCGACCGCAAGCCTCGTCCCCGGCGGGAGCTCGCTCTCAACCCACTCGAGCGCGCGCGTCCTCGTGTCGGGCGTCCCGAGCGCAGCGACGAACCGAACCGACGGATACGCGGCCGCGGCGACGACGAGCACGGTCGCCGCCAACGCGCGATATGGTCGCGTCGTGAGCCGCTCAAAGACCGCTCGCAGCCCGACCGCCGCAAGCAACGCCACCATCGGGAGCGCAGGCGTCAGATACGTGGCGCGCTTCACGGTCAGAAGCGATGCAAAGACCAGGGTGGCGACCGTGTACCAGATCGCGATCGCGCGGCCCGCGGAGGCGCCGACCAGCGTCGGCCTGTCGCGCTTCCCCGTCGAGCGTCGCCTGAGCGCGCCGCGCCAGAGCGTCAGCGGGAGCGCGGCTCCGAGAATTGCGAGAATGGTCACCGGCCAGCCCACTCCGCGCCCGAACGTCTTGAGAGCGATCTCGCCGAGACCCGCCGCGAACGACGTCGGCTCCTGCGCGACGCCCGACGTCGAGACCATGGTGAACTGCCGCACGACGTCACGCATGAACTCGTCCCGGGCGAAGAGCGCGTACGGGGTCCCGACGAGGAACCCGATGGGCACCGCCAGGACAATGACTAGCGTCTGGACGATGCCGACGCGGTTCCGGCGCCACAGGAGCACCAGACCGACGAGCGTGCCGACCGCAGCGATCCCGGCCGGATACTTCGCCGAGGCGGCGAGACCGGCCAGAAGCGCTGAGAGAACGAGCCTGCCCGCACGGCCCCGCGAGACGGCGGTGAGCGCGGCGAGCAGGCTCAGTGTTGCCAGGAGAGTGCTGAGGACATCCGGTGTCGCGTAATGCGAGTCACGGACGTGAAGGAGCGTCACTGCGAGAATGGCGGCCGCGGTCAGACCGACGGTCTTCCCGTAGGAACGTCGCCCGAAGACGTACGTCGCCCACACTGTGGCGACACCGGCCGCCGCCGAGAGCGCGCGCCCCATGTACCAGAACCACGAGAGGTCGGAGACGTAGTGCCGGACGAGGTCTGCCGGCGCGGAGTAGAGCCCGGCCAGCCTGCCGACGACGTAGAGCCCGCCGTAGGAGCCGAACATCACATACATCATCAGCGACGGCCACCGGAACCAGTGCGGGTTGAGGTCTCCGGTCCCGAACCCGAGCGAGTGGAAGAGGATCGAACCCTCGTCCGGGTGGTAAGGGAACGGCAGCCCCCAGTCCAGACCCCACAGACGGATGACGGCAGCGCCGGCGAGTATGGCGATGAGCGTGAAGGTCGCGCCTCGTGTCGACTCGTGCTTCACAGCATCAGGCTCCTAGCTTCTCGAGATGACGAGCACGCCCGCCACGATGATGACGAGCCCGGCCACGCGCATGGCGGAGATCTTCTCACCCAGGAGCAGCCACGACGCGAGGAACACGATGACGTATGCCAGACTCACCATCGGATACGCCAACGAGAGGTCCACGTTCGAGACCACGGCGATCCAGAGGACGGCACTGATCCCATAGCAGATGAATCCGATGAAGACCTGCGGGACCTTGAGGATGGGAAGGAGCTGCGACCACACCGATCCGGCCGACACCTCACCGTAGAGCATCATCCCCTTCTTCATGATGATCTGGCCCATTGCGCCAAGCAGAACGGCCAACAGGATCAGCGGGATCCCCTTCATGCCGCCACCCCTTTCCTCTGTCGTCGGATCGCCCGCCTCCCGGCGGCGATCATGGTGATGTATCGACTGATGGTATCCGTGATGTTCATCTTGCTCGCGCCGCCTTTCAGGTCGTAGCGAAGCACGAGCGGCACCTCGCCGACCTTCGCCGGAAGGTAGGCGCACTTGATGAGGATCTCGGCCGAGGAGACGAACCCCGCCTCCGTGATGAAGTCGTCCCCGTACGTCGTGAACGCGCGGGCGATGGTCCTGCCCGTGTACGCGCGGTAGCCGCACGAGTAGTCGCGCGCTCCCTTGACCGGCAGAAAGACCGAAAGGACGAAGCTCGCGCCGCGGCTGAGGAGCGCGCGGAACGGCGAGAGCCCGACCTCCTCACCGCCGGGCGCGTACCGCGAGGCGATGACGACGTCGTGCCCGTCCGCGAGCTTGTCGAGCATGCTCGGGATGGCGGCCGGGTCGTGCGTGTTGTCCGTGTCCATCACAACGAGCACATCGTCGGCCGTGAGGTGATCCCGCGCCCACGTGAACCCCGACTTGAGCGCTTCCCCGAGTCCGCGATTCACTCCGTGCTCGACAAGTGACAGAGGGATGCCCAGCCGCTCGCACTCACGGCGCGTGATAGCGATCGTGTCATCCGCACTCCCGTCGTCTACGAGCAGCACTCGACTCTCGCCCGGAAGCGCCTCGAGCACGGGCGCGATGCGAGCCAGAAGGGCGTCACCGCCTCGGACTCGTTGTATGCGGGCAGCATCACGACCAGCATGGTCTGTCTCCCTTGTGCCGGCGGGCCTCCGCCGACGGTGGATCGGTCAGTTCCCGGATTCCGGAGTGAACGGTTCGAACGGCCCGGCACCCGGGACCTCGAACCACCGTGCGATGGCATCAGCCGTCCTCCGCGCGGCCAGTCCGTCACCGTACGGGTTGGCGGCCTCGGCCATCTCCGCGTACGCGCTCGGGTCGGTCAGCAGTCTCTGGATCTCACTGCGCACCGTCGCGGTGTCCGTCCCGACGATGCGAACGGTCCCCGCCTCGACCGCCTCAGGACGCTCGGTCTCGTTGCGGAGCACGAGGACAGGCTTGCCGAGAGACGGTGCCTCCTCCTGGATCCCGCCCGAGTCTGTCACGACCATGTGCGCGTCCTTCATCAGCCGGACGAGTACCGGATACGGCACCGGTTCGAGCAGATGAATGCGTTCGTGTCCACCGAGAACCTCGTGCGCGACCTGCTGGACGTTCGGGTTGAGATGCACCGGATAGACGATGCGCACGTCCTCGTGCGCATCGGCGACCTCGCGGAGCGCCCGACACGCGTTCGCAAGGGGCTCTCCGAAGTTCTCGCGGCGGTGCGCGGTGACGAGAATGAGTCTCCCGTCCTTCGGCACCGGCGAGTCCGGCAGCCGCGGGTCACCCGCGACGGCGATGAGCGCGTCGATCACGGTGTTGCCGGTGACGAACACGGAATCACGGGCAACCCCGGCGGCCAGAAGATTCGAGAGCGACGTCCCCGTGGGAGCGAAGTGCAGCGTCGAGATGTCGTCCGCCAGCACACGGTTCATTTCCTCCGGGAACGGGTAGTACATGTCGTTGGTCCTCAGCCCCGCCTCCACGTGGCCCACGGCGATCCGACGGTAGAAAGAGGCAAGTGCGGCCGCCATCGTCGTCGTGGTATCGCCGTGAACGAGCACGAGGTCGGGGCTCATCTCCTCGAGGATCGGGTCGAGTCCGCCGAGGACGTCTGATGTGATCTGTCCGAGCGTCTGACTCTGACGCATGATGTTCAGGTCGGCATCCGGCGAGATATCGAAGAACTCGAGCACCTGGTCGAGCATCTCGCGGTGCTGGGCCGTGACGCAGACGCGCGCATCGAAGATGTCGGAACGGCGACTGAGTTCCGCCACGACGGGCGCCATCTTGATGGCCTCGGGACGCGTCCCGAACACTGAGAGGACACGGATCATCCGTCGCGCTCTCCCCTCGCCTCCTCGGTGCTCGACCTGCTGTAACCGTAGTATTTGTAGTCGTAGTAGTACGGGAGCACGTGCTCGAAGTTATTGACGACGACTCCGATAACGTTGTCTCTCTCGTCGCGCTGGAGTTCGAGACCGCGAGTCACAACCTCGCGCGGCGTCACGCCGGCCTTGACGACCAGCACGACGGCGTCCGTGCGAGCGCCCACGAAGAGCGCGTCGGGTACGGCAACGTTCGGAGCGGAGTCGATGATGACGTGGTCGTACCGCGAGAGAAGCTCCGACATCAGCCTTGAATCGGGGAACGTCTCGACGAGCCGCGTCGGCTCATCTCGCTCGGACCCGGCCGGCAGCACGAAGAGATTGGGGAGCGCCGTGGCCTTCACGTCGCCCTCCTCGAGGTTGCCCCGGAGCAGCGCGTCGGACAGGCCGGTCGAGTTGTCGACCTCCATGACGCGGTGGATCCTCGGCTTCCGAAGATCGCAGTCGATGAGCACCGTCGTCCCGGCATGGTGCCTCGCCAGCGTGATGGCGAGACTCGCAGCGGTCGTCGTCTTGCCCTCACCACGGTTCGTGCTCGTCACGAGGATCGATTTCGGAGCTCCGTGACCGCTTCTCGCTATCTTCCGCGTCAGACGACGGAACTCGAACGAGATCGGCGTCTCGCGGAGGAGATGCCTGAGGAGCTTCGGATTCCCATCGATCGGTCTGTTCCCCGTCTGGCGGCTCTTCTTCTCGTCCTTCGCGATCTCCGCGAATATGTCGGCGTTCGGTACGGTCGCAAGCGCCGACAGGCCGAGCACCGTCTCGACGTCCTCGACACTCTTGAACGACGAGTCGCCCTGCTCGGTCGCGAGGATGAGTCCCATCCCGATAACGAGTCCGCCGAGCAGAGACAGCCCGATGATCATGACCTTGTCGGGAGCCACCGGCGAGAGCGGCCGCGTCGGTGGTTCGATGACCTCGAACCTGCCACCGGCCCTCGCGGCCTCGAGCGCCTCGTTGATCTGACCGGCCGCCGACTGTTCGAGAAACGCCTCGTAGAGCGCCCGGTTGCTCTCGACCTCCTGCGTCAGGCGCGTCAGCTCGAGTTCCTCTTCGGGAGCATTGGCCACACCCTGCGTGTAGTTCCACATGAGCCGGTTGAGTGTCGAGCGCCTCGCCTCGATCATCTCGACCTCGGCCGCCGCGACGCGCATGTCTGCGAATGCGTCGATGGCGTTCTGCGATGCGCCCGGTGATGCGCTCATCGCCGCGGACCTCGCCGCCGACCGAAGCTGGTCCTTCTTCTCGGCGATGCTCACGGAGAGCGAGCTGATCTCAGGACCGTTGGCCGACAGAACGAGCGCCGGGGCGACCTCCCGCTCGAGCAACGCAAGCTGATCGACCAGCGCGTCGAGTTCAGGGAACTCGCGTCCCATGAGGGTCGTGTAGGTCGTTGAGTCCATGTTGCGAAGATCGGTCCGCCAGCCGTCCAGACGCTGTTGTGCGTCTCCCTTCTCGACCATGGCCTGACTGATGAGCACATCGACGCGACCGACGTTGGCCGCGTTGACCGGGTTCTCGATGCGGCGCCCGGTGATCCTCGAAGACTGATATTCGTGGAGTCTCTGCTCGGCCTCATCGAGCTTCTGCCTGTAGATGACGAGCTGCCGCACGCTGAAATCGTGGACAGCCCGGATCTGTTCGAGCTGCTCGCGGTTCGAGGCTCCAACGAAGGCGTTGGTGATGTGCTGCGCAAGGAGCACCGCGCGGTCAGGGTCGAGATCGCGCACGATGACCTGGAACGCGTTGAGTGATGTCCTGACGACCGCGATCCTGGTCTCGAGGAACCCGACCATCCGCATCTCGGCATACTCCGCCACCGACGCGGCCGGGTCCTTCTCGTGCATTTCCTCAGCCCACTCCTGCACCCCCGGGTCATCCGCCATGTTGAGCGCGCGGACGAGCTCAACAAGGAAAGATGTGCTCTTCGCCTTCTCCTGAAGACGTGAGAGCTGCTCCTCGTGCGGCGACCGCCCAACGAGACGCGCGAGCGGCTCGGACAGCTGCTCCTCGCTCCTCATCACCACCGTACTGCTCGCCTCATAGACCGGGCTGAGCGATATCGAAATGAGATACCCCGCCACACCACCCACGAGCACGGGTATGAGAAGGAGCCACTTCCTTCTCAGCATGGCCCTCATGTAGGTTCTGAGGTCTACGCCTTTCGCTTCCTGTTCGTGCATGTGACCCCCTGTGTCGGCCCGCGGCGCACTCACGGCGGTCCGTGCGGATTGACCGCCGGTTCTCAGATTCCCTCGCTATTCGTTCTGCAGTTCCTCGAGCTCCTTCTGGAGCCTCCGGTCCTCGAGCGTGCTGTCGACCGACAGGTACAGCAGATACGACTGCAGCACGTCGCGCGCGGCGCCCAGGATCGAGCCCGCGCCCGTGAGAATGACCTCGCCGATGCTCGAGTCCTGCGGAGGCACCACGATCCGGTCGCCCGCCGAGACGTAGAACGGTGCAGCGGTCCCGCGTCTCGTGATGGCGGCGAGATCGACATTGGCCGCGACCTGGGACCCCCCCGCGTCCATGATGACGACGACATCCGACAGCGCGGCTTCGCGAGTCGGTCCACCCGACAGCGCCAGCGCCTGGATCACATCCATGCCCTCGCTCGCCGAGTACGCGCCCGGCATGTTCACCTCGCCGATGATGTAGATCATGCCCGGACCTCCGACACTCCCGCCGTAGATGGCGGGGAACTCGATCGTGTCTCCGGGGCGGAGCTCCGGCAACGAGCGTCCCGCCTCACCGCGCATGTAGGACCCGAGATCGACCGGGACGACCTGCGGCCCCGAGGCTGTCGCCCGGATGATGGATACCGATGAAAGGTCGGCGGACGGCAGCGGACCGCCGGCCTGGCTCATCACCTGGAGAATGTCGGGGATGTGCTCGAAACTGTATCGTCCCGGCATCGCGATCTGCCCCGTGAGGAAGATCGCTCTGCTGTTGAACTGGTCCATCGTGACCGTGACCTGATTCGTCTCACGCGTGTAGTCGCGGAGACGCTGTGTCAGCTCGCGTCCGAGCGATATCGGGGTCAGTCCCTCGGCCATGATCTCGCCTACCGGCGGGAAGGTGATCAGTCCGTTCGAGCGGACCGTGACCGGCCGGTCGAGCTCCGGATGACGCCAGACCGAGATCGTCAGAAGGTCACCGGCGCCGATAATGTAGTCCGTCGTCTGTGTCTTCGCCACGCCCGACCACACCAGGACACTGCAGACCAGAACCATCCAGATAATTGCTCTTGCACGCATGGACCGATCCCCCTCGCCGCGGCGCCTCCGCGCCAGCTGCACCAGTTTGTATCGATATGCCATCGTCGTTCCCGGCCACGGCGTGCCTCAGAGGGCTTTCTGCACGGCAGAACGCCCGCATCGGCAGCGCCGGATATGCACAAAGCTACCAGCACGGCGAATGGCGGTCAACGGAGATAGCGCGAAAGTGTAAGGATTTCCGACATCAGAGAGCATATACGTATGCGTGACATCGACCTAAGCTGTTGTGTACAGGCCGATTACAGAGCTCATTGATGTCGGTGCGTGGTGTCGGACAGGTTGACAGCCCTGCCGGATGCCGCGCTCATCGCCGTCTCGGATGTCTGTAGATGCATCGGATGTGCCATGAACGGCGGCATTGCGGTGGGAACTGCGCGGGGATGGGACGTCCCGGACCGGTGACGAAGCCGCCTGCGCGCCGGTCAGAGAAGCGCCAGCCTGACGATCCTGTCCGTCAGTTCAGGGAAGGTCATCCCGGCGGCCGCCGCGGCCATCGGGACGAGACTCGTGGTCGTCATGCCCGGTACCGTGTTGACTTCGAGGCACGAGGGATCGCGCCCGTCGTCCAGGCGGAAATCGACCCGCGCATAGCCTGCGCACCCGAGCGAGGCGTAGGCGCGGAGCGCCAGTTCGGCGAGTCCCGCCGCGACATCGTCCGGAAGCTCCGCCGGACAGGTGTAGTCACTCCTCCCCGACGTGTACTTGCTCACGTAGTCGTAGAGGCCGCTGTGCGGCTCGATCTCGACGGCCGGCAGTGGCTCGCCGTCGAGAACAGCAACCGTCAGCTCCCTCCCCGGAATGAAGGTCTCAACGAGCACGTGTCGCGAGAACCGGGCCGCCAAAGCGATCGCGTCGGGAAGGCCCGACTCGTCCTGCACGACGGTGAGCCCCACGGTCGAGCCCTGATCGTTCGGTTTGACGACAACCGGGAAACCACCGAGTCCCGCCACGGCGGAGGCGGCTTCATCCTGCAGGAGGTCCGAGGGGAATGACGGAGCGCCCGGAACGATACAGTGCGTCTTCGAACAGCGTCCGGCACAGACGGAGCCTCCGGAGCTCTCGCCGCCGACAACCCTCCAGTCGGGCGTCGGGACTCCGGCTTCACGGAACATGAGCTTCGAGGCTCGCTTGTCCATGGCGATCGCGCACGCGCGTACTCCGGACCCCGTGTAGGGCTTCCCCGCCAGTTCAAGCAGCCCCTGGACCGTGCCGTCCTCGCCTGTCCCACCGTGGAGGGCGACGAACACCACATCGGCCTCGGTCACAGCTGCGCCTGCGACGGCTCTGAGCGCGCTCCCTGTCTCATCAGTCGGTTCGGGTGGCCTGCCGCCGATGGTCGCGGCTGCGATGGCCTCAGGCGCGCCGACCGGAGTGTCGCCGCGCGCCGGATCCACGAGCAGAACGTCGTGGCCGGCCTCGGTCAGTGCTCCCGCGACCGCTCGGCCGGTCGCGAGCGAGACATTCCGCTCGGTCGAGCTGCCGCCATAGAGAACCACGATCTTCATGCTTCCCCCATGTCTCCGCGCCAACCGCTCACCGTTGCCAGGTCGTCGTCCATCAGTCGTCGTCCATCAGTCGTCGTCCGTCAGCCGTCGTCCGTCAGTCGTCGTCCGTCAATCGCCGTCCGTCAGCCGTCGTCCGTCAGTCGTCTGAGCGATCCGATCACTTCGCTCCCGCGGACCGAAGCCGCGCGACGACCCGTTCGAGTCCGAGCACCTCAGCCGTCTTGCCGAGCGCGGGTCCGTGTGTTCTGCCGGTCAGAGCTGCACGCACGGGCATGAACAGCTCCTTGCCCTTGACGCCCCGCTCCTTCCCGACCGACTTGATGGCCGCCTTGAAAGAGGCTTCGTCAAGAGCTGTCGCCGCCGCTGCCGCCTCCCCGGCGCCCATGAGCGCGTCGGCCAGAGCCGTGAGCAGCCCCGCGGTCTCCGGGGTCGCGAGCCAGTCGGCCGCCTCCGCTTCGACATCGTACTCCACGTCGTAGAGGGGCCTGAGCTCGGTCGGCATGTCGACGAGCCGCTCAGTACTCTCACGAACGAGTTCGACCATCGATTCGAGCCGCGGATCGTCCGCGTCGAGCCCTGCGGCCGCGACGAACGGCCGTGCGTGCTCAAGCAGCGACGCGATGTCATCCTCGCGGATGTGGTGCCCGTTGACCCACATCAGCTTCTGTTCGTCGAACGCCGCCGGGTGCGAGCTCACACGCTCAATTTCGAACGCCTCGGCCATCTCCTCGCGCGAGAGGATTTCCTTCGCCTCGGGATGGGACCACCCGAGCATCGCGAGGTAGTTGACAACACCCGCCGGAAGATAGCCATCTCGACGTGTGTCACCGACCGATGCCGCGCCGTGTCTCTTGGAAAGCTTGCTCCCGTCCGACGCAATGACCATCGATACGTGCGCGAACGCAGGCGGTGTGGCTCCAAGCGCCTCATAGAGCAGGATCTGTCGGAGCGTGTTCGAAAGATGGTCCTCCGCGCGGATGACGTGCGTGATCCGCATCAGCACATCGTCGACGACGACGGCGAAATTGTACGTTGGTCGGCCATCGCTCCTCAGAATGATGAAATCGCCGAGCATCCCGCGGTCGAACGAGACGCGGCCGCGCACGAGATCCTCGATCTCAACATCGTGCTCGGGGCCGCGTACGCGCAGGACCGGGGATCTGCCCTCGGCCTCGTGCGCCTTCCTCTCATCGTCGGTCAGATCACGGCAACGCCCGTCGTAGTGCGGCTCCACCCCTCGGGCGCGCGCCGCTTCGCGGCGCTCGTCGAGCTCCTCGTCCGAGCAGTAGCACGGATATGCGCGTCCCTCCCGAAGAAGCCTGGCGGCCTCGCGCCTGTAGATCTCGCCACGCTCCGACTGCCGGTACGGCCCGAGCTCGCCTCCCACGCCGGGTCCCTCGTTCCAGTGCAGGCCGAGCCACCGGAGGTCGTCGAGAATCGCCGCTTCCGACTCCGGTGTCGACCGCGCGGTATCCGTATCCTCGATCCTGAGAACGAAGTCGCCGCCGGCGTGTCTCGCGAAGAGCCAGTTGAAGAGCGCGGTCCGCGCGTTCCCCAGATGAAGTTGCCCGGTCGGACTGGGCGCGAATCGAACCCTGACACGATCACCCACACGTTCCTCCTTCGCCACACCCACAGCCTCCGCAGCCGCTCTCACCGATCGGCGACGGCACCGCCACCGCGACGGCCGTCGCGGAGATGGCCTTCCCCTCGCCCTCGGGTCCGAGTCCCTCAGTCGTCGTCGCCTTGACGGAGACGGCGTCGACCGAGAGCCCCGCGGCAAGCGCGAGCGCCTCACGCATCGCAGGGATGTACACGGCGAGCTTCGGAGCCTGCGCCACGACGACCGCATCGATCGCCGTCGGGATGAATCCCGCGTCCGCGATGATCCGGACCACGCGCGCGAGAAGCGAGATGCTCGATGCGTCCTTGTACGAGGGGTCGTCCGGCGGGAAGTGAATACCGATATCACCTGCCGCCGCGGCGCCGAGAAGCGCGTCGCATACCGCGTGCGTCAGAACGTCGGCATCCGAGTGGCCGAGCAGTCCCTTCTCGAAAGGGATGTCGACGCCGCCCAGAACGAGTCTCCTTCCGGGTACGAGCTCGTGCCAGTCGGCTCCGAACCCGACGCGCACCCCGCTGAGACCGGTCTCGGCCCCGGCGAGCAGGCGGGCCTCGGCGAGGTCGTCCGCACACGTGATCTTCCGATTCCCCGGATCTCCCTCAACGATCGCCACCGGCGCCCCGGAAAGCTCGACGACACCCGCATCATCGGTGACGTCCCGGTCGCCGAGCGCACCGTACGCCTCCCCGATGACCTCACGGCGAAACCCCTGTGGGGTCTGAACGAGCCTGAGGACCGAGCGGTCGAGCGTCGCGGCGACCTCTCCGCTCTCCTCGCGCTTGATGGTGTCGGGTACGGCAACGGCGGGGACGGCAGCGCCGGTCACGGCCGCAGCCTCGAGCACGCGCGCGACCAGCTCGGGTGTTGCGAACGGACGGGCGGCGTCATGGATCAGGACGAACTCGATCCCCTGAGACAGCGCGGACAGTCCTGCGCGAACCGAGTCCTGCCTGCGCTCGCCGCCGTCGACGACTCGCACGACCGGTCGCCCGTCACCGGGTAGAAGCCCTGCCACACGGAGCTGCTCCTCCGCGTGAGCGCGGTGCGCCTGTGGGATGACGACTGCGATCTCGTCGACGAGATCGATCAGCGGGTCCATCGAGACGATGAAGAGAGGGCGAATGCCCAGGAGATGGAATTGCTTGGGCATCGATCCGCCGACCCGGGTCGACGACCCGGCGGCCACGAGCACGGCGCCGATCCTGTTCACGGAAGCACCTCCCTGACACCGGCGTCGGCCCCGGGACCGTCGGCGAAGAGCTCGCCGCCATCAGCGTCGAGCCGGTGGTCGACCTCATCGCGTCCGCCGCCGGCTCCGCCGCCGCGTCCTTCCCCGCTGCTGGAACCCCGGCGTCTTCGCGGGGACAGAAGCTCGTCGATCGCCTGCCGAACGTGGCCGACCTCGAGGATCTCAACACCCTTGGGTCGCTCGGCCTTCGAGAGAGCCCCGCGCGGCAGCACGATGCGCTTGTAGCCAAGGCGCGCAGCCTCCTGCGCGCGTCTCCCGGCGAGGGCAACCGTCCGCACCTCGCCGCCAAGACCGATCTCCCCGAAGACACACGTGGTCGGGTCGATCACCACGTCCCAGTAGCTCGAGGCGACCGCCAGCGCAATCCCGAGATCCGCCGCGGGCTCTTCGATACGAACACCGCCTGCGATGTTGACGAACACGTCACGGTTCCCGAGGCTCAGACCGGCTCTGCGCTCGAGAACCGCCAGGACGAGCGGAAGCCGCTTCCTGTCGATCCCGGCGCTCGATCGCTGCGGTGTGGCGTAGCTTGTCAGACCGGTGAGGGACTGGATCTCGAGCATCAGCGCGCGCGTTCCCTCGATGCTCGCGATGACGGCCGATCCGGAGACGGGGTCCCGATCCTGCGCCACGAACAGGCTCGACGGGTCGGTGACCTCGGCAAGTCCCATGCCGGTCATCTCGAAGACGCCGATCTCGTCGGTCGACCCGAACCGGTTCTTCACGGCGCGGAGGATGCGGTACGGCAGGCGCTTGTCGCCTTCGAAGTAGAGCACGGTGTCGACCATGTGCTCGAGGATGCGCGGACCGGCGATGGCGCCCTGCTTGGTGACGTGCCCCACGATGAAGACCGGCACACCGCTCTCCTTCGCGAAGCGCACGAGCGCTGCGGCCGACTCGCGGATCTGCGAGACGCTCCCGGGCGA
>Ga0180429_10002807_pt1 | contig 14225 bp, 9 predicted proteins | sample SS_ome_FD_132428 | JGI IMG/M metagenome (GOLD analysis project Ga0180429, IMG submission 132428) | Hypersaline lake sediment archaeal communities from the Salton Sea, California, USA - SS_1_S_1 metaG | ecosystem: Environmental > Aquatic > Non-marine Saline and Alkaline > Hypersaline > Sediment ...
GCCTGCGGTGCGCAGCCGGTGGCGGATGGGAAACTCCTGGAGTCGCAGCCCGGCGTTGGTCGCCCGGCCCACGAACTCCCACCAGAACCCCTCGGTGAGCAGCCCCAGGTCGGGCAGCAGCCGTTGCAGCGCCGGGCTGTGAATCAGCAGGTAGGGACAGCTGGGGTCGTGGATCCGGTGCGAGAAGAGCAGCTTGTGCAGCATTTTGAACGACCCGGACATCAGTTTCCGGGTCAGTGTGTCCTTGCGGTTGGTGCGCCAGCCGATACCGATGTCGAAGCGGTCCTTCGCATCCCAGAACTGCCAGAAGTCGCTCGGGTCACACTGGCCGTCCGAGTCCACCGCGAGCACGAAAGGTGCGGTGGAGTGCCGGAACGCCGTCACCACGGCCCCGGCATACCCCCGGCGGCCGTCCATCATGTCGAGCAGCATCGGCAGCTCGCCGCTGAGGCGGGTGAGCACCTCTTTGGTATTGTCGCGGCTGCCGTCCTCACAGACGATGAACTGCATGTTCAGTCGCGGCGACAGCTCTTCGTGCCACTCGCGAAGGGTTGTTTCGATGCTCTCCCCCTCGTTGTGCACCGGCATGATGATCTGAAGATCGAAAGACTCCTGGTCGGTCATCGCCGTCGCTCCCCGTACACTACCGCCGCTCCCTGCCGTTGTTGCAGGGAGCGGCAATGATTTCAGTCGATTGACCGGCCAAGGATAGTGGTTTTGGCGACTCGAGTCAAAGGGGTTCCGGGCCCGGGGCGGGCGGAAGGCTGCGGATCGCCGACGAACGGGTGGGGTTTCCGTCGGGCGAGAAAACGACTTGTCTCGTGCGGTGCCCATCCTGCACAATGGGACATTCGAACGCGAACCCCATCCGGCCCCATTGCGATCTGTCCGGGGATTCCGGACCGACCAGGAGGACCTGACCATTGCCCAGTGAACGCAAGGCCGCCCCGCAAAAGAAGAACTGGCTCGTCTGGGTCCGCCGAATCATTGTCATCGTCCTGGGGATCGAAGTCGGCTGGCTGGTGCTGGCCCATCTTTTTCTCAATACGCCCATCGGCCCCTGGGCGATCAACCGCAAGCCTGAGAAATACATGGTGACCTGGGAGCGGGTGCTCACGCCCTACCCGGCCAAGGTGTATGTCACCGGGTTCCGGCTCGAACAGCGCTCACCCAAGCTGGGCCTGACCATCACCGCGGACAAGGTCAGCGCACGGATCGGGGTCCTGCCGTTTCTCACCCGGACCCTCCGGGCCAGCGGAGTGGAGGTGGGGAGCCTCGCGGTGGCGCTGGACCGCAGCGGCGGGTCGGGGCTGCCCCCATCCACGAAGAAAAAGCCGGGAATGACCTTCAAACTGCTCGATATCGACGTTGAAACCATCGAGGAGTTCCGCTTCGACGAGGTCGCTGTCTTCGGCGGGGCGTCGTCGGTCACCGGCGATTTCGAGATGGAGATCAGGCGCGAGATGGCGATCAGCGACGCCGACCTGGAGTGGCGGGGGGCCGAAATCCGGATGGGGGAGGAGCCGATTGCCCATTCGCTGGATCTGGGGTTCCGCGGCGGGTTCAGCCCCTTCAATCCCAAGCGCGAGAAGGGGCTGGCCATGGTGCCCCATCTCAGCGCGGACATCGATGTCACCGGGCGGTTGGGCAGTCTGGTCCCCCTGCAGGTTTTCTTTGCCGGGACGAAGTGGATCGAGCGAATTGACGGTTCCGGTGACATCAGGGCCGCGATGAAGATTGCGGATGGACACCTGCAGCCGGGCACGGTTATCGATATCGATGCCGATGACCTGTTGCTCGATTTCATGGGATTCCGTACGACTGGTGACGGCATGGTGGACGGCCGGGTCACGCAGGAGGAGGAAACGCATTCCACCCTCATCACCCTGGAGTTCGACAATTACCGGTTCGGCCGGCAAGGTGAGGAACCGATGGCCCGCGGCACCGGCCTGGTGCTGGAGACCAGCGGCGAGGGGCTCGGCGCTGCGGAACTGCTCAGCGGGATGAATGTGACCCTCGACCTGCCCGAGGCCAATGTTCCCGACATCGCCCAGCTCGACCAGCTGCTGCCGGCCGGCCTCGAGGTCACCTTCACCGGCGGCCTGGCCACGATGGCGGCGCACCTCGAGGCCGAGGCGGCCTCGGAAGCGGCGCAGGGGACGATGACGATCATGGGTGACGAGCTCTCGGGCCGATTCAATGAATTCGAGTTCAATACCGACCTGGCCCTGGAGATGAACGTTTCGGGCAGCGATTGGGACGATTTCGAAGTGCGGCTCCAGGGTACCGAACTGCGCCTGTTCAACGGCGAGTTCCACCACCCGGATGTCGACGTGAGCCGCGGGTGGTGGATGACCGTCAACGTGCCCGATGGGCGGGCCAATCTCGCCGCACCGCTGGTGGTCGAGGCGGAGGTCGATCTGGCGATGCGCGACACCCGGGTCATCGTGGCGCTCTTCGCCGAAATGAAGAGTTGGGTCAAGCACGTCAAGGGGTTGCTCACGGTGCAGGACGTGACCGGCAGCGCCCGGTTGAAGATGGTGGATCGGGACATGTCCCTGCGCGACCTGGTGCTGGAAGGCGAAAAACTCGAGGCCCTGGGCGAGCTGGAGATGGCCGGCCAGCAGCGGGATGGCCTGTTCTGGGCCAGGTACGGCATGATCAGGCTGGCCCTGGAGCGGCTCGAAGGCCGGCGCGAGTGGAAGATGGTCAATGCCCGCAAGTGGTTCGACGAGCGGCGGGCGTCGAACTGGGCCGCTGATGCGGATGAGGCGGTGAGCCGACAATGAGGGGAGCCTTACTCATTGAAGCTTGCGTCAACTCCGCCGAATCGGCCCTGGAGGCCCAGGCGGGCGGCGCCGGTCGTGTGGAGCTTTGCGACAATCTCTTCGACGGCGGCACCACACCGAGTCTGGGCACCATCCGCGAGGCGCGCAAGCGGCTGGACATCGGGCTGGCGGTGATGATCCGGCCCCGGGGAGGCGATTTCTGCTACTCGCCGCTCGAACGGGAGATCATGAAGACCGACCTGCTGGCGGCCCGGGCAGCCGGCGCCGACTCGGTGGTGTTCGGCATGCTTCACGCCGACGGCACGATCCAGGAGAAGCAGACCCGGGATTTGATCGACCTGGCCCGGCCGATGAGCGTCACCTTCCACCGGGCTTTCGACATGACCGCCGACCCGTTCCTCGCTCTCGACACGCTCATCGCGCTTGGCGTGGACCGCGTGCTGACTTCGGGGCAGCAGGCCTCGGCCGCGGCCGGCGTGGAACTGCTGGCCGAGCTGGTGGCCCGGGCCGGGGACCGCATCGTCGTCATGCCCGGCGTGGGGATCGATGAAACGAACATCGCCGGCCTGGTCGGCAGGACAGGGGCTGCCGAGTATCACGTGCTGGCCGAGAAGCGTGAGCAGAGCCCGATGAGGCATCGCAACGAGGATGTCGTCATGGGGGCTGATCCCATTGTCTCCGAGTATGAGCGACTGGTCACCGACCGGCAGCGGATCAGTGCCATCTGCGATGCGGTTGCCGGGGGGCATCGGTGATGCGCATCGGGATCGCCGGTCTCAGCTGTGAGTGCTCCACGTTTTCCCCGCTGCCCACACGGGAGGAGGATTTCCAGGTGCTCAGCGGCGAGGACCTGCTCGCTGAGGTGATTGATCCCGGTTCCTTCCCCGACGCCAGGTTCGTCCCTCTGGCCCTGGCCCGGGCCCTGCCCGGAGGACGGATCAGGCGGCGCTTCTACGACGACTTTCTCGCCGGTCTGCTGCGCGGGATCCTCGGCGCGGGACCCTTCGACGGCCTGCTGCTGCTGATGCACGGGGCGGCCAGCGTCTACGGCATGGAGGACGCCGAGGGGCACTTCATCTCCACCCTGCGTATGGCCGTGGGGCGTGAGTGCCTGATCTCGGCCAGCTATGACCTGCACGGGAATCTCTCACGCCGGGTGACGGACAATCTCGATCTGCTCACCGCTTATCGGACGGCGCCCCACGTGGATGTGGACGAAACGGTGGCCAGGGCCTGCCGTCTGCTGGTGCGGAGCCTGGCCGGCAACCGTCGGCCGGAAAAAGCCCTCGTCCGGGTCCCGATCCTGCTGCCCGGCGAGCAGACCGGTACCGGCTGGGAGCCGGCGGCCGGGCTCTGCGGCATGATTCCCCGGATGATCGAACATTTCGGCCTGCTCGATCTCTCGGTGCTCACGGGCTACCCCTGGGCCGACGAGCCCCGGGCCTCGGCATCGGTGGTGGCCCTGGCCGCCGAGAGGCCGAATGCGCAGCAGGCTGCAGAAGCCATGGCCCGGCATTTCTGGCGTGTTCGACACGAGTTCGGGTTCGGGGTGTTCGCCGGATCCATGGACCGGTGCCTCGAGCGTGCCCGGGCCGAAACCGGCCGGCCGGTGCTGATCAGTGATTCCGGGGACAACCCCACCGCCGGCGGAGCAGGGGATGTCTCCCATGCCCTGGGCCGCCTGCTGGCCGTGAAGGTGGACGATGCTCTCTGCGCCGGTATCACCGACCGGCAGGCCGTGGCCGCCTGCGCTGGTGCCGGTGCCGGGGTGGTCGTCCCGCTCGATCTCGGCGGCACGCTCGACCCCCTGAACGGCACGCCGTTTCATGTCACCGCCCGCGTGGTCAGTCTGCACGAGACGAAGATGCCCTCCTCGGGGCGGCACAACCGGATCGCGGTGGTGGATTGCCGCGGCGTTACGGTGGTGATCACCGAGCTGCGAACACCGTTCCACCGGCTCGAGCAGTTCCGCGAGCTGGGCCTCGACCCGGCGCAATACAGGATCATCGTGGTGAAGATGGGCTACCTGGTGCCCGAGCTGGAGGAACGGGCTGCGGTCTCCCTTCTCGCCCTCACCCCCGGCGCGGTGAACCAGGATCTGGCCGGCCTGGCCTACCGCCGTCTGGAGCGCCCGATCTTCCCCCTCGATCCCGAGATGGAGTGGGAGCCCTAGTGTCCAACCTCGACTGGACCATCGTCATCGGCTACCTGGTGCTGGCCCTGGGGCTGGGTCTCTACCACATGCGCAGCGCCACCCGGGGGATGGCGAACTACTTTCTCTCCGGCCGCAAGGCCACCTGGTGGCTGCTGGGCACGAGCATGGCCGCCACCTCCTTCGCCGCCGACACACCCCTGGCGGTGAGCGGCTTCATCATCAAGAGCGGCATCTCCTGGAACTGGTACTGGTGGTGTTCGGCCATGGCCGGCATGGTCTCGCTCTACTTCTTCGCCCGGCTCTGGCGCCGCAGCCGGGTGCTCACCGACGCCGAGTTCATCGAGCTTCGCTACTCCGGCCGTCCGGCCAGGATCCTTCGCGCCTATCTCTCGATCCACTCCGGCGTGCTCTGCAATTGCATCGTCATCGGCTGGGTCAACCTGGCCATGGTCAAGGTGCTGGCCAACACCATCGACATCGACCAGCGCTACGCCCTCTGGTTCTGCTTCGGCTTCAGCCTGGTCTACACCATGATGGCCGGCCTCCGCGGGGTGATGGCCACCGATTTCATCCAGTTTTTCATCGCCATGTTCGGCAGCATCTATCTCGCGGTGGTGGCGGTGAAGGGCGTGGGTGGCCTGGGCAGCATCTTCCACCGACTGGCCGAGGTGCACGGCGCCGAGCGGGCGGAAGAGATCACCGCCTTCTTCCCCGCCTCCGGCTCCGAGCTCTTCGTGCCGGTGATGGCCTTCATCTTCTTCCAGTGGTGGTCGGCGGGCAACCCCGCCGGCGGGGGAGGGAACACCGGCCACCTGGTGCAGCGGATGCTCAGCGCCAAAAACGAGAAACACGCCTTCTTCGGCGTCCTCTGGTACAACGTGGCCCAATACTGTCTCCGCTCCTGGCCCTGGATCCTGGCCGGGCTCTGCGGGGCGATCCTCTACCCCGCCATCGCCGACCCGGAGATCGGCTACATCCTGCTGATGAACGAGTTTCTCCCCTCGGGGATCCTCGGCCTGATGGTGGTCTCTTTCTTCGCCGCGTACATGTCCACCATCGACACCCACCTCAACTGGGGGGCTTCCTACCTGGTCAACGACATCTACAAGCGGTTCATCAACCCCCGGGCCACCGAGCGGCAGTGCATCGTCGCCGCCATGGTGATGACCGCGGGCCTGGCTCTGCTGGGCATGGGGGTCACCACGGTGATGTCATCGATCCGCGACGGCTGGTACATCATCACTTCCATCGGCGGCGGGGTGTCGATCATCTACGTGCTGCGCTGGTACTGGTGGCGGATCAACGCCTGGAGCGAGATCGCGGCCATGCTCACCGGTCTGGCCTGCACCGTGATCTTCAGGATGGGCCTGGGCTACGATTACCCCCAGGTGCTCTTCTGGGTCGTGCCGATCAGCTTGGGGGCGGCCCTGGCCATCACTTTTCTCACCCGTCCCGTGGACCGGGAGCACCTCACCGCCTTCTACACCCGCATCCGCCCCGGCGGCCGGCTCTGGGCGCCGGTCTCCCGCGCTGTCCCCGGCACCGAGCGCGACACGGCCCCCAGCAAGGCGCTTCCGGCCTTTATCTTTTCCATCGGCGCCATCTATGGCACCCTCTTCGGCGTGGGCAAGCTGCTGCTCGGCCCCCGCTGGCTCGGCGCCCTGCTGCTCGCCATCGCCGTCATCTGCGCCGCCCTGGTCTGGCGCTACGTGGCCGGGCTGGAGTGGGGGAGGGCCACTGAAACGTCTGACCGGCCCGGGTGATTCAGGGCGACTTTCGGAAGGCAGGGGCTCGAGGTGATAGGATGGTGGCGAGCGGATGATCGTGTGTCGGAAGGAACAGTCGGGGACGAGAAAGGGAGCATCATGCGAAAGAGTGTGCTGATCATGGTCGCGGCGGGAATGCTGGCCGGCATTGCCGGGTCAGGAAGGGCACAGGAGACCATCAACGGGTCGATCATGCATGATGGTTTGGAACGTGAGTACATCCTCTATGTGCCGGACAGCTACACGGGGACGGAACCCGTTCCGCTGCTCTTCAATTTTCACGGTTTCGGCAGCTCGGCCAGTGCGCAGATGGCGTACGGGGATTTTCGACCCATCGCCGACAGCGAGGGGTTCCTGGTGGTCCACCCCCAGGGGACATTGTTCGAAGGGATCTCCCACTGGAACGTCGGTGGCTGGACCACGGGAAGCACCGTGGACGATGTCGGTTTCACCGGGGCGCTGATCGATCATCTCTCCGCGGCGTACAACATCGATGTTGCGCGGGTCTACAGCACCGGGATGTCCAACGGCGGCTTCATGAGCTTCCTGCTGGCCTGCCAGTTGAGTGAGCGGATTGCCGCCATCGCCTCGGTGACCGGGTCGATGACCCCGGAAACCTACGACGAGAGCGACCCCCGGCATCCGACACCGATCCTGCAGATCCACGGGACGGCCGACAGCGTGGTGCCCTATGGCGGAACGGCTTGGTCGGAGTCCATCGACACCGTGCTGCAATACTGGGTCGACTACGACAACTGCCGCACGACACCGGTGATCACCGAGCTGCCCGATATCGACCCCACCGATGGCAGCACGGTGGAGCATCTCGTCTATTACGACGGTGACAACGGGGTGGCAGTGGAGCATTTCAAGGTCATCGGCGGAGACCACACTTGGCCGGGGAACCCCTACGGCGGATCCGGCACGAATTATGACATCGATGCCTCGACGGAAATCTGGAGCTTTCTCTCCCGCTACGATCTCAACGGGTTGGTGGAACTGCCCCGATTGCTGACCGGCCCCGGGCCGGCCCCGGACAATCCGCCGCACGTTCACCTGTTTCCGCCGGAATCCCAGGCAGCGCCCGAGTACGAATTTGCGGCCTATGGCGCCTCCAGCTACGGGGTCAACGTCAGCTGCGGCGACGTCGACGGCGACCTGCGGGACGAGATCCTCACCGGTGCCGGCCCCGGGGATATCTACGGGCCCCACGTGCGGGGATTCGAATACCACGGCAGTGCCGCCGAACCGCTCGCCGGACTGAATTTCCTGGCCTTCGGCACCAACAAGTGGGGGGTGAACGTGGCCGCCGGTGACCTCGATGGTGACGGCTACGATGAGATCCTCACCGGCGCGGGGCCGGGAGCCGTTTTCGGCCCTCATGTCCGGGGCTGGGACTATGACGGCAACGGAACGGTAGCAGCGATGCCGGGGGTGAGCTACTTCGCCTATGGCACACCCAAGTGGGGCGTGAACATCGCCTGCGGCGACATCGACGGCGACGGGTATGACGAGATCATCACCGGCCCGGGACCGGGAGCGGTGTACGGTCCCCATGTCAGGGCCTGGAACTTCGATGGCGCCCCGCCGGTCACACCGTTGAACAGCGTCAGCTTCTTCGCCTACGGTACGAACAAGTTCGGCCTCAACGTCACCGCCGGCGACGTGGATGGTGACGGCATCGACGAGATCATCACCGGCGCCGGGCCGGGCGCGGTCTTCGGCCCTCATGTGCGTGGCTGGAACCACGACGGCGGCACGATCGCTCCCTTGCCAGGTTTCAGCTTCTTTGCCTGGAGTGATGACGTTCGCTTCGGCGTGAACGTCTCCGCCGGCGTTGACCTGAATGGTGACGGCCGGGACGAACTGGTGGCCGGCCGGGGGCCCGAATCCGCCGCCGACACGGAGTTCAAGGTCTTCACCTACGACGGATCGGCCGTGAACCAGTGGCTCGCGCTGGAGGCGTACCCAGCCAGGACCCACGGGACGAATGTGGCCGCCGGGCGGTTTTAACGTTCGGCCACGAAAAAAGCCCCTCTTTCGAGGGGCTTTCGCCTGTACGATGTCTGGTGCCGAAGGGGGGATTCGAACCCGAGCGCACCGATTTCCCAGCCGTTAAATTCCGACACACTTTCCACCAAAAATAGCGTAACTTCTTCTCCAGCCAACGAGTTGGATCAGCCCACCGAGGAGGACGAACCACCACCCCGTTCACTTCCGGGGAACAACCCGGGCAAAATTTCAGACTTGAAGAGTGCGCATATAGTGCACATCGGCGGAACGGCACTCCAGATCGCCGCTGATCTGCGCAGTGTCATCGATGCCTGGGACGGACTCCCCGATGCCATAAAGGCCGGGGTCCTCGCCCTGGTGCGGGCCTCCGGCCACCAGGACACATGATTTCCCCAGCAGGCCTGGTGCCCCTGTCATGCGTCGATCCCGGATCGATACGATTGATTCACCGTGCCGATGATGCATACATACGCTTCCTCCACTCTACCGGCCAGGGTGGTCTTCGTCTACTGCAGTCGACTGCACAGGATCCTTATTGCCGGTCTGGATCGGTGAAGGCGGAGCACATCGACCAGGTGTTGGCCCGGTATGAAGCCCAGGTCGACCAGGATGCCTATTTCAGCGTCAACGGATACTTCAGGCCCGGCACCCATGAAACGTCCGATCTGCGTCGTCTCAACGCCTGTTATGCCGACCTGGACCACCGTTTCACCCTGTCCTTCCCTGAAGCCGTGCACCAGATCATGGACCTGCAAGAGAACGGAGACATTCCTCCGGCATCGATCATCAGCCGTAGTGGCACCGGTTCCTGGTTGTTCTGGCTTCTCCACGACGAGGACTCGGATCTACCCCCTCGGGCCTGGCCGGAGAAGATTGATATCTACAGGGGAATTATGCAGTCGATCCACAATCGGATTCGTGATCTTGCACCGGCCCTTCAAGCCGATCCCAAAGCTCTCGATCCGAGCAGGATCACTAGGATCCCCGGCTCCCTGCACAGTGGTGCTTCCCGCAGAGTGCATTACATGCAGCAGCATGATGAGGCCGGGGCCGTTTTCCGCTACACCCTCGATGAACTGGCAGAAATATTTGGTGTAGATCTTCAGCCAGACAAAACCAAGCAGCGAGATCCAGCCCGTCGCCGAGTGCCGAAGCGGATCAACGGTCTCCGTGCTCTGGCCGCCCAGCGTCTTGCCGAGTTCTGGCTGTTGTTCGATCACAGGGGCGGGCTTCAGGGCCCACCGGTTACAAAGCCAGGCTGCCGGTACTATGGCGCCCTGATCCTGGTGAAGTTGCTGAGGGACTCGGGTTATCCACCGGAAAAGGTACAGCATGAAGTGAGATCAATGGCCCGGCAGTGTCAGCCACCGCTATCAGGCCGGGAGGTGGTGAAGGCACTCAGTGCGACCCCGCTCAAGATTTCCAACGCCAAGTTGTGCAGCTGGCTCCAGGTCTCATCAGAAGAGGCCGCACTACTCGGGTTGAACCATCTACGACCGGATAAACCGGTTAAGAAGTGGGAGCCTGGGAAACGTGACCGGCTGCAGCTTCGTAGAGCCCTTCTCCGGCAACTGCATCAAAGGCTGCCGGCGGATCACAACCCAACCGTGCCAACTCTGCAGAGTATCCTCGGATCGATGGGGCCGGTTGCCAGCCTAAGAACGGTTCACCGGGACGCTCTGTCCGTCGGTTTCACCTTCGTCAGGTAAGACTTCACCACTGGTATCTGCGGTTGCTCCAGGTTGTCGGTCATTTCTTTGCGTATACAGGGGGGATCGGGGAATCCGGTACCCAGTGGTTCTCTCTGAGCCGGATGAAGGCACTAACCCGATCCCGGCAACGCAGATTCTTCAGGGCCAACTGCAAAGTTGGCCCCCATCGCGTCGCCGCCACCGATCCTGGCAAACCATCAGGTTCGACGGGGGGACACCGGGGGGATCGATTCTCCGTTTATCCTGATGGTCCCGTATACACTCCGATGAGCAAATTTCCGTTAAGGCCAACTCGGAGAACACATCCGTCAGAATCGGATGGAGTTGTGGGAAAGCTTCACAGGGCCTCGGCAACTTCAGCGAGGAACTCATGGAAGATGTTGATGGAATATGGATCCGGAGCCGATCTGACCCTGACTTTCTTTATGGCCCCGTGCATACCCACTATAGTAATATCCTCTCCATGAGTCTGGAGGTGGTGGAATGCCTTGTCAGACTGCCGGATTAGTGTACCGCAATCCATGCATGGCCGCCACTTTCATGTACAATGTCTTAAACCGTCTTGTCTCGGGATTCTTCCACCAGATCAAGCTCTCTGAGGGAGCAAGTCCTGCCAGGAGGACGTGATGAAAACGACTTTGGTGATCTTCCTCGGTTCTTGTCTCTTCTGTTGGCTTCCCGCCTCTGCTGCCACCATCCGCGTTCCTGCTGAACAGCCGACCATCCAGGCCGGCATCGACGCAGCGGAGAGTGGCGATACGGTGCTGGTGGCAAACGGTGTTTACGTCGGTCAAGGCAATCGAGATATCACTCTCGGTGGCAAGGCGATAACGGTCCGCTCGGAGAACGGACCTGAAGTCTGCATCATCGACTGCCAGGGCAGCGCCACGGAGGGGCACAAAGGCTTCATCATTGCGAGTGGCGAGGATTCGGATACGGTGATCGAAGGATTTACAATTCGAAACGGCGTAGCTCCAGGCGGCTCAACCATACCCGAAATCGCCGGCGGTGCAATTTACTGTTACGAGGCTTCTCCTACCATCAGGGGGAACATCCTGCTGAACAATAGAGCAAAGTGGTATGGCGGTGCGATTTACTGCCAACGATCCGATTGCCTTATCGAAAACAACACCATCGAGGGCAATACCGTAGAGGGTGGCGCAAGCGATGACGGGGAAGGCGGAGGTATCTACTGCAGCACATCTTTTACATCTATTGTTGGAAACCGGATTATCGGAAACACGGGCGAGGGGGTTTACGAGGAACGACAAAGTTCCGCAACCGATATCGTGGTCATTGATAACAACATTATCGAGGACAACAGTGGCCGGGGTGTGAGCTGTTACCAGAATACTTGGATCAGGCACAATGTCGTTCGCGGTAACCTTGGGGGTGGCATTCAGGCAGGAGCCGGGCTGACGGGTTTGCCATCAGTAATCGAAGGGAATTTGATCGAAGGAAATGGGCCGGCTGAATACTATGGTGGTGGGATATTTGCAGGGTTGGTTGAAATCCGTGGAAATGTAATCAGGAATAATCAGGCCTTGGTTGGCGGTGGAATCCATCTCAACGGTGATGACGACATCGTAATGAACAATATCATCATCGAAAACAATGCCGATTATAGTGGCGGGGGCATTTCATTCTTTGGGGGCAGGCCGACTTTATCCAGCAATACCCTGGTCGGGAATGTCGCGGGAATATATGGTGGAGCCCTCAAAACTGATTACTACGCTCATCCCGAAGTGATCAATTGTATCCTCTGGGGCAATAGTTCTCCAGATGGGTCAGAGATATATCTTGGTGATTACACATCACCCTCTGATTTAACTATCAGTTACAGTGATGTTGAGGGAGGCTTGGCCGGGTGCAGTGCTGATACCGGATGTACACTACACTGGGGGGCGGGTATGATCGATACTGATCCGCTGTTCATTAATGGCCCGCTCGGTGGATACTATCTCAGCCGTCCAGAAACCGGTCAGCCCCAATACAGCCCCTGCATCGACACAGGCAGCGTTCTTGCTTCCGATGTCTGCTTCCCTTGGGGCGATGGGACGATCTGCCTCGATGAACTGACTACTCGAATCGACTTAGTGCCCGATGATGGTATGGTGGACATGGGGTATCACTATCCTTTGGACACTGGATCAGGTCCGATATACCTCATTGTCGGCCCAGGCCCTTGGTCGGAAAATCCGCCCCTGGTCAGGAAATACCCACCCCGGCAGGACGCTTACCATCAGGGGCAGTTTGAGGCCTATGGTACCCCGAAGTATGGAGTCAATGTCACAACCGGCAAAATAAGCGTATCGGGTACCAATGCCATTCTCACCGGTGCTGGCCCCGGGGCTGTCTTCGGCCCCCATGTCAGGGGCTTCGATGCCGACGGTACACCGCTGCCAGGGATGAGCTTTTTCGCCTACGGCACGAATAAATATGGTGTCAACGTGGGGGCTGGCGACTTTGATGGCGACGGGTTTGACGAGATTCTCACTGGTCCGGGCCCAGGCGAGGTGTTCGGCCCGCACGTCCGGGCTTTCGACTATGACGGCGGGCCGGCAGTGTCACCAGTGTCCGGGGTAAACTTCTTCGCCTACGGCACCCTCAAGTGGGGGGTGAATGTTGCAGCCGGCGACTTGGACGGTGACGGGTACGACGAGATCGTCACCGGCGCCGGGCCGGGCCCAGTGTTCGGGGCCCACGTGAGGGGCTGGAACGTAGACGGCGGAACAGCGGCAGCCATCCCCGGGATAAGCTTCTTCGCCTACAACACACCGCGTTACGGCGTGGTGGTTGGCTGCGGCGACGTGGACGGTGACGGAATCGACGAAATCGTCACCGCACCGGGGCCGTCACCGGCCTTCGGCAGTCATATCAGGGGCTGGAATTTTGATGGTTCAGCGCTGGAAGAACTCCCGGGGCTCAACTTTTTTGCCTGGCCGGCGGAGGAGGTGCGCTACGGCGCGAAAGTCTGGGCCAGCACAGACCTCGACTCGGACGGATCCTGCGAGATCATCGTCGGTGGCGGGCCCGACCCGGGAACCGGGTCGACGGTCAGGGTGTTCGACTACGATAACGCGCAGGTGACGCTCGACTTCAGCCTTGAGGCTTTCCCTCCCGTCTACACCCACGGGGTGAACGTGGCGGCGGGGCGGTTCTGACTTGTGAGGTGATCGATGAATGTAAATATTATTGGTGTCTGCCTCATAGTGTCCACGTGTTTATTCCTGTTTCCGGCAGCATCCGCTGTCTGCAGTGAAATTTATGTCCCGGATGACTACCCCACCATACAAGCGGCCATTGATAACGCTGCTCATGGCGACACGGTAATCGTCCGTCCTGGCACCTATCCCGAGGACATCACATTCAGGGGGCAGGCCATCGAAGTGAAAAGCAGTGTGGGTGCGGAACATACGGTCATCCAGGGAGAGGTCGTCTTCAATAACGATGAAACCAACAAATCAATCCTCGATGGATTCACTATCGATGGGCAAGGTGAGGCGAGATTCGGAATAGAGATATATAGAGCATCGCCAGTCGTCAGAAACAACATCGTCAGACACCATCTTCGCCCTGGAATATATATTGACAGGGAAGAAAGCTCACCGCTGATTCAGAACAACGTTATTCGCGACAATACAAGTCAGTATAGCGGCGGTGGGATTGCCGCGTGGTATGGATCGACGCCAATCATCGTGGGCAATACTATATTCAACAATGTCAGTACTTCTGCTAGCGTCTGGAACGGCGGAGGAGGAATAGCCGTTGGAGAGTTTGCGGAACCAAC
>Ga0180429_10002808_pt1 | contig 14224 bp, 15 predicted proteins | sample SS_ome_FD_132428 | JGI IMG/M metagenome (GOLD analysis project Ga0180429, IMG submission 132428) | Hypersaline lake sediment archaeal communities from the Salton Sea, California, USA - SS_1_S_1 metaG | ecosystem: Environmental > Aquatic > Non-marine Saline and Alkaline > Hypersaline > Sediment ...
CTCGGTCCGGACGAGGAGGGCGACATCGCGATCAAGGTCAAGCCCGAGCGAGCGCCCGGCCTGTTCATGGACTACCGCGGTGACCCGGAACGCTACGCGGCCTGCTTCGTCGGCGACTGGTACATCACCGGCGATCGCGGCTACGTCGACAGCGACGGTTACTTCTGGTTCGTCAGCCGCGCCGACGACGTGATCCTCTCGGCCGGCTACCGCATCGGCCCGTTCGAGGTCGAAAGCGCCCTCATCGAGCATCCCGCGGTGGCCGAATCGGCGGTCGTAGAAAGCCCCGACGAGACGCGCGGCGCGGTGGTCAAGGCCTTCGTCGTACTTGCACGGGGCTTCGAACCGTCCGACGCACTGGTCAAGGAGCTGCAGGAACACGTCAAGAACGTGACCGCGCCGTACAAGTACCCGCGCAAGATCGAGTTCGTCGAGGGTCTGCCGAAGACCGTCAGCGGCAAGATCCGCCGCGTCGAGCTGCGCGCAAGGGAGAAGGGGCAGGGCTGATGACGACGGCGGTGCGCGGGATCTCGCAGGACGCCGCCTTGCCGGTAATCCGCCAGCGTACCGAGAGCACGAGGTGTCTGACACTTTTGCTGCAAAAGTGTCAGACACCGTCGACGTCAGAGGCGCCGTCGACCCGACGCTTCCCGCCAGCGCCGCACGGCGCCTGCCCGCGGGTTTGACTACCGCGCAGGCACACGACGGGCCCGACATCGACGCGCGCACGCGGCGCGCGACCATTGTCATGGTCATGCTGAACTCGGTCAGCACCGCGATGATGCTGACCGGCGTCAATGTCGCGCTGCCGGACGTCGCGCGCGATCTCGCCGTCGATGCCGTGGCCTTGTCGTGGATCCCGATGAGCTACCTGATGGCGAGCGCCGCGTTCACGCTCGCTTTCGGTCGCCTCGCCGACATGCACGGACGCAAGCGCGTCTACCTGATTGGTACCGCCGGCGTGGTCGTGACCTCGATCATCGCCGCCTGCGCGACCAGCGAAGCCGGGCTCATCGCCGGGCGCCTGCTGCAGGGCGTATGCGCGGCGATGCTCTATGCCACCAACGTCGCCATCATCTCCTCGGTCTATCCCCCGTCGCAGCGCGGCACCGCGATCGGCTACACGGTCTCGGCGATCTATCTCGGGCTCTCGGCGGGGCCGCTCGTCGCCGGCTGGCTGATCGAGGTCGCGAGCTGGCGCGCGACCTTCCTCATCCACCTGCCGCTCGCCGTGGTGGTGCTGTGGATCGGGCTCACGCGCCTGCCCTACGAATGGCGCGCCGAAGAGCGCGGCAGTTTCGACGCCGGCGGCGCGGCGCTCTACGGCGTCGCCATCGTCATTCTCATGACCGGCGTCTCGCGTCTGCCGCAGGCGCCCGGCCTCGCCATGGTGGTGGCCGGCGCGGCCGGCATCTGGCTGTTCTTCCGCCACGAACACCGTCATCCGCACCCGGTGTTCGACGTCGGCCTGTTCTACACCAACCGCGTGTTCCTGATGTCCTGCCTGGCCTCGCTGGTGATGTACACGACGACGTTCGCGAACGTCGTGCTGGTCAGCCTCTACCTGCAATACCTCAAGGGCGTCGATCCGAGCACCGCGGGGCTCGTGATGATGGCGCAGCCCGCCGTGATGACGCTCGTCTCGCCGTGGGCGGGGCGGCTTTCCGATCGCAGCGAACCGCGCGTGATCGCCTCGCTCGGCATGCTGCTGACCGCATTCGGCCTGGCCGGATTCGTGTTTCTCGACGCGCACTCGCCGCTGTCCGGCGCGGTTGCCTGCCTCGCCCTGACCGGGCTCGGTTTCAGCCTGTTCTCCTCGCCCAACGCGAACGCCATCATGGGCGCGGTGCCGCGCAGCGACTATGGCCGCGCGGCGAGCGCGATGTCGGTGATGCGCGTCATCGGACAGATGACCAGCATGGGCCTGGTCGCGCTGGTCTTCGCGCTGCTGCTCGGCCCGGTACAGATCACGCCCGAGGTCTATCCCACGCTGACCCGCGCCATTCACGTGTGTTTCGCCGCCGGCGCGCTGCTCGCGCTCGGCGCCATCGTGCTCTCGCTCGCGCGCGGGCGCGTGCACGCGCCGGCCTGAGGCGCGCGATGCGCCACGTCCACGCGCGCATGTGGTGGCCGGTCTACGTGCCGGCACTGCTGCTCGGCGTGCCGGCCCAGGCCTCGTTCGTGCTTCTGCCGCTGTACGTGCTCGATCTCGGCGGCAGCGCCGCGGCGGCCGCCGCGGTGATCGGCTGGCGCGGGGTGGGGATGATGGTCATGGACATCCCGGCCGGCATGATCGCCGCCCGCTGGGGCGAGAAGACGGCCATGGTGCTGGCCGGCCTGCTCATCGGCCTCGCGTTTCTCGCCTACGCCGTCAACGACAGTATCGGCTGGTTCTACGTCATCGCGTTTCTGAACGGCGCCGGTTCGAGCACCTTCCTGCTCGGACGCATGGCCTACGTCTCGGCCAACCTGTCGGGCGCCGAGCGCGGGCGCGTGATCGCGATGATCGCCGGCAGCCTGCGCCTGGCCGCGCTGCTCGGCCCGCTCGCCGGCGGCGCGCTCGCGCATGTCGTCGGCTACAGCGCGACGTTCGCCGTCGCCGGCGCCAGCATCCTCGTCGGGCTCGCCTGCATCGCCTTCGTTGCCGAAGGCGGTCGCGGGCAGGGGCGGGCACTGACCTGGCGCGGGATCGGCTCGCTGGCGCTCGAGCACCGGCGCGATTTCGCGACCTACGGCGTCGCCGCGATCAGCTTCATGCTGATGCGCGCCGCGCGCACCGTGCTGCTGCCGCTCGCCGGCGCGGCGCTCGGGCTCGATGCGCCGGCGATCGGCTTCGTCGTCTCGGTCTCGGCGGCGGTCGACGTGGCGCTGTTCTATCCCGCCGGCATCGCCATGGATCGCTACGGCCGCCGCGCCACGGCGGTGCCGAGTTCATGCCTGTTCGCGCTCGCGCTCGGCGCCATCGCACTCGCCGACAGCTATGCGGCGCTGCTCGCCGTGGCGGTGCTGCTGGGCTTCGCCAACGGCTTGTCGACCGGCATCGTGATGACGCTCGGTACCGATCTCGCGCCGCCCGACAAGCGCGGCGAATACCTCGGCCTGTGGCGGTTGCTCACCGACCTCGGCACGGCTGCCGGTCCCATGGTCGTGAGCAGCGTGGTCGCGCTCGCGCCGCTGCCGCTGGCCGCGCTCGCCACTGCCGGGCTCGGCGCAGGCGGTAGTTTCGTCGTGTATCGTTACGTGCGGGAAACGCTCGTCAGGCACTGAACCCGGGGCGGCTCTGCGGCGTGAGGGAACGCGCCGCTCGATCGCGCCCGGGGTACGCGCCATCCTGCTTCACCGAGGTTGTGACATGTTCGAACACGTTCATCTCGATCACGTCGTCCTGCGCGCGCGCGATGCCGCCGCGCTGGTCGATCACTATCGCCGGGTGCTCGGTGCCACCATCGAGCGCGAGCTCGACATCGGGCTCGTGCAGCTGCGTGCCGGCGACATCATCATCGACATCGTACCGGCGGACTCCGAGCTCGGCCGCCGCGGCGGACCGCCGCCGGGCGCGGGGCGCAACCTCGATCACTTCTGCCTGCGCGTCGAACCTTTCGACGAGGCGGCGATCCGGGCGCATCTCGCGGCCTGTGGCGTCGAGGGTTCGCCGATCACGGAGGTCTACGGCGCGCAGGGTTTCGGGCCCTCGATCTACGTCCCGGACGCGGAGGGCAACGTGATGGAGCTGAAGGGGCCGGCGGTGCGCGGGCTCGACGACTGAGGCCATCGCGCCGTCGCGGCGCGGTGTCCGAGATCGCGCCACGTCTTGCCCGGCGGGCATGATCCGCAGCCCCCGTCTGGTATATCGTGCCGCGCTGGCGCGCGCCGCGGGATTTCGGCGGCGCACGCATCGCACACCAAGGAGCCTGGAAGACGAGCATGAGTATCAAGGGCAAGGCGACCATCGCCGGCATCTACGAGCACCCCACGCGCAAGGCCGAGGGCATTCCGTTACAGCAGCTGCACGCCGAAGTCGCGCGCGGCGCGCTGGCCGACGCGGGTCTCGCGCTGGCCGACGTCGACGCGTATTTCTGCGCCGGCGACGCGCCGGGCCTCGGCGGTTTCTCGATGGCCGAGTACCTCGGCCTCAACGTGCGTCACACCGACACCACCGAGACCGGCGGCTCGTCCTACCTCATCCACGTCAGCCACGCGGCGCAGGCCATCGCGGCGGGCAAGTGCAAGGTCGCGCTGATCACGCTGGCCGGCAAGCCGCGTAGCGGCGGCGCGCCGCCGGGACGGCCGCCGATGGCGGTGCAGCCGCCCGACCTGCCGTTCGAGGCGCCGTTCAAGCCGACCGTGCTCAACAATTACGCCATGTGCGCCCGGCGCCACATGCACGAATTCGGCACTACCGCCGAGCAGCTCGCCTGGGTCAAGGTGGCCGCGTCGCACCACGCGCAGCACAACCCGCACGCGATGCTGCGCGACGTGGTCACGGTCGAGGACGTGGTCAACTCGCCCGTCGTGGCCGATCCGCTGCACCGCCTCGACTGCTGCGTGGTCTCCGACGGCGGCGGCGCGCTGGTCGTGGTCGCCCCCGAGATCGCCGCCTCGCTGGCACGGCCGCAGGTGCGTGTGCTCGGTGCGGGCGAGGCGATCAAGCACACCAACGGTGGTGACATCGACATCACGTATTCGGCCGGCGTGTGGTCGGCGGCGCGCGCGTTCGACCAGGCCGGCATCGCGCGCGGCGATATCAAGTATGCCTCGCTCTATGACAGCTTCACCATCACGGTGCTGATGCAGATCGAGGACATCGGCTTCTGCGCCAAGGGCGAGGGTGGGCGCTTCGTCGCCGACGGCGGGCTCATCAGCGGTGTCGGCCGGCTGCCGTTCAACACCGACGGCGGCGGCTTGTGCAACAACCATCCCGGCAATCGCGGCGGCATGACCAAGATACTCGAAGCGGTGCGCCAGCTGCGCGGCGAGGCACATCCCGCGGTACAGGTCGCCAACTGTGACCTCGCGCTCGCCCACGGCACCGGTGGCTACCTCGGCACGCGCCACGGCAGCGCGACGCTCATCCTGGAGAGGGTCTGAACATGGCAGAGACGAACAAGGACACGGCCGTGGCCGATGTCGCGATGGCGCCGTACTGGGACGCCGCGAACGAAGGGCGCCTGCTGCTCAAGCATTGCCGAAGCTGCGAGCGCAGCTACTACTATCCGCGGCCGCTGTGCCCGTTCTGTCTCGGTGAGGATACCGAGTGGCGCGAGGCCTCGGGCGCCGGCACGGTCTATTCGTGGAGCGTGGAGCGGCGCGGCAAGCCGCCTTACATCATCGCGTTCGTCACGCTGGCGGAGGGCCCGACCATCATGACCAACCTGGTCGACTGCGAGCCGGAGGCGGTGGCCATCGGCCAGGACGTGAGGCTCGCTTTCGAGACGCGCGAAGCGCAGCCGGTGCCGGTGTTTCGTCCGGCGTGAGACCGCGCCACGGGACCCTCTCAGGAGAGACGTAGCTGACGATGGTCAAGCCGGCGCGGCCGCACCGTGCGTATGCTCAAGACCTGTGAACTGCGGAAAGCGACCATGAATCCGAGCTCTCATGTGTTCCCTGTTCTGCTCGCCCTCGCGGCAAGCGCCGCCGGCGCCGAGGAGGGCGATGCCCTCGGTGTCGGCCAGGCGGCCTGGTACGAGCACTGTACGGTCTGCCACGGTAAGGATGGTACCGGCGGCGGGCCTTTCGTGCCGCTGCTGCGCGAGGCCCCGCCCGATCTCACCGTGCTCGCGCGTGACAACGGCGGCGAGTTCCCGGCCGCAGCGGTACGCGCCGCGGTCGACGGCCGCGATATGCCGCTGGCTCACGGCACGAGCGACATGCCGCTGTGGGGCAAGCTGCTGCGCGAGGCCGGCGAGTGCGAGGAACGCACGCGTTCGCGCGTCGCCGACGTCGTCGCCTGGCTGCGCACGCTGCAGCGCTGAGCGGCGTCGCCGCTTCCCGCCGCGCGCCGCCTCAGGCGTCGACGACGTTACGTCGACCCCAGTTGAAGAACAGCCGCTGCGGCGGCGCGTGCTGACCCTTCAGGCGGCGCGCGAGCGTGGCCAGGATCATGTCCTGCACGACCATCGTCTCGAGTCCCGCGGTATCGTCGATGCGCACCCAGCGCAGGTCCTCGAGTTCGCCGTCGCCGCCGAGCTCGCCCTCGAGGTGTGCGAAGTCGATGCTGAAGAAGCGCGCGTGGTAACGCAGCGGCTGGTAGGTGGGTGTGATCGCGCGACCGAGGAAATCTAGCGCCCCGAGATCGGGCGCCAGCGCGCGGCGGCGGAACTCGCTCCAGCTCACGTGGCGCACGTTGCCGATGTCGCCGGGGTGGCCGTAGATCAGCCCGGCTTCCTCGAACGCTTCGCGCACCGCGGCCATGGCCAGCGCATCGGCCTTGCGCCGTGTGCGGCCGACGGCGAGCAGCGCGGCGGTGGCGTCGTCGAGCGGGCGCAGCGGACGGGCGTGGTAATCGGCGCGCTCGAGACCGCCGCCGGGGAACACCCACACGCCGGGCTTGAACCGCGCCTTGCCACCACGACGACCCATCAGCACCTCGTGGTGGGTGCGCCGCTGGCGATGGATGACGAGGCTCGCCGCGTCGCGCGGTCGAACCGGGCGAGCGGGGGTGTCGCTCATGGGTGCAGGCTGGCGCGGGTAGTGTTCATGCGTGCATGTTAGCAAGCTGGTGGTGCCGAGGCCTTGGCGTCGACGGTGTCTGACACTTTTGCTCCCCGGCGTCGCGGGTGTGGCAGGGGTTCTGTCGAGCAAAAGTGTCAGACACCAGCGCGGCGTGGGACAGCACGCGGTGTGCGCCGCCGCGGCGCTGCTACACTGGCCGCAACGGCGGCACGGAGAGCCAAGTCATGAACCTGCGTAACCTGGGGCGCGTGCTCGCTCTACTGCTGCTCGCCGTGGCCTGGCCGTTCGCGGCAGGTGCGGTGACGATTCACACCTGGGTCGACGAGGCCGGCGTGCGCCACTACGCCGATGCACCGCCTGCGGCGGCATCCGACGACAGCGAAGCGTTCGAGATCCAGACGAGTCCCGCGGCGGATGCCGAGGCGGACTATTATTCCATCGCCAACCAGTGGGAACGGCTGCGCGCCGAGCGCGAGGCAGATGAGGCGCAGCGGCTGGAGCGCGAACGCCTGCGGCGCGAGAGCGCGCTGGCCGAGCAGGCGCGCGCGCAGCGCGCCGCGCCCGTCGATGACTCCGTGCGTGGTGTCGTTCCGTGGGGCGTGGTGCCTTACGGCGGCGGGTTTCGTCCCGGTCTCGGTCCCGGCTTCCATCCGGGTTACGGCCACGATGGCCGCCGGTCACACGGGCGGCGCCCGTTCCCGATCGATCGCGATGCCTACGTCAGGGAGAAGCGTCGCAGCGATTTCCTGCCCGCCCCGACGCCGCGCTGGCCGCGCGAGCGCTACACACCCGGACGCCAGTGAACGCGCTGCGGACCGGTCATGGACACGACACGGTATGCACGCACCGGCGTGCGGCGCGTCGCCGGCGGTGCGCGCGCGGCCCGGCCCGCCGCCCCGGGCGGGCGCGCTACTTGGCGCGCCGGATGACGAAGCGGAACACCTCGCCGTCCTGGCCGGACTCGACCAGCTCGTGCCCGGTGGTGCGACAGAAGGCCTGGAAGTCGGCGTCGGCCGCGGGATCGGTGGCGAGAATCTCGATGGTGCCGCCGACCGGCACGTCCTTCATCGATTTCTTGGTCTTGAGGATCGGCAGCGGGCAGTTCAGCCCCTTGGTGTCGAGCGTCAGATCGGCCATCGGGTCTCTCCCTGGTGGCCCGCGTGGCGGGCGCGCATGGTTGCAGATGGGCGCATCATAGCCCAATCCAGCGCCTTATGAAGAATAGATATAACCATATAACCAATTAGCATATATGCTGATCGGGTCGGCGCGAGCGCCGGCCCTGTGCACGTTACGAGGGGAATGCAGCGGCATGCATGCAGTGAACGAGAGCCTGGACTGGGCGGCGCGCCTCGCGCTCATCGAAGAACTCGAGGACGCCGGACTCGACACCGATCTCGTGGCGCGTTTCGAGCAGCGCGCCGCTGACGTTACGCCGCGCGCGCTGCGCTTCTCGACGCCGACGTTCAAGAGCTACGGCTCGAGCGAACTCAAGGGCTGCTCGAAGATGAGCTTCCCGGCCTTCTCGATCACCGGCGGGGCCTGCGCGCTCGACTGCGACCACTGCCACGCGAAGATCCTCGAGCCCATGATCCCGGCCACGCGTCCGGCAGTGCTCGATGCGGAGGTGCGCCGCCTGGTCGCCGAGCAGGACCTGCAGGGCTTCCTGCTCTCGGGTGGCTCCAACCGGCGCAACGAAATCAAGTACGAGCGTTACTGGCCGGTCGTCGAGGGGCTCAAGCGCGACTTCCCGCACCTGCGCGTGGCTGTGCACTCCGCGCTCATCGACATCCCCCGTGCGCGGCGCATGGCCGACGCCGGCGTCGACACCGCGATGCTCGACATCATCGGCGCGCCCGAGACGATCGGCGAGGTCTACCATCTCGATCGGCCGGTCGCCGACTTCGAGGCATCGCTCGCCGCGCTCTGCGCGACCGGCATGGAAGTCGTGCCGCACATCGTCATCGGCCTGCATTACGGCGAAATCCGCGGCGAGGCGAATGCGCTCGACATCTGTGCGCGCCACGACATCCACGCCCTCGTGCTGGTCGTCATCATGCCGTTCTACGCCGCGCCGGGCACGTTCGCCACGCCGAGCCCGGCCGCGGTCGGCGAGATCTTTCTCACCGCGCGTGAACGCCTGCCGGAACGCGAGGTGCTGCTCGGCTGCGCGCGCCCGCCCGGCATGCACAAGCGCCTGACCGATACCTACGCGGTGCTTGCCGGACTCGACGGGATTGCCTTTCCGGCCGACGGGACCGTCGCCGCGGCGCGCGCCATCGGCCGCCCCTGCCACCAGGAGCACGCCTGCTGCTCGCTCAAGCTGGCCCAGGCGCGGCGGCGCATCGCGGTTGCCTGAGCGCGTGGCGGTAAGCGTGCCACTGCCGCGTCGCCGTCCGCTGGTAGCGGACGCGAGTCTCCCCGCGGGGCGCCAGCGGGCCGGCGCGTCGCGGTGGCGCGCGCAGGCGGGTGCGCAACCGGGCGCGAGCGTGCTCACGGTGGAGCGTGGGACGGAGTTCGACGCGGCATGCGGCGAGAACCAATGACGACGAACGTGGACGTCATCGTGCTCGGCCTCGGCCCGGCCGGCGCGAGTGCCGCGGCCGCCGCGGCGGCGGCCGGTGCCTCGGTGATCGCGTTCGAGCGCAAGGCGGCCGCCGGCCTGCCGGTGCAGTGCGCGGAACTCGTGCCGGGCTTGATCGGCCAGGACGTCGCCGTGTTCGACGACGCGCGCAGCCAGTCGGTGCGGCGCATGACGACGACCGTCGCGGCCGAGCCGCCCGACGAGACCGCGCCGTTTCCCGGGCACATGATCGATCGCGCGCGCTTCGACGCGGCGCTGGTCGAGGAGGCGCGCGCGGCCGGGGCCGCATGCCGGCTCGGCACGCGGGTCGCCGCGCTCGATCCGGCCGGCACGGTGATCACGGCACAGGGCGCAACGTTCCGCGCGCGCGTGCTGATCGGCGCCGACGGCCCGTTGTCGCGCCTCGGGCGCGCGCTCGGCGCGGTCAATAGCGCGCTCGTGCACGCGCGCCAGTTGAGCGTCGAACTCACGGCCGCGAGCGACGCGACGGATATCTTCCTGAGCGCCGACTACCCCGGCGGTTATGGCTGGCTGTTTCCGAAAGGGCGCCATGGCCACGTCGGTATCGGCGTCGATGCCGCGGCCCGTGCACGCCTGCCGGCCTTGCTCGACAGCCTGCTCGAACAACTCGTCGCGGCCGGGCGCATCGTGGCGCCCGGTGTCGCCGCGCGTGCCACGTTGACCGGCGGCTTGATCCCGGTCGGCGGACGGCTGCCGGCCGCCCACCCGCGCGGCGCGGTGCTGAACCTGCTGGCGGGTGACGCCGCCGGTCTCGCCAACCCGGTTACCGGCGCCGGCATCCACGCCGCACTCGTGTCCGGGCGGCTCGCCGGCGAAGCCGCGGCGGCCTGGCTCGCCGGCGATGCGGGGGCGGGCGCGGACTACGAGGAAGAACTCGACGATTACTTCGGCGTCGCCATCGCACGCGCACTCGCGCGTCGCAGCGCGCTCGCCGCGATTGCCACCGCGCGCCGGCCGACGCCGGCCGAGCAGCGCGCCGCCTGGATCGCCTACCCGGCCTACTGGGCATCGCCCACGACCTGTTCCGAGGGAGCACACGCATGAGTTGTTTCGATCGCGAAGGCGCCACGCCCGACGTCGCCACGCAGACGGCCATGAACACGTTCGCGCAGATGACGCCGCGCGCGCCGGCGCAGACACCACGCGAGCTGCGCAACGGCGCGCGGGTGAAGAACACCGGCGCCGCACCCAGCGGTGTCTACCTGCCGAACAACAACATCCTCACGCCGCAGATGCGCTCGCCGGAATACGTGCAGCTGTCGACCGCCGCCGCGATCACGCTCGGCATCATGCGCGGCAACATGTATCGCTGCGCGTGCACGCGCTGCCTCAACCTGTTGCTGACCTACCCCGAGGGGTGCCGTGCGAACTGCGCGTACTGCGGGCTCGCACGTCACCGCGAGGCCGAACGCGACTATGCCGATCGCAACTTCATCCGCGTCGACTGGCCGGCCGTGCCGATCGACGACATCGTCGACATCGTCGCGCGCGATCCGCAGGCGAGCCCGTTCCATCGCATGTGCATCTCGATGATCACCCACCCGCGCTCGGACGACGACACGCTGACGGTGCTCAAACGCTGGACCGATCGCATCGACCCGGCTGCGATCCCGGTCTCCATCCTGTCCAACCCGACGACCATGACGCGCACCGACGTCGAGCGCCTGCACGAACTCGGCGCCGACATATTCACCGTCGCGCTCGACGCGGCGACGCCGGCGCTGTTCGAGCGCACGCGCGGCAAGGGCGTGCAATCGCCGCACCGCTGGGACAAGTACTGGGAAGTGCTGATGGACGCGCGCGACGTGTTCGGGCCGCAGAAGTTCGGCGCGCATATCATCGTCGGCATGGGCGAGAGCGAGCGCGAAGTGCTGGAGCTGATCCAGCGCATCGTCGATCTCGGCGGCCACAGCCACATGTTCTGCTTCTTCCCCGAGCGTGGCTCGCTGATGGACCACCTGCCGGCGACGCCGCGCGACCAGTGGCGGCGCGTGCAGCTCGCGCGCTACCTCATCGACTACCGTGACGTGCGCGTCGAGCACATGCGTTTCGACGGCGATGGCCGCCTGGTCGATTTCGGCATTCCGGCGGGCGAACTCGACGACGTCATCGATGCCGGCGTCGCGTTCCGCACTTCGGGTTGTCCCGGCAAGTTCGCCGAGGACGTCTCCGCCTGCGATCGTCCCTACGGCGACTCGCCGCCGTCCGACATCGCGAGCTACCCGTTCCAGCCGGTCGCGGTGGATCTGAAGAAGATCCGCGCGCAGCTCGGGCGTGCGCGCGCGGGCGAAGTCTACGAGGACGGCGAGGACATCGAGCAGTTCGCCGGCTGAGCGCCGATGAGGGGAGCCCCGCGCCGGTCCGCCCGCGACGTCGCACAGCGCCGCTGCCGCGTCGTCGCTGCTGACGCGAACCCCGCGTTACACGCTGTTGCACGCGCGTGCCAGACGGATCGCACGCGGTGAGCGGCCAGCCCTTCCGCCTGCTCGACACCGGCGTCCACGACGGTCGCTGGAACGTCGCGCTCGACCAGGTGCTGATCGACGCCCACCGCGCGGGCGAGGCGCCCGACACGCTGCGCTTCCTGCGCTTCAGCCCGAGCGCGCTGGTCGGACGCCACCAGGATCTCTCGCGCGAGGTCGACCTCGACTACTGCGCGCGCCACGGCATCGACGTCGGTCGCCGCGTCACCGGCGGTGGTGCGCTGTATCTCGACGAGAACCAGCTCGGCTGGGAGCTGGTCTGCGCGCGCGGTGCGCTCGGCGGCGGCAACCTGGGTGATATCGCCGCGCGCCTGTGCACGGCCGCGGCCGAGGGCCTTTCGCGGCTCGGCGTGCCGGCACGCTTCCGCCCACGCAACGACATCGAGGTCGACGGGCGCAAGATCGGCGGCACCGGCGGTTTCTTCGACGGCGATACGCTGTTCTACCAGGGCACGGTGCTGATCGACGTCGACCCGGGCGTGATGTTCGACGTGCTGCGTGTGCCGGGCGCGAAGCGCGCGCGGCATGCCGATGCCGCGCCGGCGGCCCGTGTGACCTCGCTGACGGAAGCCTGCGGCGGGCGCCCGCCGGCGCTGCTCGCGGTCTGTGCGGCCCTCACGGCAGGCTTCGCCGACGCCCTCGGCATCGAGGTCGCGGAGGGCTGGCTCAGCGCTGCCGAGGAGCAGGCGGTCGCGGCGAGCTACCGGGACGACATCGGCAGTGCCGAGTTCGTCAACGACATCGATCATCCGGGTCGTGGTGATGGCGTCCGCAGCGTCACGCGGGATACGCCGGGCGGGCTCGTCGAGGTTCATCTCAAGCTCGCTGCCGGCGGCACGCCGCGCATCGCGAGCGTGATCGTCAGCGGCGATTTCTTCGTCACGCCGCCGCGTGTCATCTATGACCTCGAAGGCGCGCTGCGCGACACCAGGGTGGCCGACATCGAGCGCAACGTCGCCGCGTTTCTCGAACAGGCCGGCATCGAGACGCTCTCGCTCGCCCCGGACGACCTGGCCGCGGCGATCCGCGCCGCGGCGGAGGTCGACTGATGGACTACCTCGCGCATCTCACCGTCATTCAGCACACCTCGGCCGACTACCTCGGGCTGATCGAGGATCACCTCGAGGGCCGCAAGATCCGCTTCACCTACCACCGACCGTTCACCGAGCGCGGCGGCGTGCCGACGCTCGAAGCGATCGGCGATGGCCTCGTGCTGCTCGGCGGCGGACCCTGGGGCTCGGCCGGGCCACGCAACGTGCCGACCCTGGTGCGCGAAGTCGAACTCGCCCACGCCTGCCTAGAGCGCGGCATCCCGCTGCTCGGCATCGAACTCGGCGCGCAGATCCTCGCCCTCGCCGCCGGCGGCCGCAGTCACGCGACGCCGCTCGCGCTGACCGTCGAGCAGGCCCACCGGGTCGACGACAATGCGCTGAACGGCTACCTGCCCGAGCGCTTCGTGTCCATCGCCTACGGCCGCGACCGCTACGAGCTGCCCCCGCATGCGCGCGTCCTTGCACGCGGCGAGGACGACGAACCCGCCGTGTTCCAGCTCGGCGACAACGCGTTCGGTTTTCGCGGCCATCCGGGCTTCAAGCCGGCGATTGCCGAAGACCTCGTGATGGAATTCGAAGAAGCGCCCGACGACCCGGCGCCGCTGCTCGTGCAGGCGCGCGCGCAGGCCCGCGCCGTGGAAGAGGCGCTGATCCCCATCATGACCGGCCTCGTGCAACTCACCGGCTGGATGCAGCGCCACGGCCAATCGTAGCGGCAGCGCCGCGACGGTGTCTGACACTTTTGCTCAAAATTTAAGCAAAAGTGTCAGACACTTTTGTTCTGCGCGACAAGGGCGGCGGCGTGCACAAAGCCGCTATTATCGGCACAGCGGCCGTGCAGTCGGGCGCGGCAAACAGGGGAGAACCATCCATGATTCACGGCATCAACCACGTCGCCATCTCGACGGCAGACATCGAGCGCCTGAGCGCGTTCTACATCGACCTGCTCGGCTTCGAGGAGGTGTTCAGGCTCAACTGGGATGTTGGCCACGAGCAGCTCGATAACATCACCGGTCTCGAGGACTCCTCGGCGCGGCTCATCATGCTGCGTTGCGGGAATGCGTGCCTCGAACTGTTCGAGTACCAGACGCCGCCGCCGCGCGCCGGCGATCCCGCGCGCCCGGTGTGCGATCACGGCATCACCCACCTGTGCCTGCAGGTCAGCGACATCGAGGCCGAGCACGCGCGGCTCGAAGCCGCCGGCATGCGCTTCCATTGCGCGCCGCAGCCGCTCGGCGACATCCGCGCCACCTACGGCCGCGACCCGGACGGCAACGTCGTCGAGCTGCTCGAAGTGCCGGCCGACAGCGCACTGCACGTGGTCGCGGCCTGACGCGCCGGCGGGCCAAAAGTGTCGGCCAAAAGTGTCTGACACTTTTGCTCAAAATTTAAGCAAAAGTGTCAGACACCAG
>Ga0180429_10002811_pt1 | contig 14217 bp, 19 predicted proteins | sample SS_ome_FD_132428 | JGI IMG/M metagenome (GOLD analysis project Ga0180429, IMG submission 132428) | Hypersaline lake sediment archaeal communities from the Salton Sea, California, USA - SS_1_S_1 metaG | ecosystem: Environmental > Aquatic > Non-marine Saline and Alkaline > Hypersaline > Sediment ...
ACCTTGGCCCAAACCAGGTTCCCCGTCGTTCACGGGTACCGAATGCCGCTTGGTTCTCGCGGCACACTCCATTATAGCGGACGGTTTCCAATAACCGAACACACTCAGCCAGGACAGTTGACACTCCCTCTTGCGGCGATCCTTGACCTCTATCTCTGTCTCCTCCACCCGGATGACCTCGCTCAGCGGGTAGAAATGCGTGTGGTACTTCTCGGACTGCTCGAATGTCACGGCGTACACGGTTCTCCTCAACGCCTGCTTGAAGCCCAGCCGGGCGACGGGGGCGGGCGGCACATCGTGCGGGGCGCTGCGGAGAAGCAGCCTGATCCTCCCGGATCCGCCGTCGCGGTACACAGCCTCGTAAATCCCGCCTTTCCTCAACGCACCTCTCCTGTAGCAACGACCATTATAGGCCCCCTAATCGGCGCCGTCAACGCAGCATCCGATATAATGCAGTGTAAGTCCGCCGGATGGGCCGGCGCGGTGAGAACTGACGGAAGGAAGTACGATGAAGGGTACAGTGAAGTGGTTCAGCGATGGCAAGGGGTGGGGGTTCATTACGCCGGATGGCGGCGCCGAGGATGTGTTCGTGCATCATTCGGCCATCCAAGCGGAGGGTTTCCGGACCCTTTCCGAGGGTGAGACCGTGGAGTTCGATGTCGAGAAGAGCGACAAGGGCCCTAGGGCCGTGAATGTCAGACCCCTCAACGCTGACGGCTAGCCCGCCGGCACGAACCGAACGGCACGAACAAGAACGAGGAAGGGCCGCCTCCGGCGGCCCTTTTTCATTGCGCTTGACCGACGCCAGCGCCTAGCCTACTATGGGACAACACAGTGGTGCGACGCACCAGCAACGGAGAAACCGATGAACGAGAACACGAGCGCCGAGCAGAGCCGCAGCGAGACGAAGCCCGCCGGGGGGGGGCGAGAGGAAGAGATCGCCGCCGCCCCGGAGCCGCAGAGCCTGGCTGAGATTCTCGGGCGACACGAGGACCACCCCAACGCCGCGCTGTGGGGGCTGTATCTGGGTTAGGAGGCTGACATGTCCGGCTTGCTGAAGTTTCTGACAGGGGTGCTCACCGCGATGGGCGGGCCGCTGGCCGGCGTCGGGTCCGTGCTGCTGACCGCAGTGAGGGTCCTCGTCTGCGGGCTGTTCAGGGCCATCTGGCTCACCCTGTCCAGCATAGGGAAGGGCATCTGGCGACATCTCCACGAAATCGGGTGGGCCCTGCTCGCCGCCGGCGCGATTGCCGTCGCGATTTGGGGCGGATCTAGATTGCTCCACGACCTGAAGTCCAAGTACGTCGCGTACATGGAGAACACGAAGGAGGAGCGCGCCTTCGAGGATGCCCGTGACGCGGCGAACGACTCCGCCGAGGATTTGGAGATCGCCAGCAGGGTGTGCAGGATTCTGGAGCGCTCCGGCGGGAAGCTCGCCATGACCGTCGATGGGCGCAGGTTCAACATGCGCATCGAGAGCGACGCCGTGGTCATCGAGATCGACGGTGCCGTGGCCTTCGAGCAGGACTGGATGGCTCGCGAGGAGCCCTCCGTCTATCGCGGGGTCGGCACATGGGAGCATCTGCTCGATTCCGCGGAAGGTTGGATAAAGCAGCGGGAGGTGGACGCGAAGTTCGGCGGCATCCCCGACTCGGAGGACTGACTATGACCATGAGAAGAGCGTTCACGGTCCTAGAGACATGCATCGTCGCCGCCATCGTGACGCTGATGGTGTCCATCATGATCCCGTCGTTGCAGCGGGCAAGGGAACTGTCCCGGCAGATGGCCGCCGAGTCTGGCCAGACCGCCGCCGACGCGGTCGAGACCGAGACCGAGGAGATGGCCGCGGCGAGGGAGGCGGCCCAGGAGATGGCCGACGACCTGGACATCGACGGTCGGATCGAGAGAATCTTGGCGGAGCACGGCGCGGCGTCGCTCAGGGCGACCGTCTTCACGGACCTCCCCGAGGGTTCGGGGCCGACGCCCGGCGCGGCGCGGCGGAACGTGCTGCTGCAACAATCGCACGACGGCGTGTCCGTCACCATCGACGGGGTGGCCGTCTACCTGAGCGAGGGGGGCGAGGTACGGAAGTATCTGGGCGCGGGCGAGTGGGAGGACGCGCTGGACAGGGTGCTTTGGCAGGTGCGCGACGCGAACGCGTCCCGCGAGCGCAGGGAGCGGGAGGAGCGGGAGGCCGCCTTCCGGCAGGAGCGGCTGCGAAGGTACGCCCCGTTGCCCGGATTCGGCGGATAGCCAGCTTGACCTCCGACCGAAACCGCGATACTATGTCCTGATGGACAGGATTAGGAACATAGGAATCGCGGCGCACATCGACGCCGGCAAGACGACGACGACCGAGGGCATCCTGCACCGCGCGGGCAGGACGCACCGGGAGGGGAGCGTGGACGGCGGGAACGCGGTCACGGACTCCGACGCCGTCGAGCGGCAGCGCGGCATAACCATCTACTCCGCCGCCGTCACCCTCGGGTGGCGGGGGCACACCGTGAACATCATAGACACGCCGGGGCACGTCGACTTCACCGCCGAGGTGGAACGGTCGCTCCGCGTGCTCGACGGGGCGGTGGCCGTCTTCGACGCCAAGGAGGGTGTGGAGGCGCAGTCGGAGACCGTGTGGCGGCAGGCCGACAGGTACGGCGTGCCCCGCGTGTGTTTCGTGAACAAGATGGACAAGCTGGGGGCCGACTTCCCGGCCACGGTACGGTCCATGAGGGACAGGGTGTCGGCCAACCCGGCCGTGATCCACCTCCCAACGGGGCACGAGGGGGAGTTTCGCGGGTTCGTGGACCTGATCCGCAGGAGGCTCGTGGAGTACTCCGCGGACGGCTCCTTCTCCGAGTCCGACATACCCGCCCATCTCGTCAGGGACGCGGCGGCGGCCAGGTCCGCCCTCGTGGAGACCGTGGCCGAGAACGACGACGGCATAATGGAAAGGTACCTTGAGGGAGGGGACATTACCCCCGAGTCCCTCGTCGCGGCCATGCGCAGGCAGACAATCGCCGGACTGCTGCATCCGGTGCTGTGCGGTTCGGCCCTGCGGAAGATCGGCATACAGCACCTCCTGGACGCTGTGTGCGACTTCCTGCCCAGCCCGGCCGACATGCCGCCGGACGGCTATCCCCCGGACGCGGAACTCGTGGCACTGGCGTTCAAGGTCGTCCCGGAGAGCACGGGCGACCTGACGTACGTGCGGATATACTCCGGCTCATTGAGTCCGGGCACCAGGGTTTACAACAGCACCCGCGACCTCAAGGAGAACGCGACCAGGGTGTTCCGCATGCACGCCGACAAGCGGGAGGCCTTGCAGGAGGCCAAGGCGGGGGACATAGTGGCCGTGGTCGGGCTGAAGAAGACCGTCACCGGCGACACGCTGTCCCCCAAGGGCAGCGGGATAGTGCTTGAGAGCATGTCCTTCCCGGATCCGGTGGTGAGTATGTCGATAGAGCCCTCCACGACGGCCGACCGGGACAAGCTGTCGGAGGCGCTTTCCGACATGTGCCGGCAGGATCCCACGTTCCGGTTCTCGCACAACGCCGACACCGGGGAGACGCTTGTGTCTGGCATGGGCGAGCTGCATCTGGATGTGGTCGTCGGCAGGTTGCGGAAGCGGGTGAGATGCGCAATCGGAAGGCCGCGCGTGGCGTATATGGAAACCGTGACGGCGGACTCCGGACCCGTGGAGCACAGGCACATCAAGCAGACAGGCGGGAGGGGACAGCGCGCCATCGTGAAACTGAGGGTCGAGCCGTTGGGCGAGGGCGACTTCCTGTTTGAGGATGAAATCAAGGGCGGGGCCGTCAGGCGGCAGTACATTCTCGCAGTCGAGAGGGCGTGCCGAGAGTCCATGCAATGCGGCAGCATCGAGGGGTACCCCATGACCGGGGTCAGAGTCACGCTCTTGGACGGAGAGGAACACGAGGTGGACAGCTCGGACATGGCGTTCGAGATCGCCGCCAGGGAGGCGTTCCGGAAAGCCGTCGCCAAGGCCGGGCCGACAATGCTGGAGCCGGTGATGAAGCTGACGCTCATCGTGCCTGAAGACAGCTTCGGCCGCGTGTCGGCGGATTTGGCTTCCCGGGGAGGGGTGATAACCAAATCGGACATGGCGGGCGACAGGAGGTCCGTGACGGCCAGCGTCCCGCTCGCGAGGATGTTCGGATACGCGAACGACATTAGGGGGCTGACTGGCGGCCGCGTCGGGTGGACGATGGAACCCGAGAAGTATCAGACGAAAGCGTGATTCCGTAGGCGCCGGGCCGGTCGGGAAACGGTGGTCAGCGAGGGCGTGGAGAGCGGGTCGAGGCCCATGGTGGCGTCCGGCGGTCTCGTTGGGTCGTCGGGTGAAGGGTTCGAGTCCCCCCTCATCAACGGACCCGCTCTCCACGCTCTCGCGGTGAACCGGAAGGAGAACAAAATGAGCACGGCCGCGGTTATCTTCCAGCAGTATTTCGGATCCGAAGCTGGTCGGCAGCGCATGGAGGATGCGTGGTTGCAATTCCCGGACCACAAGAACGGCGGCGGCGACCTGACCAACGCGGCCGACTACGTCATGGAAGGCATGGCATTGCGATATGCCGACGAATATGGGCACGTTTGGGAGTCCATCGAAGCCGAGTTGCGGCCCATGGTCGAGTCTGGGTTGTCGAAGTGATATAGTTCCACCTCCCGAACACCCTTGATGGGTGTCTGGGCTACGGTCAACGGAATACGGGCAATGGTGGTCGAGCGGGTCGTCGATTGGGACGGCGAGGAGCACTTCCGCGTGCTCTATTCCCGCGACAACGACGGCGCCATCGCCAAGAGCGGCATACCCGGAATAGCCTACCCGCCTAACATATCTTGGGACTGCAAGTGCAGCACCGCGATGGTGCCGACTCGCATCGTCGGGCAATCGGACAAACTCACCGAAAAAGAGGTGTGGGAATTGGAGCGACAGTGGGCCACCGAATAGCCGCATGCGGGGTGGGACGATGAGGCTACGGATTCATGGTTGTCAGGAACGAGTCCGATGTCGTCCTCGAGTGCTGCACAACCTGCGGCACTTGGACGCGATAGCTGTGACCGACAACGGCTCGGATGACGGCACATGGGACATACTCCAAGTCCTCGCCCGCGAGGATAACCGAGTGCATCTGTTCCGCGACACGGCCCCGTTCAGTCATCGTGTCTTCCACCGCGGGGCGCTGGCCGTGCGCCGGATAGGGTACAACCGCAGGCGGGGCGACTGGGCGGTGCAGTGCGACTGCGACGAGATGCACGAAAGCGATGTGCGTATGGTCTGCGAAGCCTCTGCGGACTGCGACCTGATATACGGACACAAATGGCAATTCACCCTACTCCCGGACACGCCCGCCGAGGGTCCGGCACGGGAAAGATTAAGGTGGTACCACCCGGTGCCGCACATAGAGCACAGGGCGTACAGAAACCCGCGATGGTTCTTCGTACGGGACGTGGCGAGACGGTACGGCCTCAGAACATCCAAGCTACATTTGGACATGGCGCACTACCAGTACCGCAGCCCGGAGCAGGTGAAGTCCAGGCTGGAGACGAGGCACAAGGCCGCAAGGACACACGACCTGGACTGGTGGCGGAAAAGTCCGATTGGCATAGCCTCCGGAACCAAGGGCCTGAGGTACCGCGAGTCGATCGACGACTGGACCCCGTAGCTCATATTGTCCTTCTCCGAGCGGATTTGGCGTGAGCAGGTACTATAAAGCAATCTCACATTTGGCCGCCCCTCGCATCGAGTCCGAGCCGCCCGCCGATGTCGTGACACTGGAGGAGGCGAGGCAAATCGGGGAACAGATCGGCATAGACTGGGCGAGCGCCGGCTTCCCGCTGGAAGAGTTCGCGGCCGGGCTGGTGGTCGAACGGGAGCACGGCCCCAAGGGGCCAGGTGGCGACGCCACCGATGTGACTCGCGGCAACCCACTTTCCGAGGGCAAGATTGCATGGTCCCATCTGCTGGAATCACCGGACTACTACACCCGCCTGAGGGGTGTCGAGGGAGGGCGGGAAGACGGCGCGTCCACCGACCCGGATGACTACAGGTAAATTGGGAGGGGGCGGACTCGGCCCGCCAGCCTTGTCCGCCCCCGTGCCCGCCAGAATCCGTTGGCTGGGTCGGCATCCTTGCCAACGCCATTCTATCGTCTCCCGGAAAATCGTCTTATGAAGTGTTGCCACGGCGACCGTCACCGTGGAGACGCCCGACATCAAACCAATGGACGCCATCGCATCAATAGCCCGCGAGGTGCGCCGCAAGGAGGTCGGCCTCCGCGATCTCGGGGACGATCCGCCCGCGACCCTCTGCCTTGAGTTTTCCAAGGCCCTCCGCGAGGCACTGAGTGATGCGGGATTCGATGCCGCAGTGATTCAGGGGAAGTTCGAGGTGGACGAGCCGAACTTCGAGTACTACGACGAGGATTGGGACGAGGACGAGATGTCCGAGGCCTTCTACACGCCGCTCCACTACTGGGTCGAGGTGGTCGGCCAATCCGGAAACCCCTTTCCGGAACCCGTCGTGGCGGACATCACGGCGGACCAGTTCAACGACGAGATTGACAACGAATCGGATTACATGGAGCCGGTCGAAGTCGGCCCGTACTCGTTCCTGCCGCGGCACATAAGGGACGGGGCTTGGGAGGAGCCGCGGGTGTCCCGGTGCCGCGCGGGTTCGCAGAGGCTGGCCGGACTCACAAAGAACGACGTCCCGCCCGCCGCAATGCAACGGGGGAAGGAGATGCTGGAGGCGGTCGCGAACACGATGCTGGTCGGCGACACCGACGTCGTCGACGGATGGTTCATCGAGACCCACACGCTGGGCTGCCGCAACGCCGCCGACGAGCCGGAGGACAGATGGCTGGACAGCCACTGGTCCATTTACGATGAGTACATGTCCGACCCGAGGTCGGTCGTGGTGGGCGACCCGAGCGACGGCCGCGCGTTCGTTACGTTCATGCCCACTAGGAAGTCCGCGAGCCGGGTGAGGGCGTGGTCGCGAGACACCTTGGAGCTGGAGCACATGTGCAACAGGTGCGGGGCGGACCTGTCCGTCGCCGGCCGCGCAGGAGACGATCCGGAGCGGCCGCTGTGCAGGGATTGCTGGGAGCGGTCCCAAAGCAAGCCCGAACCGCCACCGCCACCGCGGAGGTGGTGGAGGTGGCGAGCTAGCATCTCTCTTGGCCGATGAGTCCGCCGCTCGGAAGGTGCAGCACGGTGCCCCCAGCCGCATGCACGGCGAGGCACCTGGTCCCGTCCTCCGCACCGGGCCAGCCCATCGCACGCCCCTTCAGGGCGCCGGTGGTGTCGGGCAGCCCTTGCGGGCTGGGGAACCGCCTGCGCCCGCCCCCGAAACACCAGCAGAGTTCGTGCACCCTCTGCATGAGGTCGTCGTGCTGCTTGAAGAAGTCCGTACGGCACGCGTAGAACGGCCCGCACACCTTCGTCCCGCCGGCGACCACAAGCCTGTCCCGCCCAAGCCTCTGCCGCACCGGGGGGCCGGACAGATCCGTGTTCAGCGAGATGCCGCGCCGGTTCCCGAACACGGCGGCGTCCGGATGGGAGGCGAATCCGGCGTCCACATAGTCGATCCAGCCGTCCGCCAGCTCCATGTCCGCGTCCATCTTGATGAACCTCGGCCGGCTCGCCAGCCTGTTGATCTCCCGTGTGCAGAACAGGTTGAACGTCACATACGGCACCTTGGTCCGGGACATGGGCACGTCCGCGTACCGCGGACGGTGGAGCGCGTCGCACAGGGAGCCGATCTTCGCCTCCTCGTGCGGCGCCATGAACGTGGACGCGACATGGACGAACCCGTACGGGCGGAGCCTCGGCAGCAGTGCCTGGAGCATGTCGACATGCTGCGAACCCCCGCACACGAAGATGTCGTACTCGTCACGACGGCTCATCTGGGCATCGGCTCCCCGGGCCTGGGGCCCCGCTTTCCGCGATCCGGATCGAACAGCCTCACTGCGGCGGCGACATCCTCGTACTCCAGCGACGCCTTCCGTCCGGGCCACCAGTGGAACTCCCTTTCGGCCACGTCCACCATCGCCTGCACGCCCGTGAACCCTCCCCTTCTGGCGGGTTGGGACCGTCGCGAGAAGCTTGCCTCTATGTCCTCCGCCGGCCTGCGGATCCATAACAGCAAGGCACTGTCGCCGACGACGGGCCACCAGTGCCGGGCCGTGTGCGGGAACCTCGGGTCCTTCACGCACCACGGCTCCGCGAGCGAAGATATGGCGTCCCGCATCTTCACCCCGTGCCCGTCCGGCAGGGGGGTATCCAGCAGGGCCGCGAATGGGTCCTCGCCAGACAGCACGGAGGCCTTCTGGCGTGCCACCACGGCCTCATTGAGGTCCCTGATGAGAGTGTCCTCCGCGTATGCCTTGTCGGCGCGATCCATCCGCCACCCGAGTTCACCGAGCATCCTTGCGGTTATGCTGGTGCCAGAGTGGCCGACGCCGTAGACGATGACGTTCCCGATGGCTTCGGAGAGCATGCGGCATTCTAGGGACGGTGTCGGCCGGATAGAATACGCCATGAAAATGATGCTGGGAACAATGCGGCGGCACTTTGATTTGCATCCGGTCCTCGACAAGCGGGGACTCACCGCGACAGTGGAGTCGGTTGTCGAGTCCGCCAAGACGAAATCCGCAGACACGGCCACGAGCGCGTGGTGGACAGTGGCCCAGTGGGCCGCGATGTTCGCGGGCGTGGCGTCCCGCATGTGGATGGACGGCGACACGATAGGGCTGACCAAAATCGCCGTCGCGGCCATCATGGCGACGGTCGCCTTCCCCACCGCGTACAGGAAGACCATGGCCGGCTCCGAGTCTCATTTTCTGAAGCTGTGCGTGACCTTCGCGGCCGGGCACGGGTACCAGTCCCTGGTGGACGCGGCCTAGTCCGGCCCGTGTATAATGGGCAGCCGGGCGAGGGGCCCGCGCGTTCTGTATCGCCCCCAGCGGGCCAAGTCGGACGGAGGCAAGATGGACGGCAGGAAGAGGATGAAGGTTATCGGGTTGGTCGCCGCGATGGCGTGTCTGGTGGCGGGCGCCGCAATCCTGACGGGATGCACCGATCAGCAGCGCGCGAAGTCATTCGGCGGAACCGCGACCATCGAACTGGAGCAGGGCAAGAAGCTGGTGGTCGTCACGTGGAAGGGTGAGGATCTCTGGCTCATGACCCGGGACTGGCGGGACGGCGACAGGGCCGAGACCTACAAGTTCGCCGAGAGCAGCTCGTGGGGCTTCATGGAGGGCACGGTCATCATCAAGGAGAAGGCTCCTCCGCGAATCGAGTGACCCGCACTGGCGCGCATGGTATACGATCCCAGGAAAAGGGCCGCCCCGGAGGGGCGGCCCCTCCCTTGCGCAGATCGGTTGACCCCGGACCCGGGGCGCGTACAATCGGCGGACACACAGCCGGTGGAAGGAGGCGGTGAGAATGGAAGCTATGGGAAAGCTGTTCGGGCTGATACTGTTCGTGTTCGTTCGCGCCCGGGTTCGCTGCGGCGTGCGCGGCCATGGCGCCGTACCTGATCTGGATCGCGGTCTACGGCGCCCTCGTCTATGTCGCCTTACTCATCTTCTGCGACATGGTGGGGTGATGCTTGGGGAAATCGAGATGCTTCTGCCGACCGCCGCGCTCGGCTGGACGGGACGGGCCTGACATGCCGGGCAAGGCCGTGCCGTACGCCTGCTGGAACACCACGCTCCGGTGCAACCTCCGGTGCCGCTGGTGCTACGCGCTCAAGCGGGGGCGGGAGCCGGGGCTGGACAGGCAGTTGGCCGTGGCGGACGGGATAGCCCGCCACTGCGAGCGGGTCAGCCTCATGGGCGGTGAGCCGCTCACCAACCCGCACATAGCCGAGCTTGCCCGCAGGCTGTACGGCAGGTGCGGCATCTCCCTCGTGACGAACGGGGTGCTGCTGACGCCCGCTGTGATCGGGCAGTTCGCTCCGCTCCTGGACAGGCTCTCCGTGTCGGTGGACGCGGTCGAGCAGGGGGTCGCCACGGCGTGCCGCGGGCCGGGGTACGATGTGTCCAGGGTCACCGAGGGCGTGCGCGCCGCCGTGCGCGCCGGGATACCGCTCAAGGTCAACACGCTGCTCAGCTCGCTCAACCGCGGCCACCTGCCGCGGATAGGCCGGTTCCTGGAGTCGCTTGGCTGCCCCGTGGACTGGAAGCTGTTCGAGCCGGCTGAGACCGAGTTCAGCGACAGGGAGGCGGTGCTGTCCGTCAGGCTGCCCCGCGCCGAGTTCGAGGACACCGCCGGGGCCATGGCGTCGCGGTTCACGGGCCTGTCGGTCAGGACGGCCCTCTGCGACGACATCACGGACTACGTCCTGATAACGCCGGACGGGGGCATGTACACCTCGTCCATCAACGGGTCGACGCCGCTCGGCAACGTGGCCGACGGGGACGACCCGGCGGAGTTCCTGGCGAGGTGGGGCTGGAGCCGCGAGGCCAACGCGGAGCTGTTCGCGGGGAAGGCCGGGCGGAGGGCGGAGGGCTGACCATGGCGACGAAGGGCGCGGTGGAGCACAAGGCCCGGCACATCAAGATGGACACGTGGGCCGACAAGCTCCGGAAGATCGAGGACATGTGCGCCGAGATGCAGGAGGGCGGCTGGTCGCTCCTGAGCATGGCCTTCTCCGACTCCAAGAACGCGGTGCTGGTGTTCTCCAGGCCCAAGGGCTGACTTGACACGGGCGCCGCGGCAGGCATACCATTCCCCGAAGGGAGAACCGTCATGCCTACGCTGGTGGTGGTGGACATGCAGCCGATGTTCGCGGCGTCCCGTCCCGGATGGCTCATCGGCAACGTGAGCGAGGAGATTCGCGCGGCGTGGGGCGCCGGGCACGCCGTCGTCTTCCTGGAGTACGCGATCGACCACAAGGGCAGGCCGGCGGGGGTCCCGGTGAGGAGCACCACCCACCGCTGCCTCATCGACCTGGTCTCCGACTACGACGGGGCGATCGTCGCGCACAAGGCCTCGCAGGACGGCAGCGAGCAGGTCGAGGCGGTGCTCTCGTCGATGGGCTGCGAGGCCGGGCGCCCGTATGACGACTCGATCCGGATCGTCGGGGTGGAGACGGGCGTCTGCGTGGCCCGCACCGCGAACGGGCTGGGCAGCAGGATGCCGGACACGGACATCGTCGTGGTGGCGCACGCATGCAACACGCACAGGTACGGCGCCCCGCCGCCCCTCGGCCCGAACAACGACGGGCAGGACCGGATTGAGACGGGTGGGAACGTGCAGATACTCAGGGTGGCCTAGTCGCCCTCGTACTTGTACAGCCACCCGACGGGCAGCGGCCTCCATGCGGCGGCGCTGTCCTTCCAGAGTCGGTGTCCGGGGAACCGCTTCTCCATCGTGCGCCGCACGAAGTCCTTCGCCGCCCTCATCGTGCCGAACTTCTCCGTGATGTGGGCGCCGCGGCCGTCGGGGTCGTCCGGCCACACGCACCACGCATCCCCGCTCCAGGCCGGGTTGTCGTCCTGCCGCATGTCCACGTAGTAGTGGGTGCCGCAGGGCCACATGCGAATCCCGACGCGGACCATCCTCCTGCGGCGCCTGTCGTCGAACAGGCGGGTGACCGGGCGCCAGACCTCCCGCCCGAAGCGGTGGCGGTCGGTGAGCAGGCATGTCGCACGGCAGTTGAAGTTCGGCCCCGTCATGGCGCGGCGCCCGCCCCGCCGGCCGCGGCGGAAGCCCACCACCGTTGCCGCAGCGCGGCGAACCTGCCCCCTCCCGACGACGCCGCCGGGGACGGCCAGGCGAGGTACACGATCAACCCCACGACCACCACGGTCTCGACGCCGTCCATGAACTTCTCTGCGCAGACCGCGCTGGCCAGCCTCTTCCGCTCCGACGATATCTCCGCCGGCGTCACCCCGGACGCCAGCGGGGACTCGAACGACTGCGCGTCCGAGAGGAGCACCGGGGAGTTGGCGGGCGAGCCGTGCGCCACCAGGGGCTGCACCAGGAACGCCACCGCCACAATCCACGCAAACCGCCTCATTCCGCACCTCATTTCGCCGACACCCTCACGGTCAGGGCGAGGCTCTCCCCCTCCCTGACGACCACCATCCGCGCCATCTCGCCGGGCGCCGACTCGCCCGCGAGCACGACCAGGTCGGCCACGGACACGACCGGGTTGCCCCTGAACGACACGACCACGTCGCCCGGAAGCACGCCGGCCTCCTCGGCCGGCAGGCCCTCCATTACCCGCGACACAAGCGCCCCCCTCAGCGACCTGGGGAGTCCCAGGCGGGACTGCGTGGCGGGGTCCAGCTCGGACAGCTCAACCCCGATGAACCCGTACCGCACCGGCTCGCCGGCGAGCATGGACCTCAGCGACCGGATCGCGTGCCCCTCAAGGGGGATGGCGAACGCGGTGATTGTGGATGCGGACTTGCCGGGTGGACGCATCGCGGTGACCACGCCCACCATCTCGCCGTCGGAGTTGAGCAGCGGCCCCCCGCTGCTGCCGGGCCAGACGGACAGGTCGCACTCGATCATGTTCATGTAGAGGGCGCCGGGCCGCGACTTGAGCTCGCCCGTCATGTCCCGACCCAACCCGCTGACGGTGCCGACGGTGAACGACATCCGACCGCTGGAACTGGCTATCCCCCGCGGGTTTCCGATGGCGAGGGCCAGACTGCCTGGCGCCAGGCCGCCCGGCTCCGCGAGTTCCATCGGGGAGAACTCCCTGTCCGCCCCTTTCAGCCGCAGGAGGGCCAGGTCCCCCCGCTTGTCCGCGCCCACGACGTCGGCGTCCAAGAAGGTCCCGTCCCTGAGTATGACGACGACCCAGTTCGCCCCGTTGACCACATGGAAGTTGGTCAGCACGGATCCGTCCTCCGAGACTATCGTCCCGCTGCCGTGCCCGAGGGCCTTGGACACCCTCGGCGGACCCTCGGAGAGTATCTCGTAGGTGCGGATGGCGACAGTCGAGTCCATCGCCTTGTCGGCGATCTCCCGGAAGGCCGTCTCCATGTCCTTCGGATTCACATCGGGGCCGGCTACCGCCGTCGCGGCCAAGGCCGCGAGCGCGAACAATGTTGCAGCAATTCTTGGCATCATGCGTATCCTCCCACTGGCACATAGAACGACAAGCTTCTGCTTACTATACACTTGCTAGAATCCGGCATGAGCATCCTGCCACCGACTGGCCCAGGCGCCACCCTCATCTGCACGACGCGGTATGGCTCCTGAAGAAGATGTGGTGCTTCTTCATGCACAGGCGGGCGCACCGCGTCTGGGCATCCGACATCAACAACACGCCATCCAATTGCCGCCCATCAGATCGGGAACTCGAACCCTACTGGCTGGTCCGCAAGGACTGCGGGAGATGCGGCGTCGAGTTCTGGAGGCTCCGGACCCTCACGCTTGAGCAACGCCGACGGTTATGACAGTCGATTTCGTCCCAGGCCCGATCTCCACGGCGGAGGTGAGCACATGGCCATCAGGACATGGGAGGACGTGCCCGGCTGGTTCTGCAAGGGCGACGCGGGGTTCGTGTCGGACATATGCCGTAGCATAAGCGGCGGGGTCGTCGTCGAGGTGGGCAGCTTCGCCGGCAGAAGCGCCGCCGTGATGGCGCCGATTTGCCACGCCAACGGCACGGAACTCCACTGCGTGGACAACTGGCTGCTGATACCGGATCCGAGCCGGACCAGACGGGTACAGCTCAACGACATGCTGCGCCGCGCGATGGAGCCGCACCGCGAGACCAACCTGCGGAGGGCGTTCCGGCGGAACATGAAGTCCCTGGGCGTCTGGCACATGATCTCGCCACATCAGTACGACAGCGCGGAGGCGGCGGCCATATTCCCGGACGGCTCCGTTGACTTCTGCTTCATAGACGCCGACCACAGCTACGCCGGGGTCCTGCGGGACATCACGGCCTGGTGGCCCAAAGTCCGTCCGGGCGGCACCATCGGCGGGCACGACTGGCACATGCGGAGCGTCAGGCGGGCCGTCCGCGAGACATTCTCCCCGCTCGGGCTCGCCATAGACTGCGATCGGCGGGCGAGGCGGCACACCTGCTGGTCCGCAAGGAAACCTGTCAACTGTCCTGGCTGAGTGTGTTCGGTTATTGGAAACCGTCCGCTATAATGGAGTGTGCCGCGAGAACCAAGCGGCATTCGGTACCCGTGAACGACGGGGAACCTGGTTTGGGCCAAG
>Ga0180429_10002815_pt1 | contig 14209 bp, 7 predicted proteins | sample SS_ome_FD_132428 | JGI IMG/M metagenome (GOLD analysis project Ga0180429, IMG submission 132428) | Hypersaline lake sediment archaeal communities from the Salton Sea, California, USA - SS_1_S_1 metaG | ecosystem: Environmental > Aquatic > Non-marine Saline and Alkaline > Hypersaline > Sediment ...
AATATTCCAAGGTTTGCAGACACCTCGGGAGGGGACCCCATGACCGTGGATTGAGTAAGGATCGAAGAACACCGACGCGAGTTGATATTCGCGATGATTTCATACGACGTCGAAGCCCGCGACACTTTCGCGGGGGGACGAACAGCCTGAATGGTTCTCAAAGAAATCATCATACAGGGTGCGGCGGAACACAATCTGAAAAACGTAGGGTTGCGCCTGCCGCGGAATGCGCTGATCACCATCACCGGGGTGTCGGGATCGGGCAAGTCGTCTCTTGCCTTCGATACGATTTACCGTGAGGGCCAGCGCCGGTTCGTGGAGTCCCTCTCCACCTACGCGCGCCAGTTCATGGGGCGGATGGACAAGCCGCGCGTGGAGCGCATCGAGGGGCTCTCGCCCACCGTCTCGATCGATCAGAAGTCGGTCAATCGCAATCCCCGGTCGACGGTGGGCACCATCACCGAGATCTACGATCATTTTCGCCTGCTCTATGCCCGGCTCGGAGTGCCTCACTGCGCGCAGTGCGGACAGGAAGTGACCGCTCTCGGCGCCGATCCGATCGTCTCCCGTATCCTCGAGATGCCCGAGGGAACCAAGGTGCAGATCCTCGCGCCCGTTGTGCGCGCGCGCAAGGGCCACTATCGGAAAGATCTCGAGGGATGGCGGCTCAAGGGTTTCGTCCGCGCGCGCATCGACGGCAGCGAAGTGCGGCTCGAGGACGAGATCGACCTTCACCGCTACAAGAAACACACGATCGAGCTCGTCATCGATCGGCTCAAGGTCGCCGACGACAAGCGCGCCCGGATCGCCGACGCCGTGGAGATGGCCCTCGGCCTCACGGGGAGCCTCGTCACCGTTCTTGCCAACGGCGAGAGTCGAACCTATTCGTCGAAGCTCTCCTGCCCCACGTGCGACATCGACATTCCCGAGATGGAGCCGAGTCTTTTCAGTTTCAACTCTCCCCAGGGGGCGTGTCCCGAGTGCAATGGGCTCGGTTTCAACAAATCGGTCGATCCGGCCCTGATCGTGCCCGATCCGTCCCTGTCGATCAATGACGGCGCCATCCGGACCATGACCAAGACAGGCTATCTCTGCTACGCGCGGCTCGGGCGCGAATCGCTGAACAAGGTGGCGTCCCATTTCGGTTTCAGCCTCGACCAGCCCTGGTCGACCCTGACGCGCACGCAGCAGAATCTGCTCCTCTACGGCTCGGGCGATCAGAAAGTGCGGCTCGCCTTCGAGTGGAAATCGTGCAGTTCGTCGCTCCGCGTCAAGGGCGAGGACAACAAGCCGATCGCCGGGATCATTCCCACCATGGAGAAGGCCTACAGGTTTTCCCGTCCCAACCATCTCGAAAAATTCATGCGCGTCGGCACCTGTCCGGCCTGCAGCGGCGCGCGGCTCCGTGACACGGCCCTGGCCGTGCTCTTCGGCGGCCGGCGCATCGACGAACTTTCCGCCCTGTCGGTGCGCGATGCCAATCTCTTTTTCCGCAACCTCGTCCTCGAGGGACGGAACGAGGCGATCGGGCGCGATCTGCTCGCCGAGATCAGGTCGCGGATCGAATTTCTCGAGGGAGTGGGCCTCGGATACCTCACCATCGACCGTGCGGCGTCGTCCCTCTCGGGCGGCGAAGCACAGCGCGTGCGCCTCGCCACGCAGCTCGGCGCGGGGCTCCAGGGCGTGGTCTACGTGCTCGACGAACCGTCGATCGGTCTCCACGATCGCGACAACCGCCGTCTTATCGGCGCTCTCGAAGGCTTGCGCGACCGGGCGAATACGGTGGTCGTCGTCGAACATGACCGCGCCATGATGACGGCGTCCGATCATCTCGTCGACATGGGCCCCGGCGCCGGCCGTCTCGGGGGCGAGGTCGTGGCGGCGGGCAGACCCGAGGAGGTCGCCGCCAAGGCCGGCGAAGTTTTCGAGGGATCGACGGCCCGCTACCTCAGTGGCGCGGAGACAATCCCCCTTCCGGAGAACCGGCGCGCCCTGCCGAAGGAGCGCCTCGTCGTCAGAGGCGCGCGGCAGTTCAATCTGAAAAAAATCAACGCCGCCTTTCCCGTGGGATTGCTCACCGTGGTGACCGGCGTCTCGGGTTCGGGCAAGTCGACGCTCGTCACCAAGACACTCGTCCCCGCCTTGCGGTCCGCCCTGCGGCTGCCCGATGGGGCCGATCGGCTCGACGCGAAGGGCGAGACCTTCACCTCCCTCACGGGCGCACGCCATTTCGACCGCGTCGTGGAGATCGACCAGTCACCCATCGGGCGGACGCCGCGATCGAATCCGGCGACCTACACCAAGGTGTTCGGCCTGATCCGCGACGTCTTCGCCCAGTCGGCCGAGGCGCGGCTCAAGGGCTACGACAAGGGACGTTTCTCCTTCAACAAGAAGGGCGGGCGGTGCGAAACCTGCGGCGGATCGGGCGTGCTCGAGATGGAGATGCACTTTCTCCCCAACGTGGAGATCCCCTGCGAAGACTGCCGCGGCCGCCGCTACAACCGCGAGACGCTGGAGATCCTCTATCGCGGAAAGAGCATCTTCGACGTACTCGAGATGACCGTGGCCGAGGCGCTCGAATTTTTCGGAAAGCACCGCAAGATCGTGCCCATCCTGGAAACCCTGCGCGACGTGGGGCTCGGCTACATCGCCCTCGGCCAGTCGTCGACAACCCTCTCGGGAGGCGAGGCGCAGCGGGTCAAGCTCGCCGCCGAACTCTGCCGTCCGTCGACGGGGCGGACCTTTTACGTGCTCGATGAGCCGACCACGGGGCTCCACTTCGCCGACATCGGCCTTTTGCTCGTTACGCTGCAGAGGCTGGTCGACGCCGGGAACACGATGGTGATCATCGAGCACAACCTCGATGTGATCAAGGTGGCCGACCATCTCATCGATCTCGGGCCCGAGGGGGGGGACGAGGGAGGACGGATCGTAGCCGCGGGCCCGCCCGAGGAGGTGGCCCTCGTCGAGGCGTCACTGACCGGTGCGTCGCTCGCTCCCATGCTCGGTCTCGAAAAGAAGAGGCGCGGTCGGAGACGCAGCAAAAAAAGCCGGACCCCGGGGGGAGCAAAATCTTTCGACCGAGAGCGCGCCGGAGCGGAGGGCGTACACGACACGCGCGCCATCCGTGTCGAGGGCGCCAGGATTCACAACCTCAAAAATCTTGACGTCTCGATTCCGCACAACAAGCTGACCGTGGTGACAGGCCTTTCGGGATCGGGAAAGTCGTCGCTCGCTTTCGACACGGTCTTCGCCGAGGGGCAGCGCCGTTTCGTCGAGTCCCTTTCCACCTATGCGCGCCGTTTCGTGGCGCGCCTCGACCGCGTTCCGGTCGAGCGGATCGAGGGGCTCGCTCCCGCCATCGCCATCGACCAGCGCTCGGCGGCGCGCAATCCGCGGTCGACAGTGGCCACGACGACCGAGATCCACGACTATCTGCGCGTCCTCTTCGCCCGCGTGGGCCAACCGCACTGCGCGTCGTGCCGCAAGCCGATCAAGGCCTACAGCCCCGGCCCGGCGGCGGCCGAAGCGCTCGAGCGGCTGATCGGCCGGCGGGTGCTCGTCACCGCCCCGCTCTACCGTCCGGGCCTCGACAGGGAGACGGCGCTTCGCGGCCCCGACGACCTCGCCGAGATCGTCACCGATCTGAGGAAGAAAGGTTATCTGCGGCTCTCGATCGGCGGAGAACTGGTGCGGCTCGACAGCGAGAGCGCTGTCGAGCGGATCGACGGGAAAGCCCTTGCAAAGGGGATCGATCTCGTCGTCGATCGGATCAGTCTCAAAAGGGGGTCGCGGACCCGTCTGGCCGAGTCGCTCGAACAGGCGTTCCGCGAAGGCCACGGCATGGCGATCGTCCGTGAGGCCGATGGCGGGTCGGAACTCTTTTATTCCTCCGTGCCCGGCTGTATCGACTGCGGCGAGTTTGTCGATGACCTCAGCCCGCGCCTCTTCTCCTTCAACAGTCCCATCGGGGCCTGTCCGACCTGCGACGGCCTCGGCGAGCTCGAAAGCTGCGATCCCGAGCGTCTCATCTCCAAGCCGGACCGTCCCCTGCTCCTCGGCGCCATGCCGGGCAAGGTCGGATCGTGGCTCTCCCGCAAGGGGGGGCTCGACGAGGCGGCCTTTTTTGCCCTCGGCCGGCTTTTCGCCTTCGATCCGGCCACACCGTGGCGCAAGCTCCCGGCCAAAGCGCGCCGCGCCGTTCTCTCGGGCGAAGGCGTTCCGGACAATTCTCTCACGGTGACCATGAAGCGGCGGTCGGCGCGCAAGATGCGCGAGTACACCTTCGAGACCGAATGGTACGGGCTGCTCCACCGCGTGGAAGAGATGTATCGCAACGTCAACGGATCGGGCTGGCGCGGCCGGGTGATCGCATCGGTGCTCGCCCGCGCCGCCTGTGCCGATTGCGGCGGGAGCCGGCTCCGACCGGAGGCGATGGCGGTGACCGTGGGGGGCAGGAACATCGAGGCGGTCCAGTCGCTGCGCATCGAGGCGGCGCTCCGCTTTTTCGATGACCTCGATCTCGACGGACAGGCGCGCATCGTCGCCAGGGACGCGCTCAGGGAAATCACCAACCGGCTCCGTTTTCTCTGCCACGTGGGGCTCGGTTACCTGACTCTCGATCGGCCCTCGTCGACCCTCTCGGGCGGCGAGGCGCAGCGGATCAGGCTCGCCTCGCAGCTCGGAAACCGCCTCGTTGGCGTGATCTATGTGCTCGACGAGCCGACGGTGGGCCTCCATCAGCGTGACGTGGACCGGCTGCTCGACACGCTCTTCGATCTCAAGAAGCTGGGAAACACGATCGTTGCCGTGGAGCACGATCGCGGAACGATCCTGCGCGCCGATCACGTGATCGATATGGGCCCGGGCGCCGGTCGCATGGGGGGCCGGATCACCGCCCAGGGCACGCCGAAGAAGATCATGAAATCGACAGAGTCGATTACGGGCCGCTACCTGAGCGGCGAGAGCGTGGTCGACGGGCGGCGCGCGCGGCGGGCGGGCAGCGGCCGCGTCCTTCGGATCGAGGGCGCAAGGCGGTTCAATCTCAAGAACATCGACGTCGACTTTCCCCTCGGGCGCTTCACGGCGGTGACGGGCGTCTCCGGCTCGGGCAAATCGACTCTGGTCATGGAACTGCTCCACCAGTCTCTCAAGGACGCGCTGAGGCCGGCCCGGAAAGGCGCGCAGCCGGCTCGCCCCTGCGAGGGGATCGGGGCGCTCCGAGGCGCCGGCCATGTGGACAAGCTCGTCGTCATCGACCAGAATCCGATCGGCCGCTCCAGCGCCTCCAATCCCGCCACCTACACTGGCGCCTTCGATCCGATCCGCACGGTCTTCGCCTCCACGGCCGAGGCCCGCATGCGGGGCTTCGGAAAGGGGCGTTTCTCCTTCAACTCGGGCGCGGGGCGCTGCCCGGCGTGCAAGGGGCGCGGCGTCGAGGTGGTGGAGATGCACTTTCTGGCCGATGTGACGATCACCTGCGCCGTGTGCGGCGGCAAACGGTTCGACCGTGAGACCCTGTCGGTGACTTACCGCGGCAAGACGGTGAGCGACGTCCTCTCCATGGATGTCTCCGAGGCGGCCGAGTTCTTCAAGAATCACAGGCGGATCAGCCGGATCCTCGGGATCCTCGAACGGGTCGGCCTCGGTTACATCGTTCTCGGCCAGTCGTCGTCGACCCTTTCGGGTGGCGAAGCGCAGCGGATCAAGCTCGCCGCAGAGCTCTGCAAGACCGACACGGGGAGCACCCTCTACCTCCTCGACGAGCCGACCACGGGGCTCCACTTCGAGGATGTGAAGAGCCTGATGGGGGTTCTCCACATGCTTGTCGACAGGGGCAACAGCGTGATCGTCGTGGAGCACAATCTCGATCTCATCGCCGGCGTCGACCATGTGATCGATCTCGGCCCGGACGGGGGCGACGGGGGCGGCAGGGTGGTGGCCGAGGGAACTCCCGAAAAGGTTGCGCGCAATCGAAAATCTCACACCGGCAGGTATCTGGCCGGTTATTTCAGAGAGCTGGAAAGCTGGAAGGAAGTGTGTGCTCGATGAACGCGTCCGACATGACTCGAAATCTGTCGCGTGAGAACCCGCTCATCGTGCAAGCGGACAGGACCATCCTCCTCGAGGTCGACAATCCGCTCTTTGCCGACGCCCGCGACATGCTCTCCATTTTTGCCGAGCTCGAGAAGAGCCCCGAGCACATCCACACCTACCGGATCACGCCGCTCTCCATCTGGAACGCCGCCGCGGCCGGTTACGGCGAGAACACGATCATCACCTTTCTCGAGGCGATGAGCCGCTATCCGCTTCCGCCCAACGTGGTGCGCGATATTGAGGAAAACATTCGCAAGTTCGGCCTTTTGAGGCTCGAGAAGTCGAAGGAGAGACTCCTGCTCACGTCGAGCGACGGGCGGCTTCTGAGCGAACTCTGGAAGAACAGCTCGATCAAGAAATACCTTCTCGAAAAAGCTGATGACGGCCTGGTGGTGAAAGACGATCTGCGCGGTGAGATCAAGCAGGGTCTGATCAAGATCGGATTTCCGGTGGAAGACCTGGCCGGCTACACCGAGGGCACACCCTTTGCCATCGAGCTGAGAAAGGAGATCGGCGACGGCGAGCCCTTCCGCATCCGCCAGTATCAGCAGGAGGCGGTCGATTCCTTTTACGCGGGCGGAACGGCGCGCGGCGGCAGCGGGATCGTCGCCCTGCCCTGCGGCGCGGGAAAAACGGTCGTCGGCATCGGTGTCATCTCCAAGCTGCAGACGCAGACGCTCGTGCTGACCACAAACACGATCGCCGTGCGCCAGTGGCAGGACGAACTCCTCGACAAGACCTTCATCGATCCCGAGGACATGGGAGAGTACACGGGCGAGGTCAAGAACATCCGCCCCGTGACGATCACCACCTACCAGATCCTCACGTACAGGAAAAAAAAGACCGATCCCTTCGTCCATTTCGATCTCTTTTCCGCCTCGAACTGGGGGCTGGTGATCTACGACGAGGTCCATCTCCTGCCCGCGCCGGTTTTTCGCGTGACGGCCGATATCCAGGCCAAGCGCCGGCTCGGCCTCACGGCCACTCTCGTGCGCGAGGACCGGCGCGAAGACGAGGTCTTCTCGCTCATCGGTCCGAAGAAGTACGACGTCCCATGGAAGGTGCTCGAACGGCAGGGGTGGATCGCTTCGGCCCATTGCGTCGAGGTGCGGATTCCGCTCCTCGACGACATCAAGTATTCCTATCTCTCGGCCGGTTCGCGGGAGAAGTTCCGCATCGCGTCGGAGAACCCGAGCAAGGTCGAGGTGGTCCAGAGCCTTCTCGATACCCATGGCGACGATCTGATCCTCATCATCGGCCAGTACATCGACCAGTTGAAACAGCTCTCCAAAATTCTCGGTGTTCCCCTGATCACGGGCAAAATGCCCAACAGGGAGAGGGCTGTTCTTTACGATAAATTCAGAAAGGGCGAGATCAAGGTCCTCATGGTCTCCAAGGTGGGGAACTTCGCCATCGATCTTCCCGATGCCAACGTGGCGATCCAGGTATCGGGGACCTTCGGATCGAGGCAGGAAGAAGCCCAGAGACTCGGCCGGATTCTGCGCCCCAAGAGCGACGGGAGCCTTGCTTATTTCTACTCCCTCGTCACACGCGACACGCGGGAGGAGCACTTTGCCAACAACAGGCAACTGTTCCTCACCGAGCAAGGCTATTCATACGAGATCAAAGACGTTAGCGAGCTTACTGATCCCCCCGATGGGGACACAATAGATGGATAGGCATTAAAATGAACAAGATGACCCGAAAAGAACCTGTGATTGCGAAGAAGATCTTCTCCCAGCTCAAACTCCCCGATCTCCAGGAGTCCTATCAGTTCTGGAACGGTGACGGCACGCCGCCCGACTCGGCGACGAAGATCATCCCCGTTCTGCGCGAACGGATGATGAACGAGGTCGTCGTGCGTCGGCGGCTCAAGTCGCTCTCGAAGAAGCTGATCGACATTCTCAAGTTCTTTCTCCGCTCCGAGTCGTACTCGAGCAACATGCAGCATATCATCACGTCGCAGGTCTTCTCCTACATGAACCAGTACGAGATCGAGGCGGCTCTCAACGCCCTTCAGAAGCGGGGATTCGTCTGCGCCGTGCGGGGGAGGCTCATCGCCGAATTCGGCCGGAAGGCGTTCCTCATTCCCGGGGAGCTTGGCGAGACGCTGCAGAATTTCCTCTGGGACGAGGAGAAGGAGGCCTACGACACCTTTTCCCTGGCCGGTTTTCTGGAGAAATTCGATGCCTCCGCTCTCGGCGCGATGGTCTCGGGATTCCTCGCCGAGTGCGCCGATCCGATCGACGCCGTCGACGACGCCGTGGCGCGGCTCGCCGCGCCCGAGGAACTGGAACGAAGGATCGACTCTCTCGACGACGAGGCGCTGCGCGGCGTGGTGCGCATGGCGATCACCGAGTATGGCGGCGTCATGCCGCGAGGGACCTACGAGAAGGTTCGCGGCAAGTCCTTTCCGCCCTGGGACCGGCTCCGCTGGAAGAGCACTCTCGAAGATAATTTCCTCGGAACAACGCGCCATCTGTCCCTCGGCGAGTACGGCGTCAACCATTTCGACGAAACGCTCGTCGTCTATCGCGAGCTCGTCGATTCCTATCTCGGAAGCGCCGACGGGACGCGCAGCGAGCCGCTCGACGAGATCCGTACGCTCGGCGTCGACCTGATCTCCGACATCTCGAGTTTTCTCTCTTTCATCAATCACAACAAGATCAGGCTGACCCTCAACGGTTCGATCTACAAGACCGCCGTGAAGAAGATCGAGGAGGATTTCATCCTCTCCAAGAAGGAGGAGTTCGAGGAGAACAACATCTTCGATTTCGTCTACTCCTTCTGCCTGGGGAACAGGATGATCCAGCGGAAGGACGACCGCCAGATCGGGCTGACGGTCAAGGGAAAATCGTGGGACCGCCAGCCTCTCAAGAAGAAGCTCAGCAGTATCCTTTCCTTTGCGTTCGATGAGTGGGAGCCCGGGGACGACCAGTTCCACATGCCCCGTCTCAAGAAGATGTTCATCGAGAACATCAAGGGGCTCGACATCAACCGCTGGTACGACGTGATGCACATCCCCTTCATGACGCGCAACGCCTACCTCGCCGATCTCGACAGGAACAACATCCGCGACGCGTTCCAGAACTGCTATCAGTACAATCGCAACACGCGCATGATGGACATCCAGCAGATGGCCAACGCCCTCTTTCAATGGATGCGATCGCGCTTCTTTCTCCTCGGCCTCGTCGACATGGGCTACCACGGCGGCAAGGTGGGCACCATGATGCTCAATCCGCTCGGCGCCAAGGCGCTCGGCATCGATGTACCCGACAAGTCGGCCCTGAAACAGAAGCCGCTCATCGTCAATCCCGACTTCGAGATCATCCTCTTCCAGGACGGGGACAATTACGACCTGATCACGCGCATGGACCGCTTTGCGGAGCGCACGAAGACGGACAACGCCTATCACTACAAGATCACCGTCTCCACCATCGAGAAAGCCGTCGCCGAGGGGATGACCGTTTCCGACATCATCACGCTGCTCAGCGAGAACAGCCGCGTGGGGATTCCCCAGAACGTGATCTATTCGATCCGCGAGTGGGCCGAGAAGGTCAAGTTCGCCCGCATCCGCCAGGCGACCCTGCTCCGCGTGCGCAACAAGGAGGTCATCGACAGGATCCTCCAGGCGGGCAGTTTGAAGGATATCGTTCTCGAGCGCATCGCGCCCACCGTTTTGATGATCAAGCCCGACTTCGACCGTAAAACGCTCGCCGCAACGCTCGAGGCGAAGGGGATCTTTCTGGAAAAGGCCGATCGGCCCGAAGAGGAGGCGACCGATCGGCAATCATGAGCCGGCGGGCGGCGGCCTGGACCGGGCGCTGCGTATTGTGGCGATCACACCGCCCCAGATGGCGGCCGATCGGATGGTCGCCGGCGTGAGTGCGGCCGTGGCCGGAGGAGCCACGGCGATCATGATGCGCCTTCCCGGACTGCCGGAGGCGGAACTGGTGGCACGGGGGAAGATCGTCGCCGCATTGTCCCACGAGCTCGGTTTCTACTTCATTCTCAACGGCCCGCCGCGAGCGGCGCTCGAAGCCGGCGCCGACGCCGTCCATCTCGGGGTGCGTACCGTCGCGCCGCGTGCGGCGCGTGCCATCGTGGGAGAGGAGATCGCCGTGGGCTACTCGGTTCATTTTCCTTTCGACGAGCATCTTGACGCGATCGAGTCGTGCAGTTACATCACCTACAGCCCGGTTTTCTCCACGGCCTCGAAGATCGGCGCGACGCCGCTCGGGCCGGAGGAATTTGTGCGGGCTCAAAATACGCTCTCTCTGCCCGTCGTGGCACTTGGTGGAATCGACGGCGATGGGGCCGCAATCCTGAGCCGCGAGGGGTGCCGCTGCGTGGCGGCGATTTCGTCCATCCTGGGATGGGCCGATCCGGCCGAGGGCGCGGCCTCGGTCCTGAGCGGCCTCGAGTCGGGCCGCACTGAATGAGTCAAAGGCGATGATTACAGTCCATCCGAAAGTCATCACACGCTGGGTGCGTTACGTCTGCTACACGGTCGTCATCGTTCTCCTCTGGCAGTTTCTCTCCGATTTCTCCTTTCTCAAGGTCAGCGCCGGGGACAATTCCGTACTCGGCGTCACCGGCAGGCGATCGCTCGTCGTCAAGAACTACGACTCCGAGCAGGCTCGGCCCGAACGGGGAGAGGTCGTCGTTTTCCTCATGGAAGGGAGCGACGGCGCGCCGATCAAGCGCGTGGCGCGCGTGGCGGGTATCCCGGGCGATCGGATCACGGCGGGCGCCGAGTTTCTCGAGGTCAACGGCGAACCGACCATTTTTGACGCCTCGGAAGCGGGGCGCCTCGCGGGCCGGATTCCCGACGGGATGTACCTATTGCTCAACGACAATCCCTACTCCACCTTTGCCGACAGCCGGCGCACCGGGCTCATTCCAAGGCAGGTGATCGTCGGACGGTTCCTCGTCGAATCTCCCTTTTGAAGCATTTCGATTCCTCCGATCGGTCGGTGCTCGTCGGGCGATCGGCCCCCTCTCCGCGCCGATCCGCGCAGGGCTGAAAAAATCGCGGAGGGAGGCTGGAATTTTGTGCGCCAAAAGGAATGATGAACAGCGGTGGCCACATTCCTCAACACCTAGCGGAGATTTTCGACATGCCCTCATTCGACACGATGACGATTCTGGAGAAGATTGCCAACACGATCCGTTGCCTCTCGATCGATGCGGTCCAGAGAGCCAACTCGGGCCACCCCGGCATGCCGATGGGGTGCGCCGATTTCGCCGCCGTCCTCTGGGGCAAGATTCTGAAGCACAACCCGCGAAATCCGTCGTGGCCCGACCGCGATCGCTTCGTGCTCTCCGCCGGCCACGGATCGGCGCTGCTCTATTCTGCGCTTCACCTGTCGGGTTACGATGTGACCATCGATGATCTCAAGAATTTTCGCCAGTGGGGGAGTCCCACTCCGGGCCACCCCGAGTTCGGTTGCGCGCCCGGTGTGGAAACCACGACGGGCCCGCTCGGACAGGGATTTGCCAATGCCGTGGGACTTGCCCTGGCGGAACGCATCGTGGCCGCCCGTTTCAACGACGGCGGCTCGGGGCCCGTCGATCACTTCACCTACGGTATCGCGGGCGACGGCGATCTCATGGAAGGCATTTCGCACGAGGCGGCAGATCTCGCGGGCCATCTCAAACTGGGCAAGCTGATCTTCTTTTACGACAGCAACGCGATCACCATCGAGGGCGCCACGTCGCTCACGACGAGCGAGAATGTGGCCGAGCGTTTCGGCGCCTACGGGTGGTACGTTCAGGAAATCGACGGCCACGATCACGAGGCGATCGAGGCTGCCGTCAGGGCGGCCCAGGGCGAGCAGAGCGCGCCTTCGTTGATCGTGGGACGGACCCATATCGCCATGGGGAGCCCCAACAAGCAGGATTCGGCCGGCTCCCACGGCGCCCCGCTCGGTGAGGGTGAAGTGGAGCTGACCAAGGATGCGCTCGGGTGGCCGCAGGAGGAGTTTTTTGTTCCCCCCGAGGTGGAGGAGTTCTTCAGCGCCCGCCGCGAAGAGATGGCGAACGAGGAGAGAGCGTGGCAGGACCGATTCGCAGCGTTCGCCGAAAAATCACCCGACGCGGCCGCGGCCTGGGAAAAATGGTTCTCCTCGTCGATCCCCGGCGACCCGGCCGCCTGCGTGCCCGATTTTTCGGGAAGCGACAACATGGCCACCCGCGCCGCATCGGGCAAGGTGCTTCAGTCTCTGGCCAAGGAATATGAGAACATGCTCGGCGGCTCGGCAGACCTTTCTCCGTCGAACAAGACCGTCATCGACGGCGCGCCCACCATCGCGCCGCGCTCCTTCGGCGGCCGGAATATTCATTTCGGCGTGCGCGAACACGCCATGGGCGCCGTGGTCAACGGTCTCGGCCTCCACGGTGGATTGATCCCCTATTGCGGGACCTTTCTCGTTTTTGCCGACTACATGCGTCCCGCCATCCGCATGGCGGCCATGAGCCATATCCCTGCCGTTTACGTCTTCACCCACGACAGCATTTTCGTCGGCGAAGACGGGCCCACCCACCAGCCCGTGGAGCACCTCGCCTCGTTGCGCGCTATCCCCAACCTCGTCGTGATCCGCCCCTGCGACGCGCGGGAGACTGCGGGCGCCTGGGAGACGGCACTCCGCAATCGGGAAGCGCCCACGGCGCTCATCCTTTCCCGCCAGAAGCTTCCCGTTCTCGAGAGCAGTGCCACACCCGCTGTCGATCGCGGCGGATGGGTGGTGAGCGCCGAAGCGGGCGGGGTTCCCGAACTGATCATCATCGCCTCGGGCTCGGAAGTTCATGCGGCGCTCGAGGCCAAGGCGCTTCTGGCCGATCGGGGCGCCGGCGTACGGGTCGTGAGTCTTCCCTCGTGGGAACTCTTCGACGCACAGCCCGAGTCCTACCGCAACGAGATTTTGCCCCCGTCGTGTACGCTGCGCCTGGCGGTCGAGGCCGGATTGCCCATGGGGTGGGAAAAGTACACCGCCGGCCCCGACCGGGTCGTTGGGATCGAAACATTCGGCGCCTCGGCGCCCTACTCGGTACTGGCTGAGAAGTTTGGCATGACCGGGGAGGCTGTTGCCGCGCGGGCGCGCGCGCTCCTCGATGGTTAGGCGATAATACCGCAGCCTGTTCCCATGGCGGCGGTCCGATCCCGATCAGCTCCATTCTGCGGAATTCATGATTTCCAGGGCCATCGCTTCGTAGCCGAAAGCGCTCAGCGCCTCGGGATTGGCCCGGCGCACCGCGGCGATCGCTTCCTCTGGAGCGAGGCCGCGCGTCCGATGGAGCCACGACGCGAGCACCGTGCCCGTACGGTCATTGCCCGCATGGCAGTGAACGAGGATCGCTCCGGAGCCGGCCTGCACGATGCGGGACAGGTGGGCGACCGCCCGGGGAACGCGCCGGGAGTAGATCGCCCTGTCCTCAGCCTCAGGGGGGATCGAATCGGTGAGATGAATGAGAGTCCGCCCGATCCGGCCCGTCGCCTCCGGAAGAAGCGATGCCTCGTGGGCGTCGAGGGACAGAATGTGCCCGATGCCCCCTCGCGCCATCGCCTCGAGATCGAAGGGCACCCGCCATGGGCCGCAGCGCCCGGCCACCCGCCCCTCGTCGATCCAGTAGACCTCGTTCATTGCTGTTTTTTTCGCCTCCCGCCTCGTGTAGAATCGGGCCGTGTTTCGAGTGAGCCGAGGCTGACGGGCCTCACGATTCAAGATTGAGGAAATCGTACATGAAACTCTCCTTCTCGAGCAACGCCTTTGTGGAGCACTCCCTCGATGATGCCCTTTGCGCCATTAGCCGGATCGGTTACCAGGGCGCCGAGATCATGGCCGACCGGCCGCACTTCTGGCCTCCCGATCTCGATCAAGAACAGGTCGATGCGGTCGCCACGAGGGCGGCCGAACTGGGGCTGACCTTGTGCAACATCAACGGCTTTCCCATGCAGGCGATCGGCACGATGCACCGCCCCTCGTGGCTTGAAGAGAACGACGCCGACCGGCAGAAGCGCGTCGATCATACCATCGCCTGTATCGAGCTGGCCCACATGCTCGGCATCCCCTACGTGTCGACCGAACCGGGTGGGCCTGTGGAGGGTGGAGCC
>Ga0180429_10002816_pt1 | contig 14206 bp, 9 predicted proteins | sample SS_ome_FD_132428 | JGI IMG/M metagenome (GOLD analysis project Ga0180429, IMG submission 132428) | Hypersaline lake sediment archaeal communities from the Salton Sea, California, USA - SS_1_S_1 metaG | ecosystem: Environmental > Aquatic > Non-marine Saline and Alkaline > Hypersaline > Sediment ...
AGATCTCGCCGTCGGGGAAATTCCCCGTCATCATTCGACCCAGCGGCAACCCGAGATACTCGCACATCTTCCGGGACAATTCTGGATGGGCGCGTCCGCTGAAGAGTTTCATGAGATCTGCCGTTCTGTACTACTAACGTGAAACATCGTTACGTTGGGGGTTGGAATTCCAAGGCAAACATGTTCTCAAACCCCTAACCCCTAACCCCTAACCCCTAACCCCTAACCCCTAATCCCTAACCTCTAACCCCTCCTTCAGTCATCGCATCTTCCACCAGGGCCAATTCCTCGACCGTGTTGATGCTCAGCGATTCGCACGGCTGGAGAACGTCTAGCGCCCTGACTCGTTTCCCTTCGGCGAGCATCAGGCCGGGGGCGTCGGTTATATAGTACTCGCCTTGAGAGTTGTCCGCCCGGATACGGTCTAACACCGGCAACAGATCACCCCACCGGAAGACGTAGTAGCTCATGTTGACTTCCGTAATGCGCCGCTGCGCCGCGGTGGCGTCTTTGTATTCGACAATGCCCGTGAAACGCCCCTGGTGGTCGCGAACGATGCGTCCCAGTTGGCCGGGGTCCTCTTTGTGAGCGGTGCCGAGGATGCAGGCCGACGTGTCGCGGTCGAACTCCTCCATCAGGGTCTTGATCGATGCGGCCTGCGTCATCGGCTGATCGCCGGCCAGCACCAGGACCGCGCCGGCGTGATCGGCCAACAGTTCGCGGCAGGCCATTACGGCGTGTCCGGTACCGAGTTGCTCGCTCTGAAGGGCGAATTCGATCGACGCGCTTCCCTGTAGCGCGGAACGCACCAGTTTGGCCCGGTATCCGACGACCACGATCGTCCGCTCGATGCCGCCTTCCCCGAGGGAATCGAGGACATACTCGATCATCGGCCGGCCGAGGACCTCTACCAGGACCTTCGGCAGGTCGGATTTCATCCGAGTGCCCTTGCCGGCGGCGAGTACTATGGCTACCTTTTCGGACATCTTCCCCTCTTGCCCATCCAATGGATGTTTCGTCGCGTGCAACCGTCCCCCATGTGCAACATCTTGCCATGAATCGGCGTAGTGTTCCAGGGGGGAGTTTTGCGGTTTTCTTGGCATGTCGGCCCAGCTTCGACTAGGCTATAAAGAACAGGATGCTACGCGGCCGGGCAGGTGCGGCGTCCGAAACGAACGAGGTCCCCATGATCCGAGTATTCAAGTTTCTTCTGCCGGCCCTGGCAATCGTTCCGTTTGGATCCAACTCTATGGCCCAGCCGGGGGGCGAGTCCTCGCTCACCTATGAGTTGATCATCAACGGTGAGAGCTTCCTGGTCGAGGCAAATCGGGTCTTGACGCTGAAAAGCCAGCAGAAGCCGGGAGTGAGCTACCAGGTGGCCTTGCGGCTGGCACCGATCCAGCGGCTGAAGCTCAACACGATGCAATTCAATTACGATCGGCTGTTCAAAGTGGAGGATGATCGTGGTCTGGAGCAACGGACGGTCCGGCTGTCGCACGAACTGGGCTTCACCGTGTTGATCACCGATCTCGGCGCCCCGCTGAAGCCCCAGCAGCAAGACGAGGCCCTGAAGCTCCTCATCGAGTCGGTCACGGGCACTTTTCGGGAGATGAAGGCCGCCAAGCTGGAGGTTACCAAGCCCCACACGCGTCAGTTTGGCGATGCATCCGGACGGGGGGTTGTTGTCCGCTGTCGCGATGAGCAGGATTTCGGCCGCACCTGCCTGATCTACGTGCTTGCCGGAGAGAAATTCGCCGGCACCTGCATCGCCCAGTATCTCGACAACGACAGCGACAACGTGCTGCCGCTGGTGAAGAAGACCCTCGACTCCTTTCGGGCGATTCAGTAGTCCGACTGTCTGGGTTCCGTTTGTAGCACCGCCCTTAGGCGGTAAACGACTTGCCAGGGCACACCGGCACCTCCCAGTTGACAGTTTCCCTGGCCCGACTAAAATGTGGGGTTTCCCCCGGTGTGGCTGGACCACGTCGGGGTCGTCGTTTTCTGCCTGCTTTCCGCCCGCGCGAGGGGGCATCGCAAGAGATACACCATGGAAGAAGCCATTCAGAAGGCCGACGTACTGATCGAAGCCCTTACGTGGATTCGCCAGTTCCGCGGCAAGATCACCGTGATCAAGCTCGGCGGGAGCGTGATGGAGAATGACGAGGCCATGGTCCACCTGCTGCTGGACGTCGTCTTTATGGAGACCGTCCACATGCGCCCCGTGTTGGTCCACGGCGGCGGGGCGGCGATCAGCCAGGCAATGATGGCGGCGGGAATCGAGCCGCGTTTCGTCCAGGGACGACGCTATACCGACGAGGCCACGCTGGAAATCGTGGCGCAAGTGTTGGCAGGCGAGGTCAACGAGCAATTGGCCGGGCGGATCAACGAACTCGGCGGCCGCGCCGAGCCATTGAACTTCCGCACCACCAACGTACTCACCGGCCGGCGGATGGAACTGCTCGACGAGAACCGAAACCCGGTCGATCTGGGGCATGTCGGCGAGGTGACCGGCGTCGATTGCGACGCGATCCGAGCGCTTTGCCGCCAGGGCGTCGTTCCGGTGATCCCCTCGATGTGCGTTACCGAAGACGGCCAGAAGCTCAACGTCAACGCCGACACGGCCGCTACCGCCGTCGCCCAGGCGCTGAAGGCCGAGAAACTGGTGTATCTCAGCGACGTCAACGGAGTGTGCCGCGACCGGAACGATCCCGACTCGCTGGTACACTCGCTCGATGCCGAGCAGGCGCGGCAAATGATCAGCGGCGGCGCGATCAATTCCGGAATGATCCCCAAGGTCCAAGCGTGCTTGGAGACACTCGACTGCGGCGTTCACAAGGTCCACATCATCGACGGGCGGCTGCGCCACTCGTTGTTGTTGGAAATATACACGAGCAAAGGGGTGGGGACACAGATTGTTAGAGAGAAGGAGAACGCATTGTGGGTGAAACCGCATGGATGAGTTCCGAACAGACCATCGACCTGTTCAAGAAATACGTCATTCCCAACTACGGGCGGTTTCCCGTTTCGCTGGTCAAAGGCGAAGGGTCGTACGTGTGGGACAGTGAAGACAACCGCTACCTCGATCTGTTTCCCGGATGGGGATGCAACCTGCTGGGGCATTGCCCCGCGCCGGTGGTCGAGGCCGTTTGCCGGCAGGTGGCCACGCTGATCCACGTGCCTAACACCTGGTACATGGAAGCCCAAGGACGATGGGCCGAGGCGCTTAGCGAGCGAAGTTTCGGCGGCCAGGCGTTCTTCTGCAACTCGGGCACCGAGGCCAACGAGGCGGCCATCAAGCTGGCCCGGCTGCACACGCCCAAACAGCGATACAAAATCATCTCCTTCGAGGGCGGGTTCCACGGCCGCACGCTCGGCTCCACCGCGGCCACTGCGCAGCCGAAGTATCACGAGGGGCTGGGGCCGCTGATGGCCGGGTTCGTCTACGCGCCCTACGGCGATCTGGACGCCGTGGCCAAACTGATCGACACGGAGACGGCCGCCATCCTGGTCGAGCCGATCCAGGGCGAGGGCGGAATCCGCATCCCACCGGACGGCTTCCTCGCAGGGCTGCGACGCCTGGCCGACGAGAACGAACTACTGTTGATCTTCGACGAAGTCCAGACCGGCTGCGGGCGCACCGGCGACTGGTTCGCCTATCAGGGTTTCGACGTGACGCCCGACGTAATGACCCTGGCCAAGGGGATCTGTGGCGGGTTGGCCGGCGCCGCCATGCTGACAACCGTCGAAATCGCCCCCAGCCTGCGGCCGGGTATGCACGCGGCCACTTTCGGCGGAAATCCGCTTGCGGCGGCCGCCGGTATCGCGGCCATCGAAATGATCGAAAGCGACGACCTGCTCGCCAGGGCCCGACGCCTCAGCGAGGTTTTTCGCCAGCGCCTCGATGAACTTCAGCACGAGTGCGAACTGATTCGCGAGGTGCGGATCCGCGGGCTGATGATCGGTATTGAACTGACGATCGAGGGCGCCGCGACGGTCAAGTCGTGTATGGAGCGGAAGCTATTGGTCAATTGCACGCAGGGTACGGTCATTCGATTACTGCCCGCCATGAGCCTTACCGATGAGCAGGCCCACGCCGGCTGCAACATTCTGGCAGCCGTGCTCAAAGCCCAGGTTGCCGATGGCTCCATGCAGCAGTAAGACCGTGCGGCAGTGAGACCACCCAAACGTATCGAATCGCTGGGAGCTACACACCGATGCGAAACCTGATTACCCTCTCTGAGCTTAGTCCGGCTGAAGTCGCGCTGATTTTTTCGATCACCGAGGATCTCAAGGCGAAATATACCAAAGGGCTCCGCGAGCCGTTGTTGCCCGGCCGAGTGATGGCCTTGTTGTTCGAGAAGCAATCGCTCCGCACGCGGGTGAGTTTCGAGGCGGGAATCGCTCACCTGGGCGGAACTTCGCTGTTCTTGGGCCCGGAAGTCGGTTTCGGACGCCGCGAGAGCATGGCCGACTTTGCGAGCGTGCTCAGCCAGTACGTCGACGTGGTCGTGGTGCGTTCCAACCGGCACGAGACCGCCGTGCAACTGGCCGAACACTGCACCTGCTCGGTGATCAACGGTTTGACCGACTACGCCCACCCATGCCAGGCCATGGCCGACTTGTACACGCTCTACGAGTTGACGGGCGGCCTGGAAGGACACACGCTGGCCTGGGTCGGCGATGCAAACAACGTTGCCCGAAGCCTGGCGTTGGGCTGCGGCAAGGCCGGCATGAAGATGACCATGGCCACGCCCAAGGAATACCAGTTCGACGACGAATCGCTCGCCGAGATCAAGCAGGCGGTGCCCGAGTTGGATCTTACGGTTACCACCGATCCGGCCGAGGCGGTTTGCGACGCCGTGGCCGTGTATACCGACGTTTGGGCAAGCATGGGCCAAGAGGGTGAAAGGGAGCAACGACGCCGCGACTTCGCCGACTACCAGGTCGACGCCGCCTTGATGTCCCATACCCAAAAAGGCACCGTATTCATGCACTGCTTGCCCGCCCGGCGTGGAGAAGAGGTGGCCGACGAAGTCATCGACGGTCCGCAAAGCGTCGTCATCCGGCAGGCGGCCAACCGGATGCACGCCCAGAAGGGGATCCTCGCCTGGATGTTGGGAGCAAAGGGATAATGACGCGACACGACAATCGTAGCGACGACGAACTCCGCCCGATCAAAATCAAACGCCGCTTCACCCGCGCCGCACCGGGGAGCGTGCTGATCCAGGCGGGCCGGACCACCGTGCTCTGTTCGGCCAGCGTGTCGGGCGAAGTTCCTCCGTGGATGGGCGGAGCCGGCCGCGGTTGGGTGACCGGTGAGTACAGCATGTTGCCGGGCAGCACCAGTCCTCGCCGGCGTCGCGAACGGGGCCCGAAACTCGACGGCCGCACCACCGAGATCCAACGGCTAATCGGCCGCAGTCTTCGCGCGGTGGTCGATCTTGACGCCCTCGGCGAGCGAACCGTTACGGTCGACTGCGACGTGCTCGAGGCCAACGGCGGCACGCGAACCCTCAGCATCACCGGGTCGATGGTGGCCTTGATCGACGCCCTGCGCAAGGAGTTCCCGAAGGCGCCGTTGCCGTTGAAAGACAGCGCGGCCGCGGTGAGCGTCGGCATCGTCGACGGCCGGCCGGTGCTCGATCTCGACTACGAAGAAGACTTTGCCGCCACGGTCGACATGAACGTCGTAATGACCGGCCGCGGACAATTCGTCGAGGTGCAAGGCACCGGCGAAGAGGCCACGTTTTCCGAGAAGCAACTCGCCGCCATGCTCAAGCTGGCCCGCGGTGGAATCCGCCAATTGATCGCCGTTCAGCAGAAGGCACTGGGGCGGCAATGGCCGTTTGGCAACGACTATGTCGACTATGTCGCTACTCGTCCAGTTCGATAACCGAAATCGTGTACGGCACGTCGAAGGTGTTGCCGTCGAGATCCAGATCGATGTTGGAGACATAGACCTTGCCGTCTCGCAGGCACACTTCCGAACACTTGTCGAGTTGGCCGTCCTTTCCGTCGCTGAGATCGTTTTGAGCTAGCACGGTCACCTTGCCCGACTTGGGATCGACACAGTGTACGGCGTTCCCGAGGAAATCGGCGATGTAGACCAGCCCGGTCTCTTGATCGACTTTCAGCCCGTCGGTGCTCTTGATCGGATCGCCCTCGGCGACGACCTTCTGCTCGGCCACTTCGCCTTGGTCGTCGAATCGGACTTCGATCAACTGGGCGTCGCCGAAGTTGCCGATGTACATCGTGCCGTCGGCGGCGAAGCCCAGGCCATTGGCGCCGATCTTCCACTCCTCGTTCTTGGTGGAGAGTTTTACGATCAAATGCGGGTCCGTGCCGCCTTTCTCCAATTGAATCGGCTTCTCGCCGCTGAGATTCGAGATGGCGAACTTGTACACGCCGCTGGGCATCGGTCCCTCGCCGGGCTCCGGCTCCAACTTGGTCTCGGTTACGTAGACGTCATCGCCGTGGCAGGCGATGGCGTTAGAGAAAGCGAACCCTTCAACGACCGACTCGCAACGCAACGGCTTGCCGTCCTCGATCACCAGCCGCAGGACCCGCGAGTTGTAGCCTTCGTCGCCGCCCAGCGCCTGGGCGTCGGCAATGTAAAGGTTGCCGTCGGAACCCAAATCGATTCCCAAGGGGCACGCCCGATTGGTGTCGGGATGGACGGGCAACTCGAAGAACTCCTCCAGTTCGTCGGCCGGGGTAATCTTCATGATCCAGGCCGCATGCGTCGGATCGTTGAAGTTCGGGCAGGCCAGCAGGATGTTGTTATCCGCATCGAGCGTCATGCCGTCCGGAGTGTTGTGCTCCGGCGGCAGGTTCACGGCGATCGAAGGAGTCTTCAACCCGCCGTTGGCGGAATCGGCGGAATCGGCGGAATCGGTGGCGGGTGCCGTGCAGCCCGCGATGATCAGGATGCCCACAAGGACCAACGCGGCGCCTGTGTGCCGTTCGACGAAGATCGGCTTGATTACTTTCGACATGACGTGCTCCTGCTACAACTGAAGTTGGAATCCGTCCTGGCGGGCGACACTCGTCACCCTCCATCCAAGACCTGACCTGCCATATTAGAGCAATGCGGGCGTGGGAGTGCAATACGCTGGCGTGGTTCTGACGTATCCAGCGTTTTTCTGTCTGGGGGCTTTCTGAACCTTCACGCGCGGGTGTAAGGCACCCACCCTACTGCGACCTCGTCTCGCGGAACGAGACGCCTACTATCGTCACGGACGCCTACTATCCGCCGTGTTGGGCAATCAACGCCTGTGCGTCGGCCGAGGTGGTTTCGCTGCTTGTCGCCGCGACGACTTCCTTGAGCACGGCGATGGCGGTTGTTCTTTGCTTCGAGTCGTTCATATTCAGCTTCTGAGCGATCGCAACGGCTGCCCCGGCGGCGGGTTCCGTCAGGCCCTGCTGGCCCAGGTACGATTGTGCCAACCGGAGCGAGTCGATCGACGGCGACCACTGCAACTCGGCGATCGCCGCCGCCGCGTCGCGGCCCGATCCTTGCAAAGCCAACAGCTTCTTCAACATGCCGATCTTCCGCCCGCGTGGGACGCGTCCGATAACCACGCGTCGCAGGCAGGCCGTCAGCGCCGCGTTCTTAGTTCTCGGGGTTGGGGGCTCCGCGATCATGGCCAGCAGCACGTCGGTGGCTCGCGAATTGGGCGAGGTGCCCAGCGCGTCAAAAGCGGCTTGACTCACGCCGGCGTCTTCGTCGCCGGTTGCGGCGGTTACGGCGTCCAGGGACTTCTCGCCGCCAAGCTGGCCGAGCACGCGGACCAGCGAGCACTTGGTTTGCGGCGTGGCATCGGGAATCGCCGCGAGAACAACGGCGGCGGTTTGGTCCACGTTATCCGCCCGTCGGCACGCGGTCACAACCACTTGTTCGGCGGCGGCTCGCGGCAGGTCGTCCTCTGGGGGTATCGCCACCAACGAGTCGATCAGCAGCGGCAGTCCGCGCCGGCCGCCCACAGTGGCCACGGCCCGAATTGCGGCGGCCCGCACGACGGCGTCCTTGTGCGTGAGATACTTCTTGGCCACGGGCAGCGTTTTCGGATCGCCGCGTTGCGCCAGAATATCCAGAATACCGGCGGCCTTCTCGGCTCGCGATTTCGCGAGTTGCCCGACCCACTTGCGAGTCACGTCTTTGCCGGGCAGTTGGGCACCGAGCTTCACGGCCGTTTTGTGAAGCTCCGTGCTGGCGTGCCCGACCGAAGGCAGGATATCATCGAAGGCATCCGCTGACCGGATCGAAACGAGCCGTCGCAACCCGGCCGCCTGATAGAAGTAGTCGCCCGCGTTGGCGTTGATCAATTCACGGCAGAGGCGGACCCGCTGCCGGTCGTCCTTGGCCGGCAAGAGATCGCGGGTGAGTTGCTCGTCGACAAGCGCGTGCAGGCTGACCAGCGGCCGAGGATGCTTGTCGGCCTCGATCGCCTGGATGGCCTCTTCGAGCAAGGCGCGATCCTTGCTGGATTTCAGGGTCCAGCGCATTTCCTTCAGCCGGGGCAGCATCGATCGGGCGGCACCCCCGTACTCCCGCAACGTCTGAAAGCGGTGTGGAAGCCGAGTACCTTGCCCCCATCTTTTCGGTTCCAGCGTTTCAAGGCACAACTCAACGCCTTCCTCGATGTTCAGCCTTGCCATCAGATCGAGGCCATATTGGCGAGGAGAATCATCGAACATGACGTAGTGGGGCGCCGGCACCTTGACCGCGTCGTAGATCGGCTGGGCCATGGCGGCCAGGTCTTCCCGGGTGAAGAATTTCAACGCGTACGCCCCGCAACCTCGCACCCGGCCGGAAGGATCTTGGAGGAGTTTGGTAACCGACGGGTAAAGCAGCTCTCGATCCAAGCCATCAAGCGGATCGCCGTGCCGCGACAAGTTCGGCAGTACGCCCGAGAAATACAGCGGGGCGTACTTCCCCGGGGCGTAGCCGAGCGAGAACGCAATCGCCTGCTGCGTTGGATGCATGAGCCCTTCTTCTTGTGCGGCCAGCACGGCTCGCAGCATATCGGGCACGGCCTGCCGGGCCGGCTTCTCCATCCGCGCCAAGGCGTAACCGGCGGCAATTCGCACGATCGCCGCCTCGTCGGTAAGCGCTTTGGAGACGGACGGCACCGCGGCGGCGGCACGTTCGCCCTGGTAGCCCAGCGCGGTACAGGCGCCGGCACGTGCTTCCGGCCGATCGCTTTTAAATAGCTCCAGCAGCCGTCCGACGAAGTCGCCTTGTTTCTCCGCCAGGGCCTTGGCGATCCACTCGCGCGCGATCGGCGACCAGTTGTCGAGCCGATCGATCAACTCCCCGGCGGTCACGTCGTCGGTGTTCGCAAACCGCCATCGGCCGGCGTCAACGGCCTGATGTGTTTCTTCGTCAGCCAGCCAAGAACGCTTGTCTTGGTCCTTGCCGGTCAGATAGATCGCCCTTCGCGGCGAGGTCATCATGAGCACCTGGGCAACCGTCGCGTCGAGGGCTCCGCGGCCGTAGTGACCGCCCAGCGGCTGATTCACGAAGCTGCCGTCGGCCCGCCGCGTCAGGGCATAGTACCAGCGCAACTGCTTGTGCAGCGCCGCAGCGGCCGCCGGCCCACCGTAGTTCGCCCCCAACGGGTCCCAGAAGTAAGAGTAGGAGTTGCCGCTGTGGCCGTACTCGCAGGTCTTGTAGAGCGACACGGCCATTTTGGAGAAGAACTGCCCGGCACGGCGGTCTTCCAGCAAGCCGAAGGCCACGGCCGCGATTCCGTTCTTCCCGTTGCCCGACATGCCGTTTCTGCCGTTGCAGTGGATCTCGAGACTCGGTCGGTGAAAGCCGTAGCCGATCGATCCCTTGTCGACGAACTTGTTGAAGAAACGTCTCGATCGGGCGATGGCATCATCGATCTCGGGGTGCTCGACGCCGCATTTCTTCGAGAGCAACAGCGCAACGAAACAAGGCAGCCCGGCCTGGTTCAGCGCGCCGTAACCGCCCAGGCTGCCGTGCAACCGGCCGTCGTTCTGGCTGGTCCAGGCAAACCCGTGCCCCCAGGTGCCGCCGCTGCTTTGGCCCATGGCCGTCTTCACGGCGTGTTCGCGAATCGCCGGCAGCACGTGCTTGTCGCCCGTCGCCAGGTAGTACTCCGTGAGGACCAGGTTGCGGTAGCCCGCGCCCCAGGCCACAAGTCCGCCGGATTCCAAGCTCATCGTGAAATCGTCTTGGGCCCACTTCTCCTCGTGCAGGAAGTCGCGGACGAGTTTGATGTACTTCTCCTCGCCGGTGGCCAGAAGGGCTAACGCCTGGATGCCGAACCTGGACCAATCCTCACGCGCAACGAGCACCGTTAACGCCTCATCGAGGATCTTCTTCGTCTTGGGGCAGTCGTAGGGGGCCGTGTCGCTGTAAGTGCCCATCACCGGCAATTGAATCTCGACGACCTGCTCCTTGCCCTTGCGGGTATCGGTCTCTCGAACGGGTCGCCAGCGGAATAGTCTCAGAATACCCCGGTTCTCGTTCTTTTCGGCCTCGTCGATCGCCCGGCCGAAGCACTTTCGGGCATCGCAGTCGAAATACGCGTCGCCGGTGCCGAGGATTACGTCGCCGGCTGCCAGTAGGCCGTCGGCCGGCGTCCCCTCAGCGACGTCGGTGATGAGTATCTGGCGGGCTTCATCGGTCATGAAGCGTTCGTTTACGTACATCCAGCCCTTGGCGCCGGTCGGGCCGAGGTAATACTCACCGGTCCTTTCAAAGTCGATCGTCTCGGTCAGGTCGGGGGGCGTGTCGGGCGTGATCTGTTCTTGGGCAATCGCTCGCGGGGCGCCAAGCAGCAGCGCGGCCAACAGATAGATAGAGAGAATCCAACGGGTCATTGATCCGGCTCCGATTTCAAAAAGACGTGGACGATGTTGTGCGTGGTCAGTGCCGGGCCGAGGAAATCGACCAGCGGTCCATACGTGAGGTTCGCGTCGGCAAAGACCATCAGGACGGGCGGCCCTGGCCTTCGGCCGTCGGCTTTGCGCCGGGTGGCATCCGCGTCAAGTTGCCGGCGCAGCGCGTCGGGAGTCTCGACGTCGAACGTCATCGTTTTCGGTTTCGACTTGCCGCCGACAAAGATCGATTCGTGTAACGTGAGCGACGCCGTGATTTCTTCTCGTGCTTCTTCCGTGCTTCGCACCAGGTTAAGCTCCCACGGATCGGTGATGCGGCTTTCCGGGTCCAGCAATTCCATGTCCGGCAGCAGTGCTTCATAGTACAACTGCCCGGGCGCCGGCGGTTCGACACGGATGCCCGACTCGCTGTCAATCGCGGCGATGAAGCGGCACACCTTCTCAACCTCCGCCAGCCGCAGTGCGGCGTCGAAGCGGACCGAGACACAAGGGTCGTGGCCCTGGCGAATCAGCGTGCCGAAGACCCCCAGCACGGCCGACAGTTGCGGCTTCTCGGTCATTGCTCTGCCGGCCGCATCGGTGAGCAGAAACTGCACGGTTGACGCGGGCTCGGTACGATCTGCGTTATCGGACTCGGGTAAAGCTTCCGCCGCGGATCGACCGACTTCAAGCCCCAGGTCCACAACCCGTCGCCGGCCGTCCTTGTACTCTGGCTCCAGGATGACCTTCACGAACTCGTGCTTGGCGAAGTCGTAGGCGGGACCGACGATCTGCGTCCCGTAAACCGCGCCCTGGCGAGCGCGGCGCGGAACGTCCATCACGGTGGCGGGGTCGTTATAGATCGATGCCACCGACTTGGGGTCCAAGACGTCGGCGGCGTACGCCCGGCCGGATTGGCGGCCGGCGCCGTTCACCATCAGCGAGCCAGCGAAGACGAAGCCGATCTCGGGGAGCGGCTTGCCCGTGTTTCGGTCGATCACGAGGCGCTCGAGTCGCGTCGGCACGTCATCGCCACCCAAAGGCTGGTCAATCCGAGATAGTCGTGGTTCGCTCCGCGAACCAACGTTTTGTTCGCGGAGCGAACAACGACTATGGGGCGCCGCTCCCGGGTCGTTCCATGCGGCGACGCTTGCCACCACCCGTTCTCCCTTGGACCAGAAGCGGAGCTTCGCCGGGCAAAACGGTTTGCCGGGCTTCATGCCGATAAACTCCAGCGCCCGGTGAACGTCGCTGGGCCGGGCGAACGACCACAGCAGCGCCTCGTAGCCTTTGCTACTGCCGGCGTCGATGAGCAGGAACTCGACGATCGATGCACTATCCAGGCCGGTGGCCTCGGCCATGATCTCGACGCGCCGCGCTTTGCGATCGGCGACAAGCCCCGACAGGACCAGCACGTCGTCCGCATTCTTGTGTTTCGCCAGATTGGCCTCGTACGCGGTCGTCACGCGAGCGGCGTGCTTGGGACGATCGCCATACTGGGCCGGGAGGCCCTCTTGCACCGGATCAGCGAGGTCCTCTTCGGCCGCAAGATGCGCGGCCGGCACCAGCACCAGGAGCCACGCCGATACCAGGCGTTGGGCAAAGCAGGTCATCGTTTCTCCACGGGTGATTTCGGAAACGCGCATCAATTGCCTGGCGTCTCCCACCAAAGCGATTGCCAGTATTCTCGATCAAGGGTGTACGCATCGATGGGATCCTCGGCCAGATCGAAATCCGCCGCCAGGATGCCGAATCGCTTCATCTCGCGAACGTAGTGCGGGCTGGGTCTGAAGCCGGGCATGTCGAAACGTTTTGTTTGATCATGCCGGTCCTTGAATTGCGCGATCGAGGCGAGCATCTTCCGGTAGTCCGGGTCGTTGGTGTCGCGGAAGACGTCCGCCGGGGGAGCGTTCTTGTCGAACGACGTGCGGCACAGGCCGTATCCGCCCGCCTTCTTCGATAGAGGCGCCATCAAAACCAGCGATTGCTCCGGGTGCGTCAGGCTGAAATGCAGTTCTTGACGGCCGGGTGGGTTACCCTTGTGGCAGCCGACACAGCGGGCCTTGTGTACGTTCGGATCGATATTCTGGCGCGGCATCATCCCGGTGCCCAACGCCGCGTAGGTGCCCGCGTACACCGCACCCGTGTCGATCCACAGCCGGATCAGCCGTATCTCCGGTGTCGTGAGCTTCGCTTCATAGTGGCTGCCGTCGAGCAACCGCATCAGGCGGCTGGCGGAACTACCGATACCACGCGGCGATATGTTCCCGTCGGCATCGCGGCCGTGGCTGATCAGGCCCGAGGTGGTCATCAACGTCGTGTATGCGTGCGAGTATATCGGTCCGTGGTCGCCGACAAGACTGATGCCGCCCTCACGTTTCGCGTGCCCATGACACTCCACGCAGTGGCGCTCGAGTATCGGTTGGACGTCGCGTGGAAAGTCGATCACCTCGGGTACGTCCGCTATCGGCTGGATCTTGCTCGGCGGACGTTCGAGCGCCTTTAGCGTCTGGCGTTCGATCAGTCGGGCCGAGTCGGTCCGGTTCTCGTGGCAACCGACGCAACTGGTCGTTTCGCCGGGCATGACGTTTACGAAGCTCTGCATGCGCTTTACCGACAAGTCGTTCTCGTCGAGTGCAACGAAAAACAGGCTCCGCAGCGGCGGCACCTCGACGTGGGCCGACCCGTCCGACTCGACCGGAACCGTACCCAGGATCCGCTCCAGCGTAAACGTGCCGCCGAGGCTGGTCGGTTCCATGGTGCCGGAATGGTTGACCGGCTTGGGCAACGTTTCCAGGATCAGCAGCTTCTTGATCTCGCCGCGTCCGACGCCCTTCATGTTGCGGCCGTAGGTAACGTCGGCCAGGATCAGCCTCCCCGACTGCCGTGCCGGCTTGACCCGATCCGGAGTCACCGGTTCCCGGCTTCGCGAGCGCAACGGTCGCGGCTCGTGGCACCAGTATGTTTTGCCGTCGTCACCCTCCAGCGCAAAGATCACTTCGCGGCGTCCCTGACCGTCGATCAACAGCAGCGATCTGCCCTCGGCCGCCATGAAGCAGTCTTCGGAAAACGCGTAGGGATCGCGGTACTCCGAGCCGTCGGCGACGCCCCTCGCGTGCGAGCGGTCGTCGGGTCCGGCCTTCTGGTCGACGATCGTAAGCCGGCCGGCGTGTTCACGACGCCCGTGGCCGGGCGAGAAAATCGACACCACCTTGTTGGTGCCGGGGATCGGCTTCGCGTCGAGCATCACCGTGCCGGGGTGCATGTTGCCGTAGTAGACCATCTCGCCGGTGCCGTCGGGGTAACTGGTCCACAAGTGGTGATATCGCACGCGGCTGCGGTCGACGTATTCCCA
>Ga0180429_10002817_pt1 | contig 14205 bp, 6 predicted proteins | sample SS_ome_FD_132428 | JGI IMG/M metagenome (GOLD analysis project Ga0180429, IMG submission 132428) | Hypersaline lake sediment archaeal communities from the Salton Sea, California, USA - SS_1_S_1 metaG | ecosystem: Environmental > Aquatic > Non-marine Saline and Alkaline > Hypersaline > Sediment ...
ACGATGCCGGCGTTGTCGGCGTAGCGGCCGCGACCGAAGGAGCCGTCGGCGTTCTGCAGGCTCGCGAGATGGTCGAGGCCCCGAACGATCGACTCGTCGCCGTAGCGGCCCGCGTAGAAGAGCGTCGCCACGCCGGCGGCGCTGCGGGCCCATCCGCTGCCTCCGGCGGCGAGCATGTACTTGAAGCCGCCGTCCGGATTCTGGCACTTCTTGACGTACTCGACGGCCCGTTCGATCGTGCTCGCGGGCACCTTGATGCCCGCGTCGCGGGCCGAACGAAGCGCCATCACCTGACAGATCGTCACCGAGACGTCCGCGTCGTAGGGCACCGGGTTGTAGCGCCAGCCGCCCTCGTCGTTCTGACTGTTCACGATCAGCTCGACCGCCCGCTCGAGCACGTCCCGAACCCTCGCGTCCTCGGAGGTCATGCCGTAGACCTCGCCGAGGAAGAGGGTCGCGAACCCGTGGCCGTACATCGGTCCGTGCCCGGTCTCGGCGGCGATGAGACCGGTCTCGGTGACGTGGTCGAGCAGGTAGTCGAGGCAGCGCCGGACCACCTCGCCGTAACGCCCGCGGCCGGGCATGTGGCCATCGGCGAGGAAGGCGATGCCACAGAGCGCGACGATGCCCGCGTTGTCCGCGTAGCGGCCTCGACCGAAGGAACCGTCGGCGTTCTGGAGGCTCGCGAGATGGTCGAGTCCCCGCTCCACCGCGGCGAGGAGGGTGGGGCCCATCTCGCCCTCGGCGGGACGATTCTCGGCACCGGACTCCGGAGACGGACCGCTCCCCGGATCAGGCTCGGTCGTTGTCGCCGCCGGCGGATCCTGAGGCGCCGCCCCGACCGCTTCGCGCTCCTGCGCTGCGCGGACCGATGCGGCCGCCACGACGAGCGTTCCCAGCATCGCGGGAAGCGACGTTCGAACTCCGACGAACCTTCGATCGGCATGGGTCACGGCGCGGCCTCCTCCTCGGCGAGGCGACGGTAGTACTGCTCGGTGAGGCGTCGGTAGATCGAGGAGATCCGATCGCGACGGCCCTGTCGAACCAGCTCCCGAATCCGCTCGGGAAGTCGACCCCACTCGACGCGGCCCTCTTCGAGCATGCCGCCGAGTTCGGCCTGTTCGAACGCCGGTGGCGACGCTTCGCCCGATTCGCCGCCGGCTTGTTCGCCACGCTGCGACGAGTCCCGTGGTCTCGAGGACGAGGATCCACTCGGACTCCGCGACGGGTCGTCGGAGGATGAATTGGAGGAACCGGAGGACTGCTGTTGCTGCTGCTGGCGTTCGCGGCGAGCGCCTTCGATCAGGGCCTGCAGGTTGCGAAGGACCTCCTCCTGGATCCGCTGCGTCGCGAGACCGGTGTCGCCGGCTCCGGCGAGAGCCTGCTCGCTCTCGGCCATGCCCGCGAGCGCCTCGCGGAATCCGTCGGCGATCGGTCGTTCGCGAAGGCGATCCTCGAGGGCCTGCGAGATCTCCGAAGGCTCGGGATCGGCCGACTCGTCCGCGTCCTCCTGGATCCCAAGAAGATCGTCGAGCGAAGGCGGTGGATCGGCAGGCGGCGACCCGGGAGGTGTGGGCATCGCCGGCGAGACCGGCGAGACCGGCGACGAGGCCGGTTCCGCCGACTGCACCCGGGTGCCGATCGCCGATGCCGCCCGCGGCGATCCGAGCGGCGCGGTGCCGGGTTCGATCGTCGGCATCGCTCCACTGGACTCCTGCTCGATCTGCTCGAGGAGCCGTTGGCCGTAGTCGATGATCGACCGCTGCATCTCCGCGAGTTCGTCGAGTTCGGCCCGACGCATGGCCGCATCCGGCGCCTCCGGTCCGCGACGCTGTTCGAGTGCACGGGTCGCGAGGTAGACCGACTCCTGCAGGCTCCTCAACAGGCGAAGTTCCGAGATCGGCGGGATGGCGCCTTCTTCGCGATCACCACCACCTCCACCACCTCCGCCGCCACCTCCGCCGCCGCCGTCGCTGCCGGCGAACCGCTCGTCGTCCTCGGCGAGTGACTCCATCGCCTCGGCCATCGCCCGCGCGGTCGTCGCGATCCGGCCCTGCCGCGAGGCGACCTCGAAGCCCGCCTCGCCGCGAACGAGCGATTCGGTCGCCTCGGCGCTCCAGCGTTCCATCCACTCGTGACCGCCCGCGAAGACCGCGGTCTCGGCAAGACCCTCGATGCCCTCCGAAATGCCGTGCGCCTCGTCGGCGACCTCCTCCTGGCGGGTCGCCTGGCGGCGGGTCTCGAGCAGTCGTCGTCGTCGCGAGACCTCGCCGCGATCGAGCCGGCCCGAAAGGTCCCCGGTCTCGGCGGCGACCTCGTCCTGCAGCGCAGCGAGGTCGCGATAGGCCGCGGCGAGCTCGAGACGCTCCTCGCGTCGGGCCTCCCGCTCCGCGTCCTCGCCGATGCGCCGGGCGAGGTCCAGGGCCTCGCGCAGCAGTCCGCTCGAACGCTCCGTCGAGGCGGAGGCGTCGGGCACTCGGGGATCGCGATCGCGAAGCGCCACGATCGCCTCGCCCTGTGCGGTCGCCGCGCGATCGAGGGCGGCGGCCACCGGTTCCGACTCCGATCCGCCCGCCGCCGCCGTCGCGGACACCGATCGGGTGTTGCGCTCGAGGCGGATCGCCCGCCCGGCGCGATCCTCGACCGAGTTCGCCGACCACGGGGCGCCGGCGGCGAGCATCTCCCGCAGCGCCAGCGCCTCCGCTTCGCTCTGGGCAAGCAGCGTCTCGATCGATTCGGCGAGTTCGGTCATCAGACGACGCAGCGTCTCGGTGCGGACCTTGCGGGTGTCCTCGAGCCGCCGGCCCATCCGTTGCAGGGCCTCGGAAGCCTCGCGCTGCGCCTCGGCGGCCTGGTCGGTGCGGTTGCGCTCGAGGGCCGCACCGGCCTCGTCGAGCTCCTGTTGGAGACCCGCCTGTCGTCCGGTGTCGGCGGCCTGCCGCAGCGCCTCCGCCTGACCGAGATCACGATCCTCGAGGCGACGACTGCGCTCGTCGAGATCCGACAGCAGTCGCTCCGCCGCGTCGGAGATCTCCTCCTGACGACGGACGAGATCCTCGTGGTCCCGTCGATCCGCGTCGTTCATCTCCGCAGGGGTCTGTCCGACGGTCTCGCGGCCGAACGCCTCGGTCTCCGCGGCAAGATCCTCGAGACCCTCCGCGAGGCGTTCGAGTTCACGCTCCAGCGCCCACGTGTCCTCGTCGCGATCGAGCGCCGCCACGAGACCCTCGAGTTCGCGTCGGACGGCTCTCCCCTGCGCCTCGGCCACCGCAGACTCCGCCGTCGGGTCGGTCGCAACCCCAGAGTCGGGCGAGGAGTCGCCGTCGGCCCCCCCGGCGCTCGGGCGCTCGTGCGAATCCGCGCCGGTGCGCTCGGCCTCCGAAGCCCGTCGCCACGCCCGCTCGGCCTCGTTCGATGCCGACGCGGCCGCATCGGCACGCTCGGAGACCTCCTCGGCGAGGGCCCGTTGACGTCCGTCGTCGAGGCGATTCCGCTCGAGTCGCGCCGAGAGCTCCCCGACCCCCTCGGCGATCCGATCCACCCGTCGGGAGACCGCCGCCTGACGGGCCCGAAGCGTCGACGCATCGAAGGACGCGCCGGATCGATCCTCGCGCTCGAACGCCTCGAGCAGTTCCGCCTGCTCGCCGTCGGCGCGGATCGCGAGCTGCCGCAACGCCGAGAACTCCTCGCGGATCCGCCGGGTGAACTCCTCCTCGTCGACGATCGAGAGTCGGCGCGGATTCGACCGGATGGCCTCGCGATCGGGACGCCCGTCGACCGCGGTGGCGACGACTTCGACGACGCTGCCGGACATCGCCTCGATCGACTCCATGGAGAGGGTCGCCCGCATCGTGCGTCGTTCGCCGGATTCGCCGAGATCCTCCGCGATCTCGATCGCCGGGCCGCCGTCGAGCGACACCTCGATGCCGCCGCCGACCACCTCGAGATCGTCGCGGGCCTGCGCCGCGACGGCGACGACCGCGGTCGGCAGCACCACCTCGTCGGCCTCGGGTCTCACGATCGCCACCGATGGCGCCGCATCGAGCGCCACCCCGATTCGATAGGTCGCCCCCGCCGTCGACTCCAGTCCGTGCTCGTCGCGCAGACGACCCTCGATCGCGACAGGTCGATCGAGCCGCCACGACAGGATCCACGCGGTCGGATCGTCGGGATCCACCGAGAGCGTCGCGTTCGGCGGCATGCCGACGAGCGTCTCGTCGAGGGACGCCCGATCGGGGGTCGGCAGCGCCTTGGCCAGTTCGAGCCGCAGGGTCGCGGACGATCCGGCGAGCTGGGGCGCGGGCACCTCCGCGCGACGGTCGGTGCCCGGACCGAGTTCGAACCGCTGCGGCGACCGCACCGACGCCGCGTAGGCGGGAGGATCCACGAGCAGCGACGCGGTGCGGATCTCCGGTGGGGTGACGAACTCGATCCGTTCGATCTCCGTCGCGTCGTCGACGCTCTCGAAGGCGAACTCGATCGCGTCGGCATCGCTCGGGACCCGTCGCTCGAAGCGGCGACCGGACTGTCGGGTCAGCAGGATCTCCTCCCACGCTCCCGTCGCCCCGTCGCGTTCGAGGCGGTAGCGGGCCCGCACCCGATCCCGCGACGGATCGCCGCGCTCGAGCGAGACGGCGAGGGCGAAGGGACGACCCCGGGCGGCGACGGAGGACTCGCCCATCAGGCTCTCGACGTCGGTCCGGGCCGGCCACGCCGCATCGGTCCAGGGCATGAAGGTGCGTTCGAGGCCCAGTCGTGCCGGCCCCGGAAGCAGGACGACCGCAAGCACCGCAAGGGCCACCGCGCCGAGCCCCATCGCGACGGCCCTGCGGATCGGCTCGGTTCGAAGCGGGAGGCGCAGCGTGTCCGCCTCGACGGAGGACGCGATCGCCGAGACCGCCGACGCGGCGAAGGGATCGACCCGATCGACGCCGGCAAGATGCAGGTCCACCGCCGAGGCGAGGCGGCCCCGCAGTCCCGCATGCTCGCGTTCCAGACGCAGCGCCACGTCGATCGGCGTCGGACGAAACGCGAACGCCGGCCGCAACCTTCGCCGCCATGCCGCCACGGCGGCCGCGACCAGACCCGCCAGCACGATCCAGCGCAACGCCGCCGGCCATCGGAAGATCGCGTCGAGTACGACCGCGAGCATCACCATCGCCACGGCGCCGGCGATGATCGTGCCGCTGCGCGACGTCACCAGCGCCATGCGGCTTCGTCGAGCGATCCTCCAGAGTCGTTCAAGCAGCGGCTGCACGGGGGCGGGCTCCGTATCGGGCGTTCCGATTGTTGTCCCTGCGAATCGTCGCGTCCCGCTTCGATCGACGATTTCGTCGCGACGATCCGGTGTCCGATCAGGCCAGGCGAAGGGCCCTTCGACCCACCCATTCGACCGCAAGCAGAAGCACCGCGACCGTCAGGGCCAGCGGACTGGACCAGATCCGCTCGACGAGCGGCATCGAGATCGTCACCGATAGGTTGGGAAGACGCTCCGGCAGCGAGGCGATCCCCTGCGCGGTCGGTGGCAGGACATCGCCGCCGGTCGCCGTGGCGATGGCCTCGAGGGTCTCGTGGTCGGTGTCGGGCCTTCGCCACTCCGCATCGGGCGGCTCGATCTCGACCGAGACGCGGGCCGAGCGTCCGCCGAGCGGTGCCAGTTCCGGTTCGTCGACCGACAGCTCGTGGCGACCCGTCGATCGCGGCGTCCAGGAGCCCGCGTGGAAGCCCTCGGAGAGTCTTGGAAGATCGATCCGTCGGAGGCCCTCCGGCGACGCGATCTCGACCGAGATGCTCGGCAGTTCGAGGCCGAGGCCCCGGCTCTCCAGCAGTTCGACCTCGAGACGAACGACCTCTCCGAGCGCCGCGACGGTCGGGCGGGCCACGAGGCGGATCGGCTCGTCGTCGTTGGCGACCGACTCGCGACCGAGACTGCGCAGCAGGGGAATCCAGAACCGCTCCTGCAGGCCTTCGCCGCGTCCGAACCGCCATCGCCAGATCTCGTCGGTGGCGAGGTAGCAGACCCGGCCCGAGCCGTAGCGCATGCGAAGCAGCAGCGGCTCGTCCGCCTCGGTCGCGACGAGCGTCTCGGTCGCGGGCTTGAGCGATCGCGGATCGATCCGCTGGGCCCACCGCAGCCGCGCCCATTCCGATGCCGGATCGCCGACCTCATCGGGCCACGATCCCGCGCCCTCGCTCGGCCAGACCCCGAGGCCCGGACCGGCGAGGTCGACCGCGGGAACCGCCCGCACGTCGCGATCGATCGTCGCCAGCGAAGTCGCTCCTCCGAACGGCGCGAGCTCCTCGAGCGGCGTCCCCTCCCACGAGGAGGGCGCGTGCCGCGGCCCTCCCAGGAGCATCAGGCCGGTGCCGCGGGTGGCGACGACCTCGCGGATCGTCTCGAGCTGGTCCGGAGAGAAGTGGCTCGCCGGAACGTCGCCGATCATGATCAGGTCGTAGGCGGCGAACTCCTCGGGACTGCGCGGCAGGCGGGCGATCGGAAGGTCGCCCTCCTGCGCGAAGTCCCGGTCCGCGGAGACGAGCATCACCGAGACCTCGATGGACTTCTCGCGGACGAGCAGATTCTTGAGATACCGGTACTCCCAGCGGGGGTAGCCGTCGACGTACAGCACCCGAAGCGGACGATCCACCAGTTCGATCGAGACCAGGCGGCGATCGTTCTCCGAGACCAGATCGCCCTCGGGCGCGTCGAGCTCGATCCGCCAGCGGCGATCGCCGGACCCGGTACCGCGGGCGAGCAGGCGCACGGGCTCGGACAACGCCTCCGGCCCGACGAGTTCGCGGGCGAGCACTTCGCCGGTGCCATCGTCGACGAGACGGACCTCGACCGGTTCGGAAGGGGCGGTGCCTCGAACCTCGAGATCGACCTCGACCGGCACCTCGTCCTCGAGAAACGCCCGTCGCGGCGCCTCGATCCCGCCGACGGCGAGATCGCCAAGGGCCCGTCTCGAGCCGAGTGGCACCGCGAAGACCTCGACGCCCTCGCGTTCGAGTCGGCGCAGCACCGCGGCGTCGATCGCCTCGGAACTCCGTCCGTCGCTCGCCACGAGGATTCCCGAGATCGGTCGACCTCCGGCGCGATCGAGTGCCGCATCGATCGCCCGGCCGAGTCTGGTGCCCGCGCCGTCGGCCTCGCCGAGATCCGGCAGCGCCCCGCCGGGCGTCCTCTCGAGATCGAAGACCTCCTCGTCGAAGCCGAGCCACACGAGATCGTGCTCGGTCTCGATCTCCGAGAAGACCGCGGCGGAACCCGCGATCAGGTCGCCAAGCACCGCATCGCGGGTGCGACCGCCCTCGCCGTCTCCGACGGTGAGGCTCGAGGATCGATCCGCGAGCACCACCACCCGATCTCGTTCGACCCGTTCCCGCGGCAGCACCAGCGTGGGTCCGGCAAGCAGCACCGCGACCCAGATCAGGATCGCGGCCCGAAGCGTGCCCAGCACCGCGCGAGCGGGCGCCGAGGCGGCGAAGCGGCGGTACGCGAGCCAGGCGACGGTCGCGGCACCGGCCACCGCCAACGCCCACGCCCACGCCGGCAGGGGATGCTCGAAGGCGAATTCGAGCGATGCCGGCGTCGCGTCTGCCGGCAGGCGATCGATGTCGAGCCACCATCTCCAGAACGAGGAGGTCTCGACCGGACCGGTCGTCCCGGATGGTGGTCCCGCCGACGTCACGAAGACGTCTCCGACGCGCGACGGCCGCCTTCGTCGACGCCGTAGGCGGCCAGAAATGCCGGCGCGGCGACCTCGGTTTCGCCTCCTCCGGTCACGCGACTGAATCGACGGGACAGCACCGTCTCGACGAGCAGCAGCCCGATCACGCCCGCGATCATCCACATCGAGAGTCGTGCGTCGCCCGACTCGCCCGCCGCCGCGACGCCGTCGCGATCGAGGTCGTCGGTGAAGGACCAGACGCCGGCCTCCTCGAGGCGCGAGGCGATGGCGCCACGATCGCTGGGATCGGTCGCCGAGGACGACGCCTCGATGTTCGCCACGAGGGCGCCGAGACGACCGCCCGCGGCATCGAGGATCTCGTGACGGCCGGTCTCCTCGATCGCCCGCTCGAGACGACCCTCCCGAACCGAGAGGCGACGACCGTCGGGGGCCTCGACCGCCGCCGCCGCGGCGAGCCCGGCGGATTCCTCGTCCCCGACGGTTCCCACGTTTCGGATCCGACTCCGCACCAGACCCTCCCGCAGCAGCTCCTGCACGAGTGGAACCATCAGCGGACGGACCGGAAGATCGCTCCACTCCAGATCGAGCGCGAACGCGAAGAGCGCGAGGGATCCGCCGCCCGGGGCCGTCGAGGCGAGGACGAGCGGTGCGCCGTCGAGACTTCGCATGACGATCTCCGACTCCGCGATCCCCGATCCGACGTCGAGGCGGCGCGCCATGGAGACCGGAACGGCGAGTTCCTCGAACTCGGCGGCGATCATGTCGAGCCAGGCCCGATGCGGCGTGCTCGGATCGATTCGAGACCCGGGACCATCGGCGATCTCCAGAACTCCGGCCCCGAACGACCATGTGCGATCGGGCACGATCTCCGCGAGACGGTCGAGCCACGCGAGTCCGCCCCCATCCGCCGGAGGCGCCGCCATCACCATGCCGCCCCGATCGATCATCGCTCCGAGATCCGACCATCCCGACGCCGGCACGAGGTCGGGCCGCGCGACGACCACCACGTCGAGGGATCGAAGGGACGTCTCATCGACGAGCGCCGCCTCGATCGGCACCAGTTCGATCGGCGTCTCGGCCGACGGGGCCAGGGCTCGGGTCAACCACTCCCGCGAATCGCGACCGTCGGAGACGATGCCGACCCGGATCCGCCGACGGGCGTCGAGAAGTCCGAACCTCCGGTCATCCGCCGCCTGGTCGTCCGGTGGAACCGAGATCTCGAGCAGCAGGTTCGGATCCTCGCCCTCGGCGAGCTGCGGCACCGGCACGAGCAGTTCGACCGAGGCGGTCCGATCGCCTTCGCGCCACCGGACGTCCCGCTCGACCGCGGTCGCGAGACGCGGTCCCGACAGCGAGATCCGCGTGCTCGCCGACCCGAGCGAGCCCTGCCGTGCGAGTTCCACGGCGACGGACGCCGGTCCGCCCCCGGCGGGAGCTCTTCCCGGGCGGATCGAGACGACCTGCACGTTGTCGATCGGCGTCTCCGCGGGCGGCAGCGCCAGTCGTTGAAGATCCTCGATCGCCGCGAGTCCGGAGGAGCCGCTTCCCGATTCGTCGGTGGAACGTCCGAGACTCCCCCTTCGAAACTCGCTCGCGACGAGGACGATCGGTTCGATCGAGGGGATCTCCGCGAGACGGGATGCGACGAGCGCGAGACCCGCGTCGAGATCGGTGCCGGCGAGGGTCGGAGCGTGCGATCGAAGACGTTCGGCGACACGCCGTCGGTCCGCGGTCGGCTCGACGAGCACGCGAGGCGTGCCCGCAGCGAGCACGACCCCGATCTCGTCGCCGACGGATCCTCGCTCCAACCATGCGACCGTCTCCTCGACGAGACGATCGAAGGCGGTGCCGTCGGCATCGACCGCGACCCGCGTCGAGATTCCGTCGTCCAGCACGATCCAGATGGTTCGGCTCTCGCCGCCTCGACCCGCTTCCCCGAAGTAGGGTCTCGCGAGCGCTGCGCCGAGAAGCGCGAGCGCCGCCATGCGGATCGCGAGCAGCAGCAGGCGTTCGAGCCGCAGCTGACGACGACGACGCTCGAGCGCCTTGCGAAGCAGATCCATCGCCGCCCACTCGATCGGTCGACGACGACGACGCAGCAGGAGGTGGACGAGCACCGGGATCGCCGCGGCGGCGAGACCCGCGATCGCGAGCGCCGGAACCGCGAATCCGGCGGCGAGCGGCGTCGGAGTCACGCCGAACGCCCCGATCGGAGCATTGCGGATCGCCGGGCGAGCAGCAGGGCCAGCGCCGGCCCGACGGAGGCGTGGGTGTCGAGCAGCAGATGGTCGAAGCCGAAGCTCCGTGCGGTGCGGCGCACCTCGTCGAGATGGGCCCGCAGCGCCTCGAGGTAGTCCATGCGGATCGCCCGTGCGTCGGCCTCGAGCACGCCCTCGCCTTCGAGCCCCTCGAAGGGCGCCGCCTGGTCGATCGAGAATCGCAGTTCCCGACGGTCGAGGGTCTGCAGCAGGATCACGTCCCGGCGACGATGGCGACAGGTGGCCAACGCCTGGCGGAGGTCCTCGACCGGGCCGAGCAGATCCGACACGACGACCATGAGACCGCGTCCGGGTTGCCGGGCGATCGCCTGATCGACCGAGCGAGGCAGGTTCGCCACCTTCTCGACCTGTCCCGACGCGAGCACCCGCACGATCGACCGCCACTGGTCCCGGCTGGAGCTTCGCCCGAGGCTTGGACCGAGACCGTCGGCGTAGATCGCCAGCCCCACGCGATCGCGTTGCTGCAGGGCGAGATAGGACAGCGCCGCCGCGGTTGCGACCGCGTGGTCGAACTTGGTCCAGAGGCGTCGCTCCGTCGAGGCTTCGGTGCCGCCCCAGCCTCGCTTCACCTCGAGCGAGCCGTAGGCCATCGAACCGGATCCGTCGACGAGAATCTCCACGTCGAGGGTGGTCTCCTGCTGGAACCGCTTGAGGTGGAGCTTGTCGGTGCGGGCGAAGACCTTCCAGTCGAGATGCCGCAGGTCGTCGCCGGGAACGTAGGACCGATGCTCGGCGAACTCGACCGCCGGCCCCTGGAAGGGCGATCGATGCATGCCGCTGGTGACGCCCTCGGCGATCATTCGGGCCCGCAGTTCGAAGGTCGCAAGCTGCCCGATCGTCTCGGGGGCGAGGTACTGCTCGGCACGCAGAACGCCGACGCCGTCGGACGCTCGCGTTCCCGGCGTTCCCGGCATTCCCGTCCCGGTCACTTCGCCACCGTGCCGAGGACGCGGGCCGACTCGCCCGATTCGACCGGCGTCTCCTCGAGGATCGCCCGCACCACGTCGTCGACGCCGACCCCGTCGGCCTCCGCGTTGAAGTTGGTGATGACCCGGTGCCGCAACACCGGCAGGGCGACCTCGCAAAGGTGCTCGGGCGTCACGCAGGAATCCCCGGCCATCGCCGCCTTGGCCTTCGCCGCGAGCACCAGGAACTGGCTCGCGCGGGGTCCGGCTCCCCAGCGCAGGTAGTCCCGGACCATCGCCGGACGATCGCCCGGTTCGTCGATGCGGGTCGTTCGCACCAGACGCAGGGCGTAGCGAGCGACATGGTCGGCGACCGGCACCGATCGGACCGTCCGCTGCAGACGGAGGCAGTCCTCCGCGCCGAGCACGCGTTCGGGCTCCTCCGCCGAGCCGGCGGTCGTGCGACGCACGATCTCGAGCTCCTCGTCCTCGCTCGGATAGCCGATCCGGATGTCGAACATGAATCGATCGAGCTGCGCCTCGGGCAGCGGGTACGTGCCCTCCTGCTCGATCGGGTTCTGCGTCGCGAGCACGAAGAACGGCTGCGGCAACCGGTGCTGCACGCCGCCCACGGTCACCTGACGCTCCTGCATCGCCTCGAGCAACGCCGCCTGGGTCTTGGGCGGCGTGCGGTTGATCTCGTCGGCGAGGATCACGTTGGAGAAGATCGGCCCCCGCACGAAGCGGAGCTCGCGGGCGCCCGTCGCCTTGTCCTCCTCGATCACCTCGGTGCCGGTCATGTCCGAGGGCATGAGATCAGGCGTGAACTGGATCCGGGAGAAGCCCAGGCTCAGCGACTTCGCCACGGTCGAGATGAGGAGCGTCTTGGCGAGACCGGGCACCCCTTCGACGACGGCGTGTCCGCCGCAGAACATCGCCAGCAGCACCTCGTCGAGCACCTCGTCCTGACCGACGATGACCTTGTGGACCTCCTCGGAGATCCGACGAGCCGCGCGACGAACCTCGTCGATCGCCCCCACCGGCGTCGGGGACTCGTTGCCATCATGGCCGGGTTCGGTCATCGAGGCCTCCTGCTCGCGGTGTCGCCGGTTCGTGCGTCGCCGGGCCCATTCGCCGACGGGCGACGCACCGGCGGCGACGTGGGCGAGTATAGGAGCGGCACGCACCGGTTCCGCCGTGCCGACCGTGCCCGGTTGCGCCACCTCGCGACATCGGAAGATCGTCGAACGTCCCCATGCCGGAACTACCCGAAGTCGAATGCGTCCGCCGTTCGCTCGCGATGCTCGAGGGCGCGATCGTGCTCTCGACGACCGTCTGGAGGAGCGACTACCTCTCGGCGTCCTCGCAGAGGGAACATCGCCGGCCGATGCTCGGGGCGACGATCGATCGAGTCGACCGCCACGGCAAGGAGCTGGCGATTCTCGAACGCGGCCCCCGCCGCCTTCGGATTCGACTGGGAATGACCGGCCGACTGCTCGTCTCGACGCACGCCGACGAACCTCCACCGGAGCGAATGCCTCACGAACACGTTCGCTGGACGGTCCGGACCACGGACCACGGGACCCGAGTGCTGCGATCGGTCGACCCCCGTCGCTTCGGCGACCTTGTCGTCTTCGGGTCGAGAACGGCATTTCAACGCGATCGGGACCGTCTGGGCCCCGATGCCCTCTCGATCCGGACTCCCGATCTGCGGCGGCGGCTTGCGGGGACCCGCCGGGCCATCAAGATCGCTCTGCTCGATCAGCGTGTCCTCGCCGGAGTCGGGAACATCTACGCCGACGAGGCACTCTTCGCCGCGGGCATCCGCCCCGACACCCCGGCGTGCCACCTCGGCCCCGACACCACCGCTGCACTCGCACACAACCTTCGGCGGTTGTTGAAGCGGGCCATCGCACACGGCGGCACCACGATTCGAGATTTTCAAAATGGGAAAGGTGAACCGGGCCGCGCCCAACGCCATCTCGCCGTCTACGGCCGAAAGGATCAGCCCTGTCGCAGGTGCGGCACTCGCCTCGTGGGGTCCTCGATCGGCCAGCGGAGCACGGTCTGGTGTCCGAGATGCCAACAAGTCGCCCACACCTCGAACACGTTGACGAGAGAGATCGAACCTGAGGGATAAATTCTGGAAATCACTACAGATTCGGGTGAACCACGATCGAATTCAACGCGGCGCGGTGTGGGCAGATGTTCCGAGGGTTGAAGAAGAGAGTCTTCTTCATCATCGTCGTAGAGGTCTTGACGGATTCCGGATCACGACACGGGATGTACCCATAAGAACCTACTCAGAATGCACTTGTGTTTGAATTGGTGGTGTGGAGAACCTGTGTGGACGCCTGTTGGGGATCCATGCATTCCCAGGAGTGGACTTCATCTGTTCTTGACGGGGATGAGGTGTGGATGGGAACGACCACCAGATGGTGGGGCATGGGGCGCTGCGTTGGTGAGGCGGACGAACGGTGTGATCTCGCAGGTGAAGGGTTATCCACAAGAATTCGCTATGGCGCGAGGCATCACGCACCACAACGGATAGGGGCAAGTTCCTGCGGACATGGTCCTGCAGGTGGGATGGACATGTCCCGACGTGCCCCGACATGTCCCTTTGGATCGGAGCATCGCATGAGAGCGCGATATTGAAGAATCATCCGATGGCCTCGAGGTGCTCAGAGGATCTCATGGGATCCCTGGGGGATCTCCACGCCAGACGAGTCTTCGATTCTTCCTGCTTCGGGGTGCTTCAGGGATCGATGCCGGTCAGATCGTGTTCGATCCGCTCGACTTCTTCACTGAGGCGATCGTCGGTCTTGCGACGGGCATCGATTGCCCGAATGGCATGCATCACCGTGGTGTGATCCCGTCCACCGAAGTATCCGCCGATCTCTTCGAGACTGAACCGGGTGTGCCTCCGGGCGAGCCACATGCAGACCTGACGGGGCAGAGCGATCGACTTGTGGCGTCGCTTGGAGAGCAGGTCGGTCAACTTGACGTCGTAGAAGGCGGTCACCGCATCGACGATCAGCTGAATGTTGGGCTGGCCTGCGGTTCGGGTGGCTCCCGGATCCGCGGCGAGGGCCGCCTTGGCCAGATCGAGGCTGATCGGGACACCCATCGCGTGGGCGACGCCGCGAACCTTGGTCAGGGCCCCTTCGAGTTCGCGGATGTTCGAGTCGATCCTGGCGGCGATGTAGGCCGGCACGTCGTCGGGAAGTTCGGTGCCGAGCAGTCGGGCCTTCGTCTTCAGGATCGAGACCCGCGTCTCGTAGCAGGGCTTGTCGATGCGGGCGACGAGACCGCAGTTGAAGCGGCTGGTGA
>Ga0180429_10002818_pt1 | contig 14205 bp, 10 predicted proteins | sample SS_ome_FD_132428 | JGI IMG/M metagenome (GOLD analysis project Ga0180429, IMG submission 132428) | Hypersaline lake sediment archaeal communities from the Salton Sea, California, USA - SS_1_S_1 metaG | ecosystem: Environmental > Aquatic > Non-marine Saline and Alkaline > Hypersaline > Sediment ...
AGCGATTCATCTTTGGAATAAAGAACTATTAGAATCTTAAAGGTTGCCTAGAATCCGCCTCTTTGAGTCGATAATTCAAACAAAACAGGACGTTGGAACTTCATATATCCATAAGAGCCTTTTCTGATTGGTTTTTGCACGATTCCGCTCCGCTTTATATTCAACCTCGATTTCCTCTCCAGAAATCGAGTCGAAGTGGAATCCCGAGCCTCACCGGTCGCCCCTATTGCCGGCTTCTCCATGCAGTCGGGAGATGGGCTCGGTAGTGCATTCCAATTGTGCTTTTTGTTGGGCCGATCTCCGTTGCGGACCACCCGGACAGGACGTCACTTGCCCGGGTTGACGATCCGGTGGAGGGTCGGGTCGTTGGCGTAGGCCTGGTGGATGTTGTCCAGGGTCACGATCTGCGGCTCGAGCAGATACGCGGGCACGATCTTGACTCCGTTGTCGTAGCTGCGGTCGTCGTTGATCTCCGGGATCCTGCCCCGCTGGAGATCGTTGACCATCACGATGGCGTGCTCGACCAGGGCGGCGGTGTCCTTGTTGATGGTCGCGTACTGTTCGCCGCGCAGGATGGACTTGACGGATTCGACTTCCGAGTCCTGGCCGGTCACCACCGGCAGGTCCCTGCCGGCGGCCTTGACCGAAGTCAGAATGGCTCGCGCCAGGGTGTCGTTGGGCGAAAGGACGCCGTCGAGCTCCTTCTTGGAGTACGTCCCCGCCAGGAGCGTGTCCATGCGCTTCTGCGCGTTCTCGGCCTTCCAGCCCGGGGTTGCGGCCTGGGCGAAGGTCGTCTGTCCGGACTGCACGACGAGCGTGCCGTCCTTGATACGGGGCTCGAGCACGCTCATGGCTCCGTTGAAGAAGACGGGACTGTTGGCGTCGTCCGGAGAGCCGGCAAACAGCTCGATATTCCAAGGCGGCTTGCCCTGGCGCCGCTCGAGTCCTTCGAGGAGGGCGTTGCCCTGCAGCTCGCCGACCTTGAAATTGTCGTAGGCGACATAGTAATCCACGTCGGGCGTGTTCAAAAGCAGACGGTCGTAGGCGATGATGCGGGCCCCGTCGCCCTTGGCGTCGCGCAACTGGCTGCCGAGCTGGGAGCCGTCGATGGCTCCGACGACCAGCACCTTGGCTTCCTTGGCCAGCATGGCCTGGATCTGGTTCTGCTGCTCGGGCACTCCGCCGTTGGCGAACTGCACTTCGAACCGGTAACCCGACTCTTTCAGGCCGTTTTTGAAAAGCCTCTCCGCCAGCACCCAGTTTTCGGACGATTTCTGGGGCAGCGAAATCCCGATCATCGACCCGGCGGCGAAACCGGCTTCCGATTTTTCGCCGGCCAGACCGGAGCCCTTGCGGCCACCGGCGCGGAAGACCAGCACCAGGGCCACTGCCAGCACGACGGCCACCCCCCACCAGAAGACGGTCTGCACCCGGTCGCCATGGCGTCTCGGCTTCTCGACCGGCTCCGGAGCCTTCGCTCTCTCGGCCCCGGGGGCTTGAGCGGGCTTCCCTCCGCGCAGGATCAGGCCGATGATGGAAGGGCGGCCGTGGCTCTTGTTGTAAACATCGAAGGCGACGGCCATGAGGAGAACGAGCCCCTTGATGACCTGAGTCATATCGGCGCCCACGCCCATGAGCTGCAGCCCGTTGTTCAGCACCGCCATCACCAGGCCTCCGACCACGGAGCCGATGACGGTGCCCACGCCGCCCGAGACGGCGGCTCCGCCGATGAAGACGGCGGATATGGCGTCCAGCTCCCAGTTCATTCCGTCGAAAGGGCCCGAAGCCGTGGCCCTTCCGACGAACATCAGTCCGGCGAGGGAGGCCAGTACGGACATGTTCATGATCACCATGAAATTGACGCGCCGGGTATCGACCCCCGAAAGCAGAGCGGCCTGCGCGTTTCCGCCCACGGCATAGACATGGCGTCCGAAGACGGTGCGGCCCGCGATAAAGGTGTAGAGCAGCACGAGGGCGAACAGGACGAGACCCGGCATGGGCAGGGAGGTGCCGGGCCTGCCCGTGGCGTACAGGTAGGTCGCGCAGGCGATAACCAGGCTGAGAAGGACCAGCCGGATGCCGAGGGCGGATGCGGGAATCACCTGGCCGCCCAGGCGCAAGGTCGAGCGCCGGGCCCGGAGCGCTCCCGCCACCACGCAGAGGATGGCGGCCAGGCCGATCAAGAGAGTCAAGTTGTTGTAGCCCGTGTGCGGTCCCACTTCCGGCAGGTAACCGCCGCCGAGATACTGGATCAAGGGCGGCACGGGAACGGTGTTCGACTCGCCCAGCCACTGGTTGGCGCCGCGAAACAACATCATGCCCGCCAAGGTCACCACGAACGCCGGCACGCCCACATGGGCCACCCAGAAGCCCTGCCACGCTCCGATGGCCACGCCCGTGGCAAGGCACAGCAGCACGGCGAGCCAGGGAGGAACGCCCCAATCGCGCATGGCCAGGGCGGTCACCAGCCCCGCGAAAGCCGCCACGGAGCCCACCGACAGATCGATGTGCCCGGCAATGATCACCAGCACCATCCCGATCGCCAGCACCAGAACATAGGCGTTGCCGTTCAACAGGTTCATCATGTTGACGGGAGTGAGCACCAGTCCCCCGGTGTAAACCTGGAAGAAGAGAACCAGCGCGGCCAGGGCGAAGATCATGCCGAACTGCCTGAAGTCGCCTCCGAAAACATCCCGCAATTTCATTGCCGTGCTTCCTCCCGGGAGGGGCCTCCGGATTCGCCGGCGGCCGTCATCAGCTTCATGAGCCGCTCGGGAGTCGCCTCGGCCCGGTCGAGACAGCCCGTGACGGCCCCTTCGCAGATGGCGTAAACGCGGTCGGAGACGCCCAGAACCTCCGGAAGCTCGGAGGATATGACCACGATGCCCTTGCCGTCGGCGGCCAGCCGGTTGATCAGTCCGTAAATCTCGTGTTTCGCGCCCACGTCGATTCCGCGCGTGGGCTCGTCCAGGATGAGGAGGTCGGGCTCGGCGAACAGCCATTTTGCCAGGACAACCTTCTGCTGGTTGCCTCCGGAAAGCTTGGAAACGCCCGTGTGGACGCTCGGAGCCTTGATGAGCAGGGATCGCCTGTACTTCTCGGCCACGTCGAATTCCCGGTCGGGATTCAGCACGCCGTGGCTGGAGACGCCGGAAAGATTGGCCGAAACGATGGTGGCCTTGATGCTGTCCAGAAGGTTCAATCCCTGGGTCTTGCGATCCTCGGGCACGTACGCGATTCCCGCCCGAATGGCGTCGGACACGCTGTCGAGGCGCAGCTCCTTTCCGTCCTTGAAAATGCTCCCGCCCTCGAAAATGCCGTAGGACTTGCCGAAGATCGATCTGGCCAGCTCCGTGCGCCCCGCCCCCATCAACCCGGCGAATCCCACCACTTCGCCCCGGCGCACATGAAACGAGGAGCCCTTGCACACCATCCGCGTCGGGGCCCGGGGATGCCGCACGGTCCAGTTCTCGACCTCGAAAAAGATATCGCCCGGTTGGGTGGCGCGCTCGGGGTAACGCACTCCGAGGCGGCGGCCCACCATTCCCTTGATGATGCGGTCCTCGTCGATGCCGTCGCTTACGCGCAGGGTCTCGACGGATCGACCGTCGCGCAGGATGGTCACGGCGTCGGCGATTTCCCGAATCTCGTTGAGCTTGTGGCTGATGACGATGCTTGTGACTCCCTTGCGGCGCAGGTCGCGGACGATATCGAGCAGGTGCTCGGAATCGTCTTCGTTGAGGGCGGCGGTGGGCTCGTCGAGGATGAGGAGCTTCACGTCCTTGCCCAGGGCCTTGGCGATTTCAACCAGCTGCTGTTTCCCCACGCCAAGATGCTTGACCGCCGTATCGGGGCTCTCGCGCAGTCCCACGCCGTCCATCAGGAGGCGCGCGCGAGCCCTGGCTCGTCCCCAGTCGATGAAGCCCCCCCTGCCCGTGATCTCGTGTCCGACAAACAGGTTCTCGGCGATGGACAGCTCCGGTATCAGGGCCAGCTCCTGGTGAATGATGGCGATGCCCACCGCCTCGCTGTCCCGGATGCCCTTGAAGCGGACGGGTTGCTCCCGGTAAACGATCTCGCCGGAGTAGGAGCCGAAGGGATGGACCCCGGACAGCACCTTCATCAGAGTGGATTTGCCGGCGCCGTTCTCGCCGCAGATGGCGTGAATCTCTCCCTCCCGCACCGTCAGGGACACGCCGTCGAGGGCTCTCACCCCCGGGAACTCCTTGACGATGCTCCGCATTTCCAGGAGCGCCTCCATCAGCGCGGCCCCGCCGAGGCTACGCGGCCCAGAAAGAGAACGGCCCCCGTCTCGCGGTCGCGGATGAGGAAAAGGAACGGCCGGTCGAAGACCACGTCCACGGGGGCTCCGGGGATGGAGGTGAGCTCCATGACCACCGCCGTGGCCGCCGCCGCTTCCGTGCCCGCCTCGTCCACGGACACGAAGCCCTTGTGGATCACCTCGGCGATGCTCAGGCTCCGGGTGCCGTCCATGCCCGAAAAATCGGCATCGCCGCCGAAGGCGACGCCCATGCCCATGTCGGACAGGATTTGCCGCAGCATGAGGGGGCCGGCTTCGTACTCGAACTTGGGCAGGGACAGCCGGACGTTGGTGGTCCCAAGGTCTTCCACGACGGCCTTCAATCGAGCCGGGTCCAGAGACCCTTCGAAATCCCGAAACGCCCCTTCCCGAGGAAGCAGCAGGAGCATGGAAAGCTCCTGCCCGTCGTAGGGGAGCTCCAGGGCCTGGTATCCGTCCCCCTCGGCGTAGGGAAAGCGCTCCGTCTGATTCATCATGGGAACGTCGGTCTCGCCGCCGTCGAGACCGTGGAAAACGCCCTGGACGGTCGCCTCCTCCTCGAAGGGCTTGGCCCAGGCGGCGTTGAAATAGACGGCGTTGGTGAGCACCAGCCGCGTCAGGGCCGTAATGAACCCTTGGGGAATGAGATTCTCGATCTTCCCTTCGGTCTCGTCGCTCACCCAGCCGTTGATGCGGAGCCGGGAGCCTTCGGGGTCGGCGACGAAATCCAGCAGCCGCATGCCCGCGCCGTAGTTGACGGCCAGGGTATCCAGAAGCTCCGGCAGAAATCCGTAATCCTTCTGTCCCCACAAGGCGTTGGCGATATTGAGGCGAAAGCCTTCCCCGTCGCTCCCCTGCGCTCCTTGGCCTCGGCTTTCCAAAAGGAGCCCCAGGGCGTTGAAAGCGGGGTGCAAGCGGTCTTGGCCGAGGGTGAAGGACAAGGCCTCGGCCATGCCCGCTTCCGTCTCGCCCCGGGCCCCGGCGTAGGTCATGGCCAGGGCCAGGGAAATGCTGTAGGGAGAAAAGAAGAGATTGCCCTCGTCGTCCTTGAGCCGGCGGTAGAATTCCAAAGCGAAGGCGGTGTTGCCCTCCACCAGCTCTTGCAGCTCCTCGGGAGTCGCGTCCGGGGCGGTGTCGCGGGCCTTTTCCGATTCAAGGATTTCGCCGGAGCCGGCCGGAGCGATCACGATCCTTTGAATCGTCTCCAGGGCTTCCGGCCCTTGGCCTTTCCATGTGGTGACGACGACGCTTCCCAGTCCCGAAAGGTTGTTGACCCCCAGATGGACGCGGGTCCCGCCGGCGGAAGCCGCGTGGAAGAGCTCCCCCGCGTTTTCCTCGAGGGCCCCGTTCACGGAGAATGGGAACAGCCAGCTCCCGCGCTCTTGGCAGTATTCGTCCGACGGCCGGGCGAAGACCGTGCCGGGATAAAGAAGAGGCGCTTCCAGGGTCACCCAAGCCTTTTGGCCCGGCTCGATCTTGCACCCGAGGTCCACGAGCTGTCCGGGCTCGAAAGACACCTCCACCAAGGCCTCGTCGCTGTCGATGGTCAGGACTTCCTGAGCGAAAGCCGCAGGGGAGCAAAGAAGCGTCAGGAAGCCCAAGAGAAAAGCTTTTCTCAGGAAACTTGAATGCATCGATTTCTCCTTTCTTAGTGGCTAGTCAACGAAATTCCTTCTGCGAGCTGACTTCACCCGGGAGCGAGGGCATCCTGCCCTCGGTCGCAGGATCGCGATCCGTCCGCAAGGAGGGCGGGGACGCCCTCCCTCCCGGGGGAGGACGCCATCGTTCCGCACAGTATCTCTCAAACCCACGAAATTGAAAAGGGGGCGTTTCCTTCCCTCCGATTGACATTGGAGCCCCCGGCCTATATGATCCGCACTCGATTATCGTTTAGACTGCGAAAGGATTCGGAGAGCCACAAGCCCCCGGCCTTCCTTTCGTTGGAAAAATCCCCTCCGAGCCCCCCTTTTAAAAAGAGGGAGCGTTGATTGACCGCCCGGTTCGCGGCTTCGGGGAGAAATCGTTTGCACAGGCTCAGAATCACGGTGGAAAGGATCGACGGCTACTGCAACCAGCCCATGCTGGTGGGCGACTTCTTCGAAGTGGAAGGGGGCAAGATCTTCGCCCCGGAGGGAAAATTCATCTGCATGTGGGCCCTCCAAAGCATGATGCCCATTTTCCCCCTGCTCCAGCGGGGGGGAAGCTCCGACGCATCCGATTGGACCCGCAAGGCCTGCCAGTTCGTGTGCCCGGACCCCAAGGGGCGGGTCCACTACCGCATCGAGAGGGTCTCCACGCCATGATCGTCGTGGATGCCGAGCGCTGCAGCGGTTGCCGTCGCTGCGAAACGAGCTGCTCTTTTTTCCACTCGGGGCGCGTCGGCCGGAGCAGGGCTCGCATCCAAGTGGTCAAAGTGGAGGAGACGGGCATCGACCTGCCGGTCCTCTGCTGCCAATGCCGCGAGCGATATTGCCTCAAGTGCCCCGAGTCCGCCCTCGCGGTAGGGCCGCAAGGGCAAATCACGGCCTCCCCCACCCTTTGCACGGGCTGCGGCCTTTGCGAAAAGCTTTGCCCCCTGGGAGCCATCGAAGTGCGGGACGAGATTCCCCGTGTCTGCGACCTTTGCGGGGGGGCCCCTCGTTGCGTGGAAGCCTGCACCCTGGGGGCCATACGGTTCGAGCCCCAATGTTCGGAAGCGGTGAGCCTCAAGGAGGCGCGGCGGGCCTCCAAGGGGCTGAAGCCCGAAGAAAAGCGTCTTCGCCACGCCATCGAGGAAACCCGGTCCCTGCGCCGTCGTTGGCACCAAGAGAGGAGCGGTTGAATGCTCTGCGGTTACGGGGGGCGCATCCTGCGAGTGGACCTTACGAAATCCCGCTTCATCCGGGAAAAGGCGGACCCGGCTTGGCTCAGGGGGGCCCTGGGCGGGCGCGGCCTCAATTCCCGTCGCCTGGCCGAGGAGCTCCCGCGAGACGCCGATCCCCTTTCCCCCGACAACCTGCTTCTCATGGGCGTGGGGCCTCTCACCGGGAGCCTGCTCCCCGCTTCCGCCTACACGACGGTATCGGGCAAGTCCCCCCTCACGGGGATCCTGGGCGATTCGGCGGCGGGAGGATTTCTGGGGGCCGAGCTCAAGCACGCGGGCTACGATCAGGTGGTCGTCGGCGGCCGGGCCGAGAGGCTTTCCTATTTGGTCGTGGCCGACGACCGGGTGGAGATCCGCGACGCCTCCTTTTTGAAGGGCCTGGACGTTTGGGAGACCACGGCGGCCCTGCGACGGGAGCTGGGAGACAACCGGTTTCAAATCGCCGCCATCGGGCCCGCCGGAGAGAACCGGGTGAAGTTCGCCACGGTGGCCTGCAACAACAGCAGGGTCTTCGGGCGCACGGGCATGGGGTGCTTGTTCGGGGCCAAGAACCTCAAGGCCGTGGCCGTGCTGGGCACCGGCTCCGTGGAGATCGCCGAGCCCGTCCGGTTTCTGGAGCTTTGCCGAGAAGTGGATCGCCGCATCCTGTCCCACCCCGAGTACCGGCGCCGGCGGGAGCTGGGCTCCCCCCTTCTCATGAAAGCCCTGAACAGCATCGGCATCCTGCCCACCAACCACTTTCAAAAGGGCGTGTGCGACTACTTGGACAAGGTGAGCGGCGAAACGCTGGCGGCGAAGTACAAGGTCAAGCACAAGAGCTGCTTCAACTGTCCCATCCATTGCTCCCGCTACTGCGTCATGCCCGAAGGGGAAGCCGAGGGGCCCGAATTCGAGACCCTGTGCAGCTACACCTCCCGCATCGGCAACGACGACTTGGAATTCGCCCTGCGCATGAACAGCTACCTCAACCGCATGGGCATGGACTCCCTGAGCTCGGGGGAGACCATCGGCTGGGCCATGGAGTGCGTGCAGCGGGGCATCTTGAGCAAGGAGGATCTGGACGGCCTGGATTTCACCTGGGGCAACCGGGAGACCGTGGAGAAGATCGTGGGCATGATGGTCCACCGGGAAGGCATCGGGGATCTCTTCGCTGAAGGGACCCGGGCCCTGGCCCGCCATTTCGGGCGGGGCGAGGAATACGCTCTGCACGTCAAGGGACTGGACGTCATCTGCGGCGACCCGCGCGGCATCAAGGCCTTCGGCCTCACCTACGCCATCGCCTCGCGCGGGGCGGACCATTTGCGCGCCGAGCCCTTCTTCGAGCTCACCGAGCGCTTCGACGAAGCCGAAAAGCGCTGGGGCGTCCGGGAGATCGCCGACCGTCTTTCCAACCAAGGCAAGGCGGTGCTGGTGGAGCACACGGAGCGCCAAGCCCTCCTCACGGACTGCCTCACCATGTGCAAGAACATCGGCTTGAGCATGGACGTGATGGATTTCCAGTTGGCGGCGGACCTGCTGGCGGCGGGGACGGGCCTCGATTTCACGCCCGACAGCGTCAACGAGGCGTTGCGCTCCGTCATCGACGACGAGCGCCGATTGAATCTGGATTTCGGCATGGACGAAAGCCAGGACACTCTGCCCCGGCGCTTCACCCACGAGCCTCTGGAGGAAGGGGCTTCCGCCGGACAGGTGGTCCCCGTGAAGGAGATGGTGCGGGACTATTATCGCCTGCGCGGCTGGGACGAAAAGGGGGTCCCGCCCCCGGCGAAGAAAAGGGCGAAACGGAATGCATAAGGCAAGCACTTGCTCAAGTGTTTTCCCACAAGCCCCCCTTTCGTAAATGGGGACTCAGGGGGATCTTTCCAAAGACGAAGAGCTCGGAAGCTCACACCAAGATCACAACATTTCACACAAGGAGACGGTCATGAAGGGATGGGCATGGACGTTGATTTTGGCAGGCGTTCTCATGGCGCTGCCTGCCGCGCCGGGGATGTGCGGCAAGGTGGAAGACGGTATCAAGATCGGGGCCGCGGGGCCTTTCACGGGAGCGGCGGCGGCCCCGGGCATGGAAATCTACAATTCCATCAAGCTGGCGGTGGAGGAAAAGAACGCGGCGGGGGGGATCCAGGGAGTGAAAGTGGAGCTGGTCATGGGCGACACCGCCGGCGACGCGGCCCAGGGAGTGAACGTGGCCGAGCGGTTCTGCTCCGACGACAGGATTTACGGCGTGGTGGGCCCGGCCATGAGCGACATCGCGGAAGCCGTGCTGCGGCTCTACGGCAGTCACGACATGGTCCAAATCTCCTCGGCGGCCACCAAGTCCGATCTCACGGAAAAGGGCTACGGCCATTTCTTCCGCACCTGCGCCCGCAACGACGCCTACGGGCCCGCCGTGGCCCGCTTCCTCGTCCATCGTCTCGAAGCCAAGCGCGTTTACTTGCTCAACGCCAAGGACGCCTACTCCCAGGGCTTCGCGGACCAGGTGGCCAAGACCCTGGAAGCCCTCGGGGTCCAGGAGGTCTGGCGGGACACGGTGGTGAGCGGCGAGAAGGACTACTCTTCGGTGCTCACCAAGGTGAAGGCGCGCAATCCGGATCTGGTGCTTTTCGCTTCCAAGCCCCCTCCGGACCACACCCTCATGGTGCGCCAGATGCGCGACCTCGGCATCCAGGCCATTTATTTCGGCACCGAAGGAGCCAAGGACAAGGCGGAGTTCATCAAGGCTTCCGAAGGAGCGGCGGAAGGGGCCTACGTCTATCACTTCGCCACGGACATTCACAAGGTCCCCGAAGCCAAGGATTACGTGGAAGCCTATGAAAAGACCTACGGGACTCTGAGCGGCTTCGGCCCGTCGGCGTACGAAGCGGCGAGAATCCTGCTGGCCGCCGTGGAGCGGGCGGCGGAAGACGGGGCCATCGACCGCAAGGAAGTGCTGGAGGAAGTGGCCGCCACCAAGGATTTTCCCTCCATTTTGGGGTTTCCCGTCACCTTCGACGAAAAGGGCGATCTCAAGGGCGGGGCCACCTACATTTTCAAGGTGAGGGGCGACGACTTCGAATTGGTCGAGGTGGTGACGGGCGCAGGAACGACGTAGGAATCCATTTGAATTTGTTTCGAATTTCGTGCTTCGGATTTCGAATTTCCGTTCGAAGGAAGGCTCCCCCATGGACCTGATCCTCCAGCAGCTCCCCCAGCAACTGGTGAACGGCTTCACCGTGGGAGGGGTGTACGCCCTCATCGCCATCGGCTACTCCATGGTGTACGGCGTGCTGTTCATGCTGAATTTCGCTCACGGGGAGATTTACATGGTGGGGGGCTTCACCGGCTGGTGGGTGCTCCATTTCCTTTCCTCACCGGAAGGGCTGAGGGCGCCCCCCCTGGTGGTCGTCCTGGCCATGATCCTGGCGGCCATGGTCCTGTGCGGCGCTCTGGGAGTGGCGGTGGAGCGGGTGGCCTACCGCCGCCTGCGCCAAGCGCCGCGCATCAACCTGCTCCTGTGCGCTCTGGGGGTGGCCATCCTGCTTCAAAACACGGTCCTGCAGACTCACGGGGCCGAAACGCGCCACTTCCTCGTTTCGGATCTGATTCCTTCGGAGCTCCGGGTCATGGAAGTGGGCGGAGTGGTGCTTTCCTTCATGAGGGTGGTGGTGGTCGTGGCCGCCCTGGCTCTCATGGCGGGCCTCACCTGGATGATCCGGCGCACCAAAATGGGCAAGGCCATGCGGGCCACGGCCCAGGACGCCGAAGCGGCGGCTTTCATGGGCATCGAGACCGACCGCATCGTCATGTGGACTTTCTTCATCGGCTCGGCCTTGGGGGGTGCCGCCGGGGCCCTGGTGGGCTTGCTGTTCACCCAGGTGGATTTTTTCATGGGCTACGCCGCCGGCATCAAGGGATTCACCGGGGCCGTTCTGGGAGGCATCGGCAGCATCCCGGGCGCCATGCTGGGCGGGCTGCTCCTGGGACTTTTGGAAGCCCTGGGGACCGCCTTCATCTCCTCCACCTACCGCGACGTCATCGCTTTCGTGGTTTTGATCCTGGTCATGCTGTTCAGACCCCAGGGGTTGTTGGGACGCAAGGAACTTGAAAAGGTTTGAAGCCCCAAGCCCGGCCATGCGGGCCGCGGTCCTTTCGGGAATGCCCGCTTTCGTGCCCGTGCTGGCGGGGGCCGCCCTCCTGTTGGCCCTGCCGTGGCTGCTGCCCAGCAGCTACTGGATTCGCATCGCCGGCAATGCGGCCATCTGGGTGATGCTGGCCCTGGGGCTGAACGTGACGGCGGGCTTCGCGGGGCTGCTGGACCTGGGCTACATCGCTTTCTACGCCGTCGGGGGCTACACCTACGCCCTTCTTTGCTCCAACCACTGGGGCATCCACTTGCCCTTCCTTCTGGCGGTCCCCGCCTGCGCTCTCGTCGCCTCCCTTTTCGGCTGGCTCCTGGGCGGGGCGTCCCTGAGGCTCAAAGGGGACTACCTCGCCATCGTCACCCTGGCTTTCGCCCAGATCGCGAGGCTCCTGCTCCTCAACCTGGACCGCCCCGTCAACATCACCGGGGGACCCAACGGTTTGGTGGATTTGGACTTCGCGTCCCTTTTCGGATTCACCTTCCGAACGGTGACTCAATACTACTACCTGACGCTGGCCTTCGCGGCGATCACGGCGGCGGGAGCGTGGAGGCTCAAGCGGTCGCGCTTGGGGAGGGGGTGGGAAGCCATCCGCGAAGACGAGCTGGCGGCGGGAGTGCTCGGGGTGAACACCACCTTCATGAAGCTTCTGGCCTTCGCCCTGGGGGCCACGGTAGCAGGGGCCGCGGGAGCGATCTTCGCCTCGTGGCAGGGGGGAGTCTTCCCCAACAACTTCGATTTTCCCCAGTTGGTGACGGTGTACTGCATGCTGATTCTGGGAGGCACCGGCAGCATCCCGGGCGTCGTTCTCGCGGCGGCGATCCTCGCGGTGCTGCCCGAAGCTCTGCGCGAATACGGCGAATACCGCATGATCTTCTACGGGCTTCTGCTGGTGGTCATGATGAACCTGCGTCCCCAGGGGCTTCTGGGCGGGATCTCCTGGCCGAGGTCCAAGGGCGGGACGGCCCGCGACGGTGAAGAGAGCCTCAAAAGCGCCGAAGAGCTCTTCTACGGCGAAGGCAGCGTCGATTGCGTCAAGCCCCTGTCTCCGGGGTCCTTGGATCCCCGATGCACGCTCTTGGAAGTGGAAGACCTTTCCATGGATTTCGGCGGCCTGACGGCTTTGAGCGGCCTTGACTTCCAGGTGCGCCGGGGCGAGATCGTCAGTCTCATCGGCCCCAACGGGGCCGGCAAGACGACGGCGTTCAACTTGATCACCGGCATCTACTCGCCGGCTCGAGGGGAGATCCGCTTTCGGGGGGAGAACATCGCCGGATTGAAGCCCTACGAGGTGACGCGGCGGGGGATCGCGCGGACGTTCCAGTCCTTGAGGCTTTTCCACCGCATGACGGTCCTGGAGAACGCCATGGTGGGCCGCCACTGCCGCACTCGGTCGGGGCTCGCGAGCATCCTTCTGCGGACCCCGGGCTTCCGCCGCGAGGAAGCGGACGTGATGCGCGCCGCCAAGGAGAACCTGGGCCTCTTCGGGGCGAGGCTCACGGGCTTCCGCTACGGGCAAAGGCCCTTGAATCTCTCCTACGCCAACCGACGCCGCCTGGAGATGGCGAGGGCCCTGGCCACGGGGTGCGAGCTGCTGCTTCTGGACGAGCCCTCGGCGGGAATGAACCCCAAGGAGACGGAGGAGATCACCCGTTTCATCCGGCGTCTTCGCGACGATTACGGAATCGCGGTGCTGGTCATCGAGCACAAGCTGAAGCTGGTGAAGGACATTTCCGACCGCGTGGTGGTGCTGGATTTCGGTGTGAAGATCGCCGAGGGGAGCTACGCCGACATCACCGCCGACGAAGGGGTGGTGGAAGCCTACCTGGGACGGAAGAGCTGTCATGTCTGAACGGCCCATCCTGGAAATGCGAGGCGTGGATGTTCACTACGGCAGCATCCAGGCCCTGGCGGGCATCGACGTCGTCATCGGCCAAGGGGAGCTGGTGTGCCTCCTGGGCGGGAACGCTTCGGGCAAGTCCACGACCCTCAAGACCATCCTGGGGGTGACTCCCCCTTCGGCCGGAAGCATTCGTTTTCTCGGCGAGCGCATCGACGGCCTTCGCACGGCGGCCATCATCGGGCGGGGCATCGCCATCGTGCCCGAGAACCGGAGGATCTTTCCCCGGCTCAGCGTCCTGGAGAACCTGGAGCTGGGGGCTTATCTGCGCAGCGACGCCCGGGGGGTGGAGGAAGACCTGAAGAAGATGTTGGAGCTTTTCCCCCGCCTGGGGGAGAGGCTCCAGCAGCCCGGAGGGACCCTGAGCGGCGGGGAGCAGCAGATGCTGGCCATGGCTCGGGCCCTCATGTCCCGTCCCCGGCTGATTCTCATGGACGAGCCCTCCATGGGCCTGGCCCCTCTGCTGGTGGAGCATTTTTTCGAGATCGTCCAGGAGGTCAACGGCACGGGGGTGAGCATCTTCATGGTGGAGCAAAACGCCAACATGGCCCTGTGCATCGCCCATCGGGGGTATGTGCTGCAGTTGGGGCGCATCGTCCTTCAAGGCGGCGCCCGGGAGCTTCTGGAAAACGAGACCATGAAAAGGGCCTACCTGGCCATGGATTGAGCCTTTGGAAACGGTCGTCGGAATTCGGCTTTCGCCGCTTGGAATTTCCTTCAGGATGTGAAAGAATGACCATGAACAGCCATTCACGAGTACCACTTTGTCAACATTGCTCTTGCGAGGCTCCCGAGCAGCGCGGGGAGGAATGTCCGAAATGTCCGGTGAAGACCCTGCCGTCTCTCTAGAAAGCGGGAAATTCAACGGGGCCGATCCGTGGACCTGCATTTTCGGGCTTACCCTCTTCCTCACCCTTTTCTGGATAAGCTCCTACAATTACTTGCTTTTCCACACCTTGGCCGAGCTTTTCTCCATCGGCGTGGCTTGGGGGGTCTTCCTGTTGGTGTGGAATTCCAGGCG
>Ga0180429_10002820_pt1 | contig 14202 bp, 10 predicted proteins | sample SS_ome_FD_132428 | JGI IMG/M metagenome (GOLD analysis project Ga0180429, IMG submission 132428) | Hypersaline lake sediment archaeal communities from the Salton Sea, California, USA - SS_1_S_1 metaG | ecosystem: Environmental > Aquatic > Non-marine Saline and Alkaline > Hypersaline > Sediment ...
AACCGGCGCCGTTTCAGCCAGTGTGAGCGGGCCCTAGTCGAAGTCCACCCGCTGGCTGCGGTCCTCACCCGGTTCGGCGGGCGGCAGGCCTTCCAGTTCGCGATCGATGCGATCGGTGTAGACGCTGGCCGAGATATCGCCGCAGACGTTCAGCGTGGTGCGGCTCATGTCCAGGATGCGATCGACGCCGAGCACGATGGCGATGCCTTCCGGCGGCACACCCACGGTAGCCATCACCAGCATCATCAGCGGCAGGGAGCCGCCTGGTACACCGGCCGCGCCAACGGCCGTGATAACAGCCAGTACGACGACAATGATCTGCTGTCCGATGGACAGGTCGACACCGAACACCTGCGCGAGGAACAGAACGGTGACGCCTTCGAACAGGGACGTTCCGTTCATGTTCATGGTGGCGCCCAGCGGCAGCACGAAGCCGGCGATTTTCGGCTGGACGTCGAGTTTTTCCTCGGCCGTCGCGATCGAGGTCGGCAGCGTGGCCATGCTGGAACTGGTCGAAAACGCGGTGATGAACGGCGCGCCGATCGAGCGCCAGAACTGGAGCGGGTTCATGCGTCCGAATATCCGGACCAGGCTGGATATGCCGAAGGCGGCATGCAAACCCAGTCCAAGCAGAACCACGAACACGTACATGCCCAACTGGGCCAGGATGCCCCAGCCGAACTGGGAAGTAATGACGAAAATCAGTCCGAACACGCCGTAAGGGGCCAGCTTCATCGCCCAGTTGATGATAGTGATGATGGCATCGCCGATGCCCTCCAGCACGCGGATGACCGGCTCGGACTTTTCCTTCGAGATCATGGTCAGTGCGGCGCCGAAGATCAGGGCGAAAAAGATCAGCGCCAGCATGTCCATGTCGGCCGCGGCTGCGACCGGGTTCTTGGGCACGATATTGACGAAGGTACTCACGCCGAACTCCGGCGGGCCGGATGCGGCCATGCCTTCTGCTCCGCTGGAGAAGCGAGCCATCAATTCGTCGCGGGTTTCCTCGGGCAGCCCCGCGCCGGGCTGGATGGTGTTGACCAGGGTGAGGCCGATGGTGGCGGCGATCAGTGTCGAGAGCAGAAAATAGCCAAAAGTCCGCCCACCCAGTCGTCCGAGGGTTTTCATGTCGCCGATGCCGGCCACGCCCAGCGCGATCGAGGTGAATACGATCGGCACCACGGTCATGAACAGCAGGCGAAGAAAAATCTGCCCGGCCGGGTACATGATGTTGTCCGAGACGAACAGGAGCCAGGGGTGCCCGGCGAATAGCGCGTTGCAAAGGCCCCCGGTCAGTGCGCCGAGAACCAGACCCGTTGCGATCTTGGTATGGAGTTTCAGAGGGAGTCTCCCGCGAGGTTCTTCTTGGTTTGGGCCAATCCATTCTACAACGTGCGGCGCGAAAGTGAATTCGAAGGTTTCGTGAGACAATCGGGCGCATGTCAGTGATAGCGAAAAAAGGCCGTAACGGAACCGCGCTGCTCGCCGTGTGCGCCGTCTTTTTCGCGTTCATGGCCGACCCGGCCGGGGCCAGCACGATGGAAGTGGTCGTTCAGGGGCTGGAGGAACCGCTCAGGGGCAACGTGGAGACGTCCGTCAAGCCGTTCCGGCTGACCGGTGTTGGCCGGTTGACGCCGCGAAGACAGGAGCGCATGCGCCGCGAGGCAAGAGAACGGGCGCTGACAGCCATGCGGCCGTTTGGTTATTACCAGGCGGCTGTCGCAGTGACGATCGAACAACTCGAAGATACGACCTGGCGATTGGTGATCGATGCGGAAGCCGGCCCTCCCGTGCGGGTCGTAGCGGCCGAGGTCGTGCTCAGCGGCGATGGCGCCGGCGTGCCCGGGCTCGTGTCCTGGCGTGACGCCTGGCCGCTGACCGCAGGGCGAAGGCTCGACCAGTCGGTATGGGAAAAGGAAAAACAGCGCGCCCTCGACATCGCTGCTGACAATGGCTATCTGCTGGCCTCTTTCACGCGGCACCGCATCGCGCTGGACCTGGAACGCAACGAAGCCCGGCTGGAGCTCGAATTCGATACCGGGCCCCGGGCCGTGATGGGCGAAGTCCGGTTTCACCAGGAGCAGGTTTTTCCCTACATCCTGGAAAACCTTCCCCGGTTCCAATCCGGCGACCCCTACGATGCCTGGCTGCTTGAGCGTTTTCGTGTCGATCTCTGGCGCGCCGGCTACTTTCGGAATGCCGAGATCACGGAGGACCGGCGCCTGGGGGAGTCGCCGCCGCGGGTCGATCTCGATGTACGCCTGGAACCCAGACCACCCAATACCTGGCAGGGTACGATCGGCATGGGCAGCGATACCGGCGCCCGGGCCCTTTTGAGCTGGAACCGCCACCTCGTCTCGCAACGCGGCGACAGTTTCTCCCTGGCCATGGGTTGGCAGGAGCATAACGATGAGTATCACGTGCGCGCAAATTACCGGATACCCCGCTCATCACGCGCCCGCCGGTTCTGGAGCGCCGGTGCATTGCTCAAGCGCGAGAGTGAGACGCCAAAAATCCGGGACCGTTTCGATGACGAGACGCTCTATAACCTGGGTGACGTGGATATCGCCGATCATTCGCTGCGCCTGGGCCACGTCAGCGTGCTGGACCGCGACCGGGGGCGGCGGCAGTGGTTCGAAACACTGTTCCTGGAATACCTCGACGAGAATCTCGATTACACGGCCAGCGCGGAGAGTGTTACGCGAACCGTTGCACCGGTGCTGGGCGAAACCAGCCGCAACCTTTCCCTGGGACTGGGATACGACATGTCGAATACCAGCGGGCAGGGTTTCGAAAGCACCGTCGAGCAGGTAAGGACGTGGGGATTCGTTTCGAACGACGCCTGGGGTTCTGATTTCAACTTCGTGCAGGCCTATCTTTCGGCCCACTGGTCGGTCCGGCTCGGCGCAGGCTGGAAACTCCTGGCCCGGGGCGAGCTCGGTTACAGCGATGCACAGGTCAGGGAAGTGAAGGTGATCGTGGACAATCGGCCGCTGGTCGTTTCCGTCACGCAGCTGCCGAATCTTTACCGGTTCAAGGCGGGTGGCAGCACCAGCGTGCGGGGCTACGGTTTCGAAACGTTGAGCGACAACAACATCGGATCCAACAACATCGTCGCCGCCAGCATCGAGGTCGAGCGCCAGATTCTGAAAGACTGGTCGCTCGCGGCGTTTTTTGACGCGGGCAACGCCTTCAATGACTGGGGCGAGGCCGGGCTCAAGAAAGGAGCAGGTATCGGTGTGCGCTGGTATTCCATCGTGGGCGCGGTGCGCGTGGACCTGGCCCAGGCGCTGGACCTGCCCGACCGGCCCTGGCGCATTCATTTCACCATCGGGGTTTCGCTGTTATGAGTCGCGGGCTGAAAATCGTTCTCGCGGCGCTGCTGATGTTGCTGTTGCTGGGCGCATCCCTGGTCTTCGTGACGCTGCGCACGGAAACCGGCGCGAGTTGGGTGATTCGCGCCGTCAGCGACCAGGCGCCCGGCCTGGAATTCGCGGCTTACGAGGGCGATCTTTCCGGCGGAGTGACGCTGATCGAACCGCGCTTCGAGGGCGAGGGCATCAGCGTGAAAGCCGACCGGCTCGCCCTGGCGCTGTCACCGCGGCTTGGGCCCCTGCGCCTGCATGTTCGTTTCGTGGAGGCAGACGGTCTGCTGGTCACCGTGCCGGACATGAACCCGGGAGACAAGGCAGGTGAATGGCCGGAGTCACTGGGCCTGCCGTTTCCGGTCGAACTGGAGCGCCTCGACGTGGCGGGACTTACGGTCAGCGATGCGGCGGGTAAAACGCACTTTCACGCGAAGAGCGTCACCGCCTCCGCTGCGGCGCACGAGAAGCTGTCGTTGCGGCAGGTCGGGCTGGTGCTGCCGGATGGACGCCTGGACCTGGGTGGTCAGGTCGCCCTGTCGCGGCCGTTTCGAGTCGAGCTCGATGCGGACGGCGAATACGGCCTGGCGCTGGAGGATGTCTCCGAACCCCTGCGGATCGAGGCGTCGGCCAAATTGCGCGGCATGCTCGGCGCGTACCGTTTGAGCATTGACGGATCAGCCGTCCTGGACCGGTTCGAGCTGACGGCTGTTGGCGAGATGGACCTGGAGAATACCCGGTTCGAAGGGCGCCTCGAGTGGCGTGATTTCACCTGGCCGCTCGACCGCGAAGCGGTGCAGGTCGAGAGCAGTACGGGGCAGCTGCAGTTGACCGGCTGGATCGACGACTGGGGGATGGATGGTTCCGCTGAACTGGCGGCGCCGGGCATTGCGGCAGGCGAGCTTTCTTTTCTTGCCGAGGGCGACAGGAAAGGGGCCAGGGTCGTCGTGCCCGAGGCCTGGGTGCTTGGCGGACAAATCGCCGGTGAAGGCCGCTACGACTGGTCCGAACCGAGCGCCCTGGAGGCCCGCGTTGAGATGGATCGGGTCGCCACGGGGCCGCTTTTTCCGGAATGGGGCGCCGTGCTGAGCGGCGGGCTCACCCTTGCCGGCGGCCTCGACCCGGCAGAGTTTCTTCTGGTTGCGCAAGACCTTCGCGCCGACGTCGACACAAGAACGGTCACGGCGAACGGTCGCATGCGTTATCGAAGGGATGAATTGACGTTCGAGGAGTTCATTCTGCAGTCGTCGGGTTCTAGCGTCAGGCTGAACGGCAGCCTCGACCGAAACGAAGGCATCCTGTTCGAGGCGGATGTGCCCGCACTGCAGGATTTTCTGCCCGAAGCTGCCGGGCGCCTGCAAGGCACGGGACGCCTGGTTGCCGGCGAAGGTTTTCCGCAGCTCGAGCTTGACCTGGAAGGCAGCGGTCTTGCATGGGGTGACTACCGGGCGGATGGGGTACATGTTGCCGGCGAACCGGGCAAGGGGCCGGAACAGCTGGGTGTTTTGCGGGTGCAGTTCACGGGAGCCGGCATCGGAGAGTTTCACCTGGATGCGGCTGTTGTCACCGCGGATATCGGGCGTGAGCGACAGGATTTCGAACTGCAGGCCCATGGTTCAGGCTACCGCTTGTCGGCTCGCCTGCCAGGGGCTGTGCAGAACACCTCGGATGCCTGGCCGGCATGGCGCTGGCTGGGCCGTCTCGATTCCCTGCTGCTGGAGTCCGGCCCGGACGAAATGCTGCTGCTCGAACAGGGCGCCCCGCTCGAAGCTTCGCTGGAGCGGTTGGCGCTTGGAACGGCTTGCCTGAAAGTTGCCGGCAGGGCGCGCGCCTGCCTGGACGGCGAGTGGTCAAAAGACTCCGGACTGCTCGCCGGCGCCGCCCTCGACCGGATTCCGCTCAATCTGGTCAGCAGTTTCGGCGGTGAATTTGAGTTCACCCAGTCGCTGGCCGGTAATGCCACGCTGCGAAAATCGCCGGCAACCGGCCTGGAGGCGGATGCACGGTTGACGCTTTCGCCGGGAGCGGTCCGCTTCCAGATGCAAAAGGAAGCGATATTCACTACCGGCGAGGGCACGATCGGCCTGCGCATGGAAGACGGGGCCATCACGGCCGGAACGTTCGATCTTCCCATCGTCGACCAGGGGCGGATCGGGCTGGATTTCAGAAGCGGTCGGCTCGACGATGGCCTGGATGCGCCCGTTTCGGGCCGTCTCGTTGCGGACCTCGACGATCTCGACGCGCTGGCCATGTTCCTGCCGCTTGCCGACGAAATCCGGGGTGAACTCGATATCGACATGAGCGTACTCGGCACACTGGGCCATCCGTGGCTTGAGGGCCGGGTGGCACTGACCGACGGTTACGTTCGGCACGCCGCCAGCGGGCTGGTGCTGTCGGATGTCCAACTCTCGGGGCAAGCCGACGGCGGCGGCCGTACCAGCCTCGCGGGAGAGTTCAAGACGCAAAAAGGCGAGGGACACCTCGAGGGGCTCATCGACCTGAGCAAGCCTTACGCGCCATCGGTTCAGCTCGACGTCACCGGCGAAGACCTGGTGCTGTTTGACAGCAGCGACCTGCGGCTGGTGACCCATCCTGATTTTCGCCTTTCTTGGCATGGAGCTGCGCTGCATATCGATGGGCAGGTGGTCATTCCGTCGGCGCGCCTGGCGCCCTCGGTCCTTCCCGCTCCGCGGGTTGTGGAAAGCCCGGACGTCGTAATCGTTGCCGGCGCCCCGCCGCAAAGCCAGCTTGCCAACGGCAAACCGCGACGCATCGACGTGTTTGGTCAACTCGATGTCGTGGTGGGGAACGACGTCGAGGTTGACCTTTCGGTGGCCGAGGCAGACGTCAGCGGACAGGCGCGATTCGAATGGAACGGTCCGGCCATTCCGGTTGCTAATGGTGGTTTCAACCTCAGCGGTCTGGTGCTCGCTTTTGGACAGCGGCTGGAAATTACCGAGGGCAGGATCGGTTTTCCCGGTGTGCCCGCCGACAATCCGCACCTGAACATTCGCGCCGAGCGGGAAATCTACGGCAACTCGGAAGTCCGTCGCGCGGGGCTGTGGGTGACGGGCACGCTCAGGCGCCCCCAGCTGGAACCCTACACCACGCCCATGACGACCCGGGAGCGGGCACAGACACTGCTGGTCACGGGCAGCGATTTCAACATGGAACGCGGTTCGGGCGCGGTCAGCGTGGGCACTTATATTGCACCGCGCGTGTTCGTCAGCTACGGCATCGGCGTATTCGACGAAAGCAGCGTGATCTCCGTCCGCTACGATCTTGGACGCGGCTGGGGCATCATGGGCACGTCGGGCGAGCGCCAGACGGGTGTCGACGTCAGCTACACCATCGAGCGTTAGCCGTCACCCGGTTCGGCGAATCGAATGTCTTCCACGGCGTTGGAAATCAGCGTGCCGGCCCGCCCGGCCACGACGTCCCGAAGGTCGCGCAGGCGGCCGATTGCCGCGCCGCGCCCGGTTTCGCGCACAAAGCGGCATGCGGCTTTGACCTTGGGGCCCATCGAACCGCTGGCGAAGGAGAACTCATCCATCGCATCAGGGTGAGCGGCGATGATCGCACGCTGCTTGTCCGTGCCGTAGTCGACATAGACGTTGGCGACGTCGGTGAGCATGACGAACTTTTCGGCGTTCAGGCTGCGCGCCAGCAGGCCGGCGGCCAGGTCCTTGTCGATCACCGCCTCGACGCCGAACAGCTTGTTGCCCTTGTATGCGGTCGGGATGCCACCGCCGCCGGCGCAGATCACGACGATACCCTCGTCGACGAGCAGCCGTATCGCGTCGATCTCGATGATGCGCTGCGGTTCGGGCGAGGCCACCACGCGCCGGTAATACGGCCCGTCCGGCGCAATGCTCCAGCCTTTTTCGTCCCGCAGACGTTCCGCTTCCTCGCGTTCGTACACGGGGCCCACCGGCTTGGTGGGATTCTGGAACGCCTTGTCTTTCGGGTCGATCACGATCTGGGTCAAGACGGTCACGATGTGATCGTCGGGCGGAATGATGTTGCCGAGTTCCTGCTCGATCATGTAGCCGATCATGCCGACGGTCTCGGCGCCGAGCACGTCCAGCGGGTACGGATCGACGGCCTCGTAGTGGGCGTCCATCAGCGCCAGCAGGCCGACCTGGGGGCCGTTGCCGTGCGCGATCACCAGGCTGTGGTGTTCGTGAACCACGGCGAGCTGCTGCGCGGCGATGCGGATGTTGTCGCGCTGGTTCTCGGCGTTGAGTACCTGTCCGCGCCGCAGCAGCGCGTTCCCGCCCAGCGCGATTACGATGGGCTGTTTGTGCCTAGCCATGCAGCGTCGCCACCAGGATCGCCTTGATCGAATGCACGCGGTTTTCCGCCTGCTCGAACTGGATGCCGGCCGGTGACTCGAACACGTCCTCGGTCACTTCCATCGCATCCAGGCCGAATTTTTCATGGATTTCGCGTCCGACCTCCGTTTCCAGATTGTGGAAGGCGGGCAGGCAGTGCATGAACTTGACGCGCGGGTTGCCCGAGGCCGCCATGATCGCGCGATTGACCTGGTAGGGCTTGAGCAGTTCGATCCGCTCGGCCCATACGTCCGGCGCTTCACCCATCGATACCCATACGTCCGTGTGAATGAAATCCACGCCCTGCACGCCTTCGGCGGGGTCTTCGGTCAGCGTCAGTTTTCCCATGCTGGCGCTTTCCAGTTCACGCGCCCAGGCGATGTGCCCCTCGTCGGGCCACAGGGATTTCGGCGCGGCGATACGCACGTCCATGCCCATCAGGCAGCCCGCGATCATCAGCGAATTGCCCATGTTGTTGCGGGCATCGCCCAGATAACAGAAGGAAATTTCATGCCAGGGCCGCGGCAGGTGTTCCTGCATGGTCAGCAGGTCCGCCGCCATCTGCGTCGGATGCCACTCGTCGGTGAGGCCGTTGTAAACCGGCACACCGGCCCAGGCGGCCAGTTCTTCGACGATCTCCTGGGAATGTCCGCGGTACTCGATGGCGTCGTACATGCGGCCCAGCACCCGCGCGGTGTCCCGGATCGATTCTTTTTTGCCGATGTGGGAACTTTCGGGGTCGAGGTAGGTGACGTTGGCGCCCTGGTCATAGGCAGCCACCTCGAAGGCGCAGCGCGTGCGTGTCGACGCTTTTTCGAAAATCAGCGCAATGTTCTTGCCGCGGAGTTTCTGTTCCTCGTAGCCGCCGTACTTGGCGCGCTTGAGGTCCCGGGCAAGGTCCAGCAGGTACTCGACGTCCCGCTTGCTGAAGTCCTTGAGCTTGAGAAAGCTGCGATTCCTGAGGTTGTATGACATCGCCGTACCCTCCTTGAGAAGGCAAGATTATTCGATCTAGGTTCGCGCAGGGCAAGAACCTGGGTCAAGAAAAATGCCGAATGACGGTAGCGGTCTCAGACCGTCGAATCCCCTGCCGGCCCCGGCCAGAACGCGTCGAACACGCGAACCGCGACCGTGCCGTAAACCGCGATCAGCACGAACAGCCCAAGGCGGCTCCAGAAAGCCGGTCCGGCGCCCGAACTGCCGGCTCCGTCCAGCACGGCAGGCGCCAGGATGACCACCATGGTCAGGAAGGCGTAAGACGCCATCTGGCTCTTCGGGTGCAGCGCCTGGCCGCGAAAAATCCAGCGCCCGAACAACAGCGCAGCCAGCGCGATAAGCAGGGTATACAGCATAAGGGAAGGCCAGATGGAAAGCACATTCCAGCCGATCACGGCGCCCACTCCGCCCCACAGGGTGGATTCCAGCAGCGAGCGGCCCATGGCGCGGCTGTGGTCCGCGGTGGCCTGCTGACCCATGGTGGCGACCTTGATCATGACCACCGTGTAGGCCGGGCTTCCGCTCATGAACAGGAACGCCAGCGCCACCGGAAACACGATGGCCAGCGAGCGCAGGGCTCGGCGGCCGGCTAATACCGGGTCAGGCGGGGGCGCGTCGGGCTTTGGCGTGGACTCCACGGGTCGGGGCGGATCCGGCAACAGGGCATGGGCGATATGTACGAACACCAGGGCTACCGCGGCACAGACAGCCAGCCCCTGGACCAGCATCATCATGATTTCGCTGCTGATGCTGCCGACGGTGACGATCACCGTGAGGCCGATCGTCATGAACGTGCCGATGACCGGCTGCCCGCCGCGCGCCGTGAAGTAGAAGGTGTAGAACAGCCCGAGTGCGACGAGCAGGATTCCGGCGCTCCGCATATGCTCGAGAAAGGGCAGGAGAATCCAGCCCCCGGCCAGCATCGGTGCGACCATCGCCAGCACGAACACGATGGAATTTTTCAGTCCCGGCGGCGGCAGCGGCAGGCCGAGAATGATCAGCGTCAGTGTCGGCGCGATAAAGGAAAGAGGCCAGGCGACGGCCTGCGAAAACAGCAGGCACAGGGCCGTGCCCAGCGCCAGCCTCAGGATGCGGCGCGAAGCGACCGAACGCAGCGCGGTCATCCCCGTCGACGGGGCGGCTTCAGTAGGCATATTCCAGCAGGGAACGCAGCCGCATGATCAGGCGCCCCAGGACATTGAAAACCGGGTGGGTGCCGGTGTAAACGACCACCGTCGCCTGCGAGCCGACCTTCATCCGGGTCTTGCCTCGCTCATCGGTTGGCAATTCGAAGTCGATCAGAACGGAGTAGCGTTGGGCCGGACGCAGCCAGTTCTTGTCGTTCTTGATGCTGGGCAGTTTGCCGAGCGGCGGATCGCCGACGTCGACACCGAAACTGATTTCCCGCACGGTACCCTCAACGACGTGGCCGGGCAGCACATCGAACACCATGGCCACCTCGTCGCCCGGGTCGATATGACCGAGGTTGTTTTCTTTGAAGTCAGCCTGCACCCAGATGTTGTGGGTTGCGATGAAGGTCAGTTGCGGGTGACCGGCCGCAGCGAAACCGCCTTTGTCCAGCTGAACGCCGGTGACGACGCCTTTTTCGGGGGCGCGAACGATTGAGCGCTCGAGGTTCAGGCGCGCATTGTCGAGTCCCGAGCGGGCCTGCAGCACCGCGGCGTTTTCGTCACCGGTCTTGCCGCGCTGCTCGATGGCGGCCTGCAGGTTGGCGCGCGATGCTTCCACCCTGCCCCTGGCCTGGGCGTAGGACGCCTCCGCGGATTCCAGCCTGCGCTGTGAAATGGCGCCGGGGTCCTGTTCGCGAATACGCCGCATGCGCTCCGCGTCCAGACGCGAGCGATCCATGCCGGCGATCGCGGAGTCCAGCGCCGCCTGCGCGGCTTTGACGTTGGATTCGGCCGCGCCGAGCGCCTGGTAGGCCTGCTCCAGCGTCGCTTCGGCCTGCTGCACGGCCAGTCTGTAGCGCTCGCCATCGATGACGAACAGGGGCTGGCCGGCCTCGACGACCTGGTTATTGGCGACCGAGACCGACGATATCGTGCCCGATACCTCGGGTGCTACCGGAACCACGCGCGCGTGCACCCGCGCCTGCGAGGTCATCGGGGTCACCCGGTCGGCCCGCAGGTACCAGAAGACCAGGGCAACACTGATGGCCAGGACGATGATCGTCCAGCGCTTGACCGGATCCCTGGGCTCGATGGCGGCCGGCGGGTTCTTGTCGGCCGGCGGGTTACCCGCCTGATGGTCGTTCGTTTCCTGGTTCATTATTCGTTTTCCGGGTTGAGGTTCTGGGCGGTGTTGCGCTGCATCATTGCGGCGTGTCGAGCAACTCGCCCCAGTCGCTGCGTTCTCGCATTTGCTCTGCCGTCTCGGGATCGAGACCGGGCAGATCAGTGCGGTTCTCCCAGCCGCCGCCAAGCGCCTTGTACAGGGCGACCAGGTTGCGCACCATGTCGCCCCGGTTGCCGATGTAGCGTTGCTGCTCCCTGAACAGGGCCTGCTGTGCATTCAATACGCGCTCGTAGTCTGAATAACCTTCCGAGTAGCGCAAAACGGACAGTTCGTTCGAGCGCAGCGCTGATTTGACGGACTGTTCCAGGATGGCGTGTTGCTGACGCGAGCCGATCAGGCTGGCCATCGCATCCTCGGCTTCGCGCGCGGCCTGCAGCACGGTCTCGCGGTAGGCGACCAGCGCCTGCTGCAGGCGGGCGTCCTGTACGCGCACATTGTTTTTGATACGCCCGTAATTCAGGAACGGCCACACGAAAGAAGGCCCGATGGACCAGGAAAAAGCGTCCGAACCGAACAGGTCACCGAAGTCGGAATCGCCGGCGGTGGTCGAGGTCAAACCGATCGAACCGGTCAAGGAAAAGCTGGGGTAAAGATCCGCCTTGGCCAGGCCGATGCGCGCATTCTGCGCCATGGCCGTGAATTCGGCCTGCCGCACGTCCGGGCGCTGCCTCAGCATGTCCGCGGGAACGCCGACAGCCACCTGGTCGGGGGGGACGGGGATGCCGCCGCCCCTGGCAAGCTCATCCCGGAGCGCGCCCGGCGCCTGGCCGAGGAGTACGCTCAAGGCGTTATGGGCCTGGGCCAGCGCGGTTTCCAGGCCGGGGATGGTCGCCTGGGTGCTGAGCAGCAGGGTTTGCGCCTGCTGCATGTCCAGTTCCGAGTCTGCACCGTTGCGAAACAGCACCTCGGTTATCTCGTAGCTGCGCTGCTGGATGGCGACGTTTTCCCGTGCAATGCGAAGCTGTTCCTCGGTGGCGCGCACCACCACGTAGAGGTCGACGACCGCCGCCGTCAGGATCACCAGCGCCTGGTCGTAGGCCGCGATGGATGCGAGATAGGCGGCGTCGGCCGACTCGATGCCGCGCCGGTAACGGCCCCAGAAGTCGATTTCCCAGGATGCCGTCGCGCCCAGCCCCAGCTGCCAGAAGTTGGAGGCGGCCGCGCCGCCGGGCGGAGAAACATAGCTCGCTTCACCTGCTGCGGCCTGGACCTGCGGGTACTTCTGGCCGCTGGCTATGCCCAGCTGGGCTCGTGCTTCCAGGATGCGCAGCGCGGCGATTTCCAGGGTGTTGTTGTGAAGCCGGGCCACGTCGACGAGACGGTTCAGCACCGGGTCATCGAAGACAAGCCACCATTCGGCCTGCTGTTGCGTTCCGGTATCGAAGCCGCCGGCTTCCGTTTCTGCGGACCAGTCTGAGGGCAAGTCCGCTTCGGGCTTTTCAAAGTCCGGCCCCACCGCTGTGCATGCGTTCAGCAAGACCGCGGCGACAGCGACGAGGGCAATGGTTGCGGAGCGCATCGATACCATCGGCGGACGTCAATTGTCCTGCATAATTTTGTTTTTCAGGTCAGCCACGCGGCCATGCCGGCTGAACAGTCCGTTCATCATTGCCAGTATCGCCCCGGTTGCGAGGCCGAGCATCATCACGCCATTCGCTGCCTCGAGCGCGCCGAGCAGGCGATTCTCCTCGCTCATCACGATATCGCCGTAGCCGAGCGATGTGAAATTGACCGTCGAGTGGTAGAAAGCCGTGGCGAAATCGTCGAACTCGCCCAGCCACATGAACAACAGCGCCCAGGAAGTGAGCATGAAGGCCTGGCCCAGCAGCAAAATGCCCATCATGGCGGACAGGGCCGTCACGTCGTTCATCAGGCTGGGTCGTCCGGAGTCGGCTTCGAGGCGGCGGGTTACGAAGCGAAGCAGCAGGGCGATCGCCATTACCAGGATGCCCAGGTCCAGGATCATCACCGCCAGTCCCATCAAGATATTGGAAAGCACGCAGCCTCTCCTTCAGGTTTCTGTTTCCCGGGTTTCGGGTTCTTCATCGTGCATGGTCAGCCAGGCTTCAAACAGCTTGTAGCCCAGGGCCAGTACGACGGCGCCGACGAACAGCCCCAGGATTCCGGACATCAGCATGCCGCCGATGGCGCCCAGCAAAATCACCAGCATCGGCGCCTCGACGCCGCGTCCCAGCATGATCGGTTTGAGCACCATGTCCAGGAAGGACACGGCGATCGCCCAGACGGCAAAAATACCGGCGACCGTGGTCGATTCCACCGAGAAAACGTAAGCGATGACGGGAAACAGGACCAGCCAGGGCGGCAGCTGGGCGATGCACAGCACCAGCACCACGAGCGCGAGTATTCCCGCCGCAGGCACGCCCACGGCCATCATGCCGACGCCCGCGAGGAACGACTGGATGAACGAAATGCCCAGCACGCCGACGGCCACGGAAGTCACGGTTGCTCCGGAGAGCTTCATGAAGTTTTCGCCGTCGTCACCCAGCAGGCGGCGAAAAAGTCTGCGCAGGCCAGTGACGATCTTCTCGGCATTGGCCAGGAAAGCCGCTGCGATCAGGGTCGAGATCATGAATTGCAGGACACCGATGCCGATGCCGGCAGCGCGCGAGAGTAATCCTCCGACGGTTCCTTTGAGAAGTTCCACATTATCTTCCACCCAGTCTTCGAAATTCGTCGCGGCCTCGGACCAGTTTGCGTAGACGCGCTCGCCGATCAGCGGCCAGTCCTTGACGTTTTCGGACGGCGGCTGGACATCGATATCGCCGGATTCCAGCGACGACGTGATGTTCTGCGCACTGTCGACGATGGATCCGACGAACAAGACCGCGGGGACAATCACCGTGGCCAGCCCGAGAACCGTGAACAGCAGCAGGGCAAGTTTCCTGCTGCCGCCGAGCAGGGACTGAAGCTTTTGAAACGGTTTGTGCATCGCCACCGCGATGACCGCCGCCCAGGCGATGACCGAAATGAACGGTTTCAGGATGTTGAGGCACCAGTAAAGGATAACGAAAATCAGCAGCAGGTTTACGGCGACCTCGATGGCCGTGCGAACCGTGCTGCCGTGAGCGGGCTGATTCATGTTGAGTCCTTCTTCGCTGTGCCAGGCGCTTGCCGGGCGTTTGATTGTAAAAAGTCTACACCATTAATCGGCAGCGCCACGTCTATTGTTC
>Ga0180429_10002821_pt1 | contig 14200 bp, 6 predicted proteins | sample SS_ome_FD_132428 | JGI IMG/M metagenome (GOLD analysis project Ga0180429, IMG submission 132428) | Hypersaline lake sediment archaeal communities from the Salton Sea, California, USA - SS_1_S_1 metaG | ecosystem: Environmental > Aquatic > Non-marine Saline and Alkaline > Hypersaline > Sediment ...
AAACCCCCCCATCGGATTCCTTCGAAGTCCTCATCTCCTTCCTTCACCTCCTCTCCTCCCCTTCCATTCTTCCTCCCTCCGGCCTCTGCGTCTCTGCGCCTCTGCGGTATTCCTCTTCTCTTCAACGAAACTTCACACAAACTTCATCCGAGCCTCATTCCGATCCCACGGGGCGGCACCAAGGTAGGAACAGCGCGGCGCGGTGCCGCCCCGAGATGCCGAGAGGAGGCCACGATGAAGATCATGCAGTTCCTTGTCCTGTTCGTCGCGGTGGTGGTCACGCTGGCCGCCGCCGCCCAGGAGGAAGGCGATGACGCCGACCAATGCCTGGCGCCTTACTTCCAAGTGAAGGGCGCCGACGACCTCGCCGACTCCCTGCCCCTCAAGTCCACGTCCGCCGACGTTCGGATCACCGGCGTCATCGCGGACGTGACGGTGACCCAGGTCTATGAGAACCAGGGGATCATCCCGCTGGAGGCCGTCTACGTCTTTCCCGGCTCCACGCGCGCGGCCGTCTACGGCATGACCATGCGCATCGGCGAGCGGGTCATCGAGGCGGAGATCCAGGAGAAGGACACCGCCAAGAAGACCTACGAGGCGGCCAAAAAGGCCGGCAAGAGCGCCTCCCTGCTCCAGCAGAAGCGCCCCAACGTCTTCAAGATGAGCGTGGCCAACATCCTGCCCGGGGACGTCATCAAGGTGACCCTCCGCTACACGGAGCTGCTCGTGCCCGAGGACGGCGTCTACGAGTTCGTCTATTCCACGGTGGTGGGCCCCCGCTACGTCGACCCCTCGGAGGCCTCGTCGCCCGACCCGCCCACATGGGCGGCCAACCCCTACCTCCACGAGAAGGAGGCGCCCCCCTACACCTTCGGCCTGGCGCTGCGCCTCTCCGCCGGCATGCCCATCCAGGAGGCCATCTGCACCACCCACGAGACCGACATCACCTTCGAGGGCCCCGACACGGCGTCGCTCAGCCTCGGCTCGGGCGAGGCCCTGGGCGGCAACCGGGACTTCATCTTCCGGTATCGGCTGTCGGGAGGCGCCATCCAGAGCGGCCTGCTGCTTCATCGGGGCGCCGAGGAGAACTTCTTCCTCCTCATGGTCCAGCCCCCCGAGCGGGTGACCCCCGAAGCCATCCCCCCCCGGGAGTACATCTTCATCGTGGACGTCTCCGGCTCCATGCGCGGATTTCCCCTGGGGGTCTCGAAGGATCTCATGAGGGACCTCCTCTCGGGCATGAGGCCCGTGGATTCCTTCAACGTGATCCTCTTCGCGGGCGGCTCCAGCATCTTCTCCGGCGGCGGATCCGTCTCCGCGACACAGGAGAACATCCGGGAGGGGATGCACTTCATCGACCGGCAGCGCGGCGGTGGGGGTACCCGGCTCCTGCCCGCGCTCCAGCGGGCCCTGGATCTCGATCGCACGCCGGGCGTCTCCCGCTCCATGGTGCTCGTCACCGACGGCTACATCTCGGTCGAGACGGCTGCCTACGACCTGATCCGGAGCCGGCTCGGCGACGCGAACTTCTTCGCCTTCGGCATCGGGTCGAGCGTCAACCGCTACCTCATCGAGGGTCTCGCCCGTGTGGGTTCCGGAGAGCCCTTCGTGGTCACGGGCCACGCCGAGGCACCGGGGGCCGCCAAGCGGTTCCGGGAGATGATCGAGGCGCCCCTCCTCACCGAGATCTGCGTCGACTTCGACGGCTTCGACGCCTACGACGTGGAGCCGCTCTCCGTCCCAGACCTGCTGGCCGGCCGGCCCATCCTCGTCTACGGGAAGTACATGGGGGAGGCCGCGGGAACGGTCCGGCTCGACGGGACGAGCGGGGCGGCCCACTACTCGGAGCAGTTCGACGCCGCGTCGGTCGCCCCGGAGGAAGGGCACGCCGCCCTTCGCTACCTCTGGGCGCGCAAGCGCATCGCCCTCCTGGGGGACTACAACCGGCTGACCAAGACCGAGGAGCGCGTGCGGGAGATCACGGCCCTGGGCCTGCACTACAACCTGCTCACGGCAACTACCTCGTTCGTGGCCGTGGACAAGACGCCCCGCCGAAAGACGGATGACCTGCTCACCGTGAAGCAGCCTCTGCCCCTGCCCAAGGGGGTTTCCGACTCGGCCGTGGGCGGCGGCTTCGTCCCCACCACGCCCGAACCGGAGACCTGGATGATGATCCTCGTGGCCCTGGGCGTGCTGGTGCTCGCCCTGGTCCGGAGGGCGTCCGCATGAAAACCCCGCTCGCCCTCGTTTCCCTGGGAGTCGCCTTCTGGCCGGTCTGGAGGTGGTACGCCCTCCGCATGGCCGACGGCTCCGACGAGAAGTGGGGGCTCCTTTCCCTGGCGACGGTCCTGCTCCTGGCCTGGGTCCAGAAGAAGGACGGGCGGGACCGTCGCCCCCCCCTGGTCCTCCTCGGCGCGGTGGTCGTGGCCTACATCGCCGCCTACCCCTTCGTGCCGCCGCTCATCCGGGCGGCGGTGGCCGTGACCGCCCTGGGGATCGTGCTGGGGAGGAGCCGGTTCGGCTCCGCATTCCATCCAGCCTCGTGGGGTCTGCTCCTCCTGTCGCTGCCGGTAGCGGCTTCCATGCAGTACTACCTCGGATACCCGCTGCGGGTGCTGGCCGCGAAGGCCACCGCATTGCTCGTGTCCCTGGCGGGCTTTCCGGTTTCGGCGCAGGGGACGGGCCTGCTCTGGGAGGGGGAGACGGTCCTGGTGGACGCGCCGTGCTCCGGCGTCCGCATGCTGTGGGCCGGGATGTGGCTGGCCTTCACCCTCGCCGGCTTCTTCGGCCTGGGGGCGGCGCGGACGGTGGTGGTCGGCGCGCTGGCCCTGGTCGCCGTCGTCGCCGGGAACGCCCTGAGGGCCACCATCCTCTTCTTCGGAGAATCGGGCATCTTCCGCTGGCCGGACTGGGTCCATCCGGCCGTGGGCCTGGCCTGCTTCGCCGCGGTGGCCGGATTCCTCTTCTGGATCACGAAACGACTCGACGAGGAGGCCCCATGCAGGCCCGCGCGCTTTTCCTGATCCTCTGTCTGGCCGCGGCCCTCGTGCCGTTCCTTCCCGGCGGAGCCGGCGGTGACGGCTGTCCCGACGCTTTTCCCGGCTGGCCCCCCCAACTGGACGAGCGGCCGCTGAGCGCCCTCGCGCTGGGAGAGAGGGACGCGCGCTTCGTCTCCGGATTCCCGGGCCGGGTGGGGAAGTTCACCGACGGGGAGCGGGAGATCCTCATCCGGTGGGTGCCCCGCCCCACGCGGAAGCTCCATTCGGGCGCGGACTGCTTTCGGGGCATGGGCTTCGCCACGAAGCCGCTCCCCGTGAGGGTCGATGGACGGGGGCACCGCTGGTCCGCCTTCGAGGTGCGCCGCGGCGCCCTGGTGCTCACCGTGAGGGAGCGCATCTTCAACGAGACGGGGGGCGCCTGGACCGATCCCTCCGGGTGGTACTGGTCGGCCCTGATGGGCCGGAGCGAGGGGCCCTACTGGGCCGTCACCGTCATCGAGCCTGCGGAGGCCGCCGGCGTCGGAGGAGAGGCGGTCCGCATCGATTCACCCGACGCGAATCCGAAACGACACCATTCAGCAAAAAGGGGAGGTGTGTCATGGTCTTGAGAATCTTCGCCATCGTCTTCATCTACGGCTGCACGGCCCTGGGGTGGATCTTTCTCGGAGGCGCCGTGACGGTGCGCACCGAGAACCAGGACCGGAAGCTCCGCAGCCAGGTGGGCCAGCTCTGGGGAACCGTACAGCGGCAGGATGCCCCGGAGGCCACCTACCGGATCGAGGAGTTCGTGCCGGTGACCAAACAGGTGGGCGCCGGTGAGATCGTCGAGAATCGGATGCGGAAGCGCAGCGTCGAGATCCCCCTCACCGCTTCGGACATCGATGTGAGCCTGGCGCTGAAGCACCGCCGCAAGGGCCTCCTCTGGTACGCCACCTACGCCGTCGCCTTCGATGGCGTGTACACGCTACAGAACACCACGGGCGCGGAGAGGGAGGTGACCTTCTCCTTTCCCTTCCCCGCCCAGGGATCCATCTACGACGATTTCCGATTTCAGGTGGACGGCGAGGAGCTGCCGGGCGTCCGCTTCGACGAGGGAAGCGCCTCGGGAACCTTCTCCGTCGAAGCCGGCGGGGCGCGGCGGATCCGCATCGCCTACCGCTCCCAGGGTATAGACGAGTGGTGGTACGGCTTCGGTTCCGACGTGCGGCAGGTGAAGGACTACCGCCTCACCGTGAGGACCGACTTCTCGGACATCGACTTTCCCGCCAACGGCATCTCCCCCACGAAGAAGGAGCGGAGCACCGAAGGCTGGACCCTCGACTGGGAGTACGCCAACCTCCTCTCGGGCGTCCAGATCGGCGTCACCATGCCGCAGAAGCTCAACCCCGGCCCCTGGGTGAGCCGCGTGACCTTCTTCGCACCGGTCTCGCTCTTCCTCTTCTTCTTCCTCCTGTTCATCGTCACCGTCCGCAAGGAAGTGCGGCTCCATCCCATGCACTACTTCTTCCTGGCGGCGGCCTTCTTCAGTTTTCACTTGCTGCTGGCGTACATGGTGGACCACTTCCCCATCCTGCCCAGCTTTGCGGTCTGCTCGGCCGTGTCGATCTTCCTGGTGGTTTCCTACCTCCGCATCGTCGCGGGCGGCCGCTTCGCCTTCTTCGAGGCGGGTCTGTCTCAGTTCGTTTATCTGGTACTCTTCTCTTGTACGTTTTTTCTGGAGCGGTTCACCGGGCTCACCATCACGGTGCTGTGCATCCTCACCCTCTTCGCGGTGATGCAGTACACGGCCCGCGTGGACTGGGATAAGACCTTTCGAGGCCGGCAGGCGGACCTCCCCTCCTGAGCGGGAGCAGCGGTCCCCGCGCCGGCGAGGCGTGGACATGAAAACCCCCGCGGGAATCGCCCGCCGGACCGATTTGAGCCGGGAGGCCGCCCCTCCCGGCGAGGAGGATCGAAGATGAAGGCAACAAAAGCGCTGTGGATCCTGCTGGCCGTCATGGTGCTCGGTCTGGTCCTGCTCACCGCGGGGGGGCTGGAGAAGAAAGAGGGAACCGCCGGGGAGGCCGCCGAGAAGGCGGAGGCGTCCGAATCCGTCGATGTCTTCACTCCTCGGGACCTGCTGCCGGTCCTCTCCGAATCCGGCCCCATGGGCTCCCTGCCCGACTCCGTGACCATTTCCTTCGCTCGGGCCATCGTGGGAAGGGGGAAGATCGGGAAGCAGGTGGAGAAGGAGACGGTCCTCGTTCTCGATCCTCCCATGGAGGGCCGGTTGGAGCATGCATCGGAGAGCACGCTGCGGTTCACGCCCGAAGAGCCCTTCGCGCCTTCCTCCACCTACACCGTCACCCTGAAGACGGTGGCCACGAAGCGCGGCGTGGTTCGTGCGCCCGCCGACCGCCCCTGGAGCCACTCCTTCACGACGGGCACTTTCCGCTTCCAGCGCATGTCGCTCAGGAAGACCTACTTCTCCAAGGGCATGGCCGAGGTGCGGCTGCTCTTCTCCGCCCCGGTGCGGCCGGAGGACGTGCGCGGCCGGGCCTCTTTCCGCCTCGTGGATCGGAACGGAAAGGGCTATGCGGTCACGAACGTGACCTTCGAGAAGGGGTCTTCTCCCAACGGCGCGGTGGCCCTGCTTCGGAGCGGGCGGATCGCCTCCGGAATGCGCATTACCATGCGCCTGGATTCCGGCGTCCCCATGCGGGGGCAGTCGGAGATACGGGCCGGCGAGGCCGAGGCCGACGTGCTTCTGGTGAAGGGGCCTTCCGTGACCATCCACGAGGCGGTCCCCGTGGAAGGCACCAACGGTTTCTACGTCGAGGTGGTGGGGGACGACAGCTCGGTGAAGGAGAAGAAGTACTATTACGGGAGGGGCTACCGCCGCTGGTACGGCAGGAAATCCATCCGTTGCCTGCTGAAGGAGGAGGACGCCCTGGAGGGTATCCACTTCGAGCCTCCGGTGACGTTCACCGTCTCCCGATCGTCGGGGGGGATCCGGATCTTCGGAGACTTCGAGCGCGGCAGCTACGCCATGCGCATCGACGCGGGCGTGCGCACCGTGGACGGCGGCATGCTCCACGGCGACTACGAGACGACCTTCACCGTGCCCGCGCGCAAGCAGAATGTCCAGTTCGTGGCCAAGGGGCGATACCTGCCCCGAAGCGCCTGGCGGAACCTCAACGTGCGGCACATGAACCTCACGAGCTTCGAGCTGCGCGTGCGCCACGTCCCCGAGAGGAACCTCGTCTACTGGATGAGCGACGACTATACCGAATCGACTTCCCAGCGGACGAGCGACCTGATTCTCAAGGAACGGATAGCCGTGGAGGGGGGCATCGACCGGTGGAGTACGACGGCGGTCGACGTGGGGGCGCTGGTCCCCGCCTCCACCAAGGGGCTCCTGGAGATCACGGCCTCCACCGAGAAGGCGGCCTCAACGGTACGCATCCTGCTCACCGACCTCCACCTCATCGCCAAGCGCTTCGGGTCCGACCCCGAGAAGCCGGAGGAGGGCGGCATTCACGTCTGGGCGGTGGACATGGAGTCCCTCCGGCCCGTGGAGGGCGCCCGCATCGAGTGGGTCAAAAAGAGCGGGACCGTCGTGGCATCGGGCCTCACCGGCGCCGGCGGGGGATGCCTGCTCCGCCACCCGGCAAAGGGCATCGACGAGGTCGAACCCTTCGCCCTGGTGGCCCGCAAGGGCGGCGATCTCACCTACCTGCGCTTCAAGGATCTGAAGGCCGAGGTGCAGGAGGAGCGCATCGCCGGGGAACCCTACCGCCAGAAGGGCCGGTACCGCGCCGCCCTCTACAGCGACCGGGGCGTCTACCGCCCCGGCGAGACCGCCCACCTCGTCTCCATCGTGCGGAACGAGGAGAACCTGGCGCCCAAGGAGGGGATGCCGTTGGTTCTCAAGATCATTGATCCCCGGGGCAAGGATCTCAAGCGGCGGGTCCTGCCCGTGAACGATGCGGGCGTGGCCTCCCTGGACGTCTCCTTCGCGGCCTTCGCGGCCACGGGCCGCTACGAAGTCCGCGCGGAGGCGGGGGACCGGCTCATCGGCAAGTACGGCTTCCAGGTGGAGGAGTTCGTGCCCGAGCGGATGGAGGTGAAGGCGGCCCCCCGCAGCTCCGATTCCATCCTGGGCGACGACGTGGCCGTGGACGTCTCCGCACGCTACTTCTTCGGAGGCATCCCCGCGGGGCACGACGTGGAGGTCTCCTGCGAACTCCATCCCTCCGTCTTCAAGCCCAAGCAGAACGCCCAGTACGAATACGGCGTCTGGCGGGAGGACGGCAAGCGGCCCCTCTCCCACTCCCTCGGATCGGTGACGGGAACGCTGGACGGGGAGGGCAAGGCCACGATCACGTGCCCCACCACCGGACGGGCTGGAGGCTTCAAGGGTGCCTGTGAGATGACCGTCCGGGCGGCGGTCTTCGAGGCGGGAGGCGGCCGGACCACCGTGGGCCGGACGAGCGTGAGGATCCATCCGGAACGGTTTTACATCGGCCTGGGCGCCAAGCAGCAGAAGCTGGCATCCGGCGACACGGCCTCGGTGGAGGGCTCCGTCGTGGACTGGGAGGGCAACCCGGTGGCCGACGTGAAGGAGGTCACCCTCACCTTCATCCACCTGGAGTCCGAATACGGCTGGTACTACGACGAATCCATCGGACGGGAGATCTACAAACGATACCTCCGCGCCGTTCCCGATAGGTCCATCCCCGTGGCCGTGAGCGGCGGTACATTCAAGGCGGATATGCAGGTGCAGGCCTCCGCGGTCTCCTACCTGGTCCGCGCCGAGGCCGGGAAGGCCCGCACGGACCTCGAACTCGAGGGCGGCGGGGACTGGTACTACTGGTGGCCCTACGAGAGCCAGGCAGATCAGACCCCCCGGCCGGGACGCCCGACGTGGATCGAGCTGGAGGCTCCGAAGACCATACGCGTCGGAGACCGTGTGGAAGTCTCCTTCGAGGCCCCCTACGCGGGAAGGGTTTTGCTCACCGCCGAGACCGACCGGGTGCTCGAAGACAAGTGGAAATCCGTCAAGGCGGGGCCCGTGGAGTGGTCCTTCCGGCTGAAGGACTTCCAGCCCAACGTCTACGTCACCGCCTTCCTCATCAAGGACCCGCACCTCGATTCCAAGGAGGCCTTCCTGCCCGACCGCGCCTTCGGCGTCCGGTCGATGAAGGTTGTGCCCACCCGATACACCCAGGAAATCGCCATGGAGGTGCCCGACACGGTGCGCAGCCGGGAGCGGCTCGACATCCGCCTGGATCTCGGGAAGCGGAAGGAAGCCACCTACGCGACGGTGGCGGCCGTGGACGAGGGCATCCTCTCGCTCACCGATTTCGAGAGCCCCGACCCCCTCTCCATCATCTTCGCCCAGCGGGCGCTGGGCGTCACGACCTTCGAGACGGTGGGGTGGTCCATCCTGATGCCGTCGGGGGGGCCGTCGGGCGCCACCGGCGGCGGCGGCATGAAGCGGGATCGGATCCAGGCCATCCAGCCCGTGGCCCTGTGGTCCGGGCTCGTGAAGGTGCCCGAAGACGGCCGCGCGACGGTCTCCTTCGATCTGCCCCAGTACAGCGGTGCCCTGAGGATCATGGCCGTCACCGCGGACGAGCGCAGGGTCGGGACGGCCTCCAAACGCGTCACCGTGAAGGATCCCCTCGTGGTGCAGGCCACCGTGCCCCGGTTCGCCGTGCGCGGCGACCGCTTCTCGGTGCCGGTCTTCGTGACCAACGTCTCCGGGAAGAAACGGAACGTGAAGGTGACCATCGATTCCGAGACGCTTGAGGGAACGGGCGTGGCCGAGAGCAAGAAGGGTCCGCCCGTGGAGATCGCGGGAGAAGAAACCTCCACCCTGACCCTCGCGGACGGCGAGGGGGGATCGGTGACCTTCGACCTGAAGGCAGGCGGAGGCCTCGGAGGCGCGGTGATCCGCATCTCCGTGGAGAGCGGGGAGATCCGCTCCCAGGAGGAGTCCGTGATTCCGGTCCTGCCCGCAGGGCCCAAGAACCGGCGCGTCCAGCGAATCGAACTGGCGGCCGGCACGCTCGACCTGACGCAGTACCTGGAGGGATGGGAACCGCTGACGGAGCGGACCACCGTGTGGGTGACGGGCAATCCCTACGGGGAGTCCTTCGACCACCTCAAGTACCTGATCCGGTATCCCTACGGCTGCATCGAGCAGACGACATCCACGACGCGCCCGCTGTTGTACGTCTCCAAGCTCCTCCACCACGTGGATCCCGAACTCGTGCGGCGGGGCAAGATCGACGAGATGATCTCCCTCGGCATCGACCGGATCCTCTCCATGCAGACCTCCGAAGGCGGATTCTCCTACTGGCCCGGAGGCACCGAGCCCTCCTACTGGGGCACCGCCTACGCCACCCACCTGCTCCTGGATGCGAAGCGCATGCGCCACCCCGTCTCTCAGATCGCCATCGATCAGGCCCTCGACTGGATGGAGGACCGGATCTCCAACTACTACGAGCGGGGGAACCGGGACCGGAGCTGGTACACCGCCAACGCCGAGCCCTACATGCATTACGTGCTGTCCCTCGCCGGGCGGGCGAGGAAGGCGCGGATCCGCCGCCTCATCGAGCAGATCCAGCCCACCTCGGGGCGCGAGAAGCGGGAGCACCTCTACATGCTCGAGGCGGCGCTCTACAAGGCGGGAGACCACCGGTACGAGCGGCAGCTCCGCAATCCGGACGTCTCCCCCCTCACCGACTACCGGGACAACGGGTGGTCCTTCTACTCGGACCGCCGAATGCGGGGCTTCATGCTGTCGACCTTCCTCGACCTCTTCGGGAAGACCGGCAAGGCCGAGGAGCTGGCCGATCTGGTGGCGGAGGGGCTGCGGGCCTACCCCTCCCGGTGGTACACGACCCAGGAACTGGTCTGGTGCACCACGGGCCTCGGCAAGTTCGTGGAGGCCGGGGCGAAGGAATTCGAGCCGGCCGTGCTGAAGGGCGAGGGCAGGATTCTGAATCCCGAACCGGTGCCCGAGGGCATGCGGGGCTCGGACCGCTCCTGGAACGTGACCCGGGCCGGCGAGTACGAGACGCTCATGCTGGAGGTGCCGCCCTGGGAGGAGGGGAAGCTCTACTGCATCCTCTCCAGCGAGGGCGTCCGCACCAAGCCCGACTACAGGGTCGGCGGAGAGGGCCTGAAGGTGGAGCGGCGCTTCCTGGACGCCTCCGGGGCTTCGCTGAACCTGCGGGACGGCTCCCACGCCCTCGGCCAGGTGGTGCACGTCGAACTCACCGTGACGAACACCTCCGGAGAGCGCATCGCCAACATCGCGCTGGTGGATCGGATCCCGGCGGGGTGGGAGATCGAGAACCCCCGCCTCGGGCGGGGGGACGCCGCCTCCGAAACGGACAAGGACCGCCTCTGGTTCGTGGATCATATGGACCTCCGCGACGACCGCATCGAGCTCTTCGGCCACCTGGACCGCGGTGAATCCAAAGTGTTCGTCTACGGCGTCCGGGCCGTGACCGCGGGCCGGTTCACCATTCCCTCGGTGGAGGCGGAGGCCATGTACGACCCGAGAAAATGGGCGCGCGAGGGAAGCGCCGCCGTGGAGATTGCTGCGCCATGGTGATCCGCGAGAGGGCCGCCGCGGCCCTCCGCGGCATGGCGTGGATCCGGGGTCCGGTTCTGGCGGCGGCGGCCGACCTGGTCGGCACGCCGCGCCGGCGGAGGATTGCCTGGTCGGCGGCGGCCGGGACGGCCCTCCTGGCCGCGGCCGCCCTCCTGGCCGCCCTCGTGATCCCTTTGCCCGAGAGACTTTCCGCGCCTCCCTCCACCGTGGTCACATACTCCGACGGGACGCCCGCCCACGTCTTCCTCGCCCCCGACGGGCGCATGAGAATTCCCGCGAGGCCGGGCGAGGTGGACCCGGCCTACGTCGAGGCCCTGCTCCGCTACGAGGACAAGCGCTTCTTCGCCCATCCGGGCGTGGACCCCCTCGCCGTCTGCCGGGCCTTTTTCCTGAACGTGCGGCACGGCCACATCGTGTCGGGGGGGTCGACGCTGACCATGCAGCTCATCCGGATGGTGGAGCCGCGTCCCCGGACGATCCGCTCCAAGATCATCGAGGCGCTTCGCGCCGTGCAGATCGAGTGCCGCTGGTCCAAGGAGGAGATCCTCTCCGCCTACCTGACCTTCGCCCCGTACGGGGGCAACCTGGAGGGCGTGGAGACGGCCTGCCAGGCCTACTTCGGCCACGGGGCGTCCCACGTCTCCATGGAGGAGATCGCCGTGCTCCTCGCCGTCCCCCAGCGGCCGGCGAGGCGCTGCCCCTCCCCGTCCAACCGGAAGGCCCTCCGTGAGAGCCGGGACGAGATCGCCCGGTGGCTCTCCGGGGAGGAGGCCCTCCCCATGGGACCGGGAGAGGGCGACCCCGACCCGGACGCCCTCCTAACGCGCATCGTCATGTCGCCGGTTCCCCAATCCCTCCGTCCCATGCCCCGCCATGCCCCACATGCCGCCGGCTGGCTCAGGAGGCGGCTGCCGGGTCGGATTCGCATCGAGACGACCCTCCACCGGGGGGCGCAGCGTACGGCGGAGAACCTACTCGCCGAGGTGCGCGGAGAGATGGCCGGCCGCGGCATCCACAACGGCGCCGCGGTGCTGCTGGACCACCGCGAGGGGGAGATCCGTGCCCTCGTGGGCAACGTGGACTTCTGGGACGGGGAGCACGGCGGGCAGATCGTCGGGTTCGACGTACCCCGGTCTCCCGGCTCGGCATTGAAGCCGTTCCTCTACGCGCTGGCCCTGGACCGGGGCGTCGCCCTCCCCGAGCACCTGGTCCCCGACGTGCCCGTCGCCTACGGCGCCTACGCCCCCAGGAACTACGACGGGTCCTTCTCCGGGCTCGTCCGGCTGGAGGAGGCCCTGTCCCGCTCCCTCAACGTGCCCTTCGTGCGGCTCCTCGAATCGGTGGGGCTGGAGTCCTTCATCGGCCTGCTTCGGGAGTGCGGAGCGGCCCATCTGCGGGACGACCCCGGATACTACGGCCTCTCCGCGGCCATCGGATCCGTGGAGATCACTCCCCTGGAACTGGCCGGGCTCTACGCGGCCCTGGCCGAGGGGGGGACGTGGCGCCGTCCCGTGATCCTGCGCGACGAGGAGGCCCCGGGCAGCCGCATGTTCTCGAAGGGCGCCGCCTACCTCACCCGGCGAGCCCTCGCGAGGAAGGACCGCCCCGACTTCCCCCAGCGCAGGCGCTTCTCGGGCGTGCCCAACCGGATCCACTGGAAGACCGGCACCAGCTACGGGTACCGGGACGCATGGGCGGCCGGGTCCGGTTCCCGCCATACCGCCGCAGTCTGGTTTGGCAACTTCGACAACGCCTCCTGCGTGGACCTCGTGGGTTCGGAGGCGGCGGCTCCGGTGCTCTTCGACCTCCTGGAAGCGGTGGCGGACCGCTCGGCGCCCCCGCTGCCCGACGCGCCCTCGGGCGACCTCAAGGGGATCACCGTCTGCTCCTACTCGGGCCGCCTGCCCGGCCCCGCCTGCCCCGATACCAGCAGGGTCCTGGCGCTGCGGGAGCATGTGCCCACGGAGACCTGCCCCTACCACGTGGCGGTGGACGTGGACCTGGAGACGGGAATGGCGCTGGCCCCGGGCTGCCGCGGGGACAGGCCCTACGAGACGCACACCTTCATCACCTGGCCGCCGGGGATCCGGAACTGGCTGGACGACGGCCACCGCAACCTCCCGAGCCCGCCGCGGCTCTTCCCGGGGTGCGGAACGCCGCCGCCGCAGGCGCCTCCGCGCATCGTGTCGCCGCCTGCGGGGCAGACCCTCGTCCTGCTGTCCGGTGTCGACCGGAAGCGCCAGGAGATCCCCCTCCAGGCGGAGACGGAGGATCCCCGCGCCCTTCTCTCCTGGTTCATAGACGGCGAGTACCAGGGGACGGTGGCGGCCCACGAGAAGATCTGGTGGACCCCCGAGCCCGGCGTCCGGGAGTTCGTCGTCATGGACCACTCGGGCCTGTCGTCCCGATGCGTCCTGGAGGTGCGGGAGCGGGGACGGACCGTCTCATAATCACCCCCGTCGGCGTGGGAGCCGAATCCCTTCGGCGACGGGAAGGGCCGCTCCGCTTCACGGAGCCGGCATGCTCCGGAATGCGGGGGACACGATCCCTATTTCGGGGACATGAACGAAAATACGGGGACATGACCTGATGCGCGGGACATGACCCGAATTCGCCTTGGGATTCGGGATCGTGTCCCAAGTCCGTCAGGATCGTGTCCCCTGTATTTGAGGATGAAATAGGGTCTTGTCCCCGCATTCCCTTCGCATGCGCCGCGTCCCGCGGCGGCCCTTCCCCCTCCGTTACCCCAATGCACTCCACCCCCCACCTTATTCTTTCTGGGGCGCCGCCGGGCTTGGCCCGCTTCTTCGAGAGCCATCGGCACCCGCCTCCTCCGGAGTACCGAAGTACGCCTGCGTCGGGGGCGCCTCGGTTTTCTTCGAATCCGGCTCAAGCGCGGCGGAACGCCCTCCACCGCCATCGGCGGCAAGCGCTTCGCGCTTCACCGCGGACTCCGTCCGCGCCGCCTCGACATGGCTTATGCATAGCTCCTCGACCGGAAGAACAGTAGGCACATCTCCCTATGATCGTGGGAGGTCAGCCTGACGGCTTCTTCGCAGGGCGCTGACTCAACGATAGGAGCGCATAGCCATTCAACCTGAAGAAACGAGAGATTGGGGTTAGGGATGGTCCGTACAATACCCACACCGGTCGATGTGGGAGCCGAATCCTTTCGGCGACTCTTCCTTCGTGTTGCGCGCATGGTTCGCGGGCGTTACAATTAGTTACGAGTTGGTGATGTACCGGGGCCGGTCGTTGCGCTTCCGCCCGCATGACCAAACCGGAGTAAGGAACCCAATCCCCTGGTGACGCAGTCCTTGAGGGCATTTGGGAGTATACGGACCAGGCTTCGGTGCGCGGCGCGTCGAAGTCCGCTCCCCGGAACGGATCTTGCTGATTTACGTGAGGGGGTTCGGGGTAGGATCGAAGAGGAGCCCATGGGCCTGAGAAAGATTCTCGTCATCGAGGATTCGGAACTGCTCCAGACCATGTACCGGATCGGCCTGAGGCGGTTCATGGACCGCGGTGCGGAAGTGATTCAGGCCTTCAATGGACTCGAGGCACTGCGAGTACTGGAGCAGAACCCTGATAC
>Ga0180429_10002822_pt1 | contig 14196 bp, 4 predicted proteins | sample SS_ome_FD_132428 | JGI IMG/M metagenome (GOLD analysis project Ga0180429, IMG submission 132428) | Hypersaline lake sediment archaeal communities from the Salton Sea, California, USA - SS_1_S_1 metaG | ecosystem: Environmental > Aquatic > Non-marine Saline and Alkaline > Hypersaline > Sediment ...
CGCTGTTATTCGCCCTCGCATTCACCGCCCTTCATGCCGCGCCGTGGGTGCGCACCTACGACATGGGAGGGAACACCGACGATGGCCTTGCCCTCGACGCCACCTCCGACGGCGGCTTCATCGTGTCGGCCAACACCAACGACGGCGCCGACCACCTCTGGGTGCTGAAGATCGCGGCCGACGGGTCGGTGACCTGGGAGCGCACCTACGACTGGGAGAAATCCGGTTTCTTCAGTCGGCAGGGCATCGAGCAGACCGGTGACGGCGGGTACATCGTGGGTACGGAGGGCGACTTTGGTGCTTCCTTCCTCATCGCGCTGCGCCTCGACGCAGCGGGAACCCTGCAGTGGGACCACCGTTACGGCAGCGTGAACAACGAGCTGGGCGGTGTCATCCGAGAGACCTCCGACGGCGGATTCATCATGGTGGGGAACACCCCCACCGGCATCCCCGACACGGCGCTGTGGGTCGTGAAACTCACTTCGACGGGTGTCGTCTCGTGGCAGCGCCAGTATTACTATGACAGCTACCATCCCGGTTTCTGGATCGAGGAGCTTTCCATCGGGGGCTACGTCATCGCCTCCGGCGCCGACGACGGCGGCTGGGCGTTGCGCATCGACGCCGCCGGCACCATCCTCTGGGAAACCGAATGCGACAATTCGACATGGATCCGCCAGTGCCGCGAGTCCTCCACGGGCAACATCGTCGTCTGCGCCTCCACCTATGAATACGGCGCCGGCAGCTACGACCTCTGGGTGGCCGAACTGGACGTCACCGACGGATCGACCCTATGGGAGAAGGCCTACGGAACCATTTACCCGGACGAGGGGGTGAGCCTCTGGGTGGCCTCGGACGGAGACCTTCTCGTGGCCGGTCACTACGGCACCGATTGGAGCACCCAGGATGTGTGGGTCCTCCGCCTCGATGCCTCCGGCAATCTCGAGTGGCAGAAGCGCTTCGAAGGGGACGACACGGCGGCCATCGTTGAGACCACCACCGGCGAGATCGGCGTTCTGTGCGTGGTGTCCAATGACCTCTGCCTCCTCAAGCTCGACGCCAACGGCGGCGTGGGCGTCTGCCCCGTCCTCCACGACACCGCCGCCACGGCCGTCTCCGGCACCCCCGTCGACGTCATCACCACGGCCATCGTGGCCTCCTACGCCACGCCCGACGCAGACGTCACCTCCACGGTGAACACGCCGTCGAGCACGGCGGCCGAGATCTGCTACCCCTGCACCGGCGGTGTCACCGCCTCCATCACCGGGGCGCTTCCCAGCGACGACGAGTGCGAGGGCACGCCCATGACCTTCAACGGATCCGGCAGCGGCGGCACGGGCACCCTCACCTACCAGTGGGACTTCGACTACACGGCCGCCTTCGACATCATGGACACCGGAGCCTCCGTGGGATACACCTACCCTACGCCCGGAAGCTACATCGCTGCCCTGCGCGTCGTCGATTCCTGCCCCTACCCCGGCCCCCAGGCGGCCATGGACACCCTCCCCATCAACATCAAGCCCGGCCAGCCGGAGATCACCGGCCCCACCGACTCGTGCCCCGGCGACCAGGTGACGCTGGACGCCGGCGCCGGCTACCTCTCGTACCTGTGGAACCCCGGCGGCATGACGACGCAGACCGTGGATGTGTACCCCGTCACCACCACCGCCTACACGGTGGACACCACGGCCGGAAACGGCTGCGCCGGATCCGACGACCACACGGTGACGATCCACGCCCCCACCCCCGCCGTCACCGGCCCCGCCGAGATCTGCCTCGGCGACAACGCCATCCTCGACGCGGGCCCGGGCTGGTTCTCCCACCTGTGGAGCCCCGGCGGGCAGACCACCCGGACCATCGACGTGAGCCCCGCCGGCACGACCCTCTACTCGGTGGAGGTCACCGACGGCTACGGCTGCCCCGGCACCGACGACCATACCCTCACCGTCAACGACGCGCCCCAGAGCGCCCCCTCCATCACCTGCCCCCCCGACGTATGCGTGGGCACCACCTACACCGTCTCCTGGACGGCCGTGCCCGACACCGACAACTACCAGCTCGACGAGCTGTGCGACGGGCTGAACACCATGGGGACGCTGGGCCTCTCCTTCAACCGCACCCACTGGACGGCCGGCGACTACTGCTACCGCGTCTTCGCCCGAAATCAGTGCGGCGACGGACCCGTTTCCACCGAGTGCACCGTCACCGTCTTCGCCGATCCCAACGCCGTCATCACCGGCCCCACGGAGACCTGCCGCGGCACACCCATCGTCCTCGACGCCGGCGAAGGCTACGCCTCCTACCTCTGGTCTCCCGGCGGTTGGACAACGCGGATGATCAACGTGAACCCCACCGCCGACACGAACTACTCGGTCACCGTGACAGACGCCAACGGGTGCCAGGGCTCGGACAACCACTTCGTCACGGTCCACCCCCTGCCCACCCCCACCATCACCGGCCCCACCGACGTCTGCGAGGGCGCCACGATCACCCTCGACGCGGGTGCCGGCTATTCCGGCTACGCCTGGACGCCGGGCGGAGAGACCACGCAGGCCATTGACGTCTCGCCCTTGGTGAACACCACCTATTGGGCCACGGTGACGGACGGCAACGGGTGCGAAGGAGCCGACGACCACTTCGTCACCGTCCGCACCGCCCCCGCCGCACCCGTCATCACCGAATCGTGCTGGGGCACCGACATCATCCTCGACGCCGGCGCCGGCTACGCCTCCTATCTCTGGAACACCGGCGCCCAGACCCAGACCCTCAACGTTGGATCGGATACGGCCACCACCTACACCGTCACCGTCACCAACGCCTTCGGCTGCTCGGCCCAGGACGACCACCAGGCCGCGGGCCCCTGCGTGCTAACGGGCGACGCCTATGAAGAGGATGACACCGCCCTCACCTCCGATACCGTACTGCGCGACGGCGAGACCCAGGCCCACGACTTCCTCGACGACGCCGGGGACTGGGCGCGCTTCTCCGCCTGCGGGGGATCCTCCTACACGATCCTCACCGCCAATCTCGGGCCCCTCGCCGATACCGTCCTCGAGCTCTACGACACCGATGCGGCTACCCTGCTCCTCTCCGACGATAACGGCGGAGGTGGCTTGGCCTCGCGCATCGACTGGGTCGCCCCGGCCGACGGCATTTACTACGTGCGGGTCTTCCAGGCCGATCTCTCCACCGGCGCCGACCGTACTTATGACCTCTCCATCTCCGGCAAGACCTCGCCCTGTGCCGCGTGGTCACGGGCCTTCGGCGAGAGCGCCGCGGATGAAGCGAAGGCCGCGGCGCAGACCCACGGCGGCGGACTGATGCTGGCGGGATCCACCGCCTCTTTCGGCGCCGGAAACGGCGACGGCTGGCTGCTGCGCCTCGATCCCTCAGGAGGGATCCTATGGGAGACCGCCTACGGCGGCGGTCAGGCCGACGCCTTCTTCGACGTGGATGTCACCGAAGACGGCGGCCTCATCCTCGCCGGGTGGACCCAGTCCTACGGAGCGGGAGGCTTCGATGCCTGGATCCTCCGCCTCGACGCCGCGGGCGGCATCCTCTGGCAGAGGGCATTCGGCACCGGAAATTGGGATCAGGCCAGCGCCGTCTGCGCCCTTTCGGGCGGGGCTTTCGCCGCCGTGGGCCATCTGAATTACGAACCCTGGATCGTGAAGCTCGACGCCGCGGGCGCCGTCCTCTGGCAGAAGCGCTTCGCCTCCGGATCATTAAAGGGACTTTGCGAGGCCTCCGACGGGGGGCTCCTAGCCGTCGGCGGGTATGCAGGAGCCTGGTGGGCCCTGAAGATGGACGGTGACGGGAATCTACTCTGGCAGAAGTCCTACGGCGATCCCGGGGCCGGAGAAGCCCGTTCCGTCTTCGAGACGGCCGACGGCGGCTTCCTCGTGGGCGGGGCCGAGGGCAACCTCCGCCCCGACAGCGCCGACGGGCCGTGGGTGCTCAAACTCGACCGGGCCGGCACCCTCGAGTGGCAGAAGCGCTACGACCGCGTCGCCAGCAGCTCCACCGTCACCGTGGCCCCCGCCTCCGACGGCGGCGCCGTGCTCACCGGCTCCGACCCCACTACCGGCCACTCCTATTTCTTCAAGCTCTTCGCCGACGGCTCCGTCCAGTGGCAGAAGAACTACGCCGCGGTAAGCCTCTTGAGCGATACCGCTCTCCTCGCCGACGGCGGCTTCCTGCTGGGCGGATACACCAACGCCTACGGCGCAGGCAACTGGGATTTCTGGGCCCTGCGCACCTACCCCGGCGGAGGCATCGGCGGCGCCTGCCCCTTCGTCTCCGATGGAAGCGCGGCCGCCATCGACACCGCCGTGGCCTTTGGCGTTCCCGCCGAGCCCATCCTGTCGGCGACTCCGGCCATCGCTTCCCCCTCCGCCACCGTAACGGCCACCGCGGCCCTCGTAGACGAGCAGTGCTCGGCCACCTGCGAGGCGGTGCAGGCCCAGATCGATTCGGTGCTGCCCGGCGCCACCGTCTGCCAGGGAACGGGCCAGGACTTCTCAGCCAGCGCCTCCGGCGAACCGCCCCTCACCTACGAGTGGGACTTCGACTACGACGGCATCACCTTCGACGTCATGGACACGGGGGCCGCCCCAGCCTACACGTATCCCGCTGCGGGCTCCTACTCGGCCGCGGTGCGCGTCACCGACTCCTGCGCCGTCCCCGGCCAGGACATCGGCGAGATGCCGGTGACGATCCTCGCCAACCCCACCGTCACCATCACCGGCCCCACGGACATGTGCGAGGGTGAGACGATTCAGCTCGACGCCGGCGCGGAATTCTCGTCCTACTCGTGGACTCCCGGCGGCGAGACGACCCAGACCATCGACGTGAGCCCCGCCGTCAATACCAACTACATCGTGAGCGTCACCGACGCCCAGGGTTGCGAGGGATCCGACGGACACGACGTCACGGTGCACCCCCTGCCCACCCCCGACATCTCGGGTCCCACCGCCGTCTGCTCCGGCAACTCGGCCACGCTGGACGCCGGCGCGGGCTACGCGTCCTACCTGTGGAGCCCCGGCGGCGAAACGACGCAGACCATCCTCGTGACCCCCGCCGTGCAGACCGTCTACGGCGTCACCGTCACCGACGGCTTCGGATGCCAGGGTAGCGATACCCACACGGTGGACGTGCAGAGCCTGCCCACCGCACCCGGCTCCTTCGACGCCACCCCCGCCTGCGGCGCCATTAACCTGAACTGGGCCGATGCCATCGGCGAGACCTTCTACACCATCGAGCGCGACTCGGGCACCGGCTTCGCCTTCCTCGACACCGCACCGGCCGACGCCGTGACCTACGGCGACACCACCGTGTCCGACGGCGTCACCTACGACTACCGCATGCGCGCCGAGAACGGATGCGGCGTCTCCGCGGACACCCCCGTGCGCACGGCCGTGACGGCCACCGCCGTCTACGCCCCGCCCGCCATCGTCGAGGACGCGGCCTACTGCAACTCCCTCGTCTTCGACTGGACCGACACCTTCGGAGCCGAGACGGCGACCATCGTCGAGCGCGACGTGAACGGCGCCGGCTCCTGGGCCGTCGTCCAGACCCTGCCGCCTGACAGCACCTATTACGCCGACCACGACGTGAGCCCCGGCAACACCTACGAATACCGCGTCACCGTCCGAAACGCATGCGGCGACGGCGCGGCCTCCAACGTCCTCTCCATGGCCCCCGACTGCACGGTGACGACCTGCGAGAGCCCCACATTCACCTCCGTGGGCGAGAACATCTCCAGCGCTCCCGACTGGGTCGAGTCGGCCGCCATCGCATGGAACGGCAGCGAATTCGGCGTGGTCTGGTCCGACCCGCGCGACGCGGGCGCCTGGAAACTCATCTTCGCCAAGATGGACGCCGATGGTGCCCTCGTGGCCGGCAGCGAGAAGGTCATCAGCACCGACGAGGTAAGCGGCGTACCCGACATCGCCTGGAACGGATCCCAGTTCGCCGTGGTCAGCGGCGGCGAGATCGGCTGCCCCTTCGGCAACCAGCAGATCGTCTTCCTCACGCTGGACGCCGACGGCAACGCCACCAGCCCCACGCTGGACATCACCTGTGCAGAGATCTACGGAAACAACTTCAATCCCCGCGTCCACTGGAACGGATCGACGTGGGGGGTGGTCTGGGAGAGCTGGACATGGGGAGACGAGGAGGTCCTCTTCCAGCGCCTCGATACGAGCGCGGTCCCGCAGCACGCCCAGCCGCTGCAGATCTCCAACTCGGGCCCCGGCACCTGGTCGGGCCTGCCCGACATCACCTCCATAGCGGGAGAGTGGTTCATCGTCTGGTCCGAAGACACCGCCACCCAAAGCGAGATCTTCTACTCACGCCGCAACGCCGACGGCACCGAGGTGAACACGGCCCAGCTCACCAACGACGCCAATCTGAACCACGGCGCCCGCGTGAGCGCCAGCGACTCGGTCCTGGGCCTCATCTACATCCAGAACAACGACCCCCAATTCCGCACCTTCAACCCCGACGGCTCGTGGGACAGCTCCCTCCAGCAGCTCGGCACCTCGCCCGACTGCCGCGCCACCGAGATCAAGTCCACCGGCGCCGAGTGGGCCATGGCCTGGCAGATGGCCGCTGTCTACGACGATCCCCCCGAGATCTGGTTCCGGCGCGCGGATTCAACGGGCACCCTCCAGGGCTCCTCCACCAACGTCACCAACAACTTCTGGGACAGCGCCAACCCTCGCCTCGCCTGGGGCGGCGACCGCTGGGGCCTCGCCTACACCGAGAATCCCCTCTGGATGAACAACAACGCCCACGGCGCCGTGGCCATGTGCTCCACCGACTTCCCGCCCTCCGCTCCGAGAGATCTGACCGCCGACGCCTACTGCAGCGCCCTCGTCCTCCAGTGGATCGACACCGCCTCCAACGAGGACGAGTTCATCCTCGAGCGCAGCGACGGCGGCGGCCCGTACAATCCCATCGCCACCCTGCCCGCCGATACCTACGGCTTCCTCGACACCAACGTGGCCTTCGGCACCGTCTACACCTACCGCGTCAGCGCCTCCAACACCTTCGGCTCCAACACCAGCGGCACCGCCGCCGCCGAGCCCCTCGACTGCCCCATCGAGGATCTTTTCATCAACAACATGAACGTGAATCCCGACGGCACGATCTACTTCGCCTGGTCGGGCATCGACTGGCAGGAATTCGTGGACGTCTACCGCGGCGGCCTGAATCCCGCCTTCACCTACAACCACGACACGCAAGTGGAATGCTCGTATGACGCGCAGACCGGCTTCTTCACCACCCTCACCGACCAGGTGACCAGCCAGGGAGCCTACTACTACATCATCGCCCCCAAGACCACGGGAGGAAACCTCTACGGCCGAGACTCAGGTGGCACCGACCGCCCCGCCTCGGCCTCCCCCTGCCCCTAAATCGGTGTCAGGCTTTCAAAATTAGAAAAGGGGTCAGGCGTTTGACAGCGCGCCTGGCTCCTTTGAAAAAAAGCCCCTTCTCTATCGCGTTTTCGCGTCCCGACCGGCGCGGTTCGGTCAGTCCGACCAGCGGTGGCCGCACCGGTTGCAGAGGAATTTGGTGTCGGCTTTGCGTCCCTTCAGGAAGGTGGGAAACAGCCGATCCGTCGTCGTGGACTTCTCCACCGGGAAGAACACCGTATCGGTCTCTCCACACTTGGGGCAGGGCCCCGGATCGACATCCGCTTCGTCGATTCCCGTAGGCTTCTCCACGAGCAATTCCTTCGCCCGCCTCTGGTCCTTCTCGCGCACGAGGACCTGGTATTCGAAGGTCGCGTGCCGGCCGTGGCGTTTCTCCACGGTGGCCAGAACTCCATACGAGGCGAGTTCTTCCTTCACCTTGCCGGCTTCCGCCTGTTCCCCGGCCACGTGCACGGGAACGAGTCGCTCATCACTCATATCGGTCACCCTCAAGGAAGTTCTTCTCTCTCCATGTCCATGACCCTACGGTAAGCCAATGTCTCGCTCCGGTCAATCGTGCGGCACCCACGCGGCGGCGGCCGCCTAAAGGGGGGACGGGATCAGGCACTTTTCAAATTACCGAGTGCCTGACACCTTATTTGATTTCTTAAGCGAGTTAGCAGGTGACGGAGGCGCCGAGGAAGCCGTTGATGACCTTCTGCACCTCCCCGATGGAGACGGCGCCGTTGCCGTCGCAGTCGGCGCCGCAGCCCGCCGGCTCGCTCCCCAGGAACATGTTGATGACCCGCTGCACCTCGCCGATGGAGATGGCGCCGGAACCGTCGCAGTCGCCGGGCACGTCGGGGCCGGGCTCCGCCGTCCAGGGCGCCGACTCGAGGCTGAAGTTCCCCTCGCCGTCGTAGGCCACGACGCAGAAGCGGTAGGTGACTTCGGGGTCCAGGCCATCGATTTCCAGTTCGTCCTCCAGGGCCGCCGACCGCTCCTCGGTGTAGCCGGGCACCTCGGGGGCGGCCGTGAACCGCACCGTGTAGCCGGCGGCGGCGGGGCTCAACGAGGGCGTCCACCGCACCGTGGCCGTCGAGCCCGACCGGCTCCCGGTCAGGCCCGTGGGCGCCGCCAGCGTCCCGCGGTCCACGCCGATGGCATCGGGATACACGGTCCAGGAGGGCACGTGACGGCCGTCGTCGGTTCGCGCCTGCAGGTAGTAAGTCCCCTCGGGCCACTCCAGGGTGTCCCATGCAGTCGAGGCGGTCCTGCCGTTCACCGGCAGGGCCCATGCGATGATATCCCCGGTCCCCGGCTCGGCCGAGGGTGAGGCGAAGATGGAGACGGTGGTCTCCTCATCGGCGGGATCCACGTCCACCTCCACGTTCACCACGTGGCCGGACTGCTGCACCGACGTGAAGCCGGCGAGCGGGGCCTCTCCGGGGGTAAGGGCCACGAAGGTCAGTTCGCCGGAACCGAGGCCGTCCTCGCCCAGCGTCCAGGTACCAGGCCAGGCGAAATCCACGAGGAAGTGCGCGGTCCGCATCTCGCCGTCCTCCGCGTAGGCGAAGCCCGGGAAAGTATCCACGTTCTCCTTGGTGACGGTTTGCCCCGCCGGCGTGACGAGGTAGATGTCCGGCACGGCCGTGTCGGCGGCCACGGCAAAGAGCACCGGTTCCACCCCCTCGGCCAGCGTCAGCGAGCGCTCCGTCCCGTTTGCGGAGGGAAGCGCCTCCGGAGCCCGCGCGATCTCATAGAGGTTGGCGTAATCCCGGCCCGCCAGAAGGGACCAATCGCCATCCTGGTAGTGCATGAGGAGGGCGCCCTGTATCGGCCCTAGAAGGGTAGTGCCTCTCAGGTCGCCGGCCCAGACGCCGGAGCCGCTCCGGGCGATGCTCATCTCCATGGACATGTCGTTGACGACGTACGGGAGCCCCACCGAGTTTTTCACGGCGCTCCGGAAGACCCTGCAGGGCACGTTCACCCAGGAGCACTGGAAATCGGTGACCTGGAGGGTCCCCGAGGCCGAACCGTAGAGGATGTGCCGCCTGAGTCCGAGAAAGGCATTCACGCGCCCGTCGAGCATGCCGCCCAGTGTCATGTACCCGCGCGTGGCGATGGCGCCCCTCGCCGGATTGAAATCCACCCTGCACTCGGTGCCCGAGACGGGGTAGCCCAGGACCTTCACGTCTCCGCTCTCGTAGATGAGGAGGTACGGGGCGTGGTAGCCGAGACCCATGCCGTTCAACGACAGGACATAACTGGGCACCGAGGTGATTCCCAGGTCGCCCCCCATGAAGATCTGAAACCGGTGGAGTTGGCAGAGATGGTTCACATCCAGTAGGAATCCGTTGATGGAGACTCCGGAGGCCCCGAGAGGGATTCCCGTGGAGAGACCCACGTTGATGAAGAACCCGTCGAAACAGTTGGCCTCTACGCGAATGGTTGCCGTCACCGACGGCGTATCAGGGATGAAGGGGAAGCCCACGGAGACGCTTCCCTCCAGGCGGTCCCGGGCGGGATCGTAGGTGGCGTCGATGGAGAAGAACTTCAGGGACGGTGTCAGTTCCCCGTTCACCATGGAGAGCCGCACCAGTTCCTTGTCGGCGGCGGGGGCATAGCGGATCTCCGCCTCCATCTGAGCGAGCGTGAGTACCCCCGGCACTCCCATGAACAGCGCGGAGGTCAGGGTCAGCCCCCCTGCGTCCAGGGTCACGATGGATCCCGCCGCGAAGAGCGGTAGACCGGCCAGCGTGGCAGAAAGCGCGAAGTCGTCGCTCAGGTCCGGCAGCAGCCGGCCCGCGTCCCCCTCCACATCGAAGGCCAGCGTGGGCGGCGCCGCGAAGAGCGTCTCCTCGCCCCCGCCGTGGCGCACCGAGACATCGCCCGAAGTGGTGAGCCTGCCGGTGGCGGCGCCGGGGCCGTCGAGGGTTACCGTGGCCGACCCCTCGAACCAGAGCATCCCGTTGACGTTCATGTTTCCTCCGGAGAGGGTATAGGTGTCGCCGTCCTGAGAGATGGTGTCGGCGCAGAAGCTCAGGCCGCCCACCTGGAGGCAGCCCACCGAGATGGTCCCGGAGGCCTCGCACCACCCCTCCCCGCTGGTGGCCACGAGGGACCAGGTATAAGTCCCCGATCCCTCGTAGATGTGCGACGGATTCTGGGCGCTGCTGTGGGGCGACTGGTCTCCGAAATCCCAGTCGTAGGTGATGGGGTCGACGCAGTTGACGGACGTCACGTTGGACTGGAACCAGACGGACATGCCCGTCTGGGACGCCGCGGGCACGACGGGGGCGCAGTCAAGCGCGCATCCGCGGACCTCCGTCTGTCCGGTCACCACGCAGGGATCCGGCACTTCGGGGACCGTGGCCGTGAGGGACCAGTCGTAGGTTCCGGGCGTTTCGTACCAGTGATAGAACCGTTCCTCTGTGGAGGCGTTCCCGTCGCCAAGGTCCCACAGGTAGGAGATGCTTCCCTGGCAGTCGTCGTACACCTCCGCCGAGAAGAGGGTGCCGATGCCGAAATCCACCCATTCCGAGACGAACGCCTCGCATATCGAGAGGCCGCACGGAGGCTGAATGAGCAGGGTGTCGGACCACGTGACCTCGTAGCACTCCTCGAGGGTTTCGTTGTAGTGGGCGGTGGCCATCTGCACGGTGCGGAAAACGGCGTCGGGCCCCGGGTTCAGATAGGTGTGGACGGGACTCTCGTCGGTGGAGGTCCCCCCGTCTCCGAAATCCCAAGTGTAGGCGGGCAGGGGGCACCGGTCGTCATGGCCGACGGCGTAAAACCGGACCTCGAGGGGCGACTGCCCCACGTCGGGGACCCCGTAGAAGCTCCTGATGGTCTCGTCGGCGCCCATCGGGCGGATGTCACCCCAGGCATTGCAGGTGCCGCCGTCGGAGCCGGTGACCGTTACGCTCCAGTCCACATAAGCGCCTCCGTGGTCGCCATAGGTATGGACGGGATACCGCTCCGTCGAGGTCGCCCCGTCGCCAAAATCCCAGAAATAGGTCAGGTCACCGGCGCAACCCTCGGGATAGGGTTCCACCCAGAAGTGGACCGGCTCGCCGGCGGGCCAGGCGCCGGGGCGGGGCCCGGCGTTGCAGGTAGAGATATAACAGGCCTCCAGAGCGGCGTTTTCGCCCGCCCCCTCCTCGCAACAGGCGGGAACGGCGGCCATGACGACGGCCGAAAGAAGGACGGTGATACCAAAACGAGCGAGCGGCATCCTGCACCTCCTGGATCCCCCCACGGAGATTTCCTGCCCGTGCAATCCTACTAAAAACGACAAACCAAACACGATGCGTCGCCGTCATTCTGGTGTCCCCGCCGGAGCCCTGTCAAGGGGCGCCGGGCACGAGATCTCGTTTTCGAATTTCCGGTGCCTGACACCTTTTTCGATTTTGGAGATAGAATAACGCCATGATACTCATCGACGGATCACAGGGAGAAGGCGGCGGACAGATCCTGCGGACCTCGCTGGCCCTCTCCATGATCACAAGGCAGCCCTTCATCATCACCGGCATCCGGGCCGGACGGCAGACGCCCGGCCTCATGCGCCAGCACCTCACCGCCGTGAACGCGGCGGCCGAGGTGAGCGGCGCCGAGGTCACCGGCAACGCCATCAACTCGCAGGAGCTGACCTTCGCACCCGGCGAGATCACCCCGGGCGAATACCGCTTCGCCGTGGGCACCGCTGGCAGCGGTACCCTCGTGCTCCAGACCGTCCTGCCCGCCCTGCTCACCGCAAGGGAGCCCTCGCACCTTACCCTCGAGGGCGGCACCCACAACCCCTACGCGCCGCCTTTCGATTTCCTCGATAAAGCGTACCTTCCCGTCCTGAACAAAATGGGTGCGTCCGTCACCGCCACCCTCGAGCGTCCCGGCTTCTACCCGACCGGCGGAGGGGCAATCGAGGTCACCATCGAGTCCTGCGAGGGCCTCGTGCCCCTCGACCTCATGGAGCGCGGCAAGATCAAGCGCCGCTCGGCATGGGCCGTCGTCGCCCGGCTCCCCAGAAGCATCGGCGAGAGGGAAGTCAAAGCCGCCAGGGAAGTACTCGGGTGGGAGGACAGGTGCTTCTCCGTCGAGGAGGTCTTAGACTCCCAAGGCCCCGGCAACGTCTTCTTCATCGAGATCAAGAGCAGGCATATCACCGAGGTCTTCACCGGCTTCGGCGAGCGCGGCGTCCCCGCCGAGACCGTGGGGAGCCGCGCCGCCAGCCAGGCCCTCGAATATATCGACACCGGAGCGCCCGTGGGCCGCCACCTGGCCGACCAGCTCCTCATCCCCATGGCCCTGGCGGGCGGAGGCGAGTTTCTCACGGTGCCCCCCACGCGCCACACCCGCACCAACATCGATGTGATGGGGGGCTTCCTCGATCTGGACATCACCTGCGAAAAGATTGCGGGCAAGCAGTGGAAGATCGCCATCGAAGCGCGATAAGGTGAAGGCGCGATGACCAGAAAGGAACATAAACGACTCCGCATTCCCGCCGGCCGCGCTCCCTGCAGGATCTGGGGCGAGGGCATCGAGGAGACGGCCCTCCGGCAGATGGAGAACGCCTGCTCCCTCCCCATCTCGGTGAAGGGCGCCCTCATGCCCGACGCCCACCAGGGCTACGGCCTGCCCATCGGCGGCGTCCTCGCCACCCGCGGCGCCGTCATCCCCTACGCCGTGGGCGTAGACATCGCCTGCAGGATGAAGATGACCGTGCTCGACCTGCCCGTCTCCACCCTCGAGGACGACGTGAACCGCCTGAAGACCGCCCTCGCCCGCGAGACCCAGTTCGGCATCGGCGCCACCTTCCGCAACCGGCGCGAGCACGAGGTCATGGACGAAGACTGGTCCTTCTCCGCCACGGTCCGCAACCTCAAGGACAAGGCCTGGTCCCAGCTCGGCACCAGCGGCAGCGGGAACCACTTCGCCGAATTCGGCGTGCTGACCTTAGATAAACCCGACCTCGGCCTCGAGGCCGGCACCTACCTGGCGTTGCTCTCCCACTCCGGCAGCCGCGGCGCCGGGAACATGATCGCCACCCACTACAGCAAGCTGGCCATGAAGCTGCGCCCCGAGCTGCCCAAGCACCTCCAGCACCTCGCCTGGCTCGACCTCGACTCGGCCGAAGGAAAAGAGTACTGGAAGGCCATGGAACTCATGGGCCGCTACGCCGCCGCCAACCACGAACTCATCCACACCCACATCGCCAGGAACCTGGGCGTGGACGTCCTGCTCGACGTCGAGAACCACCACAACTTCGCGTGGAAGGAAACCCACAACGGCGAGGAGGTCGTCGTCCACCGCAAGGGTGCCACCCCCGCCGGCAAGAAGGCCGTCGGCATCATCCCCGGCTCCATGGCCTCCACCGGTTTCATCGTCCGCGGCAAGGGCGAGCCCGATTCCCTCCACTCCGCCTCCCACGGCGCCGGCCGCCGCATGAGCCGCACCGCCGCCAAGAAGCAGTTCACCTGGGAAGACCTCCACGCCCTCCTCAAAGAGCGCAACGTCACCCTCCTATCCGCAGGCCTCGACGAGGTGCCCATGGCCTACAAAGACATCGAGACCGTCATGGCCCACCAGGCCGACCTCGTTCAGGTCATCGCGCGCTTCGACCCCCGCCTCGTCCGCATGGCCCGCGCCGGCGAACGCCCGGAGGATTGATACCTCCCCGTCGTTGCGAGGGCACCCCCAACGAACACCCCCCTGAATATGCGGGGACATGACCCGAATCAGCCTTGGGATTCGGGATCGTGTCCCCTGTATTTGCAGCCAC
>Ga0180429_10002824_pt1 | contig 14193 bp, 5 predicted proteins | sample SS_ome_FD_132428 | JGI IMG/M metagenome (GOLD analysis project Ga0180429, IMG submission 132428) | Hypersaline lake sediment archaeal communities from the Salton Sea, California, USA - SS_1_S_1 metaG | ecosystem: Environmental > Aquatic > Non-marine Saline and Alkaline > Hypersaline > Sediment ...
GCCGGATCGTAAAAACTGGCCGCCCCGATGACCATCCCGTAGAACTTGTCAAACCCGCGTTGCAGCGGCCAGTTGTACCGGTAGCTCGTGTCGCGGATGTTCGTCGTCACGTGCCATTTCCCGATCATGTACGTGCTGTAACCGGCGGGCCTGAGCGCTTCGGCAATGGTAACGCTGTTCTGTGCAAGTTCACCACGGTAACCGTCGTAACCTTTGTCGCTCAGCATATGCCCAATCCCGGCCTGGTGGGAATACAAGCCTGTCAGAAGCGCGGCGCGGGTGGGACAGCAACGTCCCGTGTTGTAAAACTGTTTGAGACGAACGCCGCCCTTTGCCAGCCGATCGAGCACCGGCGTTTTGACCTCGCTGCCGTAACAACCGATGTCCGAGATTCCCATGTCATCCGACATAATCAGGACGATGTTGGGACGCGGCGCATCTTGCTTCGTAAAGTAATTACCAGAAAAAGCGGGAACCGTCAGGAAGCAAGTTAAGAATGGCGTTGTCAGAAGGATCGGAAGTGCTCGGTACATGGTTGCTCTCCTTGGGTATTGGGAATTTCGTTTCACAGGCTTGACGAGCATCATGGGTGTCTTTCCCTATTGAATGTAATTGAATCGGGTTCGTCGCTACTACGGTGCGCAAATCACACGGAAACCTACGTCGTGGACTCGCTCATGAGGGCGGTACATCACGCGGAAGGACGAGCGGGCGTTTTGAGCCCGGTCATTCCACGACCCGCCGCGAACGACAACTTTGTCGGTTGAACTTGCCCCAGCCTTGGCGTGATAGGGATAGCGGCGGTAGGCCGAAAGAGTCCATTCGGCTACGTTGCCGTGCATGTCATAAAGGCCCCACCGGTTCGGTTCATAGGTTCCGACGTTCGTGCTCGCAAAGGCCTTGTCGTCGAACGAGCTTCCCCCGGGATGCACCCAGTGCCACGTGTTCGTACTGGTCACGTCGGCGAGGTTGGCATGCGAGCTGTGGTCGGCATCCGGTTGGCCGAAGTTCAGAGGCGTAGCAGTGCCGGCGCGGCATGCGTATTCCCATTGGGCTTCGGTCGGTAGCGTGAATTGTCGGCCCGTGGTCTTGCTGAGCCACTGGCAGAATGCTGTGGCCTGGATCTGTGATATCCGGCAGACCGGCTGGTCCGGTCCATTGACCATCTCGCCGCGAACGCGTACCGAAAAGTTATTGCCTGGATACGCTTCCAGACGACTGTCGTGCGACGGGTCGAATCGTGCAAACTGGGCGTTGGTGACTTCGAAAGTTCCCATCCAGAATGGTCCGGCAATCTTCACCGCGGCCGCGGGGCCTTCGTCCGGATGACCTGCCGGGTCGCCCATGACGAACTCTCCCGACGGGATGAGGGTCATTTCAAGTTGCACGCCTTCGCCAAGGTCGATCGTCTGCCGCGTCCGGCCGGCGGCGTTCTCCTGGCGACGTTTTGCCTCGACCGAGTCGAAGGGCCAGCCGCTGATGCGGGGTACGGTCGTCCGGCGGGGTTTTTCGGGAAGCGGCATGATCGGCTCCGCCGGGGTCGTTGGGCATTCGAAGATTATCTCCGGGTCGTCGTCGACGTTGGCATAGAGCTTCAACAGATCGTTGCGGACGGCGCGGTACCGCTCGACCTTCGCCGACCCGACGTTCTCGCTCCAGGTACCGTAGGCGGGGGCGCTAAGGTCGATCCACGTTATCAGGCGGTCCCAGGCCTCGGCCGGCAATTCGACGTTGTGGTGGCCCTTGCGAAGCATCTGGATGAGCTTCGACGAATCGGCGCTGAACTCGTAGGGCAAAAGGAGGTGGTTGTCAGCCTCGTTGGTCGAGCGTACGTAGCTGCGCAGCGTCCAGTACGACGGCGTGAAATTGCACTTTCGGCTGCGCCCCAGCATGATCTTAAAGATCCGGGCTTCCTTCGGGCGGGTCGTCAGGTCCACTACGACTTCGCCATCTTCGCGGGCCTTGCCGTCGTGACAGCCGATGCAGTACTTGTCGATCACCGGCTCTTGGACCTCTCGGTCGAAGCTAAATCCACGCGTCGGTCCATACCAGGGCGTGATCTGGGCCGGTTCGCGATCGAGGGCCATCGGCCTGGAAGTCTTGGGGGCCGTGCCGGGACGTTCGTGACAACCGGCACACGAGAGCGTCTCGCCAGGCATCGCCGTCAGCCAGCTTCGCATGCGCTGAACGGCCTTCCCGTCGGCGTCCAAAGGTTGGAGCGAAAGGGGCGTGTTGGCCGGCGCGCGAAACAGGACCGAGCCGTCCGCCTCGACCGGCACGGTGCCGACGATCCGCTTGACGTCCCACGGTCCGTCGACGCCGACACGGTTGCCTTGCCCACCCATTCCGTAATACGCGAAGTGGTAGGTAAACAGCCGCAGCTTCTTGATCGTGCCCCGGGGGACGCCCTTCAGGCCGTCGCCGGTGTAGATGTCCGTGATTTGAATCAACGAGTCCTTGCGATTCAGATCAGCACGGGGGGGGATTTCGGGCGAACGCGGTGTCTTGGCCAGCGGCACCGGCTCAAGAAGGTGGTGCGTCGGATCGTCCTTGACGAGCGTCATGTTGTCGAAGACATCGACGAGGTAGATCGCCCAACGCTTTGCGCCTTTGACCTGGGCGGCGACGAGAAAGTACTTTTCGCTCAGCGGCCAGGGATGCAGAAATTTAGTGGAGGCTCGGCCCGCCAAGTTGTCCAAGATTACCGGCTTGACTGGTTGACCGCGGCCCGGTATTCGCTGCACCACGCCATCCGCTTCGTATTGTCCTTTGAAGGCGTCGAACAGCACCAGTTCGCCCATGCGTTTGAGACCATGATGGCCCGAAACGATCGCCACAAACTTTCCGCTGGCGCCCGGGACAGGTCGTGCGTAGAACATCGCGTTGGGCCAATACGAATTACTGCCGTAGTAAGCCTTCTGGTCGGTGCCATCCGGGTTCATGCTGAACAGGATTCTGCTGTAGGCGTGGCTGATATCGCTATACTCCCAGCGAAGGTACATTACGCGTCCGGAATCCATGACGACGGGATACCAGTCATGGTCCTGTTCGAAGGTCAGACGGCGGACGGCGCCACTGTTCGCGTCGAGGCGGAACAGGTTCGTCACGGGTGACGAGCCGCCCACGCACGGTACGCCGGTCATGGCGGCGGTCGAAGTGAAAATGACGTTGTCGTTGCTGAGGTAGCAGGCGTCGTAGTTGTCGACTCCCGTGGCCGCGATAAGCGGCAGTTCTCGCAAATCATGCCCGTCGATGTTGATCTCCCAAACACCCCATCCATCGGGACCCGAGCGTGAAAACAGCATCTTGCCCGCATCGAAGTGCAAGTCGATATCGCCCACGAAATCAGTCACTCGCTCGGGACGGTACAGCGTAGTAAGCTCTCCGGCGGGATGAACCGGCGAAAGCGTGGCGATCTCGTTGTCATAGTTCTTCTTGCCGAGGCTACAATTGCTTTGCCAGTTGGCGGGCAGGCCGAGGTCGGCAGCGCGGCGAACGATGAGTCGGTCAAAGCTGATCAGGGGATTTTCCAGCAAGGCTTCCGTAGCCAGCGTCTCAAGATCCGCGCGAGCGGTTGGGTCATTGGCCGCCAGGCGTACTTTCAATTTGTCGAGACGCTTGAGATACTCTCCGCCCTTGGGATACGTCGTCCCAAACGTCTTGATAAGATCGTCAATCGCCAGCCGAAGCGACTGCGGCGTGTTGATCTCGACGGACTCAGCCGGCGCCTTTATTGACGCGTCTTTCAGTGCCTTCTTGGCGATGCGTTCGGCTTTGGTTTTCCGTACAGACGGCTCCTTCGCCGCGCAAGGAACAGTGACGCCCACAAACAGACCAACAATCACTAGTGTACGCCATCTTCCCATCACCACACCTCCCCTTCTGCCCTTCGCTGGAAGATCGGAAACAAGCACCTGAACCTTTTCCAGAAGCTTACGGTAAACCAGTATAGACTAACTGCCTGTCCCTAGCAAGAATCCCTGGGGAAGGCCAAGAGGGGCTTTTCCATACTTGATGCCCACAGTCAGGGAAATCCATTGCCCGCCAAGCCGGCAGTGGCGGTCTATGAAACCTGTCAGGCTGCTTGACCAGACGACCAGGAATGATAGACTGACCGGTTGGGATGTTCTGCCGTCCTGGGTTTTCGGTGGAGGATCGGCGTGGTTGGCGTCATCACAAGTTGGGATATTCTGGCCCATCCAATCTCGACCATCCAGTGTTTCGGATGGCGTGTGTTCTTCAGGGCCATCGCTCTCTGGCACATCATGCAGGGGAAATGAGTCATGCGAACTAAGACAGCAGTCCTAGTGGTTTCCGTATTCGTGGCAGTGGTCGTTATTCGCTGCTACATGGTGCGACCAGCAGTAGATGATTTGGCTAAGGGCAAAGCGTTTCTTGAGAAAGGTGAAATGGGAGCAACTTCCTGCTGCGCAAAAACTCGCTACCTCATCTTCCGGGTAATGCACATTCCCCAACGGGAAGCGTCCACCATGACGGACTCCAGGTCGGGATGCGCGGCGATGGCTTTGAAGTAGTCGTGCATCTTGTGGGCTTCACCGCAACGATCAGGAAAACCGATACCACGCAAGATAATGTTCTAGACAAATTACTTCCACAGTTCATCAATGATCTCCACGGTTTTGTCCACCAGTATCTGTCCGCCTTCCGGACCGATGATATTGCTTTGCGGAATGGCCGAATAAGAGCCGCCGGCCTGGGCGCGGGCGGTGGCCAAATTACTGCCAAAGCCGGACGACGTGAATCTCGACGGGATACGTCGCGTCCGGGTTCTTCTGCAATTGCTCGTAGCGCTTCACGACCCCGTAATGCCAATCTCTGGCCGTCAGCGGCGTATCGGGCTTGGTCGACAGTCGCAGACCGAACTGTCCCCACAGGGCCACGGCCTTGTTCGGCGTGATATCGACCGACGCAACTCCAACCTGCAATTCGGCACTGCACAACAGGGCTGGGAATACGAGCCATACGAACAGCCCGCTGCACAACGTGTTGAATGGGGCGCGGAGCAAGGACATTTTCATGCAAGGCTCCTTTCGGAAGGGACGGCCATTATGATCGAACCGTAAGTTGGATATCTACTGAACGAACCAAGTCGATTGTACACTTCTTCTTGACAACCACGATCCCGCTTCGTCCCACCCATGCGGGCCAATCTAGCAAGTCACACGACAACAGGCAACAGAGCTCGCACGCCGGGGCGCTACTTTGCGCCCTCAGGTCTTGGCATGAGTGACTGTCATTCTGCCACGATCCGTAACTTACGTGGGGCACATCGCCCTAGGAGTCTGTCCGGGAACTGCAGTTGACAATCTATGAGCATCATTCGTGATGAGGAACCGGTGGGGCCTAGTCCGAGAATAATCTCCCGAGATTGCGGTAGCGATTGCCAATGGGTTGCCAAACCGCCCACCATGTCGGGGGCATAGAGAAGACGAGCGGTCACGCCCTCCGCGGAACGAAACGGTAGTCGGCGAGAACCTAAACCGTCCAGCCGTCGAGATGTGTCCCCAAGGTGAGGATGGCAGCCACGCGATCGGTCTTTGTTGCCGTGCCAAGTCTGGACATTGCTTTGTTCTCCGGTTCCAATAACCAACACGGTTGCAGCGATCCTGGTATCATCGTGGATTGCAAGACAGGCGAGCTTTTCTGCTTCGCGGTATGGATGAACGGCAAACCGCGGAAACACCAATGGAAAGACGATGGCTCTGAATCGGGCTTTGAGATCGGCAAGAGCGCTCAGTTCCTGATGGTCCGCTCGCAAGACGACGGTCTCACATGGTCCAGGCCCGAGAACGCGAACGAATATTCACAGGACAATAACATGAGTGGATTACGCTACGCATTACAGTGTTCCGCAATGGCCCTTTGCATCGTGCCCCCCGCCTTCGCGGCGGAGTCAGCCGCAGTGACGAAGTTCTTGCCCATCGAGCAAAGCGGCGAACTCGTCTTGTTCGATGCCGCCGCGCACGATTTCTCTGTCATCAGGAACTACACGGCCAGTTGGAAGAAGGACAGCGACTTGACTCCCGTCGTGAAATCTGTCGTCAAAGACGGCCAGAGATTCGTCGAATTCACGTACCGCGGCAGCCGAGGCGCGGCATGTTCCACCTTCTGGTACGAGCCCGTTCCGCGAGCCGCCGCAAAATCGCGATACGCGGGGCTCAAGTTCACGATCGACTACGAAGGCAACGACTTCGCCAAAGTCTCCGTCAACGCCCAGTTCACCGACGGAACAGGCATCACAGCTCCCTTGACACTCGAGCCCGGCTGCCACGACTATGTGTTCCGCAAAGGCTTCCGGAGAGCGGAACATCCACCCCAGTGGGGCCTGCTCAGCTACTTCTGGCTGTCAGCAACAGCCTCAGGAAACGGCAATCCATTGAGGTTCCGGCTGAAACGAGTCGTCATGCTTCAGGAGCCGGCCAAGCGGCAGACTCCCACGTCAGAGGCCACCGACCTGTTTGGCAAGCGGCTCTTCAACCCGCGACTGAAGCATGTTCGTTGGGGGGAGGGTGAGTTTCCGGCCCGGCAACACGCACGTCTGTACGTCGACTACGACGCACCCGAGCGAACACGAAGAACGGCTCGCGTCTTCGCCGAGAAATACTACGCGCACACCGGCGTGACGCTCGACACCTTACCTGCGACGGATGAACCTCCCGCCGACGGTATCCTGCTCCGAGTCGCCAACGCGGCGCGGCACGCCGGCAGGCAGGTCGAGCCACGGAAAGAGGGATACTGCCTTCGTGTCGAGGCAGACCGCGTGGCCATCACCGGCTTCGATGAACCCGGACTATTCTACGGCCTCGTGACGTTCTTCCAGTTGATGAACAACTCGATGAAGATCCGCGAGAAAATGCCCGTGCCGTGCGTCGACATCTACGACTGGCCCGATCTCCCTTTCCGTCTGGTCAGCGCCCAGGGGACAGGCGCGTTCAAGAACCAAACACCGAGAGATGATCGCGGTATCGAATATCTGATGGAGTGGACCGACCGCTTCGTGGCCGGTCAGAAGGCAAACATCCTGTTTCTCGATATATCGTCCCGCGTGAAATACGAGCGGCGTCCCGAGTTTAACGGTAGCGAGCGGACTTACTCGCTGACCGACCTGGAGCGATTCGGCGAATTCTGCCGCGACCGCTTTGTCGAGGTCTGTCCCGCCTGGCAGGTCGGCGGCCATGCCAATTGGTGGCTGCTCGGCTACCATCCGGAACTCCGCGAGAAGGGCTACCGGAACCAGTCCGACGTCACCCATCCCGAGCACAACAGAATCGTATTCGATTGCATGCTCGATGTGATCGAGGCCCTCGACTGCAAATACGTCTCGCCTAAGAGCGATGAATGGTGGGGACCTCGCAAGGACGGAGAAACGCCCGACGAGTTGCTGCGTGGCAAAACGCGTGCCGAAGCGTTTCTCGATTTTCATGTCGAACTGAACGACTGGTTGAAGCCCAAGGGCGTCACCATGCTCATGTACCACGACATGCTGGTTCCCTATCACAACGGCAAGAAGTTCGATCTCTACAAGATTGCCGACCGCTTTCCGAACGACGTCATCATCAACTATTGGGGTGGCTACGACATCGACAAGGGAATCCGGTTCCTTGCCGAGCGGGGGTTTCCGATTTGGATACACTCTACCGGTTCGTTCATTCGTCTTGGTGAAGAAGAGAAGAAGATCGTTTCCGGGGCCGGCAAGATCCTCTACTCCTTCGGCAATGACAAGACGGGGGGACTGCTCGAAGAGTACTCCGACTTCAACAACATGTACGCGTCGTTCCGCCTGCTCGACTACGCCTGGAACCTGGTTGACTACACCGAGCCGGAACCGGGCCGTTTGACGACGATCAAGAACATCATGGCGATCACACCGAATCCGTACGCAGGCGAACGGGTCGAGCCGATTGAGATGAGTGGAGTCTTGACGCGATCGTTCAACGAGTTTCTGAAGGACGTGAAACCTGACGACTATGACGCAACAGACGAGCCTGTCGTGATCTCACCGGGCGTGCGGGGGATCGGCAATATCCCCATGCAGATGGAGCCCACCGGGAAACACAACTGTATCGCTCTTGGCAAAGGCGATCGTGAGGTTTCGATCCCAATCGACGGCAAGTACGCATCGCTCGTGTTTCTCCATACGGCATTCATCAACGATCCGCAGGATCACGGTGCCAGACCGGTCATGGGCCGGTATTGGCTCTATGGCTGGCCGTGCGGCGAGTATGTCATTTACTACGAGGACGGTGAGACTGCCGTCTTGCCCGTCCGCTTGACGATGAACATCCGGCGTTTCGATACGGACTCACGCAATCGGGCTACGAACAACAACCGCTATGTCTACACTGTAAAGGACGCTAACCAAGGGGATGTGCATCTATTCCAGTGGGAATGGGTCAATCCGAAGCCCGACAAGAGGATCCTGAAAGTCGTGGCACGACATGACACCGAATTGGATGTGACGCTCATTCTCCTGGCCGTTTCGGGTAGAAGCGTTTGGCAGAACTGAGGATTGCCCATGCCGGCTCTAGAGCCACGAAGATCTTCACTCGCCGAGGAACGTGAAACACGGCGTCCCTCACGCCCACCGCCGCAGGAAAACGCAGCTTCCTAACCGTTCCGATCAGCCGGCTCACAGAGCACCCATCTGCGGCCATCTGCTAGTCGAATCCCCGCAAATGGGAGAGGATATCGACAGCCCTATGGTCATCCCGGATTCGGCGGCTGGGAACGTGGTTGGCATGGAATCTTTCATGCATACGAAGGACCGCTTCTTCAGGGCCAGCCCCCAGGAATCCGCCACCGGAGAACGTCCAGCCCCCGGATGGCCGCTTGCAGGGCGGTGACGGCTTCGTCCGATACAACCACCATGGCGATGTTGAGCCGTTTGAGGTTCTTGAGGTCCCGCAGTTGTGACAGCCCCTTGTCGCTGATTCGCAGCAACTCCAAGTCCAGTTTTTCGAGGCTCTCGATCTTGGCGATTTCCGCCAGGCCCGCGTCGCCGACGGCCGTTTCGGCCAACCGCAAGTAGGTCAGCTTCGGCAGGCCGGCAAGGTGCTGCATGCCCGCGTCGGCCACGCGGGTTTTCCGGAGGCTGAGCCATTCGAGGCTTCTCATCACCCGCAAGTGCTTCAGAGCGTCGTTATCGGCCTTCGTCTCGGCCAAATCGATCCGCCGCAGGTCCGCGCCGTCCTTGACGTACCCCAGACATGCGCCGGTAATTGGAGTGCCTCGCAGAAAGAGCAGCCGAAGCTTTGGCATGTCGGCCAACGGCGCGAGGCCACGGTCGCTAACGCCCGGGCAATGGGACACGCGCAGGCTGGTCATCTCGTGGAATTTCGCGAGCACTTTAAGCCCTTCGTCGGTTATTGCCGCCGGGCCCTCGACCGACAACTCGGTGAGTTGGCTCAGGCCGGCGAGCTTGGCGAGCCCGGAGTCGCTGATTGCCGGGTTTCGGAGCCTTATCGCGCGAAGGCGCATCAGGCCGGTCAAGTGTCCCAGTCCGCCGTCGGTCACCCGCTGGCAGCCGCGAACATCGAGAAGTCGGACCTTGTTGAAGCGTTTGATATGCTCCAGCCCCGCGTCGCCAATGTTGTTATCGCGGAGTTCGAGATACTGCAAGTCGGGCAGCGCGGCGAGGTGGGCCAGCGCGGCGTCGGTCATTGAGTTAGAGCGGCTGAGGTTCAACCGCCGGAGGCCTCGAAGTTGCTTCAATTTCGCCACCCCCTCGTCGGTTATGCTCGTACCCTCGAGCGACAGGTCGTACAGGTTTGGCAGGCCGGCAACGTAGCCGACGGCGGCGTCGGTTACCGTTTCGCCCTGGAGCATGAGTTCTTCGAGGTCCGTCAGTCCTGCGAACACCTTGACGTCCTCGTCGCTCGCCGCGTATTTATCGCACCGCACGCCGACGACCTTCTTGCCATCGTATCGAATGCTGCCGGCGAGCCCATCGACGCGCTCGACGACGGCCTTCACCACCTGCGGGTTTGCCGCCGGCTGCTCCGGTACGGCCCGTTGCCCTGCGGGAGCGCCCGTTGGTTGAGCGCCCGTCTGCGGCGCCAGCACAAGACAGGCCGCCGCGGCAAGGCTGCCAACGCTGAACCATCGCAGTAGACTGCCATTTCTCATGTCCATGGGCGCACCTCTGGGGGCTGATTCGATCCACGCCGCCGTTCTGCCGATCCGGTGCCTTCAGAGCTTCCAGCCTTCGCGGTAGGGCGGGCGAATCTCCTGGTCGGCCTGTTCGTTGTTGATGATCCGGCAGGTCACGGGATCGAACTCCAGCGTCTGGTCGGGAAAGAGCGTTGCGATGTTGGCCAGCAGGTACCATTCGGTGAGGGGGCCGGCGAACGTGTTGAAGCTGCCCATCGCCGGTGGTCCTTCCCCCATCCCATCGCGCCACCCCCGCAGGAACTTTCCGGGCAGCGGGCGCGGCAGCGACTCCGGCGGAGGACCCTGATCCTTGTACTTCTCCTCCGGCAGCATAGCAACCGTTGTGTCGCCGTGCCCGAAGGTGTACATCACGCCCTCCGTGCCAATCCAGAGGTTGCCTACCCAGCTACTCCATCGCTTATCGTCGGCGCTGCCCCACTCCGGGTGCTTGTCGAACAGTTCACGGAGAGCGTCACGGCGGCGCCGCTCAGCCTCCTGCCCGCCGGCAAACCAAGTGAGGCGAATGGGCGGCATGTCCATGCGTGCCGGGATGTCCCAGTGAACGATGCTCGAACGGGGAAACGTGTTTTCGCACACTTCGCAACGCTCGGCGGTGACCTTGATCGTCTTCGCACCCGCGGCGGGCTTCTGTTTGTCGATCGGCCAGAGCGTCTCCATCTTCATCGCCTTGAAGAGCGTGGCCCAGAGGTGTGCGCCCCACCAGCCCGGATGCCCGCAGGAAAAGTCCCGCCACATGGCATGACGCATCCAATCCGGGTGGTAGGGCCGATAGGCCGCCGGCCCCAGCCACAGGTCCCAGTTGAGGTAGTCGGGAACCTCGTGCGTTCCCGAAGGCTTCTCCCGCGTTCCAGCACCTCCGCCACCCCACATGTGAATCGTCTGTATCTCGCCGAGCCTGCCCGCCCACACATCTTCGACGACGCGTGTGTTGTAACCAGCCTGGTTACCCATTTGCGTCGAACGCTTCTGCTCGAAGGCTAATTCGGCCACAGTGCGAGCTTCCTGGATGGTACGGGTGAGGCCCTTCTCGCAAAACACGTGCAGACCGGCCCGAAGGGCGTAGGCGGAGGGGGCGGCATGGATGTGGTCAGGCGTGGCGACGACAACGGCGTCGAGTTGCGACGCCATCTCGTCGATCATGACGCGGAAATCCTCGTATTTCGGGACGTCGGGATGGAGTTCGAACGATTTGGCCGCCTTCTGTTGGTTCACGTCGCACAGGGCGGCAACACGGCCGTCAATCTGATCACTCACCGACGACCATCCCTTCGCGACGACAAAGTGCGAACCGCGCCCACCGAGGCCCACCACGGCAATCCGCAACCCTTCGTTGGCCGCGTAGCCGCGGGCTTGGCCCGGCGCCAGCACGAGAGTGCCGGTGGCTGCCGCCGTGCCAAGAAACCCTCGCCGCGTCAGACAAGCCGAACGAACAGCACCGTGCTTGTTTCTTCCTTTACCTGCAACGGCCATTGTGATGCTCCTTGTCAATGTTCGGTTGGTCAGGCACGCCTGTGCCTGATAGTCTCCGTCTGTCCGCTCCGCAGCCACTTCCCCAGGTCAGGCATCCCCGTGCCCAACAAGAGGCGAGCGGCCGACCCTCGTTGGGCGGACGCCATGACGCTCACGGTCGCATCGCGCACCCCGTAGCTTTACACTCGCGATTGTCGCTATGTTATATATCAGTTCGTCAGGGAAGCCAAGAAACGCGATTTCGCCAGTTTCCAGCACCACGGCCAGGTGTTCCGCCAGGCGACTGTCGAGGCCGCGGACAACCAGGTACTATTGCCGCAAAGGACCTCCCGCATATTCCGTCTTTCGGTACTTGTAGCCTCGAACCCCAAACGCACGGTACAATAAAGTCGTGGACATGCTGGTCCCTCCCTCTGAGTTGGTTTGATGATCTACTCAGAGAAGATCAGCATGTCCGCACTTTCTCAACCCCCCGCGCACGCTTTAGTCGGATGAACCCGAAATATCAAACTCACAACGTAACGACCGAAGGAGAGCTGATGAGTATCCGGACATTCGCCCTCGCTACGTTTGTGCTGACGTGTGCCGTGTCGATCGGGTTGGCCGACGGCCCGGGCGAAATCGACGTGCCGCTGAACATCCAGGAGTGGGCCGGCGTTGATCGCCGGGCCGACGTCGTCTCGACCGGCGTACCGATGCCTTACGGGGCGCTGTCCGACGCTGATCTGGCGAAGATCGCCGTGTTCGCCCCCGATGGCCGGCCCGTCCCGGCCCAGTTCAGAATCCTGGAACGGTGGCGGGAGTTTGGCCAGGACGACGAAAGCATCAAGTGGCTGCTCGTCACATTCTTGGTCGATCTCAATGCGGGACAGAAAGCGACCTATCACTTGAAGGTGGGGGCCAATCCCGCGCCAGCCGATTCGGCCATACCGTTTGACGGCCAGGGTGTTACGCTGAAGCTGACGCTGCCTGACGGGAGGATGATTGCGCAGGATCTCGGCGGGATGAAGCCGGCCGGAACGTGGGAGGAGGGCCCGGTCCGTGCTTGCGTGAAGTGGGAGACGCCCAGCACGCACGATGGCGACGGGTTCGGCTGCATGGTCTGGGCATATACATACGCCGGGCTGCGGCGAGTTGACTTAACGGTGGTACTCAAGAACACGCCCAACGAACTGCAGGGCCCGCTGATGTTCCGGGACTTTCGCGTCGAATATACCGCTGCTTCGATCAAAGGCGCAAAGGGCTTCCTGCTCGGCGGACAATGGGGCGAGCCGATCGCCGGGGTGGTCGCCGACACGGCCTATCTCTACCAGTCGTCCGACGGCACCGATAGTTGGGACACCCAAAGCCGTCGCCTGAGACATTGGCGGTACGGCCAATGGCAGGCCACGACTTCATGGTCGCACGCATACACGCTCAGCTATGCTTCCTACGTCAAGGACGGCCAACAGGTGAAGATCGCCCCACTGGGCACGCCCGAGTTCCGGGGTTTCAAAGCGTACAACCGCGACAAAGAGATCGCCGCGGGAGACTTCGCACAGGGATACGCGGTCCTGTGTGGCAAACAGACTTCGGGGCTGATGTTGGTGCGCGACTTTTTGCGGCAGTATCCGAAGGCCGTCGAGGTCCGCCCCGGAACGCTGGTCGCTCGCCTCTGGCCGAAGTTCTACGACGCACACAACGGCTTGCACTGGCTCGACGACCTGCAGCGGAAGGCCCATGACGTGAGCTTCCAATTCGTTGACGGCAAGCTGTCGGTCGAGGCCGCGGAAGCCGCCGCGCGGTCCTTCGACCATCCGCTGGTCATCCACTGCGGCACTGACTGGTATCGCCGGACCGGCGCCTACGGTTACATCTCCTCCCGGTTCAAAGAAGAGGACGTCGAGGTCGAACCCGAACTGATCTCGGACGGCGGCAGTTGGGTTACGTTCGGCGGCGATCTGCTCGATCGCATCCGCCGTCGGTACCACCACGCGCCGATGGGCCCGTTCGTCCGCCATGGCCGGCCGGACGATGCCAACAACGTCCGGATCGCCATGCGGCACTCGACGGGCGTCACACCCATGTGGCCGGACGATTACCGGTACCCCCGTGACGCGGGCATGCTGAAGATCGCCTACTGCGGCCCGGCTCGCGACCGAGGCGACTACGTTCCCGGCACCGCGCACCACGGCTACATGCCCTGGAACAACCAGCACTGGCTGTGCGACGAGATCCCCGACGGCTGGCGGCTGTTCGGCGATCCGCTGGCCTACGACGCCCTGGAGGATATGGCAACGTACATCCGTTTCTACTTCGATCGGCGCAACAGCAGCCAGGAAAGCATCAACGAAACGCGGGTGGACGCGCTGCCAATGGTCGTCATCAGCCACTGTTACCGCATTCTCGGCGACGAAGCCCTGCTCGCAGCCCTCGGCGAGTTTGTGAACACCACTTGCCGTCGCGAAGTCAACAAACGGCGAGGCTACTACCATCCGAATAAGTCTGTCAACCCGGAAGCCGGCGGCGCCGACAAGCCGTTCATGATCAGCA
>Ga0180429_10002825_pt1 | contig 14192 bp, 12 predicted proteins | sample SS_ome_FD_132428 | JGI IMG/M metagenome (GOLD analysis project Ga0180429, IMG submission 132428) | Hypersaline lake sediment archaeal communities from the Salton Sea, California, USA - SS_1_S_1 metaG | ecosystem: Environmental > Aquatic > Non-marine Saline and Alkaline > Hypersaline > Sediment ...
AGATCGTTGCCGAGTCCGAGCTCGAGGAAGACGAGGAGTAGAAACTCCGCTGATGCGCCGGAGGGACGACGCCGACGTCGTCGGAGGGAGGAAGTCAGGTGTCAGGACATTCGAAATGGGCGTCCATCAAGCACAAGAAGGCCGCGACCGACGCCAAGCGCGGGAAGATCTTCAACAAGCACGCGAAGCTCATCGAGGTCGCTGCTCGCTCCGGTGGTCCGGACGTGAACATCAACGTTCGGCTCCGCGGCGCGGTGCAGGCGGCTCGCGATGACAACATGCCCAACGACAAGATCGACCACGCCATCAAGAAGGGCGCCGGTCTGATCGAGGGCGTGACGTACGAGGAGATCGTCTACGAGGCGTACGGTCCCGCGGGCGTCGCGATGATGATCGACTGTCTGACCGACAACAAGAACCGCACGGTCGGCGAGATCCGCCACATTCTGCTGAAGAAGGACGGGCATCTCGGCGAGGGCGGCAGCGTCGCCTGGAACTTCTCGCAGAAGGGCGTCATCGCGGTCCCGACCGAGGGGAACGACGAGGACGCCGTTCTCGAGGCAGTGCTCGAGGCCGGCGCAGAGGACATCGCCAACGAAGGCGACGTCTTCGAGATCACGACGGACCCGAAGGACTTCACAGCCGTCCGTGAGGCACTGGATGCAGCGGGCATCAAGGTGGAGAGCTCGCAGATTACGCGCATCCCCGGCTCGACGGCGAAGATCGAGGATGAGGGAGAGGCTGCGAAGGTCCTCAGTCTCATGGAGATCCTCGAGGACCACGACGACATTCAGAACGTTTCGGCGAACTTCGATATTCCCGACGAGATCCTGGAGAAGCTCGGAAACGAGGCGTAGCTCTGTGGCCGAGAAGGTGGTCGTCCTGGGGATCGACCCCGGAAGCATCATCACCGGATTCGGCGTCGTGGAGACCGACGGGTCGTCGTCCCGCGTCATAGCGTGGGACTGTGTGAAGACCTCGTCTCGCACCGCGTTACCGGAGCGGCTCGCCGCGATCTACAAGGCCGTCGTCCTGCAGATCAGTTCGCACCGACCCGATGTCATCGCGGTCGAGAATGTATTCCAATCCAAGAACGTCAAGTCGGCGCTCAAACTCGGTCACGCACGGGGTGTCATCCTGCTTGCGTCGGCGCAGAGCGGCGCCGAGATTCACGAGTACGCGCCGCGAGAGGTGAAGCAGTCGGTCGTCGGCATCGGCTCGGCGTCGAAGGCGCAGGTCGCCTCGATGGTGCGCCGTCTGCTCGACGTCGGCGATGCCGAACTCTGCGAGGACGAGTCGGACGCGCTGGGTGTGGCGCTCTGCTACGCGCACCGGATGCGGTCGAGCGTCCTGAAGGGGAGCGGCTGATAGGCGCGAGGTCGCGATGGCGGGCGCGAGGGCGCGAGGGAGCGGGAGATGATCGCGGAACTCACAGGCAGGCTCATCAGGAAGAACCCGTCCGGGATCGTCGTCGATGTCGGCGGCGTAGGTTTTCGCGTGCTCGTGCCGCTCTCGACCTTCCGGTCGCTCGTTGACGAAGGGGAGACCGCGCACCTGTTCACGCACCTCAACGTGCGCGAGGACGCGCTCGACCTCTTCGGGTTCGCCACGTCGGCCGAGCGGACCATTTTCACCGAGCTGATCTCCGTCAGCGGGATCGGTCCGAAGCTGGGGCTTGCCGTCCTGTCGGGACTCTCGCCCGAGGTCTTCCACGAGGCCGTCATCCAGGAGGATGTCGCGCTTCTCACGACCATCAAGGGTGTCGGGAAGAAGACGGCACAGCGGCTCGTGGTCGAGCTCAAGGAGAAGCTGTCCGGGATGGACGTCTCGTCGATCGGCGGGGCGGGGGACGAGCAGCGCGAGGAGATGGGCGACGCCGTGCGCGCGCTGGTCTCGCTCGGCATCCCGCAGGCATCGGCCCGCGAGGCGGTGCTGGCGGTGCGCAGAGAGTGCGGCGAGGATCTGTCGATCGAGGAACTGATCAAGCGCGCCCTGAGAAAGTAGTGTGATACCGGCCAACGGAGCTATGACGATGCCCGAGACCCGCGTGACCACCCCGAATCTGTCCAACGACGACGTTCGATTCGAAACGAGGCTCAGACCTCCCTCGTTCAGCGAGTTCGTCGGGCAGGACACGCTCAAGGCGAATCTGAGTGTCTTCATCGAGGCCGCAAGGAAGCGGGACGAGCCGCTGGACCACTGCCTGTTCTACGGTCCGCCGGGACTCGGAAAGACGACGCTCGCCCACATCATCGCGCACGAGATGGGGACGGAGCTCGTGACGACCTCGGGACCGGTCATCGAACGTCCGTACGACCTCACCGGCGTGCTCACCAACCTCAAGCGCGGCGACGTGCTGTTCGTTGACGAGATCCACCGACTGTCGCACGTCGTGGAGGAGTACCTCTACCCGGCGATGGAGGACTTCTGCGTCGACATCGTCCTCGACAAGGGGCCGTCCGCGAGGAGTGTGAAGCTCAACCTCGAGCACTTCACCCTCGTCGGCGCAACGACACGGGCGGGACTGCTGACATCGCCGTTGAGGTCGCGATTCGGCGTCGCGCAGCGCCTGAACTACTACGTGGCTGATGAACTCGCGAGGATCGTCGAGCGGTCGGCCGGCATCCTGGGAGTGCCGATCGACGCGGAGGGGTCGCTTGAGATCGCGCGCCGTTCGCGAGGGACGCCGCGGATCGCGAATCGGCTCCTGCGGCGCATCCGTGACTTTGCCGAGGTCATCGCCGACGGTCGCATCACCGCCGAGGTCGCTCACGAGTCGCTTCTCCGGCTCGAGGTCGACGAGGCCGGTCTGGACGAGATGGACCGCCGGATCATGGAGGCTGTCATCCACAAGTTCGACGGCGGACCGGTCGGCGTGAAGAGCCTGGCGGTCGCTGTGGGTGAAGAGGCGGACACGATCGAGGAGATCTACGAGCCGTTCCTGATCCAGCAGGGTCTGCTCAAGCGCACGCAGCGCGGGCGCGAGGCGACGCCGGCCGCGTACGCGTACTTCGGAGCCGGTGACCAGGGCCGGGAAGAGTCGGAAGAACAGGGGAGTCTGCTCTAGGCGCCTCGGGGCTCCACCCGGCGCTCAGGGCAGCAACTATGCCGCCTGCGGCGGCGCTGCATTCGCGCCCGGCGGAGCCCCGGGGCGCCCACAAGAAGCCAGCCATGCGAATTCTTCTTCACATCTGTTGTGGTCCCTGTGCCATTGTGCCGATACGCGCCCTGCGTGCGGACGGACACGACGTCGATGCGGCGTTCCTGAATCCGAACATCCATCCATACCAGGAGTACGAGAGGCGGCTCGAGGCGGCACGCGAGGTGGTCGATGCGTTCGACGTGCCGCTGCCCTTCGTCGATGAGTATGGCCTGACCGCGTTTCTGCGCGCGGTCGTCAGGAGCGAGGACGAACGCTGCAGCATCTGCTACGCGCTCAGACTTGATCGCACTGCGGAGGTCGTCGCTGCCGGAGGCTACGACGCGTTCACGACGACCATGTTCGTGAGCACCCAGCAGGACCACGATGCGATCCGGAGCGCGGGGGAGGCCGCGGCGAGCCGGCATGGTGTCGAGTTCCTCATTCGCGACTGGCGGGATCGAGTCATGGACGGTGTCCGGGAATCGAAGGCGATGGGCCACTACAGACAGCAGTACTGCGGGTGCATCTACAGCGAATGGGACCGCTACCGTCCGAAGGGGAGAGATGCTGCGTGAGAACGAGCGACTTCGACTACGAACTCCCGCAAGAGCTCATCGCGCAGTACCCGAGCAAGGAACGCGGCGGCTCACGCCTTCTGGTGCTCCGCAAGGACAGTGGTCGCATTGAGCACCGGCGGTTCGCGGACGTTGGCGAGTATCTGCGGGCCGGAGACGTTCTTGTCGTCAACGAGAGTCAGGTGCTCGCGGCCAGGTTCATCGGAACGAAGCGCGACACTGGCGGCCGCGTCGAGATGTTCCTGCTGCGTGAGCTTGCGCCCGCTCACTGGGAGGTTCTCCTCAAGCCGGGCGCGCGCATTCGCGAGGGCATGGTGCTGTCGTTCGGTGACGGCAGGCTCACCGCCGAGGTGGGGCCGATACTGCCGGGCGGAAGACGTCAGGTCACGCTGACCACCGATGGCGACCTGGCTGCCGCGATGAGTTCGCTGGGAGAAATCCCTCTCCCACCATACATCAGCCGCAGCCCCGAGCCGTCGGACCGGGAGAGGTACCAGACCGTCTACGCGAGGGTCCAGGGCGCGGTGGCCGCGCCGACCGCCGGGCTTCACTTCACGGAGCAGATGCTCGAGCAGCTGCGAGAGCAGGGTCTGAGCGTCGCGCCGGTGATCCTCCACGTCGGGATCGGGACGTTCCGTCCGGTGAAGACCGACGACCCGGACGAACACGAGATGGAGATCGAGCGGTACGACCTTGCCGACTCCTCGGCGCGGATGATCAACGGATCCCGAGCCGGCGGCGGGAGGATCGTCGCGGTCGGCACGACATCGGTGCGCGTCCTCGAGTCGGTAGCCGACGAGGCCGGGAGCGTTCACGCCGGAGCTGGAGAGACGGGACTCTTCATCCAGCCGGGGTACGATTACCGTGCGGTCGACGCCCTGATCACGAACTTCCATCTGCCCAAGTCGACGCTTCTGATGCTGGTGAGCGCGTTCGGCGGTCACGAGAACGTCATGGGCGCGTATCAGGAGGCCGTGGCCGAACGGTACGGATTCTACAGCTATGGGGACGCAATGCTCATTCTGTGAGCGGCCACGGGAGTCGACCGTGAGCCGCGTCGCAGGTCGCGAGCGAAGGGCGCGGCAACTCCCTTGATCGAACGGAGGCAGGGTGCTCGAGTTTCGCATCATCGCGGAGGATCGGGAGACAGGAGCGCGCGCGGGCGAACTGGTGACGCCGCACGGCGTCATCGAGACACCCGTGTTCATGCCTGTCGGGACACAGGCGACCGTCAAGACGCTCGCGCCCTCGGATCTCATCGAACTCGACGCTCGCATCATCCTCTCGAACGCGTACCACCTCTTTCTCAGGCCGGGCGCAGACGTTGTCCGCGAGGCAGGTGGGCTCCACGGCTTCATGGCGTGGGACCGCGCCGTTCTGACGGACAGCGGGGGCTTCCAGGTCTTCAGTCTGGGACACATGAACCGCGTGAAGGAGGAAGGTCTCGAGTTCAAGTCGCATCTCGACGGACTGACGTTCTTCATGACGCCCGAGGACAACATGCAGCTCCAGCGCGATCTCGGCGCTGACATCATCATGGCGTTCGACGAGTGCGTGGCGTATCCTGCGACTCACGAGCAGGCGAAGGCATCGACCGAACTCACGCTCCGCTGGGCCGAGAGATGCCACCGCGCCTGGTCCGCGGACCCGCGCGAGCAGTCCCTGTTCGGGATCGTTCAGGGCGCGACGTACGCGGACCTGCGGGACTCGTGCGCCCGCGCGCTCGTGGAGATCGGTTTTCCCGGATACGCCATCGGCGGTCTTGCCGTCGGTGAGCCGAAGACGGTGATGCGCGAGATGATCGACGCCACGGTGGGACTTCTTCCACGGGACCGGCCCCGCTATTTCATGGGGCAGGGGTTCCCGGAGGACATCGTCGGTTCCGTGGCGCAGGGCATCGACATGTTCGACTGTGTCATGCCGACCCGGAACGCGAGAAAGGGTTCCTTGTTCACGTCACGCGGGCGCCTCGTGGTGAAGAACGCGAAGTACGCACGCGACGACAGGCCGATAGATCCGGATTGCGACTGCTACACGTGCCGGAACTTCTCGCGGCGCTACATCCGCCACCTGTTCCGTTCCGACGAGGCGCTGGGACCGAGACTTGCGAGCATTCACAGTCTGGCGTTCTATCTCAAGACGATGCGCGAGATGCGCGCGGCCATCATCGAAGGACGCTTCGTCGGCTGGCGGCGCGACTTCCTGGAGAAGTACGACGCGGGCTGGGGCGAGACGGACGTGTCCTGCGTCGGTGATGCGTAGAAGCCCGTACGCGGCCGCGTGATAAGCGATCAGAGCCACGAATCCGATCAGAAGGAGGTATCACGATGGGCTGGACAGGACAGCTGCCTGATGCGCTGACCGCGGAGACGGGCGGGAAGATCGTCCTCCTCGTGGCCGACGGACTGGGGGGTCTCCCGCACCCTCAGACGGGTTTGACGGAACTCGAGACGGCGAGGACGCCGAATCTGGATGCGCTGGTGAACGAGGGCGCGAGCGGTCTGCACATTCCCATTGCTCCGGGGATCACTCCGGGAAGCGGTCCGGCGCACATGGGGTTGTTCGGATACGATCCGATCGAATACCTCATCGGCCGGGGCGTGCTCGAGGCGCTGGGCATCGGATTCGACCTCCTCGAGGGTGATGTAGCCGTGAGGATCAACTTCGCGACCGTCGACGCCGAGGGGAATATCACCGACCGTCGCGCCGGTCGCATCGCGAACGAGCTGTGCGAAGAGCTGTCGGCTCGTCTGGACACGATAGAGCTTCCCGGCGTCGAACTGTTCTTCCGCCCGGTCAAGGAGCACCGGGCCGCGCTCGTGCTTCGAGGCGAGGGTCTCGCGGGCGATCTCAACGACACGGATCCGCAGGCGACCGGGGTCCCGCCGTTGCCCGTAACGGCGCGATGTCCCGAAGAGGAGCGGACGGCCGAGCTCCTCAACGTCTTCGTCGCGAAGGCGCGCGAGATGCTGGCCGACCAGCCGAAGGCGAACGCCATCACGCTCCGAGGCATCGCCGAACGCACGAAGATCCCGACGTTCGGGGAGAGATTCAAACTGCGCGCCGCGGCGATCGCCGGATATCCGATGTACCGGGGGGTCGCGGGACTGGTCGGGATGGACGTGCTCCCGATCGCGTCGTCCCCCGACGCGATGGCGACGATGCTTGGGGAGTACTGGGACGACTACGATTTCTTCTTCATGCACTACAAGTACACCGATTCGACCGGCGAGGACGGAGACTTCGACGCGAAGGTCAAGGCGACCGAGGAATTCGATACCGTCATACCCGGCGTCCTTTCAGTGAAGCCGGACGTCTTGCTCGTTACCGGCGATCACTCCACACCGTCAGCGCTCGCCTCGCACAGCTGGCATCCGGTGCCCGTGGCGCTTGCGAGCGATGCCATACGCAGAGACGGGAGCACGGTCTTCGGAGAGACCGCGTGCCTGACGGGATCGCTCGGGAGGGTGCGGGCGATGGACCTGATGCCGCTGATGCTCGCGCACGCCGGCCGACTCGCGAAGTTCGGGGCGTAGGGGGAGACGCGTGCGCAGGTCACACGAGACCATCCTGTTGTTGCTCGGGTGTGGTTCGCTCGCGCTGGCGTTCCCACCCGCGAATCTGTGGCCCGTCGGGCTCGTGGGGTTGATCCCGCTGTTTCACCTGATCGGGCGGCGTTCCGGTCCCGGCGGTTCGGAGTCCGACCACGGCACCCTCGTGGACGGCGCTGAGGGACCTGCTGCAGACCGTCCTGCGTCCACGCGCCGCTCGGCATTTCGCACCGGATTCCTCGGCGGCATCGCGTTCTTCCTGCCGCTCGTCTACTGGCTGGTCAAGCTCTCCTCGAACGAGGTGGACAATCCGGTCCTCATGAGCGGACCGCTCGTGATGCTCGTGCTGCTCCAGTCGCTCTACTGGGGGCTGGCGGCCGGGGTCTCTCGACTGCTCATCGGACGGGGGGGAGTTCCTCGGGTCCTGGTGCTGCCGGTCGTCTGGACGGCGTTCGAGTACCTGCGATCGCTGACGGTTCTCGGATTCCCGTGGGGCAACATCGGATACGTGGGTACGGCCGTCCCGGCGGTGATCCAGTTCGCCTCCCTCACAGGCCTCTTCGGTGTGACCTTCTGGTTCGCCCTGGTCAATGCGATCGTGCTCGAGCTCATCGAGGGGAGGCGCGACGCCCGTGCCAGGACGGTAGCCCTCGCATCGCTCCTGCTTGTGCTGGTGCTCCCGCTGGCGCATGGCCTGATCGCCATGTCGAGACCGGTCGCTGAGGGCAGCATTCGCGTCGCGGTGATCCAGCCGAACATCGAGGGCAAGAAGAAGTGGGACCCGGCGTTCCGCAATCTCAGCTACGAACGCCTTGAGAAGCTGACGAGAGAGGCAGGCCGGGGCGGTCCCGATCTGATCATCTGGCCGGAGACGGCCACGCCGACCTATCTCAGGACGGATGTGGTTCAGCTCGATTGGGTCAGGCGGCTCGCCGCAGATGTGGATGCGGCGATTCTGACGGGAAGTCCTGACTTCGAAGGTCGCCCGGGGGAGAGCCCGCGGTACTACAATTCGGCGCTCCTTGTGAGGCCGGACTCACCCGAGGTGACGCGATACGACAAGATCCACCTCGTTCCCTTCGGTGAGGCGATCCCGTTCGAATCGACGTTCCCGATCCTCGAGCGCGTCGACTTCGGAGAAGCCGACTTCCGGGCCGGTACCGATCGGACGCTGTTCGAATGGCGGGGGACGACCTGGTCGACCCACATCTGCTACGAGGTGATCTTCCCGGGGCTGGTGAGGGAGTTCGTGGACGCCGGCGCCGGTATGCTCGTGACGATCACCAACGACGTCTGGTACGGGCGTTCGTCGATGCCGTTTCAGCATGCGGCGATGGCGCGCATGCGCTCGATCGAGAACCGGCGCAGCCTGGCACGAAGCGCCAACAGCGGTATCTCGATGCTGGTTGACCCGCGCGGTCGCGTCATCGCACAGACGGACATCTTCACGGAGACGTTCCTCGTCGCCGACCTCCCGGTCGGCGGGGGCAGAACGTTCTACACGCGCGTCGGGGACTACCCCGGCTGGCTGGCACTGCTTCTCTCCGGTGTCGGCCTGATGAAAGCAGTCGCCGCACGCCCACGGCGACCATAGGAAGGTTCTTTAAGAAGGTTCTTTCGGAGCCCGCTCACGGACCGCCGTAGTCGCACCGCTCACCCCACGATGCTGTCGCATTCCGCAAGACTCCAGGCAGGCGGAATGAACAGCGCTCACTCCTTGCCTGACTCACCCACACCCCCTTGAAACGGGCCATTCCATAGGCGTTTGGCCCTCATCACCGCTTCCAGAGTATGGCATGGGAATTGCTCTATTTGCTTCCCAGAGCGGTCCGCCGGTGCGCGAACCGCGAGGCCATGGGTGCAAGAAGGGGCAACACGATGCGCCGTATACATATCAATGATCTCCGCCGGATGGCGGAGTCGATGGCATTCATTCCCGGCCACACGCCTGCTGCCGACGATGTCGACGAGGTGACCGAATCAAAGGTATTCGATGAGGATGCGGGGCGGGAGAGGCATGTTGATGTCGTCGACGGCGAGCAGGGCGCTTCACTCATCGCGGTGATGGCCGTGATGACCGCGGTGCTCCTCATCGGCACCGCACTGTTCGTCTTCGGCGTGGCTGAGCACGATCTCGCGACGTTCCAGGCGGAGGATGCCCAGGCCTTCCATCTCGCCGAGGCGGGGCTCGCTCGCGCGAAGTCGTTCCTCGACGCGAAACTCGACCGCGGGCAGTACCCGGGTTCCAGGACCTTCAGCAATCAGGCGCTCGGCGACGGCACGTACACCGTCACGATGCAGAACACGGGAAGCGCCAACCCATCGTATACCGAGTACGACGTTGTCTCGACCGGTACCGTGAACGGCGTCCAGCGCCGCGTGCACGCCACGATCAGCATGGAGACGTTCGGGAAGTACCTGTGGTTCGTCGATGAATCGAACTTCCTCAGGTGGTTCACCTCGAACGATCGGATGGATGGACTGGTTCACTCGAACGACTGGATCCGCATCAACGGGGACCCGTGGTTCGGGGACAAGGTCACGACTTCCAGACCGTCCCTGCTCGTGCTGTGGTGGTGGAGCGACCCCGTCTTCGAAAAGGGGTACGAAGTCGACGTTGACGAGATCCCGCTTCCCAACCGGAACCACGTCAGAAACGCGATCAGGAGCGCCGCGCAGAACGGCGGCCTCTATCTCGGATCTTTGAACGGTTCGGAAGCGCACTGGGAGGTCGTGCTGGGCAAGGACGGGAACACCGGATTCCTCAGCTATCGCTACTACAAGAAGCAGGGTCAGAACTACGTGCACGGTCCGTGGGTCGACGTGAACATCGCCACGCTCAACGGCACGTTGTTCTCTCAGAAGGAACTCTGGATCGAGGGGACGCTCGACGGGCGGCTGACGATCAGCGGTCAGACGAACATCCACATCCGCGGCGATCTGCTCTACGCGGATTCGACCCCCGGAAGTGGCCCGAACCCAACCTGTGACGACATGCTCGGCGTCATCTCCAGAACGAACATCATCATCGACTACACGCCCGCCAACGCGAGCGACTGCGAGATTCACGGGGCGCTCATGGCGCTGAATAAAGCGTTCGAGGTGGAGGATCCGTTCTCATACCCTCCGCGCGGCGACCTCATCGTCTACGGTTCGATCACTCAGGCCGACTGGGGCCGCATCTGCATGTTCGAGATCGCCGGGTGGATCATTCACGGCTACAGCAGGAAATACTACTACGACACGCGGCTGCTCAACGACGCGCCGCCGTACTACCCGCAGACAGGCCGATACTACGTCTCGCGGTGGGATGAAGAGCTGGTGATCTGACGCGCACCCCTGCGGCTCCGGCTAACGGCGCGCACGCATGGAATCGAATCGGAGCGTACTGATGCCTCGACTGAGACGGACGACGACTGTGAATGAAGAGACACAGAGAGGGCAGGAACCGGTGCCACGCAAGGACAAGCTCTCGTTCGGCAAGAAGCGGCTCGGCGACATCCTGATCGCCGCGGGCGTGCTGGATGAGGACAGGCTCAAGGCCGCCCTTGATCGGCAGAAGACGACGGGCGAACGACTCGGTGAGGCGCTGATGAACAGCGGCGAGGTGTCGGAGATCGACATTCTCAGTGCGCTGGCATCACAGCTGGACATCCGCGTCTTCCACGCTCCGGGCGCCGGGGCGGTCGAGTCGGACACGACCCTGCTCATCCCCGAGCACATGGCGCGCAAGCACCGCGCCCTGGCCGTGTCCCGCGAGGGGGCGACGCTCACCATTGCGATGGCGGACCCGCTTGACATCGTGGCGATCGACGACATCCGGGTCGCGACCGGGATGAACATCGTGCTCCAGGTGGGGCGGATCGACGAGATCGAGAAGGCCATCTCGACGGCGTACACCAACGCCAATGCCGGCACGGACCTGGAGGAGGCGATCGAGGGTGCGAAGCTCGAGCTCGGCAGTGACACCGGAACGGAGAGCCTGTCGGAACAGGAACTCCGGAACAAGGCCGAGGATGCGCCTATCGTCCGGTTCGTCGACCTCATCATGGGGCAGGCGATCGCACAGCGCGCGACCGACGTGCACATCGAGCCGCTCAAGGAGCGGGTCGTGGTTCGATATCGCGTCGACGGTGTCCTCTACGACGCCATCACCCCTCCCAGACAGTTCAGCGATGCGATCGTCGTGCGCATCAAGATCCTCTCGAACATGGACGTCGCCGAGCGGCGTATTCCGCTCGACGGACGGTTCACGGTGCGGCTGGACGGTCATGAGGTGGACGTGCGTGTCTCGACCATCCCGACGGTCTACGGAGAGAAGATCGCGATGCGTCTCCTCGACAAGTCGGCGTTCACCGGAGATATCGAGAAGCTGGGGTTCGAGGAGGACACGCTGACGATGTTCCGGAAGGGGCTTCGCAAGCCCTACGGCATGGTCCTGATAAGCGGACCGACCGGATCGGGCAAGACGACGAGCCTCTACGGCGGGTTGAGCGAACTCGACCGGACGAGCAAGAACATAACGACACTCGAGGACCCGGTCGAATACTACCTCGATCGAATCAACCAGGTTCCGATCAACAACAAGGCCGGCATGACGTTCGCGAGCGGGCTTCGCGCGTTCCTGAGGCAGGATCCGGACATCATTATGATCGGTGAGATGCGCGACCTCGAGACGGCTGAACTCGGCGTGCGAGCCGCGCTGACCGGACACCTCGTTCTCAGCACCGTGCATGCCAACGACGCGCCATCGTCATTGACGAGACTCGTCGATATCGGCATCGAGCCGTACCTCGTCACGAGCTCCGTGCACATGGTCATGGCGCAGCGTCTCGTACGGCGACTCTGCCAGGAGTGCAAGGAGGAGTACACACCCGAGCCGCACGTCCTCGAGTCGGTCAAGAACGGCGAACTCGACGGTGTGACCTTCTACCGGGGCAAGGGATGCAAGGCGTGCAAGGGGCGCGGGTACCGCGGCCGAGTGGGCATCTACGAACTGATGGTCTCATCGCCGGAGATCGTCCGGCTGGTGCTGGAGAACAAGTCGGCGGATGAGATCAAGCGCATGGCCGTCTCGCAGGGCATGAGAACGCTCCGTGACGGCGCACTGATGAAAGTCAGACAGGGAGTCACCACGATCGAAGAGGCTCTCAGCATCGTCGCTGAGACCGCCTGACCGGGCCGACTGAGGGCTCGATCGGGGCCGACCGAGGAGGAACAGCGTGGGGCAGTTCGAGTACATAGCCAAGAACATGAGCGGGGCGCGCACAAGCAACATCCTGTCAGCCGAGTCGGCACAGGCCGCCGCTGACATCCTGCATGCTCGCGGACTTGTCGTGCTCTCGGTCCGTGAGGTCGGCAGGAAGCTCAGCACCAAGCTCATGGACGGGAAGCCTCTCTTCGGCGGAAGCAAGGTGAAGGGGACGGACGTCGCGCTGGCGACGCGCCAGCTCTCGACGATGCTCAAGGCGGGACTCCCGCTGATCAGAGCGTTGCACGCTCTGGCGAGCGACGGGAGCGGGGCGCTCTCGGCCGTGCTGAACTCCGTTGCCGACGACGTGGCGAACGGCGAGACCTTCTCCAAGGCGTTGGCCGGCCACCCCAAGGTGTTCTCGAATCTGTATGTGAGCCTCGTCCGGTCGGGTGAGGAGAGCGGAAGCCTGGACCTCATCACGCGGCAGCTCGCCGACTACCTCGACCGGTCCGAGGAGATCAAACGCAAGGTCAAGTCGGCCATGGCCTACCCGGTGCTGATGATCGGATTCCTGGTCGTCGTCTCCGCGGTGATCTTCCTCAAGATCATCCCGATGATGGGCGAGACCTACTCCAAGCTCGGGGTCGATCTTCCGGGTATCACACAGCTCGTGCTCAACATCAGCAACTTCGCCGTATCGAAGTTCTGGCTCTTCATCATCGCGATCATTGGCGCGGTCGTTGCGTGGCGCGTGCTCAGTGTCTCGCCGCAGGGGCGACTGTACATCGATGGCATCAAGCTGAAGCTGCCGCTCTTCGGGAGCATCATCAAGAAGATCGTCATCGCCAAGTTCCTCAGGACACTTGGCGTACTTGTGGAGAGCGGTCTTCCTATCATCGAAGCGCTGTCGCTCTCGGGGCGAACGTCGGGCAATGAGGTGATCTCGACGGCGGTGAAGAAGATCGGGGACTCGGTGTCGCGGGGTGGGAACCTCTCAGACGGCTTCCGCGATGTGGAGGTGTTCCCGGAGCTGATCGTCCAGATGGTCGCGACCGGTGAGGAGACGGGAAGCCTGGGCGACATGCTCACGGAGATCGCCGACTTCTACGACCAGCAGAGCGAAACGGCCATCAACACGCTCGCGTCCGTCATCGAGCCGGTGATGATCATCCTGGTCGGCGGCATGGTGACGATCGTGGTCGTGGCGACGTTCCTGCCGATCTTCACGATGGGCCAGGCGCTCAGGAAGGGTGGAGGGCGCTAGGAGGCCCTTGTCGTAGGGCTTCGCGACATCAGGAACGAAGGTTGCATAGGTTTGACAATGTGGGGCTCGTGCAGTGGTGGGCCACGCGACAGTTGATGAGAGCAACAGGACAGCCAGACACAAGCAAGTCAGACAGGACCGAAAGGGGGGAGTCGAACTACGGAGAACGTCGCCGGCCGCGAGCGCAATCGCGGAGCCAGCCGCGGGCATGATCGCGGTGCTTGCCGCGGGCAATATCGTGGCGCCGGCCGCGGGCGCACCCGGGAACCAGATCGGGAGCAGCAGCGGAGCGGAAGCGGGACCTCCAGGAGGTCAGGCTTTCGAGCAAGAGGAGAGAGGAATCGCAGTTAACCGGCAGCATGTGAACTCACGGAGGTTCGAAGATGTTCAAGCTCAAGAACCGCAAGGGTTTCACGCTGATGGAGCTCATGGTGGTCGTCGTGATCGTCATGGTGCTCGCCGGCAT
>Ga0180429_10002826_pt1 | contig 14191 bp, 11 predicted proteins | sample SS_ome_FD_132428 | JGI IMG/M metagenome (GOLD analysis project Ga0180429, IMG submission 132428) | Hypersaline lake sediment archaeal communities from the Salton Sea, California, USA - SS_1_S_1 metaG | ecosystem: Environmental > Aquatic > Non-marine Saline and Alkaline > Hypersaline > Sediment ...
AGGTGCTTCGGTGCGGGACCAGGTACGCATCGGCAATCATGACGAGGCCCTGGCGCTGGCATTCGGTACACTTCAGGAAAAGCACGCGATACAACCGGAAGAATTGTCGGTTGTCGGCCATCGAGTAGTGCACGGCGGGGAGCGATTTCAGAGCCCCGCTATCATTGATGAGTCGGTTGAGGAAGCTATTGCCCAATTCGAGCAACTCGCGCCTTTGCATAATCCCGTCAATCTGAAGATCATCAAGGCGGCTCGGGTTCGGCTTCCCAATGCAACGCACGTGGCCGTTTTTGACACGGCCTTTCATGCTACGATTCCTGATTATGCCTCGGTGTATGGAATTCCGTACAGATTCTGCGAGTCGGACCGCTTGCATCGATACGGGTTTCATGGCAACTCTCACGAGTTTGTTGCCCGGCGCGCATCTCAATACCTTGAGCGTCCGCTGAGGAGACTGAAGGTTATCACCTGTCATCTTGGCAACGGTGCCAGCGTGTGTGCGATAGACCGGGGACGCTCTATTGATACAAGTATGGGATTCACGCCGCTTGAGGGTCTGGCGATGGGGACGCGGTGCGGTGATCTGGACCCGGCGCTGGTGATTTATCTTGCCCGGGAGAAGGGGCTCGGTATTGATGAAATCGACAGGATACTAAACGAAGAATCTGGACTTCTGGGAATCTCCGGTATCAGCAGTGACATGAAAGTGGTTGAGAAAGCAGCCACCGAAGGCAATCCCCGCGCACTGCTGGCAATCAAGCTGTACTGCTACCGCGTAAAAAAGTACATCGGATCATACATGCTTGCGCTGGGATGGGTCAATGCGATCGTGTTCACCGGTGGTATCGGTGAAAACAGCGTGGGGGTCCGTTCCCGTATCATGCAAAACACCGAGAAGTTCGGCCTGGGTATCAATGAAGACAAGAACCGGAGATGCAAGGTGGATCGCGGATATCCGATCGTTGATATCAGCCACCGTTCGTCTCATGCCCATGTTCTGGTGGCCGCTACCAATGAAGAACTCATGATCGCGAGAAAGTGCCTCCAGGCCATCGATTACAATCGTGCGCCGGGCATTGAGGGCGAAGATAACAGACGGAGAATACCCATTGGCATATCGGCACACCATGTGCATCTCTGCCAAGGCGATATCGACGTTCTGTTTGGTGAAGGCTATGCGCTGACGCGGATGAAAGACCTTACGCAGCCGGGCCAGTTTGCCTGCAACGAAAAAGTGAACCTCATCGGTCCGCGTGGAACGGTAGACAACGTAAGAATCCTCGGCCCGGGGCGCTCACGCACCCAGGTGGAAATATCGCGCACTGAAGAGTTCAAGCTCGGTATTGATGCTCCCGTACGGGAATCGGGTGATCTGGACGGCACGCCGTCGCTGGTCCTCGAAGGCCCAAAGGGCCGGGTTGAGCTTGCACAGGGCGTTATCTGCGCCAAACGGCATATCCATATGACGCCGGAAGATGCGGCGCTGTTTGATGTGTCAAACGGTGATAATGTCCTGGTAAAGGTGAGCGGGAAGGGAAGAGAACTGATTTTCGGGGACGTCGTCATACGCGTCAATAAAGACTTTGCGCTCGAATTGCACCTGGACACCGACGAAGCAAACGCGGCGGAGCTCTCGGCAGATACAACCGGAGTACTAATGTCCATTCAGCATAGAAAAGAAGAACTTTAGGATCCGGCAATCGAGCGCGTTGAGGCAAAATACGCGGCCGACCTCCAAGTCCTTCAGATACCAGGCTTTCAGGGGCGGCTGCGAACGATTGACACGACCGGTGCGTTTGGCTTATGTTATATGTTGATCATAATTGTGCAGTTCCATAAGGGAAAACTACAGCCTAACGTGGGGAATGGATGCCAGCTAAAGGACTGCTGAAAGTTGCCGGACCACTTTACAGCACAATGAGCAGCCCGCGCTGCGACGGCTGTTCGGTCCCGCAATGCCGTGTCGCCGCCGCGTCGGACGACCGGCTCCCGTCGGGGTGGCGATTGGCCGTGACCTCAATGGGCCTGTTTCTGGGGCCGATCGTACTGGCGCTGGCCGGTGCGGCCTGTTTCCCGTCGAAGGTGGAGTGTCAGTTGGCGGGGGCAATGATCGGATTGGCCGCGGGCATCGGCGGGTCGATAGCAGTTGCCAAACTGATGCGTAGATTCGAGATGGAGATCCCGTGAGTACTAGTGCCGAACGTTCCTGTCGGAAGAAGTCCACGTTCGCCCGGGGCGTGCATCCGGCCGGTCGCAAGCAGCTTGCGGCGGAAGCGGCGGTTGAAGTGCTGCCGACGCCCGCTGAAGTTCGGATCGCGCTTCAGCAGCATCTTGGTGCGCCGTGCAAAGCTTCGGTCAAACCGCGTACCGAGGTGGCGGTCGGCGACGTCGTAGGTGAAGCCGAAGCGTTCGTGTCGGCGCCGGTTCACGCCAGCATCAGCGGCACGGTCGCCCGCCAGTCGACGGTCACGCTACCCAACGGGCGTCACGTCGCCGCGGTATCGATCCGCGCGGCCGACGAGCAGCCCCTCTCGGGCCGTGCATTGTGGGACGACGTCCACGGCGGTCAGTGGCCCCGCGACGGGCTCGACCGGCACGACGCGGAAGCGATCGCTGCCGCGGCCCGATCGGCCGGTTTGGTCGGCCTTGGCGGGGCGGCCTTTCCCACGCACGTGAAACTTGCCCGCAATGACAAAAAACCCATCGACACGCTTCTGGTCAACGGTTGCGAGTGCGAGCCGTACCTAACGGCCGATTACCGCCTGATGCTCGAGGCGCCGGCGTCCATAGTTGCAGGGGCCTTGTTGGCTCGGCAAGCCACCGGCGCTTCCGACGTGGTCGTCTGTCTCGAGGACAATAAGCCCAAAGCGGCGCAAGCCCTTGAAGCGGCCGCCGAGGGAACGGAAGTACGGCTGAAGATCCTCAAAACAAAATATCCGCAGGGCGGCGAAAAGCAACTGCTCTGGGCCGTCCTCGGCCGCAAGGTACCCGGCGGCGGGCTGCCCTTGGACGTCGGCGTTGTGGTAACCAACGTCGCCACGGCGGCGGCCTTGGCTCGAGCGGTCATTCGCGGCCGGCCGTTGACCCATCGCATAGTGAGCGTCTCGGGCGCCGGCGTGCGAGAACCGAAGAACCTGCTGGTGCCGATCGGCGCAAGCTATCGGGAGTTGATTGACTTCTGCGGCGGATTGCGGGACGGCGCAGCCCGGGTCGTCGCCGGCGGGCCGATGATGGGATTCACGCTCGGCAGCCTCGACGTTCCGGTAACGAAGGGAACCAGCGGAATCACGGTGCTTTCGCAAGAGGAGGTCCGCCGCCGCGAGCAGACGGCTTGCCTGCGTTGCGGGCGATGTGTCGACGTGTGTCCGATGCGGCTGGTTCCCACGAGGTTGGCCTTGGCGGCAAGGGCGTCGAGTGTCGATTTGGCCCGGCGCTATCACGTCGCGGCCTGCATGGAGTGTGGTTGTTGTGCGTACGTGTGCCCGGCCGGATTGCCGTTGGTGCAGTTGATTCGCCTGGCCAAGGTGATGGTGCAATAGGGAGCAAAGTATCAACCCATAGTCGTTGTTCGCTCCGCGAACAAATCGCCGTGTGCCACGGCTTGCTTGCGAACAGTGCCGGGTCGCGAAGCATACGTTGGTTCGCGGAGCGAACCGCGACAGAAAACGTCGGTTCGCGGAGCGAACCACGACTATGGCTGTTTGGAGAAAGAGACGTGCCGGAAACGAAACCACCCGTTGAATCGGAATCATCGACGACGCCGGCGACGCCCGCGATTCACGTGTCGCCGTCGCCGCATCTTGCCGATGCGCTGAACACGCGGCGGATGATGATCGATGTGGTGATCGCGCTTACTCCCGCGATGGTCATGGCCGTGGTGGTCTTCCAGTGGTACGCGGTCGTGCAGGTGGGACTCTGCGTGCTGACGTGCCTGGCCACCGAAGCGGTGATCTGCCGTGTTCAACGGATGCCCTCTTCGCTGCGCGATTATTCGGCCGTGGTAACGGGGTTGATCCTCGGGCTCTCGCTTCCTTGGAGCGCCCCGTGGTACATCGGCGTCATCGGTTCGGTGGCCGCCATCGGGCTGGGTAAAGCCGTATTCGGCGGCCTGGGATACAACCTGTTTAACCCGGCGATGGTCGGCCGGGCGTTCGTGATGCTCAGCTTTCCCAGCCAGTTGGGAGCCTCGGCGTACGTCTATGCCGAGTCGAAACTGAACGTCCTTACGCAGGCCACGCCGTTGAGCGTCGCCAAGCGGCTCGCCGCCGACCTGGCCGGCGGAGAGATCTCCGTCGAGCAGTTGCAGAGCCAGTTGCAATCGATCGGGGGCGCGTGGGGTTTGGCGGCCGGTTGGGTCAACGGTTCGTTGGGCGAGACCAGCGCGGTGGCCCTGCTGATCGGCGGTGCGTATCTCTGTCTGCGTCGCGTGGCGGCATGGCAGATTCCCGCCGGTATCCTGGCTGCTACGCTGGTGTTCATCGAGCTTGGCTATTGGACGAACCTTACGCCGTTCGATCCGCTGCAACACCTCTTCGCCGGCGCGCTGTTGTTCGGAACGTTTTTCATTGCCACCGACCCGGTCACCAGTCCGCTGACCGGCATGGGCCGGTTCTTGTTCGGCCTTGGCATCGGGGCGGCGGTCGCGGTGATTCGCCTGTTCAGCGGCTATCCCGAAGGATTCATGTTCGCCGTGCTCTTGATGAACGGCACCGTTCCGTTGATCAACCGCTGGACGATTCCCCGGCCGTTCGGCGGAGTACCGCCCGAGAGGAAATAGACGCTTGCCGCAAAGGAACCTGCCATGAGTGAAACACCCGAAAAACGGGGCGGCCACATTTCCCAGGCATGGCTGGTGATCCTGCTGGCGGTGCTCTACGGCGGGGCGCTGGCCGGCGTGGAAACCACCTTGGGACCGATAATCGAGAAGAACAAGAAAGACGAAACGCTCGGCAAGGTGCCGCAGTTGGTCAAAGGCGCCGCCGTTGGAGAGACCGTTGAAATTCAACTCGCCGGCGTCGACGGCTCGTTTCAGACGGTCTATCGGGTATTTGCCGACGACGCGGAAAAGACGCACAAGGGCTGGGTCCTGCCGGCCGGCGGAAAGGGCTTCGCCGATCGAATCGAAGTATTGATCGGGCTCAACGCCGATGCGTCGGTGATAACCGGGCTCTACGTCCTCGATCAGAAAGAAACGCCCGGCCTGGGCGACTACATCACCGACCAAGAACGGTTCCTCGATCAGTTCTCCGGCCGCTCGGCCGAGCGGCCGCTGACGATCGCAAAAGGCGACCCGGCCGGCGACGGCAACCAGATCAGGCCACTCACCGGCGCGACGATTTCTTCCAAGAGCGTCGCGGATATCGTAAACTCCGCAATCGCCAATTTCCAGGAGCCGATTCGACGCGAAGCGGCCACTACTCGTTGACGGAATCTCATCCCATGGCAACACACGAACCCACGGCGGCCGAACGATTCATCCAGGGTATATTGCCGGAGAATCCCGTCTATCGGCAACTCCTGGGCATGTGTCCCACGCTGGCGGTGACCGGAGCGATGGAGCCGGCGATGACCATGGCCGCCGCCACTGCGTTCGTCCTGATTTCGGCCAACGTGATGATCAGCCTGATTCGCCGGCTGCTGAAACCACACCTGAGGATCCTCGTCTTCACGCTTACCATCGCCACGTTTGTGACCATTGCCGACCGGGTGCTGGCGGCCTATCTCTATCAGATGAGCAAGCAACTGGGGCCCTACGTGCCGTTGATTATCGTCAACTGCCTGATCATTTCGCGATGCGAGATCTGTTCGTCGAAACAAGGGACCTTCGTGGCGATTTGCGACGCGGTGGGCATGTCGATCGGTTTCGCCCTGGCACTGGGTAGCATCGCCACGGTGCGCGAGGTCCTCGGCTCCGGCACCTGGTTCGGACTTCCCCTGCTGCCCGACTCCTGGCCCGGCTGGGGAATCATGGTCTTGCCGCCGGGGGCCTTTCTCACGCTCGGGCTGTTGCTGGGTATTGCGGAGTGGATTGGACAGCGGCGGAAGGAGAAGCAACAAGGGGCTTGAGGTAGATAGTCGTTGTTCGCTCCGCGAACAAACGCCGGGGCGAAAAAGCACTGACTTACAGGACCAAGAACGCTGGTTCGCGGAGCGAACCACAACTATGGACAACCCACATGGACACCTTCATAACACTCGTCCACATTGCCATCGGCGCGGCGATAATCAACAACTTCGTGTTGCACTATTTCGTGGGGATCTGCCCGTTCTTGGGCGTTTCGCGGCGGGTCGACACGGCCTTCGGCATGGGGTGTGCCGTGACGTTCGTGATTTCGATCGCGGCATTGCTGAGTTGGACGTTCACCTATTTCATTCTCCGGCCCGGCGCGCCGCTGCCCGAATGGGTCTGGCAAACCGTCAGCGGCCGTGACGGCACGGTCGATCTCTCGGTGCTCAGCTACATCATGTACATTTTCGTTATCGCGTCGTCGGTGCAGTTCGTGGAGATGTACGTGCGGAGGTTCTTCCCGCCGCTCTACAAGTCGTTCGGCGTGTTTCTGCCGCTGATCACCACGAATTGTGCGATCCTCTTCGCGTGCCTGGAAATAATGAAACGCCTCGACGACCCGCTGAAGTTGTGGGGATTGCACGAGGCACTGGCGCTGGCCGTCGGCGGCGGCGTGGGCTTCACGATCGCGATTACGTTGATGGCCGGCATTCGTGAAGAACTCGAAACGTGCAAAGTGCCCCGGCCGCTGGCCGGCGCCGGCATCAGCCTGATAACCGCCGGAATCCTGGCCATGGCATTCATGGGGTTCACGGGCGTGGATGATGGCATAAAGCAGGCAATCGGCATGTTGCTAAAGTAAGGACGAACAACTCATCATGAACGCTACCGTCGTCACTGTTCTCCTGGCGTCCGCCGTCCTGACGCTTTTGTCCGTGTGCATGGCCTGGGTGTTGGGCTGGGCCAATCGTGCCTTCCACGTCGCGGTCGATCCCACGGTGGAAGCGATTGCAGCGGCCCTGCCCGGGGCCAACTGCGGCGGATGCGGGTTCGTCGGCTGTGGCGAGTACGCCGAGGCCGTCGCGCGGGGTGAAGCGGCCGTCAATCTCTGCGCCCCCGGCGGCGCGGCCTGCGCCGAACAGTTGGCCCGAATCATGGGTGTCGAGGTGGAAGAGACCTTCCCCTACAAGGCCGTCGTGCATTGCGCGGCCGGGTACGACGACCGCCTGGGACACGTGCCCTACGAAGGAGAACAGACCTGCGCCGCCGCCAACCTGGTCGCCGGTGTGCAAGGTTGCACGTTCGGCTGCCTGGGGCTCGGCGACTGCACCCGGGCGTGCAAATACGACGCAATTCGTTTGGACGCCGGCCGCTCGACCGTCGACTACCAGAAGTGCATCGGGTGCAAGGCTTGTGCCACGGCGTGCCCTCGTAACATCATCACCATGGTACCGTTCAAAGCGGAGCGGATGCTGGTGGTCGCCTGCTCCAACAAAGACAAGGGCCCGGATGTCAAGGCCGTCTGCACCGTCGGCTGCATCGGTTGCGGCGGCTGTTCCCGCCGTTGTGAAGTAATGGAAATGGAAGGCAATCTGCCGGTAATCGACTACGACCGCTACGACGACCCGACCGACTTCGCGACCGCACGCGAGAAGTGCCCCAGGGAAAGCATGGTCTACGTCGGCCACCCCACCGCCGAAGACCTCGCCGCGGTCGCCGAAGAAACGCTTCCCGAACGGATCGAGGCGGATTTCAAGACGACCGTCGATGAGACCGAGTGGCGGGGGTAGCGATAACGGTCGGGCGGCACGTCCCGAGAGACGCAGGGCGCGGTCGAGGGCGTTGACGTCATAAGCGTGCCACACACGCCGAAACAGCGGCAAGTCACTCGCTAGAGGGGCCTCTCGGTCCAATGGGCGAGAATTCTCGGCTCCCTCGGGGGATAAAATAGTTGACCGGCTTCACAATCGGTGGCATAGTATAGGCATTCGGTATCAATCAAGTTGTCGGTGAGTACAAGGAAACGGGCAATGAAACGAGTCGCATGCTGTTTGGTTGCGTGTCTTGCAGGCATCGCCTTTGAGCCTGTTTCCGCGGATCCGTTTATCGCGGGCAATATCCTACTAAGTACCGACGGTACCGTCTACGAGTACACTCCGGCGGGCGTTCAGGTGCAAGAGATCACGGTGCCGGAATTGGATTCCCCCTACTTCCCTTACTCCTCCGCCGGCAAAGCGCGTGACATCATCGTGCATCCCAGTGGTGAGTTGCTGGTATTCAACGGTAAGTTTCCCGCCTCGATGAGCACGTACGATCCGGGGGCCGATTCGTGGACTCACCAGTCGTTCACCGACTGGGACATGGTTGCCAACGTCGCCTACGGCGGCATCGCCACCGATGGCCGGTTCGTGTACGTATGCGACTCGACGCTCGGCAGCAGCAGCAACCCGGGCGGCGTGGTGCGTTTCGACCGGCAGGACGGATCCGCGATTCGCTCTAGCGTGAGCCGCGATGCGCACGACCTGGCTCTGGGCCTGGATGGCTTTCTCTACACGCTTAGTGGAGAAAACACGGTCAACAAGTTCGACCCGGCCAACCTGGACCACCTTGGCGACATCTACATCGGCAGCGGCCTTCGCGGCCTGGCGGTTGACGTCGACGGCAGCATGTTCGTGGTGGCCGGGGGCTGGCGGTTGCGTCATTATGCGGCCGACGGTTCCTTCCTCGGCGAGTTGGAGTTACCAACCGCGGGAACGGTTTTTACGTCCGAGCACCAGGACGTCGACCTGCTGCCGGACGGGTCTATCCTCGTCGGTCAACGCTGGGGTTCGGTCGTGCAGACCGACCGCGACTTCTCCTCGGCCACGGCATTTCAGGGGCCGACCGAACGTCCGACTTTCGTGGCGTTCACCAATGCGGTCCCGGAACCGTCGACCGCGATTCTCGCGGGGATCGCCGCCATTGCCTTGGCGGTTTTGGGCGTCCGAAGACGGAGAACGCCAACATGACAGCACTACCTGGGATTATCCTAGCCGATGGTTGGGAGCACAGTCAAAGATTAGTGTCGTTGTTCGCTCCGCGAACCGGCGTTTGTTCGCGGAGCGAACAACGACTATGGAATCCGGGAGTGCGGAACACGTGGTGATCAGCCGCCGTGCCGACGACGATCATCGCTTCGACGCCGTCGGGCAAGCGGTCGAACCCGGCGGGGCCAAGTACACTCAATGCCGTTGCCCAGGCGTCGGCCGTCATGGCCGTCGCGGCTAGCACCGTTACGGAGACCGCCGAGTCGACGGGCCGACCGCTGCGAGGGTCGACGATGTGGCTGTAACGCACGCCGGCGATTTCCGCAAACCGGGCGTAGTTGCCGCTGGTGCACACCGACGCTTCGGTCACCTCGAACGTGGCCATCTTGCCCGGGCCGAAGGGGTCCCGCACGTCGACGCTCCACTTCTCGCCGGTAGCGGCACGGCCGAAGCAGACCAGGTCGCCGCCGACGTCGACCATCGCGCCGCTGACGCCGGCGGCTCGGAGCACATCCGCGGCCCGGTCGATTGCGTAACCTTTGGCGATGCCGCCGAGATCCACTCGTGCCGAATCGCGGCGTTTCACGGCCCCGGTGTCGGTCAGTTCGATCAGCGACCAATGAGAAGCGTCTCGGGCGTCGGCCAGTTCGGCTTCGCTGGGCGGCGCGCCGCGCTGGGCCGCGCGCCGCCACAGTTCGACCAGCGGCCGGCAGGTGACGTCGAACGCGCCGTCGGTGGCGACGTGTGCATCCCGGGCGGCGCGCAGAACCTCCAGGCTCTCGGCCGAAAGCGGTACGAATTGCCCGGCGCCGGCGCCGTTGAGCGTGGAGATCTCCGTGCCCGTGATCCACGTGCTCATGTGTGCCTCTATCGAACGAAGCTCGGCTTCGGCTTCGCCCAAACACTGCTTGGCCCGGTCAACCTGGCCGACCGGCACGACGGCAACCAGCGAAGCATCGGTCCCCATCACGCCGCGGCAATCCCGCACCACGGCCACGCACTTTCGTCCTCGCGACGCGGATGTTTTCCACAAACCAATGCCGACCAACACGGTCAGCACGCTCACCAGGGTCCAACCGACGACTCGACGTGTAAATGAGGCAGTCATTCGTTGTCTTTGTCTCAGCCAAAGGAGGGTTCAGGGCACGGGGTCTCGGGGCACGGGGCTTCGGGTTCCAGGACTTCGGGGACACGTTTGTCCTGGATCCTGAACATCGAACCTGGTTGTGGTGCAACGCCTTGCGACATCGCGCGGAAGACCTTTGCGAAAGACCCAACAATGTTTCATCGTTTCATCTCCGCGGTTCAGAGTCAACCATCGGGTGGACGCTAAACTGTACGCGCGGATCGAAGCCGGCGTTGGCTACGGCATCCAGGGATTCCCGCTCGAAACAGACAAGTGGTATCACGTGGCAGGCGTCAAGCAAGGCGTGAAGCTGACGTTGTACATCGACGGGCAGGCGTACTCCACGACCGGCGCACCACCGGTACTCGTCAGCAGTGCCGCCGATTTCGCCATCGGCGGCAACCCCAATTTCGGAGGCCCATCGTACCATTCCCGCAATTCCTGACCGTCTGCGGTATAATGTCGGACACCCTGGAGAGAACTTACGTGCTAGAAAAGGGTTGCGGCGTCTGCGTCGGGAAACGAAGGTATTCCGACAAAACGTGAACGTCCCACGGCACGTAGTGCGAGCGAGCCCGAATAGATACAATACGAGCATGTCCGCAGATCAGTCCAACATGTTTCCCGCAGCCGGAAAGCGGCACTTCGCTACAACCCAGTGGAACGTCGTGCTGGCCGCTGGGAATATAGAACGCCGCGAATCGCGCATCGCGCTGGCTCAGCTTTGCGAGACGTATTGGTGTCCCCTGTATGCGTATGTTCGTCGTCGCGTTGACAACGTCCATGAGGCGCAGGACCTGACACAGGCCTTTTTCTCCCATCTGCTCGAAAAGCAAGTGCTCGCCCAAGCAGATCGGAGTCGCGGGCGTTTTCGCGCTTTCCTCGTCACGGCCCTGAAGAACTTCCACGCCAACGAACGGAAAAAGGCCAGGACGGAGAAACGTGGCGGCGGAGACCCTCGGGATCACCCCTGCCGCAGCCAAGCAGGCGGCGTATCGGATGCGAAAGCGGTATCGCCGGCTCTTCCGAGAGGAAGTCGCCCGGAACCGTGGCCAGCGAGGCGGAGGTGGATGATGAGATCGGGCGGCTCTTGGCGATTCTGGGCGGGTAGTGGCAAGAAAGCGTGTTACCGAGTCCGCGCGACACTGTACTAGAAGGTAGATAGCCTTTCAGTCGGAGGAACTTGCGATGAGTGAAACACGTGTCTGCCCGAAATGCGGCACCCGTCTGCCTGAAGATGCACCTGCCGGGCTGTGTCCTAAGTGCTTGGTACAAGCCGGGGTTGAGAGCGAAGGCCAGGTGAAATTCCTGCTTGAACCGACGGGTCCGAGTCCAGCTTCCTCGGAGTTCGAGCCGCCTTCTGTCGAACAACTGGGCCGGCAATTCTCCCAGCTAGAAGTTCTGGGACTTTTGGGCAAGGGCGGGATGGGCGCCGTTTACAGGGCACGGCAAAAGCAACTGGACCGGCTGGTGGCGGTGAAAATCCTTCCGCCGGAGGTCGCTCGCGCCCCGGAGTTTGCCGAGCGGTTTAGCCGTGAGGCCCGGGCCCTGGCCAAGCTCAGCCACTCGAATATCGTCGCCGTCCATGACTTCGGCCGCACGGACGACGGGCTGTTTTACTTCGTCATGGAGTACGTCGATGGCGTGAACTTGCGCCAGGCGATCCAGTCGGGCAGGGTGTCGCCAAAGGAGGCACTGGTCATCGTGCCACAGGTCTGCGACGCTCTGCAATTCGCCCACGACGAGGGGATCATCCACCGCGATATCAAGCCGGAAAACATCCTCATAGACAAACGCGGCCGCGTGAAAATCGCCGACTTCGGACTGGCCAAGCTGCTCGGACACGCGTCAGGCGACGTTTCCTTAACCGGCACGCAACAGGTCATGGGCACGCTTCGCTACATGGCGCCCGAGCAGATGGAGGGCATGAAGGCCGTCGATCACCGGGCCGACATCTATTCGCTGGGCGTGGTCTTCTACGAACTCCTGACCGGCGAGCTACCGATCGGCCGGTTCGCCCTGCCGTCGAAGAAGGTCGAGATCGACGTGCGGCTGGACGAAGTAGTGCTGCGGGCCTTGGAAAAGGAGCCGGAACAGCGGTATCAGAATGCCAATGAGGTGAAAACCGACGTGCAATCTATCTCAACCGAACCGTCAAAGCAATCGCGACAGCCGGTTTCGTCACATGAAGTCGCTCCGGCTCGGACGAACGAAGAGTCAACGCGCCACATTCTGAGAGCTTTCCGGTGGTTCCTGGTTTGCGTCAATGTGTTACTCGTGCCGATCCTTACTATCGCGCTCTACCCGCCTGGCGGATATTGGTCCGTCAAGTTGTGGGAAACTGACACTGGGACGTCAAGTTGGGGGCGATTGGGGTCCTGGATCGATGTGCCGGCTCCTCTGCCAATCGCCATCGCTTCTATCATCCTTTCCGCGGGCGTGTACGTGTTTGTTTCTGCTTTGCTGAGGTCTCGGGTGACCGCGGGCGGAGAGGTTGCTTCCGGTGGTCCGGAGACGGATCGGCCAAAGCGGGGGGTAAGGTAGTTCCGTAAAGCCGTCGCACCGGATATTCTTCGGATGCTCCAGATTTTCAACCATTCATCGCACGGTCATGCCCTCGGATTGCCTTAATCTGTGCTTAAGGTTCCTGCCTGTATCACAGGCTGCTAAAGATGGGTTCCCTGCCCGTGTGCGTTTACCGACCGAAGCGATCACAAGAGGAACGAGAAATGCGAAGTTTTGAAGAATCGTGGTTTTGGTTGCCGTGCCTGGTGGCCATTTCAGCAGTTTCAGTCCAAGCGGCCCATGCCCAGCCGCCTTCGCCGGCGCGCAAAAGTCCCTCGAAGGTTGGGGATGTGCCCGTCGCCAACGTTCTGGAACGACTCGGGGCGAAGCTTGAGCGGGGATCTGAAGTCAAGGAACTCGATAGTTACTCAAGCCATTTCGACCGGTCCGACATCAACAAAGATGGGAAGCACACGAAGGAGGAATACGTCGATAAGGGAGGTTTCATGACGCCCCAGGCTCGGGCCGGCATTTTTCGAGCCGCCGACGGCAACGCGGATGGAGTCGTCACCAGAGCCGAATATGTCTTGAACCGGGTCATTACGGATGAGGCCAAAACGATCGTTGGTGGGATGGACGACGATAAAGACGGTTCAGTCGAGCAAGCAGAGTTCGTCAAGCATGCGGCGAAACTGCTTTCCGACCAGAAGCTGGCCGAGCAGGTCTATGCCGCATTCGATGCGAACACCGATGGCAGCATCACCATCCCCGAGTACCTGCGAGTTTGGGGACAATGGGCACGGGTAGGGCAAAAACCGGCCGAGGAACGCGTCGCAGTTCGACGGGCGAAACTCGGCGATGCCGCAAGAGAACCGGGCAACCAGCCGCGGCAACGCCAACGGCCGGGTGGGGAAGGCGCAGCACCCGCTTGGGCGAAAGTCGTAACCTATCAAGCTCCCGTTGCCGCAAGTGGAGCCCCTGATTTTGCTGTCAAGGCAGACGGTAGAAGTGTATTCGTACACCATGCACGCATTGCCGGTTACGCAGTTTTCTCGTGCGACGGACCTGTCTCACTGGAAATCACTTGGATGGGACCTATAGAGAGTGCCGTGGTGAGACCCCTCAGCCTGGGGGTAAAGCCAAAAATCGAGGGCCATAAAACAACATTCACGTTACCCAAACCCGCCAATATAAGTGTCGAGTTGAATGGTAATATTAGACGACCGTTGTTCGTGTTTGCCAGTCCTTTGGAAACGAATTCTCCCAGGCGCGGTGATCCCGGCATCATCTATTACGATGCAGGCCGAATCCACAATGCCGGATTGGTGAAATTGAAAAGCGGCGACACCGTTTACATTGCGGGCGGCGCAATCGTCAGAGGGGCGTTTATTGCTGAAAACGCCCATAACATCACTATCATGGGACGCGGTATTCTCGATGGAAGCAGTTATCACAAAGGCGATCGCAGAATGATAGAAATGCTTGCATGCACAAATCTTCGCATCAAGGACATTGTCATTTTCAATA
>Ga0180429_10002827_pt1 | contig 14191 bp, 14 predicted proteins | sample SS_ome_FD_132428 | JGI IMG/M metagenome (GOLD analysis project Ga0180429, IMG submission 132428) | Hypersaline lake sediment archaeal communities from the Salton Sea, California, USA - SS_1_S_1 metaG | ecosystem: Environmental > Aquatic > Non-marine Saline and Alkaline > Hypersaline > Sediment ...
ATCCTGACCTGCCGTTTCCCGGCGGCGGCCACCAGCTTGAGGGGCGGCAGCTCCAGGATGGACCGGGCCAGGCCCTCGTACCCCTCGGGGCCGGGGAGACTCTCGGTGGCGTAGAGGTTGCCCGTGAGGACCACGTCGGTGTCGTACTCCGTCGTGTGGGAGAGCTCCTTGGCGTAGAGGTGACCCGCCAGCCAGAGCACGGCGACCAGCAGGGCGACGAAGACCCCCTGCCGCGCCCGGTGCCGGGCGAGGAGGCGGGTCAGCCTCCACAGCGGGTCCCTCTTGCGCTCTTTCTTCTTCGCCGCCACCCCGGCCTCCGGCTCCGACTGTTTACGCACACCCCATTATAGCCCTGCGGATGGATATTTCAAAGTCCCGCCGCCACCCGGGCGCATCCTTCAAGGACGGCGAAGGGGCGGACGGCCGCGTCCGGGTAAGCCGCGGCGTACATCTGCGCGTTTCCGCCGTGGAAGAGGAGCGGCAGACTCTCCGACGGCAGGCCGAGGTGTTCGGCGAATCCGGTGAGCAACCTCGCCACGGCAGCCTCGACCTGGACCCGGGCGCCCAGGCGCAGGCAATTCTCGGTGGTGGAGCCGAAGGCCGCGTCCGGCGGAGCGTTGACGGGCTCCAAGCCGGGCAGGGTCCCCAGTCGTCCCAGCCCCGCCAAAATTATCCCCTCGCCTGCCAGAATCGCCCCCCCGGCGAACAACGGTTCGCCGTCCCGGATCCGCACCAGGTCCACGGTCACCGCGGTCCCGCAGCCCACCGCGGCGACGGGCGCGCCGAGAAGCTCCACCGCGGCGTGGGCCGCCAGCACCCGGTCGTCGCCGAGCCCCTCCCCGTACTCCACGGCCAGGGGGCAGAGCTCCCGGGCGCTCAGCGGCTGTATTCCCCGATTGACCAGCCGGGCCCGCAGCGCCTCGAACGCCGCCGGGTGGGTGGAGACGCCCAGGGCGCCGGAAATTCCCTCGAACCCGTCGAGCGCCGCGGTGGGGTCGGCGGCGAATACCGCCGCGTCATGCACGCGGACCGGCCCCAGCACGCCCTCAACGACGCGGGCGAGCTTGACCCGGGAGTTGCCAAGATCGAAAACAAGGTATACCATGGACACAGCATAGCAACCGCGGGATGTTCCCACAAGGAGGAAAAAATGCCGAAGAAGGTAGCGGTAATCCTGTCCGGCTGCGGTGTCAAGGACGGGGCCGAAATTCACGAGGCCGCCTGCGCGCTGTTGGCGATTAAGAATGCCGGCGCCGACTACGTCTGCTTCGCCCCGAACAAGCCCCAGCACGACGTCGTGGACCACCTCAAGTCCGCCCCCACCGGCGAGAGCCGCAACGTGCTGACCGAATCCGCGCGCATCGCCCGGGGCGACATCCGCGACCTGGCCTCGTTCAAGGCCGCCGACTGCGACGCCCTGGTCATCCCCGGCGGCTTCGGCAGCGCCAAGAATTTATCCGACTACGCCCTCAAAGGCGCCGCCGCCGTGCCGGACCTCGGTTTCGCCGCCGCGGTCAAGGCCATGCACGCCGCGGGCAAGCCGGTGGGCGCCATCTGCATCACCCCCGCGGCGGTGGCCAGCGTCTTCCGGGGCACCGGCGTCTCGCCCACCCTCACCATCGGCACCGACCCCGGCACCGCCGCCGACATCGAGGTCATGGGCTCCAGGCACGTCGAGTGCCCCCCCACGGACTGCGTGGTGGACGAGGCGAATAAAATCGTCAGCACCCCGGCCTACATGTCGGCCGCCCACATCGGCGAGGTGTACGCGGGAATCAGTAGGCTGGTCAAAGAGGTGCTCAAGCGGGCGTAATATCGGATTCAACGGGGATTAAAGCGGGAGCCCGTTTCACCGCCCATTTTCACCAGGAGCGAGATGTACATCTACGGACCGGTGCCCAGCCGCCGCCTCGGGGTTTCCCTGGGGCTCGACGTTGTGCCGCGGAAGAAAAAAACCTGCACCCTGAACTGCGTCTACTGCCAGCTCGGCCCCACCGCTCATCTTACCCTGGAGCGACGGCGCTTCTTCGACCCGGAAGCGTTTTTCACCGAGTTGCGTGAAAGGGCGCCGGACCTGCCGCACATAGACTACGCCACCTTTTCCGGCTCCGGTGAGCCGACGCTCAACGTGGACTTAGGCCGGCTCATCGAGGGGGCGAGGGGCATCTTAAAGGCGCCGGTGGCCGTCATCACCAACGGCACCCTGACCCCCGACCCGGCGGTGCGGGCGGACCTCGTCCGGGCCGACCTGCTCCTGCCGAGCCTGGACGCCGCGACTCAGGCGGTCTTCCTGCGCGTCAACCGGCCGGCGCCGGGCCTGGACATCGGGGGGATAATCGAAGGACTGAGGGCGCTGAAGCGTGCGTTTTCCGGTACTTTTAACCTGGAAATCCTCCTGGTGGCCGGGCTGAACGATACCGAGGAGGAACTGGGACGCCTGCGCGCGGCGGTGAGCCGCATCGGCCCCGACGCGGTCCATCTGAACACGGTGGTTCGGCCGCCGGCGGAGCAATCCGCCCGGGCCGTGTCCGCCGAGCGTCTGCGAGAAATCGCGGTGACCTTCGGATCGCGAACCCGGATAATCGCCGATTACGCCGGCCCCGTCACCCGCGCCCGGGCCCTGGATCTAGCGGGGGAGATCGAGTCGTACCTCCTGCGCCGGCCCGCGAGGGCCGCGGACCTGGCCGCCATGCTGGGGCGGGATGAACGGGCGGTGAATGGCGCCCTCAAGGAGCTGGCTTCCCGGGGGCGGGTCCGGCTGCGGAACATGGACGGGGAGGCGTACTACACCCACACGGAGGGGGAATCTTGAGCTACGAGGAGCTCCTGCGCGTCGTCCGGGAGCGGCGGAGTGTCCGCCGCTTCAAGTCCGACCCGGTCCCCCCCGAAGACGTCGACCGGATGCTCGAGGCGGCGCTGTGGGCACCCTCGGGGAGCAACACCCAGCCCTGGCTTTTCATCGTGGTCACCGAACGGAACGTAATCGCCCGGGCGTCGGAGTGCGTCCGGCTGGAGGTCGAGCGCGTATACCGGTCGGCTCCCGGGTTCGCCGAGACGGGGAAAGGCCTGGCGCGCTGGGGCACCTTCTTCGAGGGTGCGCCGCTGGTCTTCTTCGTCGCCGGAAGGCGGGAACAGTCCTCGTGGCGTTTGAAGCTGGCCGAGGTGTTCCCGGGGCACCCCGCCGCGGGGAAGAGCCTCTCCTGGCTCGTCGGTTGCGCCGCGGCAATCCAGAATCTCCTCCTCGCGGTCCACGCCCTGGGCTACGGCGCCTGCTGGATGGGCGCCCCCCTGGTGGCGCGGGCGACCTTAGAGCGCCTGCTGGAGCTGCCCGAGGGTTACGAGCTTCTGGCGGTGGTTCCGGCGGGCCGTCCCGCCGAGGAGCCGTCCGCGCCCCGGCGCCGCCCGAGGGGGGAGACGGTCCGGACGTGGGGCTGAGCGGGCGCGGCGCTCATAAATAACCAAAATATCAAAGGAGACAAGGAGTTAAACCCCTTGCCTCGATTAATATAGCTTTACACCCAGATTTTATCTTGACGGGGAAATCCAAAGGGGCTAGTATCCCCTACGGCTATTCGACACCCCCCCGGTAAGGGGCCAGGCCATCGAAGGAGGAGTCCATGGCGTATGTGATTACCGACGAGTGCGTGGAGTGCGGGGCGTGCGTGCCCGAGTGCCCGGAAGAAGCCATCTCCGAGGGCGAGCCCTACGTGATCGACCCCGAGCTCTGCACCGACTGCGGCACCTGTGCCGAGGTCTGCCCGACCGAGGCGATAATCCCCGGCGAGTAACCCGCGCTCGGTATCGCTGTCGAATAGCGAGTGAAATTCAAGGGATCCGAGAGGGTCCCTTAATTGTAATGGATAAAGTACGAGGGGGGTAGAGAGGGCCCCTTCGTTGCAGGGCGTAAAATCCTGGGGGCCGTGAGGTTCCCTTCATTACTTCATTAAGGCAAGGGGTTTAAACCCCTTGTCTCCTTTTACGAGTAAAATCCGGGGGCCCGAGAGGTTCCCTTCGTCGTCCGCCGGGTCCGGCTTTCTCGCTTTTGTGTGACGGGGCCCCTTGACAGACTGCAATATGGTAACTATTTTAGGCGCTCGGCCACCCTAGCCGGGGCGCTAGCGGTGCCCTCGCGGCTCAGGCCGTGCCAGCAACCCGCTATAGGCTGGGGCGAACGCCCGGCGAGGCGCAGGCGGACCGGTCACTGCGGCCGGGGCTGCGGTGTTGATGGCCCGGATCCCCGCATCCGGCAAAGGGTTTAAGACAAGGGGTTTAAACCCCTTGCCTCCGACCGTCCCCGAACCCCGTCAGGCCCGGGAGGGAGCAGCGGTAAGGGTGAGCTGGAGTGCCGGGGACGACCCGGACCGGAGCCGGAGAATCGGCGGCGGAGCCGGTGGCGCGCGTCGGACCGGCGCCGGGTGGCCGTTTTAATTAATCCGGATGGAATTATTTTCATCCTGAAACCGTATTCGTTGTACGTGCCGCACCGTGACGACCCCGCCGGAGTCGTCCGAGTCGACGGGGCGGGAGATACAAGAGACCGAGGCCTTCTGGATAATCGCCGACCCACACCCACGACCGGGGGTGGCAGGATTCGACGACCGCTCACGAGCCGGGACCGCCGAGCCTTTTGTATTGAAGGGTCTTTTTTTTCATGGCTGATTTGTTACTTTCCGTCCAGCGCGTTTAGTTAATCGGCATGTACTCGATATTCCACCTATGAATAAAGCACAATTTCCGCCATTGTATCAATTTGATATGCTGAATAACACTTAAATCAGGTATGTTATTCGGTAAACAGGCGTTATCACTGATAAAATACGATTTAATTGTCATGTTTCCCGATTCATGCTAAATTTTACTCAGAGTACTTTCACCCGTAGCCAGCCGAAAGACGAGCCATGCGGTTACCCCTCGGAAAGACCCTCCAGCCCAACCTCCCGCCGCAGAACCAGACGCTGTTCCAGCTTCTGCGGGCCTTCACCGTGAGCGGGTTCCGGGGCTACATCACGCAGCAGAACGACGGGACGCGTCACGCCGTTCTGTGCCAGGGCGGAATCCCCGTCGCCACGGTATCCCGATGCGATACGGGGGAGAAGCTCTCGGGGCAGGAGGCGGCTCGGCGGTTCTCCTCCGAAATTGCGTGGGAGAACTGCCGGTTCGTCGAGCTGGACCAGAAATCCCTGGACAAGGCCCGCGTCATCTGCCAGGCGGAGTGCTACGCCTCCGGCCTGGAGCCCACCTCCGCCGAGCTGAACCGCTTCTACTCCGAGTGCATCTCCCAGAGGCACAACGGCCTGATTCAGCTCTACAACGAAGCCCGGGAATTCTACGTTCCCATAAAGCAAGGCCAAATCGTGGAGCGGCCCTCGGGCGAGGAGTACGATAACTTCCGCGCCCGGGGCGGTTACAAGGTGGACCTCTACTGCTACAGCAACGGCCAGGTGGCCGACAGGCCCCTGTCGCTGGACAACTTCGTCTCCCCTCTGTGGCTCCGTAATTTCCTCGTCCGGCAGCTCAACACGAGCTTCAAGAAGTCCACCGAGCTGCTCCTCGAGGAGCTCGGGACCGCCGACATCGGCTTCGACAGCCTCGAACACTGGCTCAAACGCATCGGGGAGTTCCTCGAAACGTTCGTCTGCTCGTCGAGGCAGTCGCGGGTTTTTCTCGAAAAGGTCCGGGCGCTGATGGAGGGCACCGAGGAGTACCAGCACATAAGCCGGACGAATCTTTAAGACCCATCGCGCGGAGGTGCCATGGACATCGTCCTCTACGTCATGAGCGGCCTGGGAATACTCCTGATGGCCTACGCCGTCTTCTCGTGCATCCGGCTGTACCGGCTAGTGCCAGGCGGCAAGGCCAAGGGCGCCCTGGGCATTCTCCTCGTCCTCGTCGTCGTCTTCCTCTTCGGCTACATCGCCGGCGCCGTGCTGCTGTTCAACATGGAGACGAACTTCGTCAAGGACGCCATCGTGTTCGGCATCTTCGACCTGGGCGCGGTCTTCGTCATCGTGGCGCTGGGCCTCATACGCCGGATACTCACCTATTTCGAGGGAAGGCAAGGGGTTTGAACCCCTTGTCTCCTTTTAGCCGGGGCGCAAGGCCTGACGGTTACGCTACAATGGGGGCCGAGAGGCCCCTTTTTTATGACGTCGTATTACCTGACACTTTACGAGTCCACCGAGGCGGCGGAGGTGGTCAAGCGCCACAACCGCTTCGTCGCCGGAGTCCGCCGTCCCGACGGCGTAATAGAGGACGTCCACCTGCCCAACTCGGGCCGCCTCCCGGAGCTTCTGCAACCGGGGCTCCCCGGCCGCCTCGTGCGTCACGGCGGAAAGCGGAAATACCCCAAGAGCCTCGTGGCCGTTTTTTTCAACCGCGTCTGGGTCCTGGTGGACACGCACGCCACCAACGTCGTTGCCGGAACGCTGCTCCGTTCCAATCGGCTGCCGGGGCTGGACGGCTACGCCGCGGTCCGGGGGGAGGCGGTTTTTCGACCGCCGGGGAGCACCGGCCCGGTGAAGGGGCTGCCCCGCTTCGATTTCCACCTCACCGGGCACCCGACGGAACCGGACCTGTGGCTGGAGGTCAAGAGCGTCACCCTGGCCGAGGGCGGGACGGCGCTCTTCCCCGACGCGGTGACGACCCGCGGGGCGCGGCACGTGCGCGAGCTGGGAAAAATCGCGACGCGCGGCGGGCGGGCGGGGGTCCTGTTCCTGGTGCAGCGGGCCGACCCGGAAAAATTCGCCCCCAACGACGTCACCGACCCGGCCTTCGGAAAGGAGCTCCGCCGGGCGGTAAAGAACGGCTTGGAGGTCCACGTCCGGCGGCTAGCAATTGAAGTGGCAGATAAACCGCCGTTCCCGCTGATCGCCCGGTTGACGGGTCGGCTCCCCGTGTACCTGTAGAAAAACGGACCGACCTTCAGGTCGTCACCTACGTCATCGCAGTCTGCATGTCCCCTCCCCCCCTTGGGGGGAGGGTCAGGGAGGGGGGTTCATCGGCCCCCTCTCCACTCTGGGGAGCGGCGCTCCGACGGGCCGGGGTGAGGGGCGAGGTATGGAAGCGGCGGGGTTAGGAAACCCCGCCCTACATTTTGATTGACGGCCCGGGGTGTCTACTTCCCCCCGACGGCCTCTTTTCCCACGTAGCCCCGCAGCGGCTCGGGGATTGCAATGGACCCGTCGGCGCGCTGGTGCGTCTCGAAGATGGCGGGCACCAGGCGGCTGGTGGCCACGGCGGAGCCGTTGAGCGTGTAGCAGAGCGCGCTCTTGCCCCCGGCGGGCCGGTAGCGGATGGCCCCGCGCCGCGCCTGATAATCCGTGCAGTTCGACACCGAGCTGACCTCCCACCAACGCTTCATCCCCGGGCACCAGACCTCCACGTCCACCGTCACCGACGCCTGCTGGGCCATGTCGCCGGTCACCAGCATCACCGTGCGCCAGCGCAGCCCGAGCTTTTCGGGGACGCCCTCGGCGATGGAAATCATCTCCTCGAAGATGCCCTCGGCCTGCTCCGGGGTGGCGAAGGCCACCAGCTCGACCTTGTTGAACTGGTGGGTGCGCACGAGGCCGCGGGTGTCGCGCCCGTAGGTGCCGGCCTCGCGGCGGAAGTTGGCCGTGACCGCCGTGCAGCGCCGCGGCAGCTCCTCCTCGGCGAACACCTCGTCCCGGCCCAGGTTCACCAGCGTTACCTCGCTGGTGGGAATCAGATACAGGTCGTCGTCGGCCAGCTTGTACACGTCGCCCATGAATTTGGGGAGCTGGGAGCTGGTGTAGAGCGACTGGGCGTTGACGAGGTACGGGGTGAGGATCGGCTCGTAGCCGTGCTCCACGGCATTGGCGAACATCCATGTCAGAAGCGCCCACTCGAGGAGGGCGGCCTCCTTTTTATACACGGCGAAACCGGTGCCGGAGAGCTTCGCCGCCGCCTGGAAATCCAAGAGCCCCAGCCGTTCGGCGAGCTCCACGTGGTCCTGGGGCTCGAAGCCGAAGTCGGGCGACCCGCCGCCGGTCCGCAGCTCCTTCGCGTTCCCCGAATCCCCGGACACGGGCACCCGCGGGTCGGGCAGGTTGGGCAGCCCCAGAAGCTCGTCGTCCAGCTCGGCCTTGAACTCCTTCTCCTGGGCCTCGAGGTTGGCGAGCTCGTCCTTGAGGAGGCCCATGCGCTCGACGGCCTCGGCGCAATTTTCGCCGGCCTTCTTGGCCCGGGCGATGGCCTCGCCGATCTCGTTGCGCTCGGCGCGGATTTCCTCCACGCGCTGGAGGACCTTGCGCCATCCCAAATCCAGCGCCAGGAGGCGCTCCAGGGAAATTTCCGGGTTGCGAGTCCGCAGGCGCTCCTCGGCCTCGTTGGGGCTGGTGCGCAGGTAGCGTAAATCGAGCATGGGGTCTCTCCGGTTGTCGAACCAGGGAATGATACCAGAACCGCCGCCTTAGCGGTATTTCGGCGGGGTGGCGGGGCCGCGGCACTTGAAGGCGCACCGCTCGACGATTGCGAGCAGATGGTCCACCACGGCCGGGTCGTGCCCCGCGTTAATTAACGAATCCCGGTCCATCCCCTGCTCGGCGTAATCGAAGAGGACCTCGTCCGCCTGGAGGTAGCGCATCCCCAGCTCCCCCTCGTCGGTCTGCGCGGGCCAGAGGTCGGCGGACGGCGCCTTGGCGATGACCCGCTCCGGCAGGCCGAGGATTTTCGCCAGCTCCCACACCTCGGTCTTGTACAGTTCGGCCAGGGGGTTGAGGCCGCAGGCGTCGTCGCCGTGGAGGGTGGTGTAGCCGAGGAGCCCCTCGGTCCGGTTCCCGGTTCCCAGGACCAGGGCGGGGAGGGCCGAGGAGCGGTCGAAGAGGAGAATCATCCGCACGCGGGCCTTGACGTTGCCCCGGCGGATGCGGGCGTCGGGCGGAATTTTTTCGAGCAGCGGCGCGCAGAAGGGGGTGATGTCCACACGCTCGTGGGCTATTTTAAGGTGCTCGCAGACCAGCCGGCCGTCGGCCTCGGAGCCCGGGTCGCTCTCGGCGTGGGGTAATAGGAGCGCGTGGACGTTCCCCGCGCCGAGGGCCCGCGCGGCCAGGGAGGCGCTGGTGGCGGAATCCACCCCGCCGGACACGCCGAGGACCACCTTGGAAAATCCCGCCCCGCGGACGTAGCCCGCAATCCAGCCGGCCAGGTCCTCCGCCAGCCTGCCGTAATCGCGCTCGAAACGATTACCCTGTGCCACCGCCCACCTCGCGCAGTTTTTCGTACAACCGGGCGAAATCCTCCAGAGAGAGCTCCTGGGCCCGGCGTCCCCGGTCGACGCCCGCCTGCTCCAGGACTTCCAGCCATTTGGACCGAGTCGTGTTTAAATACTCGAGGGCTATGTTGCCGAGTTGCTTGCGGCGATGGGCGAAGGCGGCCCGGACGAACGCGAAAAAACCCTCCTCGTCGGCCACCTCCACGGGCGGTGCGTCCCGGCGCCGGAAGACGACCACCGCCGAATCCACCCGCGGCCGGGGGGAAAAGCCCGCCGCTTTTACCTTGAAGGCGGTCCCGGCCTCCCAGTGGTAGGCGACGTAGGCCGACAGCGAGCCTCGGGCCGAATCGCCCGGACGGGCGGTCAGGCGGGCGGCGAACTCGCGCTGGAACATGAGCACGGCGGCGGCGTACCGGCACTCGACCGTCGCCCGCCCGACGATTTTGGACGAAACCGCGTAGGGGATGTTCCCAACGAGCCACAGAGGCCCCGGTCCCGGCGGCTCGTAGTCGAGGAAATCCCCCTCCACTATTGAGCAGCCCGGCCGGTCGCCGAAGCGTTCGGTCAGTTTCCGGGCCAGGTCGCCGTCGAGCTCCACGCCCGTGTAGGCGGATGCCTTCCCCGCCAGGAGCCCCGTCAGCGCCCCCCGGCCGGGGCCGATTTCGACCACGGGCACGCCCGGTGGAACGAGGGCGGCGATTCGGCGCGCCGCCCGGTCGTCTCGCAGGAAATGCTGGCCGAGCCTGGGTCGTCCGCTCATCGGGACCTAGCCGCCGAGCTTGCGATGGACCAAGGGAACGGCCACCAGCCGGTCCACGAGGACGAGCCCGACCGTTACGGCCAGGGCGATGACGACGCGCAACGAGAAGGCGGCGGTGAGCAGGCGGTAGACGCCGCCGACCAGCGGGAACGCGACCAGCCCGGCCAGCGCGACGACCAGGAGCCGGCCCCGCGCGCCGTGGTCCGGCCGCGGATCACTGAAGAGCCACACGCCCAGCCTGCCCCAGCTAGTGTACCGGCCGTCCGCCGCGCCCGTCAGGACCCAGCGCAGGGTCAGCGGCAGGGTGAGGACGGCCCACGCGCCGTAAATCCAGGCCCACACGGGGTCGGCCATCTGGTCGGCCCGCAGGTACGCCAGGGTGAAGTAACCGACGAAGACGAGGAGCAGAAATTCCGCCGCGCGCAGGATGCCGGGCGACGCCGGCCCCACCGGGACCTCCACCGCTTCGCGGACCTTTTTTACCACGCCGCCTCCCGGGTTGAATCTCGGATGATTATAGCACTCCGCCCGCGCGGGGGGAACCGTCACTCGCCCGGACCCTCGACGCAGGCGCCGAAGGTGAAGGCGTACAGGCCGAAGTCGTCGCCCGTGGCGAAGAGGGCCAGCTCGCGGTCGGCGTAGGTCGGGGCGTCGAGGAGGCGGTACATCCGCCCGGAGTCAACCACCACGTAGCTGCGGCCCCCCGCGTCCCACTGCACGTCGGCCCCGGCGTCGGTCTCCGTGATGGGCTCGCCGTCCACCAGGGCGTACACCCGGAACGGCCGGTCGCCCTCGGGGTGGAGCACGGCGTTGACCTCGGTGGCCCGGCAGCGGATGACGACGCGGTCGCCGGCTGGCTCGGTCTCACTGACGTGGAGCAGCCGGCCGCCCTCCACGCGCCAGTCGCCCTCGAGGTAGGCCCGGTGCACCTCGTGCGCGGCGACCGGCTCGTAGCGGGCCTCGAGGTCCATCTCCACGGGGTGACCGTAACGACCACGCGTATAGCCGGCGTAAAGCTCCGGCGTGGCCGGGAAGCAGACGGCGCCGGGCTTATCGTGGGGATTCACCGGCTCCATGAGCGGCGGCAGCTCGACGCCGGGGTGCAGTTTGGCGATTTCCTCCTGGATGATTTCCTCCGTTTTCCCGTACCCGCCCTCGCCGATGTGGTCGTGGATGATGACGCCCTCGGGGTTGACGAGAATCTTCCGCGGCCACCAGTTGTTGGCGTAGCGGCGCCAGAGCTCGAAATCGTTGTCCAGCAGGACCGGCCAGTCGATGTCCAGTTCCTCCACCGCGCGCTCCACGTTCTCCCGCTCGCGGCCGAAGTCGAACTCCGGGTCGTGGACCCCGATGATGACCAGACCCAGGTCTCCGTAACGGCGGTTCCACTCCCGCAGGTAGGGCAGCGTGCGCAGGCAGTTGACGCAGGTGTACTCCCAGAAATCCACCAGGACGAGCCTTCCGCGCAGCACCTCCACGGTCAGGGGCTCCGAGTTGATCCAGCGCTCCGGGCCGTAGACCGGTATTTCCGGTGCGGGGGTGCCGGGCATGGGTTCTCCTTCGGTCTCGGCCGCGCCGCAGGTCACGGTCGCGGCGAGGGTCAGCGCGAGGGGCAGCACGGTTTTCAGCTTCACGGCGCACCTCGATTCCCGGTTTGTTAAGTAATACGATAGGATTATAGTGTTAATATCCCCCGTCTTCAAAAAAACGACCGGGTAACGGATTCCTTGACGCAAAGAGCCGGCCTGCAATATGATAACGCAGGGGCTCGACCTGGACCGGCGTCCCCGGAGTGGCGACATGGCTGATTTCATCCGCACGGAATGCGACGTCCTGGTCCTCGGCGGCGGGGCCGCCGGCTGCCTGGCCGCGCTCCGCTTGAAGGAGCTCGGGCTCGGCCTCCGGGTCTCTCTAATGGAACAGGCCGCCGTCGAGCGCTCCGGGCGGTTTTCCCCCGGTCTGGCCGTCCTCTCCCCCTTCCTCCACCGCGACGAGTCCGTCGAGTCCTTCCTCGCCCACCTGGGGACCGTCGGGCGCGGCCCGGCGGACGGGGCGATGGCCCGGCCCCTGCTGGAGCGGGGCGCCGAGGTACTCGGACGCCTGACCGGGCTGGGGCTGCCCGTGGTGAAGGACGGTCCCGAACCGGCGCGGGTCGGGCGCTGGGGCGTTCCCTGCCGCGGCGGCGATCTGAAGCCGCTCCTCGCCCGGGGTTTGACCGAGGCCGGTGTGGACACCCTCGAGCACGTCGCCGCCACCGGCCTGGGCGTGACCGACGGAAGAATCGCGGGCGCCACCGGCTTCCACGTCCGCAGCGGCGTCTTCCACGTCGTCAACGCCCGGGCGGTGCTCCTGGCCGCCGGGGCGTCGGCGGGTCTCTACCGCTCCCCCCTGGCGGAATCGAGCCCCCACCGCGGCCCGGCCTCGCCCTTCAACGACGGTTCGGGCATGGCCCTGGCCCTGCGGGCCGGGGTGGAGCTCACCGGGCTCGAGCACCGCTCCCAGACCGCCGTCCTGGCCGGTTCCCGGGCGCCGGTGGAAATTCTGGTCGACGAGTACGGGCTGCCGGTCCTCAACGCGCGGGGCGAGGCGCTGACCTTCGAGGGGGCGGACGGGCTATCCGCGGCCGTCCTCGAAGCTGAGACCGCGGGCCTCGGCCCCTGCCGCGTCGAGACGACGGGTCTGTCGGAGGGGGAGGCGAGGCGGGTCGTCACCCGCTACCTGGACAGCCACCCCGCCGCCGCGCTGCACTGGGCGGCCGAGGGTGTGTCGCCCGGGGACGAGCCGCTGGAAATCGCCCTGTCCGAGCCCGCCGCGGGGGGGCTGGATTCGCCGGGCGGTGTGACCGTGGACCCGGACCGGCGCACCACCCTGCCCGGACTCTACGCCGCCGGGGAGACGGCGGGGGGGACGCCGGGGAAGGGTGTGGTCGGCGTCTTCGCCGAGGCGCTCCTCGCCGGAGAGACCGTCGCGGCCGACCTGGGACGCCTGGGGCGGGCCGAATTCGACGAGGAGTGGCTGGTCTCGGAGAGCCGCAGGGTCGAGGAGCCGCTCGTCCGCCTCTCCCGCGTGGGCGACGGGGTGGACCCCCACGAGCTCGAGGGGCGGATGCAGCGGGTGATGGACTCCTGGGCCGGGGGACGGTCCTCCGGATTCCGGGTCGAGTCGGCGTTTTTGGAAAAAAGCCGGGCCGAGCTGGACAGGCTCGCGGTGCAGGTCCCCTTCCTCGTCGGCAGCTCGAACCACGAAGCCGTGCTGTGCCTACGCGCCCGGAACCGGCTCCTCGTGGCCCGGGCCCTGGTGGAGCACCTGTACCGTGACCGCGGGCGCCGGGACGGGAAGCTCCTCCGTTCAACCCTGGAGCCGTCGACCGGGCGGCCCGAGCTGGTCGACAGCGCCGAGCCGTAGGCCCGCCTCGTCGTTTACCCGCCGGGGCACCCCCTCTACTTCGACGGCTACGGGGAGGACTGCACGCCGGGCTGTCTCATCGATCACTTCCCCGGTTCCGGGTCGAGACGGAGGTCGCCGGGGAGCGGCTGGAGGCGTTGGAAAGGGCGGAGGCTGCACGATTTCGGCGGGCGGCGGCTTGGGCACGTTGCCCGAAGACTACCAGGCGGGTCGGATACCCCGCGATGACGAGGCGGTGCCGGTGGACGAGAGGTTCGTGGTGAAAATCGAGGTCGGTGACTGCGCTTCGTTCGGCGGCGTGCCGTTCTCCGGCGCGGGCGAACCGGTCACCGCCCTCATGGTGACCGGCAAGGACCCGGAACACGCCGGCCTGGCCCGCAACTCCATCCTGAGCTTCCTGGCGCAGAGCTACCCCAACCGACGGCTGGTCATCGTCAACGACGGCGCGTATTGTTTCGAAATCCCCGGCGTGCCCGAGGGGCGCGTCGTCCAGGTGAACCTCCCGGAGCGCCGCACCCTGGGCGAGCTGAGGAACCTGAGCCTCGAAGCGGTCCCCCCGGACGGTGTCTGGGTCCAGTGGGACGACGACGACTGGCACCATCCCTCCCTCATACCCGCGCAGTACGCGGAGCTGAAAGAGAAAAACGCCGAGGCCTGCTTCCTAAAACACCAGGTGCAGTACGCCTTCGCGAAAGATGCCGCCTGGGTGAACAGATGCAAGGTGGGCATCGCCGGCACTGTCATGGCCCGCCGGAGGGAGAAGGTCCGCTACGAGCTCCCCGAACTGGGCGAAG
>Ga0180429_10002830_pt1 | contig 14185 bp, 10 predicted proteins | sample SS_ome_FD_132428 | JGI IMG/M metagenome (GOLD analysis project Ga0180429, IMG submission 132428) | Hypersaline lake sediment archaeal communities from the Salton Sea, California, USA - SS_1_S_1 metaG | ecosystem: Environmental > Aquatic > Non-marine Saline and Alkaline > Hypersaline > Sediment ...
ACGGGGGCGTCATGCTCCACAACAAAGCTGAAGTGGCGCTTCACGGAAAGCATGCCGAACAGCACACTTATGCCCAGGATGGAGGCAAGAGCGACCTGTATCCCGAAGCCCAAACCTAGTTTTGTCCTGATCTTCATCTGCTCATCCTCGCAATGGTCATTCACCTTTGAACGGAGATCACACCTAACTTCGACTCTTCATGCTCGGCCCGGGCTGCACGCTTTGGTCGGCGTATTCTCACGATTCATCCTGACTTCCTCCTTCTCCGCGCCTTTCCGAGGCGAGCAAAGGCCGCCATTTCGTTTCGGCTACAATCTCGCCGCAGAGCGCATACCCCAACACGCTGAAAGGATAGGTTGTAGAAACGGTTACCGGATGTACAACCGAGGAGATTGCAGGTGGGTGGTAACGGATATCCGATTTGGAAGGGCTGAATCGCTGACTACAATCCCTCCGGCCGCCGGAGAAAGGCGAAACGGAAGCGACCGGAGTCTGGAGATATCGCTACTTGGCTCGAAATTGATCGCAAGAAGGAGTGCTTCCGGAACAATGACCCGGGCAATGAGCTTGTCCGCGGCTACTATCGCCAACCCTACGTGGTACCGGAGATCACCTTGTGAGGCCCGCCCGAAGGTCGACTGCCTGGCTTCGATGCTCTAGAATGGCATGCGTGTGTACTTTCGCAACAAGGCTTGGAAACAGGAGGGTTCAGCAATGCAACTACGCCAGTGGCCAACGGCCGTGTTTTTCGGTTTTTTGAGCGTTTTCGGCCCTGCTGTCCCGCTGATCTGCGGCCAACAGCAGTCAGAACCGGTGAAAACCTCCGGCAGTGACGGCTTCATCTCCCTTTTCGACGGCAAGACGCTCGACGGCTGGCACGCAGTGCCGAAAGAAAGTGCGTCGGACTGGACCGTTCGCGATGGAGTGATCCTCGGGCACGGGAGCGCCGACCGACTGGCCTATCTCGTCTGGAAGGACGAGCATCTTACCGACTTCGAGCTTACACTGCGTTATCGTCTACCGGGCAAAGGCAACACGGGAGTCGAAATCCGCTGTCAACCCGACCTGACCGGCAAGCGGCCCTTCGAGGGCTATCACGCCGACCTCGGCCACGTCGGCATTGGTCCTCACATTCTCGGTGCCTGGGATTTCCACTTCGCCCGGCGCCGGGAATACCCCTGCCGTCGCGGGACGCGGCTGGTCATCGACGAGGACGGCAAGCCACATTCCAGCACCATCCGCGGGGCGCTCACCGTAGCGGACGTCCGCCCACACTTGTGGAACGACGTCCGCGTCATTGCCCGTGGAAACCATTTCCAGTTCTTTATCAACGGCAAACCCGCTTCCGAGTTCACCGACAACGCAAAGCACGGGCGACTGGAACAAGGGGCCATTGGTCTGCAGATCCACGACAAGGGCATGCGCGTGGAATTCAAGGATCTTCGGCTGAAACAACTGCCCTCGGCACCGACCAGATGAAGAGCATTGCTGAGTTATTCAAAAGAACAAGGCCATCAACAATTCAGAAGAAAGGCGGATACGGCATGAAATCGATCAAACGCCGTGATTTCGTTGGAACCAGTCTGGCCGCGCCGGCTCTCGCGGTCGCGCCATTCAATATCCTCAAGGCCGGCCCCTCGCCAAACAGCAAGCTCAACATTGCCTGCATCGGCGTCGGCGGGATGGGCTCCAGCGACGCAAGTTACTTCGCAAGCAGCGACAACGTGATTGCCCTGTGCGACGTTGACGAGGCAAGACACAAGAAATGCATCGCGGGCAAGAAGAACCTGCACGGAATAAAGTTCTGGAAAGACTATCGCGTAATGTTCGACAAGATCGGCAAGGAGATAGATGCCATCTACACCGGGACGCCGGACCACGTCCACTTCGCCGTATCGATGTTTGCCATCACGCGCGGCAAGCACGTCTATACACAGAAGCCGCTCTGCCACACGGTCAATGAAGTTCGCGTCCTGACCGAGGAATCGAAGCAGCACAAAGTCGTAACCCAGATGGGCCACCAGGGCCACTCGAGCAAAAGCTCGGCCATGATCAGGGACTGGGTTCGGGCAGGATCGGTTGGCGAGATCAAGGAGGTGTGGGCTTACTCCAGGAAGAATTACTGGACCAAGGTACGGCCCGTCACGGGAAGTGAGTGCCCAAAGACACTCGAGTGGGACCTCTTCCTGAACAGGGCGGAAAAGATTCCCTTCAGTTCCAGTTACATGAACCGTGAATGGATAAGATTCAGTCACTTCAGCGGCGTGGTGGGGGATATGGCCGCACATATCCTGGACGCGGCATACTACTCGCTCGACCTGAAGACGCCGACCAGCGTCATGGCCGACGTGCCTCAGCCGCCTGCTCCGGGTTTGCTGCCGAAAGCCGGGGTCATCACCTGGGAATTTCCCGCCAGCGGCGAACGGTCTCCGGTAACACTGAAATACCATCTTGGCCCCGAGATTCCATACCCGCGCCCGAAAGATCTTGAAGAAGACCGCCGGGAACCGTTCATGGACAGTGGATCGGTCCTGATCGGTACAAATGGTTCGATAATCGTGGGCAGCCACAGCCAGGGCGGCAGGATAATTCCCGAGGCCAGGATGAAAGAGACCCCCAAGCCGCCCGAGGAATCCTATCGCTGCAAGGCCGGCAACCATCTGCAAAACTGGGTCATGGCCTGCAAGGGCGACGACAAGGCCATGTCCGAGTTCGACTACGCGGGACCACTGTCGGAATTCATCGTGCTGGGTGACGTCGCAATGATGCATCCCGGAAAGAAACTGTTATGGGACGCGGAAAACATGAAGATCACCAACAGCGGCGAAGCCGACAAGAGCCCCTTTATGAAACGGCTTGCTCCCCGCGATGACATGAACTGGTACTAACTCAAACTGTAAAGACGGGAGAAAATGGGGACTGGCGGGAGGTGCTTCGTTGCGAAGATATCGACGTCGTCGGTATAGCCACGTACACGCCTTGGCACGCCGAGATCACCATCGCATGTGTCGAAGCGGGTGTACGTGCCGTGATCTGTGAAAAGCCCATTACCACGAGAGTCAGTGATGCCGACCGGGTGATCGGCGCGTGCAAGAAGCACGGTACTCTTCTGGCAATCAATCATCCCCGGCGATGGCATCCGCTTTGGCGCTGGGTGCGGGATGAAATCAAAGAGGGCACGATCGGCCGGATCAGCCACCTGACCATCCACTGGCCGTCGGGCCGGCTGGGAAACGTCGGGACGCACATGTTCGATGCCGCCTCATTCCTGCTCGACAGCCGTCCCAAGGCCGCGTCCGGCACCCTCGATCCGTTCGTGCCTCCCGATTGTCGAGGACCCGAATTTCACGACCCGGGCGGCTGGGGAATCGTACGGCTGGCCAACGGCGTCAGGGTCCACGTTGATGCGGCGGCGCGCGTCAGGCTGCCGTTCGGATACCGGGCCTTCGGCAGCCTGGGTTGGATCGACGTGGGCGGAGAGGACGCCGGCGTACACATGTGGACCGGCCGGACGAGAACGATCGCATGCCCGGCGGACAGGCCGAACTCACTCGCTATCGGCGTCGATGAAGTAGTGACTTGTCTCACCGGCGGTGGAGACGTCTCACCGACGGGTGAAAGCGCCCGTGATGCCTTGGAGGTCATCGTGGCGTTGTTCCTCGCCAGCGACGCCAGCCGCGCCATCACCGGCCAGAATATCCTGGCCGACAAGGGTTGGGCGCATCACTGAGCATCAAGTGATTACCTTGTAGACCACATCGTGTTCCCGGGCGTGTGCGAGCACCTTGAACGCGACGCTTTGACCCGCGGTTGCCTCTTCGACCGGCTGGCCGTCGATCTGCATGGAATCGATCTTCTGAGTGAAGTCGCTGGTGTGGCCCTTGACGTGGACCGTATCGCCCATCGACAACGAGTCCTGCGTGATCTCGATCGCGGCCACGCTGATCTTGCTGAAGTAGCGTATTACTCGGCCGAGTTCCACTTCCGCCATGACCTCTTCCTCCCTTGGTTGCAGCAAACCGGGCGACGTATGGCCGCCGCGCAGATCCGCACCCGGATAATCCAGCACTGCCCCACAGTTGCATCGCACCCGGTGTCCAAATTGGAATAACGTAACGTCGTAACCCGCTTTGCATCGCGGGCACGTGATAGCCATGGCATTATCCTTAGTGGCCCATTATAACTACTTCAGGTTCGATGTCAACCACATTCGCTGTAGTGGTCCAGCGACTTTCAGCGGCTCTTTAGCGTGACATCCGTTCCCCGCGTTAGGCCAGGATTTTCCCTTGCGGAACTGCACGATCACCATCAAATAGCGTAAGCCAAGCACGCCCCCCGTGTCAAGCTTTTGCGACAGTGCCCGAAAGGTGCTGCTGGTAGCAAGCAGCAGCAACAGGCGGCGAGCGTGTAGCACTTGACATCACCCGGGAAGAGGTCGAGCTGACCGGCAGCGAGGCCCGTGGAGAACAGGTAGCCTACAACTCCCAACCCTTCCGGTATTCTCGATGCACGTATTTGTTCGCGCCGGCCACGTTGGTGATCTTCATGCTCTCACTGTCGAACAGTACCTTTCTCCCGGTACGCAGTGCGACGGTTCCCAGGTTGACGGCGTCGGTAATCGGTCCGGCGTTGAGAAAGCTGCCCGGCGATGGTGCGCCCCCTTTGACCGCCTGGAGCCACGGATTGTGACGCCCGCCGCGCCCCCTTTGCCAATCCTCCAACGGCAGGGCTTCACTCTTGCCTTTAGCGAACAGTCGCGGGCTTTGCCCGTGGAAACCGGCCATGATCGTCCCTCCGTCGCCGACGAATAGGATGCCCTCTTTAGACATCTCGACGTCGTGCGTCTCGACTTCCCCAGGCAAGCGAGGTTTCATGCCCCCGTCGTACCAGAACAGATCCATCGCGGGCCTGCCGTTGCGTGCCGCAAACTCAAGACGGATGGTGCAGGCGGTTGGGTAGGAGAAATCATTCCTCGCGGTCCGGCTGACGCCGTCCACGATCGAGCAGGTGTGGGTCGCCCAGGCCTCGGCGCTTAGCGGGGCATTCAGCTCGAGCGCGGTGAATACCGGCCACAGGCTGTAGATGCCCATGTCTGCCATGGAACCGCCGCCGAAATCGTACCAGCCGCGGAATACCGTGTGCGTGTAGTGCGGATGAAACGGGCGGTCTACCGCTGGCCCCAACCATAAGTCCCAGTCGAGACCCGTGGGAACCGGCGGCTTGTCGGTGGGAATCTCGGTGTATTGGGGCCACACCGGCCGGTTCGTCCAGTTATGCACTTCCCGCAGAGGGCCTATGACACCGTCTTTGATCCGCTCGACAATCAGCCCGTTGCCGGTTCCACTGCCATAAGCCAAAAGGTGGGTGGCGACCTTCGCCTTGCGGGCCGTCTCGACGACCAGTCTTCCCTCGTACAAGCGGTTGGCGATCGGCTTGTGCATCAGAACGTGCTTGCCTCTCTTCATCGCCGCGATGGAGACGGCCGCGTGAAGATGATCGGGCGTCATGACCTTGACGGCGTCGAGGTCGTTTTCTTTCTCCAGCAGTTCCCTGAAGTCAGCGTAGGCGGAGCACGCCTTGAAGTTCTCCGAACTCCTCTGGTTTGAATAGTAGGCGTCGACAACGTCCCGGCCTACTTCTCGGCCTCCGGGGCAGCCATCGTGGTTCTCTCTCCAGGCGGGCTTTCCCAGGTACCTTCGTATGGTGTTCCGGACGTTGTGCTTGCCCCACTCCACATAGTCGTTGCTGTCAGCGTTCGGATCGCAGACCGCGACAATCTGTATCTCCGGCCGGGCGAGAAGGTCCCCGAGTTCGCGGAAGCCCTGCGTACCCATGCCGATGTGGGCCAGCGTAATTCTGTCGCTCGGAGCGACGTGTTCGGCACCCCCCAAAACATGTCTTGGAACGATGGTGATGACGCCGGATGTGACCGCGGACCCCACGAACTTGCGGCGATTCATATCGGATGTCACGGAACGACTCCTGCACTGAGTTGAGGTGTTCTGAATTCAAAGCCAGTACGGCCACCATACTCAACCGAACTGCAAGTGTCAATCAACGTGCAGCTTGCGCACTGGCAACGGAGACTCGTTTCGGCCGGTTGACAGTGGCCGGCGGTCACTTGCTGCCGTTGATCATCATCCGCCCGGCCGCTCGAAAGCGTTGCGGCTGGGGCGGGCATTGCCGCGTCCGCAATTCATTTGGGCTACCATTCGCAGCAGTTGCGAGGTCCCGCCACGTATCCCCCGCATACCGCACGCAAGCAGCGGCAGCTTGGAGGTCGCGACAAGGCTGCGGGCCTCGGCGTCCCGCTTGCTAGGTGGGATACATTGCATCTTCGCCCTCCGGACGCGATCTCGAAGTATAATGGCTCGTTAGAGACTGCCAGAGGCAAGACTCCGTTATAAGACCAGATCGTCCCAACAGACTGCCAAACCACAACCAACGAACGCGCCGAGGACCTCCACGACCATGCCCAATTCAATCAAGGAGGAAAACTACGTGCGCTGCGGGTCGGTCGCATCGAGCAACAGCAAACATCGGCTCCAAAGGCGTACCAATAGCCGTGATAGGGAATCAACGTCAGATCGATCGCCAGCGTCTGCGGACGTCGCCTGAGCGACTGTCAAGAGGTTCGCGAGCGTCACAATCAACTGCGGCACCCGAAGTATAAGAAGTCGGAACTGTTGGCCACCGCACCGAACCAGGTCTGGTCGTGGGGCATCACTAAGCTGCTGGGGCCCGCTAACGGACGCAACTCCATCCTATTCCGAAAGCTCTGACGTAACGCTTGACCAGGTTCTGCCGATGCGAATAGAGTCAAGTTCAATGGTCTCAATGTTCTTCGTGTTTAATCGAAGGTTGCTGAAGACACTGTCGGTGTCGACCGGGCGTGTTGTGATACTCCACGTATTGGGCTCCACAGAATCGACCAATTCATCGCTGCCATAGATTCGAAGAAAAATTCGGTCTGGCTTTTCACGGCGCGCCAAGACCTTGCATACAAACAAGTACGTGGCGTCGTCTCGGAGGCTCCTCGAAGTCCTCGCAATGCGGCCTTTGTGATACAGGCCCGGCCCACCCCGTGCGCTCTTGGGACCGATGGAGATTCTTGCGCCGCCGGGATCTACTAGCGTAACGTACGCCCAGCTTTTGCGCGAGCGAACTCGCCTGTCCGGCTTTGTTCGTGCGAGGAAGCTGAGGTAGTAGGCGGCGTCGCGGTCCATTTGAATCGGTTTCCGCAAATCGCGTTCCAGCCCGACTTCGCCGCTCAAGAGGAGAACCCCGTCACCGGGACCCGACGATTCTCCGGGCCACGGCAGCCCCTCGCCGGGGCAAAGTCTGTCGGCCTGTTCGTGGTCCGTGGCTTTCGATTTCCTCCAGGCTCCATTCCAGCCGAGACCGCCATTCTGACCGACGAGTCGCTCGCCGTCATAAGCGAACGATTCGCTCACGAGCAGGTCGTTTGAAGGGGGGGACCGAACGGGCGGCGTTCGCACAAACTGTGACGCGGCTAACGGGATCGGCTCGCTACCGGTCGCGCCCTGAAAGCGTCTTGCTTGCCCCGCATCGAGATGAATCGGCCGGTCCGGATCACTCGCCGGCTCGCATCGCACACGCCCGTTGAAAACATGAATTTCCAAAACATTTCCGCCAGGAGCAATACTAACAGCGTACTCCGTACCTTCGTCCTGAATCTTCGAGAGCGGGGTCTCAAGGGTGAAGGCATCCAGGTCGCCTGCTCCGCTGAAGACGGCCTTGCCCGATCGCAACGTCGCCCGGTTGACATCCGCCAGTTCCAGGTACGCCGGGCCTTCCAGGGTCAGCGTCGCGTCGCAGTCAAAGTGAACTACGGCGACCCCCTCCAGCAAATGCAACGTCCCCTTCGTCAAACGCTGGCCCTCATGCCGCTCCGCAGTGTCGGAATCCCAGCGGCAGCCGGAAGATGAACTGAGCGTTGCAATTTCCTGAAGTTCGTGATCGGTGGCGTGCCGGGCTATCTGATAGTCGGGAGCGATATGTTCGGCGGAGGACGTCAGCCAACGCCCTAGAAAAGCGCCAAGCACCAGGCTCGCGCACACCGCTGTCGCCCAACTCGCTCGGAACCAGCGACTACGCCGAGACAACGAGGACAGAGCCCGATCGTCGGCAAGCCGGCACGGATCGTCGACCATTTCCACGATCGCGCCTTGCTGCCTGGCAAGAACGGCATGCAGTTCCATCGACTCGACGTAGTAAGCCTGCGCCTCGCGATCACCCTCTAGGAGGGATTCCAACTCACGCTCCGCGGCCTCGTCGATCGCGCCTTCACGGAGACGGCCGATCAACTCCATCAATCGCGTGTGGTTCTTGGGCAGTTCCATGGGGCTATCTCTCGCTCGCTAATGAACGTCGGATGCAGAAAAGCAAACGATCGTGAATTCGATTGAGTGCCCGGTATACCGAATCAAGACTGCGCCCCAACTGCCGGGAAACGTCTTTGGCCGAGTTCCCGTCGAAGTATCGCAGTTGAATCATTTTGCGATCCTTCTCGCGAAGTCCCGACAGGCACGTTTGAAGCGCCTCGACACGCCGGTCGCCCTGGGAAGAAACCTGGGTGGCCACTTCCGCGATCTCCTGCATCAGGCGATCGCTGAAATACACCTTCTTCGACCGCTCCTTCCGCCGATACTCTAGCACTTCGTATCGGGCGATGGCGATGCCCCAAGCCGCGAAGTTTGTGCCTGGCTCAAATTGGTCAAACTTCCTCCACATAACGGAACAGGTTTCCTGCAAAAGGTCCTCCGCATCCGGCAGGTGGGGGACCAAGGCGAAGATGAAGCCGAGAATCCGCCGCTCGGACTGCAGGAACACCCGCATGAAAGCGTCTTCCTTGTCCAAATCGAGTTCTTCCGGACGAGGTGTTTCGGGCAAATCCGTCACGACGGCACTCTGGATTGGGTTTCCGATCGGTCTGTTTCTGTCAATAGGCGCATGAAGCCTTCCTATTATGGTAAACGTCGTTCTGCGTGGCAAATTTGCGGTCCTTCTGCAAACAAGCACGGAATTCGGAATTTCCGGGGGCTTCTGCCGGATTCCCCACGAATTTCTCGGGGCCGGGGCAGTTACCTGGTGATGGAGAGTTGGAACTTCTTGACGCGGAATTTCCGCTAACCCCACGGAAGTCGAGTCGCCCCCCACTATGGCAGGTTCATCCAATCGTGGCACCACGAACGCTGATTTACGGGTTAATTCAGACAAGCAGGACTGAAGCTCCCCAGGAAGTCTGGTCACAACTGACGCCGGTCTTTTGGCCCACCGAATTCGATGAAACACTCCGCCTCACGGGAATCGCCGAAGAAGTCCTGACCGATTTACGCACCTTTGATGGCAGCAGCAAGGAACGCGACCATAAAAAACTGGGAGAGCACATCGCTCATTCCTGCAATGGTCCCTGGCGAGGTTTCAAGTTAGAGAACTGGGAGGGCGGTCATCGAGTTCCCTTTAAGAGAACAAGGCATGTGGAATGCAGATGAATGAGTATTCATCTCGCCTTCAAATGTCAGTATTTCGCCATTTTTCATTGCGATGTACAACTTCCCGTGGGCAGCGATCATTCCGTCAAAGATGGGCGCTGTGCCCAGTGAATACTCCGCCAGCCGCCTGCCATTTTCGGCAGACACTACCCACAATACACCGCCGGATTTTCCTTCAATAGCATCGCCCTGCTTCTTGAGTTTGTCCTGAATGTCCTCGGATTCAAACTGCTGAAGCGCCTCGGTTTCCCTAACGAAGACCGGCGTGCCGGCGATGTACAGTGTTTTATCCGCCAATACCATGGCCCGGACCGTGAACGGCAAGCCCGGCATCAACACTTGCCTCTTTCCTGCCGGCGCCCCTGCTGCACCCGCCCGGTTTGTGTTTTGCAGGCGGGAAACAAATAACTCATATTCATATGCCGAAGCCCACCTAAAAAACGCCGACTTACGCCCATATCCGAATACACGCTCGTTGTCATGCACAAGAATCCTCGCCCCAAGCCCCCGTTTACCGGAGTTATACCCGCCGATTGTTCCGTTATACGAGCCGCTGTACATCCAGTATGTGCGGTGAAAACCCGACTGATCAAGAAACCCAAACGGAGCAAACAGATGGTTAATCCCTTTGTTTTCGCGCTTTCCTTTCAGGTCAAATGCCTGCGAACGCATAAACAAGTTCTCTCCGTTGCTTGACATGATATCAGGAAGCGCAACCGGCATACTGAGCCCCTTGATATTCACTTGGAAATCCTCGCCCGAAACAGGGTCACGATCATCAAGCACGTTTTGGGTTACAACTTCCCCGGTTTTTGTATCAAGCCCGTAAAGATGAACGCCGCCGTCCAGGAAATAAGATCTGCCGGCGACGAAATACGCAACGTCCTTCTCGACAAGAATGCTTCCATGCACCGGCCACACCGATTCTACCTGATCGTAGGAGACGAGGTTCCGATCGATTGGCGCGGCAAGGAATCGCCAGCAGAGTTGCCCGTCCTTCAAGCTCAAGCAGTACACGTATCCGTCGGCAGAACCGAAGACTACGCGGCCTTCGTGAATGGTGGGCGACGAATCAACGCGACCGCCGGCAATGTATTCCCAAAGCCTTTCGCCGGATGCCGCATCGAATGCGCGAACTGAGTGTTCATCAATCGAAGCAATCACCATGATCCCGTGCGCCGATACGGGCGGCGTCATGCGCACGTCCGGACTGACTGCCGCAATGGTCTTCCCTGCTTTCAAGGAGGCCGGCAGTTTAGCGGGGGTAGATCCACTCCGCGCCGCATTGCCTCGGTAAGTGGGCCAACCATCTTGCGTATCGCTCATCCCTAGCATCATGTCTTGCCCATAAACGGGCCCTTTTTCCAATCGGTCCTCTCCCGACAACTGCGAACCGGCCTCCGATAGCGGCGTCTGCTTTGAAGGTGCAGGCGCTAATGCGTTGAAGCCGGACAGTTTTGCCTGACCGTAACATGAACACGGATGAGGCGGCGTGTAGATCAAACCGTTGGCAGGCATGATCCCATAGAGGCAACCTCCGCGAACCCAGTGGTTGATGGTCCATTCGCCTGTCTCCGTGTCGATGCATTCAATGCCGGCACGAGATGAAAGCAGGTATTTGTCGGTTGCCTTGGCCCGGTGACAACGATGATGAAACCAGACTGCTTTCAGTGTTGGAGGGTAATTCTTCTCCGATTCTCCAGTACGATAATTCCGTCCCTCGAAAACTCCGTCGGCGGTATTCTTGGCTATGTTGCCGGTCCAGACCAAATCATCAATGACCAGCAAATCCTCCGGTGATTGATACCCGCTGAATGGGTGCAGCCCCGTCCACAGCTTTTTGCCTGTCTTTGCGTCAAACACGTTAAGGCTATCAATGCCGCTACCACCTCTCCAGCCCTTGGAACTGTGTGGGACATGCTCTCCGCCGGCGAACAGAACGGCATCCTTGTGAACCACCAGCGTAGGGGCAAACCACGACTCAAGTGCTCGTATTGCCACATTCTCACTATGCCATGCTTCCTTGCCGCTTGCCCTGTCAATCGCAACAAGTTTTTCGCCATCATGAAAATAGACACGCTCCGCATCCGCGGCCAAGGTTAGCGGGACTATTCGCGATGCTTTCTTCCAGAGCAATTCACCTGTATCAGACCGGAAAGCCAACACGGACCGCTTGCTGTCAAGCCATTCCGTGGATTGTATCTGGGACCAATACTTGTTTCCAAGTGGATATTGTGTTGTTCGAGTATCAACGAATGGTGTTCCTGAGCGGTTAGCCGCTTCTTCCTTAATATCAGCGCTCAACACAGTCTCATTGACCACCATAAGAAGCGTGTCGCCAAAAAGTATGATCTCCTCGGTGCCTTTCGTGTTCTCATACGTTTGAATGGTTTTTCCAGTTGCTGCGTCCAGGGCCGAGACATCAACATCGAAGCCAAGCGGTACGTATACCCTGCCCTCTTTTGCGACAAGGCGGCGCGGAAGGTTCGCCGGACCGCTTTTTAGCGGCCACAGCACATCATTCCATTTTCCGATATCTCTTTTCCAAAGAATGGTTCCGTTGAAAGCGTCACGAGCAACCAGTTTCCAGTCAGGCGGCAGTAGAATCTGTGACCGCGGCCCCTCGTCCATGATGTAGAACACCCTGCCCGCAGACGAAACCATGGCGCTCATGCTTGACATGTGATCATGATGCCGACTCCATTTGGGACCGCCATGCCACTGCAAGCGACGCGGAGGCCCGACAACCGAATCGTGCGCAACCGCGTTGTTACCGGGGTCGTGGAGGTAGTGTGTCCAGTCGTCGATCTCCTTCGGCCGCGGCTTCACGGTCTTCTTCCACTTGCCGTCGTCTTTGACATACGCAACGCCGTTGGGTGCAAGCACCCGCGTCACTTCCTCCATCGGAACGTCGCCAAGGTCCTCGGCCACCACGAGATTTGCAAGGTTGTCAATGTACGGCAGCCGAGCGTCCTTCAACTGGGCGACCGAAACTCTGCCGCGAAGTTCTTGGAATTCGATTCGCTTGCGTGCCGCGGCAACGTTCTTCGCGTCGGCGTCGAGACCGTGGACGAGATAAGAATCGTTGGCTCGCAGGGCGGTGGTGAGCGTTCCGTCGCCGCAGCCGAGGTGGATGACCAGACCGCCGCGGACACCGGTCGCCTCGAGGATTTGCTGGGCGGTCTCGGCAGTCGCGGCTTGCGCTGCTGCCGTCAGGACGAGGATGCAGGACCAGATAGGGAAACATCTATACACGTCAAGTTCTCCTTTGTGTGACGGTTGGTTGCGTTATTTCTTGCCGGCCAGGCACAGGACCCGGTCGTCGGTGGTGCTCATGATGAGTTTCTCGTCGTCGGCGATCCCGCCCAGTTCGGCCTTCGCGGCGTTCCATTCCTCTTTGCCATCGCCGAGGGTCAGACATCGCGGGCGCGGAGGGTAGGTGTCCAAGGGCGTGATCAAAAGGGTAGGCCCCATAAAACGTACGGTCAACATCCAACGTTTTCCCTTCCAAGGCATCAATAATACTCCATCCAGATCCGCCATTGTCAATATATCCACTTGTCGATGGCAGATTGCCAGAGGCGATTTCAAAGCGTACGGGGGCACATTGAGATGTGGCAGAAAAAAATGCGTAAAAAGGACGCCCTGGCTTGCCAGTCTGTCGATGTTTGGCGTTTTGGCAGTATACTCCGATCCCATACATCCAAAGGAAGACCAACTGATATCATCGGAGATACAAATGACGATATCGGGTTTGTCTTGTTGGGTGATCGAGTCTCGTACTTGGGTGTATCCTCTTATCAAATCTTGTGTAACTCCTTCAGGACGGTGTTCTTCCAGTCCGTCAATTCATCCTTCATGTTCTTGGAGATATCGAACTGCATTCCCGGCTTCGGAAGCCTTATCCGGGACTTATTTCACCTCGTCTCTATTTCTTTCCCCTGGTAGATATCTCCGGTGTCCACGGGATGGAACGGTCGAAGATGTCGCCGTATTCCTCGTACCCGTTGTAAGGCACGGCTTCGTTTTTCCAGGTATCCACGGCTCCGTCATATGTAGTCCGAAGAGTCTTGAGGGCTTCGCACGGCGTGGAATCTGCGGCCAGGTTTCGTAGCTCAAGGTGGTCATTGGTGAGGTCGTAAAGCTCTTCGGTGGCCTCGAAGTCCCCGGAAGCGTAGGGCCAATAAATGTACTTGTGATCGCGAGTAACAACGCCGAAGCTGTGGGTTGGCTTGGGGCCCCAGACATTCATGAGGGCCACCGATTCGTGGATGTCTGCTTTGGGATCGTCGTAAAGGCGCAGCAGGCTTTTTCCATCCATGTTCACGGTCGGCTTCAGACCGGCCAATTCCAGGATGGTCGGGGCGATGTCGATGTTGCCGGTTGCGGCTTTGCAACGGAACCGCTTGCCGCTGTTGGGATGCCGAGGATCGTAAACGACCAGCGGAACCCGGGAGGATTCCTCATAGGGAAGCACCTTCGAGCCGTAACCGTGAGACCCGCAGAAGAAGCCGTTGTCGGACGTGAAGATGATTACCGTGTTGTCAGCCACGCCGGCCGCTTCGATTGCCTCGACAATCATGCCCACCGCGTAGTCCGGGCCGTGCACCAACTGGTGGTAGACGGCCATGGCCGCGTCGTAGCGGTCCTGGTAGCCCCAACTGACGAAC
>Ga0180429_10002833_pt1 | contig 14179 bp, 10 predicted proteins | sample SS_ome_FD_132428 | JGI IMG/M metagenome (GOLD analysis project Ga0180429, IMG submission 132428) | Hypersaline lake sediment archaeal communities from the Salton Sea, California, USA - SS_1_S_1 metaG | ecosystem: Environmental > Aquatic > Non-marine Saline and Alkaline > Hypersaline > Sediment ...
CCGCCCTGGAGCATGTCGACCTGGAGGTGTTGGGTCAGCAGGCCGTCGGCCATTTCGTTGCAGGCGCCAATGATAGCGTCGGCCTTGGCGTCGTCGTCGCGCCAGACGCCCAGAGCTTGGTTGGTCAGGGCGCAGGCGAGTTTGACCTGACCATACGCCTCGACCAGCTCCGGATGAACGGGTTGGCCCGTCAGAGGGAAGTTTTCGCGCGCACGGGCGGTGTGGATACCGGCGAGGCTGTCAGCGGGTATCGCCAATTCTCCGAGGAAGTCGTGCTCTTGTCGAACGTCGGTCATGCAATCCTTTTGGGTTACGGGTGTTCAAAGACCATGCGCTGGACCTCGACACCTTCGATCTGGCTCAATTTTTCCTGGAGTTCGTCGACGGCGGCGTCCTCGCCGACCATTTCGAGGAGAAGCACGCCACTGGTGGCACAGTAATTATTGCTGATTTCGTGTAGTCCGAGACGTGTCTTGATGTTACAGCCATGCTGAGTGAGACACTTCTGGACATCACCGGCGTGTTTGACGCGTTCGGTGATGTGGACACCGAAAATCACGTGGTTTTCTTTCGGATTGATCATGGCTTGCTCCTTTCAGCTATTATCCATTTGCAAGATAGAGTCATTATGTCTTAGATTGAGACGAGAAGGCGAAAAGCACTTTTTCTTCTCGTCGGTTTTATTTATCAGCAGAACACGTCTCGTTGGCCGATACGGACCTTTTTGAGCATTGTTTCGGAGCGTGTGCGGGAGAGGTCATCCATATTGGCGAGTGTATCGGCAATGAGTTTCTCTCCAACTTGTCGCGTCTGATCAGAGGCGTATTCTATGAGGTACTCCAAGAAGGTGCTCAGGGCGTTGGGGTCGCAATGAGTCTTGATTTCGCCAGGCTTGGCCAAGTCCATGAAGTCTTCGCCGGTTCGGCCGAGACGATAGCAGGCGGTGCAGAAGGAGGGGATGTAGCCGAGGGAGGCGACGTCTCGGATGACCTCGTCGAGGGGTCGATGGTCGCCAAGGGAGAACTGGCTGGTGTCGTACTGCTCGTTTTCGGCATAGCCTCCGGGGTTGGTTCTGGAGCCGGCGGATATTTGCGAGACGCCCAGTGCGAAGGTTTCGCGGCGTAGGTTAGGAGTTTCGCGAGTGGACATAATGATACCGGTGTAGGGCACGGCGAGTCGAAGGATGGCGACGAGTTTTCTGAAATCGACGTCGCTGACGGCTTGTGGCGGGTGTTCGGCGATTTCGGATCCGGTGGCGGGTTCGAGTCTGGGGACGCTGATGGTGTGCGGGCCGACGCCGAAGTGTTTTTCGAGGTGGGCGATGTGCTGCATCATGGCGAGGACTTCGAAGCGCCAGTCGAAGAGGCCGAAGAGGACGCCGATGCCGACGTCGTCGATGCCCGCCTCCATGGCGCGATCGAGAGCGGAGACGCGCCAGTCATAGTCCCGTTTTTTTCCGCTGACGTGGACGTTGCTGTAGGTCTGGTGGTGGTAGGTTTCCTGGAAGATCTGGTAGGTTCCGATTTCGGCGGCCTTTAGTTGTCGAAACTCGTCGGTGGTGAGGGGGGCGACGTTGACGTTGACGCGTCGGATTTCGCCGTTGCCGCTATGTGTTTCGTAGATGGTCTTAACGGCGTCCAAGACGTACTGAAACCCCTGTTTGGGGTAGGCCTCACCGGCGACGAGTAGGATGCGTTTGTGGCCCTGTTCTTCGAGGGTGCGGACTTCGCGAGCGATTTCTTCCTGGCTGAGGGCCCGGCGTTTGACCTCTTTGTTTTTGGCGCGGAAGGCACAGTAGAGGCACTCGTTGCTGCAGAGGTTGGAGATGTAGAGGGGGGCGAAGAGGACGAGTCGGCGACCGTAGATTTCTTCTTTGACCTGCTTGGCGGTGGCGAAGAGGCTGCTGAGCAGGTCGGGGTCGCTGATATTCATCAGGAGGGCGACGTCCTGGGGGTCGAGTCCCTTGAGCAGGCGTGCTTTGGCGAGGACCTCGTCGACCTGGGTTGCCTCAGGTTGTCGGGTGGCCTGGAGCGTCATCTGAATGGACGCTTCGTCGATTATCACAGTCTGGTTATTTTTCACACGTTCGGTCATTAAGAAACTCCTTTGCCGTCATGTGCGAGGTTTTGAGCTCGCAGGCGGCCTGTCTAACGTTACGGGCCAGCGTGTTTGGGAATCGGTTGAGGTATGTCAAAGCGAAAGCGTGCCCATTGGCCTGGTTCGGAGTCGGCGTGAATAAGCCCTCCGTGGAGATTGACAATGCGCCAAGAGGTGTAGAGGCCCACGCCGGTGCCTTTTTGCTTTTTGAGGGCGGGGTCATCAAGTCGCGAGAACTTTCTAAATAGTTTATGCTGTTGGTCAGGTGTGAAGCCGGGGCCTTGGTTCCAGACGGTGGTGTTAAAGCCGCTGGGGGCGGAGGCGACATCGAGTTCGATGCGTCCGGCTTCATGGCCATATTTTACCGCATTACCGAGCAGGTTGGTGACCACAATTTTGAGCAAATTGGGATCGCATTGGACGGTAAGCGTTTTGTCGGGCAGGCGAGTGTTCAGTTTCATCTTTTTGGTCTGGGCCTGGGGTGCGATGATGTCGATTGCCGGGTAAATAACGTTTTGGACGTAATCGACCGGCTGAATGTTCAAGACCATCTGGCCGCCTTCAATGCGGGCGAGGTCCAGATATTCGCGTACGAGGCCCAGGAGATAGTCGGCCTTGCTGACGATGCGGCCGATCTTGTCGCTTTGGGCGGGTTCGAGCTGTCCGAGGTAGCCTTGGGTGAGCACTTTGGCATCCATGACCATGGAGGCGAGGGGGTTTTTGAGCTCATGGCTGACAAAGGCGAGCATTTCGGAATAGGCTTGATTGGCTTGGGCGAGTCGCTCAATGCGATAGGCTTTTTCGACGGCCTGGCTGAGTCTCTCGGCGACGGCAAGGTGCATCTGGAGTTGGTGTTCGGTGTAGGTATTGGGCTGGCGGGCACTGCGAAAGAGCAGGGCGACGGGTCTGTTTTCGACGTAGAGGGGGCATGTCATGCTGGAGCGAACGCCCTCCTGGACAAGGATTCGGCTGGACCGACTGTTGGGGTGTTGTTTTAGATACTGCTGGAGGTCGCTGATGATTCGCGGCTGGCCGCTGCTGAGGACGGCTTTGAGGGAGCTTTGGGCGAGGTCCTCGGCGTAACCGGCTTTTAGCAACAGGGGTTCGTAGGTTGCTTCGGACCATCGCGAGATGGCGCGTTGGCCGTTTTCTTCGATGAAGGCGAGTCCTATGCGGTCGCAGGGGCAGACCTGCTTTGTGGTTTCGAAGAGGAAGTGCATGATGGCGTCGAGGGAGTCGCGTCCGGCGACTTTCTGGTTGACGGTGGCGAGGATGTGGCGTTCCTGCTGTGAGAACTGGGCGCCGCTCAGGAGAGCGGTTGGCTCTATGTATCGCAGTGCGTTGCTCTGTAGGTTTGTCATCCGAACCGTCCAACTGAATTCAGTGGTAGCCGCGTCGTCGTGCGTTGAGGGCCCGCATATTTGGCGGGTTTCCTTCTACACGTAATTATAGGCCCGCCCAAGGGCAGGTTCCGGCCCGGTCAAAAAATGGGCAGTCCTTTATGCTACGCTTTGCCATGGGTCTGGTACAAAGAAAAACGCCAGGCCCGATGACACGGACCCGGCGTCTTTTGACAGTCTGGCCTTAATGCCATCAGGTGATGTATTTGCCACGCGGTGTGTAGCCGGTGTGCAAGAGCTTGTGGCTCTTGTGGCCACACGGTCCGTCGGTGAGAAATTCACTGTAGAGTTTTAGCATAGCCTCGTTTTCGTGTGACTTTCGGACGGAATAGGCGCGGTCCTCGGCGTAGATGGCCTTGGCGCGAGCAGCTCGAATCTCGGGGCTGGTGGGAATGGGTTGGCCACCGCCACCGAGGCAGCCTCCGGGGCAGGCCATGAATTCGATGAAGTGGCACTCGCTGAATTTGCCTCCGGCCTTGATGTCTTCGAGGACCTTCTTGGCGTTGGCGGTGCCGTGACAGACGCCGACCTTGAGGGTGGCTCCCTTTAGCCAATCCCAGTTGGGCACGAGGTGCTGGAAGATTTCCGGCACGGGGCCGACGGCCTTGATGGGCAGCTCGGCATAGCGGACGCCCTCGAACCCACGAACGGGGATGACCTCGGCGTGTTCGAAGAGGTCTTCGACCTTAACGCCGCAGACGATCTCGACGACGGTTCTAATGGCGGCTTCCATGACGCCGCCGGTAGCGCCGAAGACGACGCCGGAGCCGGTAGCGCTGCCGAAGGGGTCGTCAAAGTCGGACTTGGGCATGTTGGGCAGATCGATGCCTGCTTCGCTGATCATCTGGCCCAGTTCTCGAGTGGTCAGGCCGTAGTCGACATCCTTGTAGCCGCTGTCGCTCATTTCAGGTCGATTGCACTCGAACTTTTTGGCGGAGCAGGGCATCAGGGCGACGCTGACGACGTCCTTGGGATCGATGCCGGCGCGTTGGGCGTAGAAGGTTTTGACCAAGGCGCCAAACATCTGCTGAGGGCTCTTGGCGGAGGAGACATGGCCGAGCATTTCGGGATAGAAGTGCTCGATGTACTTGACCCAACCGGGCGAGCAACTGGTAAACTGAGGCAGCATGGCGGATTCGTCCTTTTCGACGAGGGCCTTGTAGAGTCTCAGCAACAGCTCGGTGCCTTCCTCGATGATGGTGAGGTCGGCAGTGAAGTTGGTATCGAAGACCTTGTCGAAGCCGCAATGTCGCAGAGCGGTATTGAGCTCGAAGGTCATAGCTGAGCCGGGCTCGAGGCCGAAACACTCGCCGATGGCGGCGCGGGGGCTGGGAGCGGTCTGAATGACGACGTGCTTGGTGGGGTCGTCGATGGCGGCCCAGACCTCGTCGGTGGGGTCGTTGGCACGGAGGGCGCCGGTAGGACAGCGGTTGATGCACTGGCCACAATTGATACAGACGACGTCCGCGAGAGGCCGGTCCATAAAGGTGACGACTTCGGAGGCGTCGGACCGATTAGCGACCTCGAGGACGCCGACTTCCTGCAGGTCGATGCAGGTACGAATGCATCGGCGGCAGAGGACGCACTTGTTCATGTCGCGTACGACGGAGTAGCTGGAACGGTCGACGTCGACGAGGGGTTTTTCGGGATGGCCGAAGCGGAAGAAGTCGACGCCGTACTCTTTGGCCAGACTCTGCAATTCGCAATTGTTGTTGCGAAAACAGGCATAGCACTCACCGTAGTGTTTGGAGAGCAGCAGGTCGAGAATGTGCCGGCGGGCTCGCCGGACTTTAGCAGAATGGGTGTGGACCTTAATGGGTGCTGTGATGGGATAGGCACACGAGGCCTGTAGGGTACGTTGGCCTTCGACTTCGACGACGCAGATTCTGCAGACGCCAGCCACGCAGAGGTCCTCGTGATAACAGAGGGTGGGGATGTGAATACCCAACTGGCCTGCGGCCTCGAGGATGGTCATGCCGAAAGGCACCTTGATATCCTGGTCGTCGATGTTGACGGTTACCATGGAGCCGATACTGCTGGCATCGGCCGTTTCTTTAATCGACTGTGCCCGCTGACTTTTCGGGGCGCGCGTCGTTTCCTGGTTCGTTATCTGAGACATCCGTCGCTCCTGTATACTTGCAAAGCGTCGCCTGACTTAGTTTGCTCTTTTATGGCTCATGATCTCATGTGAAAAATGTTTCACGATCGACAAAAACGCGTTGGGACTGGACTGGCCTAAGCCGCACTTGGAAGCCAGTTGCATGGTTTCGCCCAGCTGGCAGAGTTCTCTGAGATAGCGGCTGGAACACTCGCCGGCCTGTAGCATCTCGACGCCTTCGAGCAACTTGGCGTTGCCTTCGCGGCACGGCGTGCACTGTCCGCAGGATTCGTCCACGAAGAACTCGAGGAAGTTGTGGGCCACTTGGAGCATGTCGCGTTCGGGGCCGAAGACGATGATCGACCCGCCGGTGGCCACATCCTCGTAGGCAATGGCGCGATTGAACTCGGAGGCGGGGATGCAATGTCCGGAGGCGCCGCCAATCTGGACGGCCTTGGCGTTTTCGCCACCGACCTCTTTGAGGAGAGCCTCGACGGTGATGCCCATGGGCAGCTCGTAGACGCCGGCGCGTTCGCAGTCACCGGAGACGCTGAAGATTTTCGGTCCGGTGGATTTTTCGGTCCCGATGCCCTTGAACCAATCGGCTCCCTTGGCAAAGATCGTGGTGATCCAGGCGAGGGTTTCGACGTTGTTGACGACGGTGGGCTGTCCGAAGAAGCCGGTATCGACAGGGAAGGGGGGGCGATTTCTGGGTTCGCCACGGTTTCCTTCGAGGGATTCGATGAGGGCCGTTTCTTCACCGCAGATGTAGGCGCCGGCGCCCATGCGAATCTCGATGTCGAAATCGAACCCGTTTTGTCCCATGACGGCCTGTCCGAGGAGGGATTCCTTGCGTCGTCTTTCGAGGACGGCCTCGATGTGGCTGACGAGGTAGGTGTATTCGGCCCTGAGGTAGAGGATGCCCTTTTTGGCGCCGATGGCGCGGGCGGCAATGGTCATGCCTTCGACGACGAGGTCGGCGTAGTCGGAGAGCAGGACACGGTCCTTAAAGGTGCCGGGCTCGCCTTCGTCGGCGTTGCAGACGACGAACTTTCGCTCGCTCTGGGCGGCGGCAGCAAGATTCCATTTGACGGCGACGGGGAAGCCTGCCCCACCGCGGCCGCGAACGCCGGAGCGTCTGAGTGTTTCGAGGATATCGGCGCGTTTTTGACCCAAGGCGACCTTGAGGCCGGCATTTGCCTCAACAGAACTGAACGTTAATGGAGCTTGTGTACTGCTAATCATACTACGTGCTCCTCCTTTCGTTGACTGGCAAAGACGCTTAACTGACGGCGACACCCTTCGATGATGTCGGCAACCTTTTCGGGGGTGACCCTGGTGAAGGCCTGGTCGTTGACGAGCATGGCCGGTCCCTGCTCGCAGAGGCCGAGGCAGTTGGCCCACTCGAGGGTGAACATTTCGTCGGGTGTCGTCTGGCCGAAGCGAATGCCCAAGTCGTTTTCCAGCTGCTGCGCCACGGCGTCTTTGCCGGCCATATCGCAGGAAATGGTGCGACATAGACGAATGACGAAGCGGCCGTGCGGTTTTTCGCTGAGGAAGCTGTAAAAGGACACGACGCCATACACCTCTACGGGGTGAATTTCGAGCAGATCGGCTACCTGCTGCATGGCAAAGTCGCTAATGCGACAATACTTTTTCTGAATATTCTGTAGGATCGGAATCAGAGCGCTGCGGGCGTTTCCGTAGGTTTCGGCCCATGACGCTATATCCTCGATCATTCGGTCTCGATCCGTTACTAGCATCGCTTTTATCACTCCTTCGCACTGCTGGCCCTTATGGGCAGGCTTGCTGCAATGGCGCTGTTATGGTGACGGCGCCGCCAAAAGACTAGAGCAACTCGTTGACCTTGGCGACCAAGGCAGCGGGCTCAACCGGTTTTTCCAGGAACACGTTGACCGGGACCATCTCGTCATCCTTGCCAAAGGCCATACCGCAGGCCTTGCCGACGCTGGTCATCATGATGATGGGCAGGTCCAGACTGCGTCCTCGCAGTTCCTGTGCCATTTTGATACCGTCATCGGGTTGGTCCATCATGACATCCAAGATCAAGAGATCAGGCTTGAGCTTGTCGATAGCGGCCATGCCTTCGTCCACACTGTGCGCCCCGGTCGCCTCATGTCCAGCGCCCTCGAGCACCAGCCGACAGGCATCGACCACATCAGGATCGTCGTCGATCACCAGAATTCTCGCCATCAAGTTCTCCTTAAAGTAGTGCAACCCAAACACTTACCCTGAATTACCACCCCGGTAGGCCATGGCCAAACCTCCAACAGGCCGACCATCCTGACACAAATAGTAAGAACAATCTGGTGAGAGCTCAAGACAAATCGTGATCTTTTTCACGTTTTGGCTGATTTTTTTGAACACGTCTTGTGGTTTTTGACGTTTGCGTTCCTGCCCGCCGGCCTTGGGGGGAACCCCTAGCCTTCTGCAAAGGCTTACGCTGCAAGGCTTTACGCAAGGCGACGCTATTCAGCTAATGGAAAGTCTGTTTGTGTCGCAGTCGTTGATCCAGAAGCGTCTGTGCCAATATCGTGGCTATTCGGGCGCTAGCGGCCCCATCCCCGTAGATCTTGCATCGTGAGCGACGGGGCTTTGCCTTGGTGTGGGCCGCTCGTTTTACAAGCTGCTGGAGTGCTTCGGCGACAGGCTTACATCCGTAAGGGACGTCAATTACGTTTCTGCCGCGTTCTCGGCCGTTCTGGCGTGGGCCCACGTTGATGACGTCGACGCCCAGGTAGCCGGCTTCGATGATTCCGCTGGAGCTGTTGCCCACCAAAGCGACGGCATGGCGGAGGAGCCCGAGGTAGACCTCTCGGGGCACGTGGACCAAGGTAGGCCAGTGACGTTGCGTACAGAGCTGCTCGGTCGCCTGGGCGATGCCGGAAAAACCGGTGTCGCTGTTAGAGCCCAGGACGACCACTTTGAGGCCCGCTCGCCCACAGCCGCGGAGGGTTTGCTCCATCCACTGGCGTTCCTGCCGAGGGGAGCCGCCGGCGGGGTGCTGGAGGACCATGACAAAGGGGTCGCGTACGTCAAATCCGGTCCATTGGCAGAGCGTGCCGATGTCACAGGATGCGAGATTCACAAGGTTGTCGAGCCCGGGCGAGCCGGTACGGTAGACGCGCCATGGGGCCTCTCCCATACGGATCAGGCGGCGTTTGGCGCCGGTCGATGCGACACAATGGAGGTGGGCCAGTTTGCTGATGGCGTGGCGGTAGGCATCGTCCTGTACGCCTTGGGCGGCTTCGCCACCGTGGATATGGGCCAAGACCAATTGGCTGGCGGTAGCGGCGGCGGCGGCGGCAAATGCCTCGATACGGTCGCCGAGGACCAGGACGATGTCGGTGTTCAGCGAGGCAAAGCGGTTGGTCAGGGCAGTGATCGCCCGGCCGAGGCCTTGGCTCTGTGCGAGGGTGTCGTCAGCCTCGGTCTGCAGCTTGACGCGTCCGCCCATGGGCCAACCGTCGGCGAGGACCTCGCGCAGGGTATAGCCAAAGCGTCGCAGGAGGTGCATGCCGGTGACGACAACGGCCAAGTCGAGCTGGTCTTGTCCCTGTATGGCAGCGAGAACGGGCTTGAGCAGCCCGTAGTCGGCTCGGGTGCCTGTTACCACCGTTATCTGCCTGTGTTTTTTTTTGTCCGTCACAATGGCTCCTGGTAAGCCTTCCGAGGGTCAACCGGGCTATAAACGCATTAACCTCAAGGACCTGGCCGGCGTTATCCGATACGAAATCAAAGGTATTATCGGCCGTGGCTTGTAGAAACCAACATGAATTTACGGGGCCGAGGTTAAGGAGCAGAGGCCATGAATGTAGTCATCGTCGGAGCGGGCGGGCACGGTCGCGTCGTGCTGGACATAATCACGAACAGTCACCAGTTCCAGGCGGCTGGTTTTTTGGACGCCAACAGGGCGTTGACGGGGCAGATTGTGGATGGGCTGCCCGTTTTGGGTGATTTGTCGCACGCGGACAAGTTGATCCCGGAGGGTATCACGGGGGCAATCGTAGCGATAGGGGATAACGCTATCCGTGGGGAGTATGCCCAACGCCTGGAAAAGGCGGGGCTCAACCTGGTGTGTGCAATCCACCCGCATGCGAGCCTGGCGGGGACGGCACATATTGGGAGAAACGTGGTGATAGCGGCCGGCGCTCATGTTTGCGCCCACGCGCGCATTGGTGATTCGGTCATTCTGAACACGGGCTCGATTGTGGAACACGAATCGCGGATCGAGAACACGGCTCATATTTGTCCGGGGGTGCGGCTGGCGGGTCATGTAACGGTCCAGCGAGGCGCTTTTGTCGGCATTGGCGCGACCGTCATTCAAAACATCACGATCGGCGAAGGTGCCACGGTGGGCGCCGGGGCGGTTGTGCTGGAAGATGTGGCTGCTCAGGCGACGGTCGTCGGTGTCCCGGCACGTGTTGTGGGCGTTTCCACGGTGCGAGGGCCTGCGGGGGTAGATCAGCGTGGGGTTGTCCGGGAGTCGGCTACCCCAACGGATGTGGCCCGCCGGATCGAGGCCGCTTTTGCCCGCCGGCCGGTGCGCCGACGCCCACGAGAGCTGCCTACCGTTGGCAGCGAATCTGACCTTTAGGCAGCATTTTTCACGGGTTTTCGCCTTCTGGCGTTCTTTTTGGTCTGGGTTGGGTATCGGGCCAAGCCAGGTCGCGTATGAGGGTCTTGGGGTCTTGGGGCGGGAGTTTTTTTTGCCTTGCCTAAGTAGAGGGCAGTCTCTATTATTCGGTGACTAGCCTTACCGCGAGCGGAGGGTTTGGCTGGCTTGGGCAATGCGAAGGGGGAATGGGGTTGGCCAGCCCGGAAAAAAATGACAAGATAGTGATCTAGATCACTATTTACCGCCTGTTGGGCCTGCTACAGTAAGCCCCGGGTAAAAAGATAGTTGCGAGGAAAAATCCAGACATGAGCAATTATATCGTTCTCGTCAAACAGGTCCCGGACGTCAGTCAGATCACGGACAATGCCTTCGATCCCGAAACAGGCAACCTGATGCGGGCGAAACTGCCCAGTGTGATCAACGAACTTGACGCACAGGCGTTGGGGTTCGCGGTGAGCATGCGGGATGCCCAGCCGTCGAAGGCAGGCAAGATTGTAGCCTTGACCATGGGGCCGCCCATGGCGGAGGCGGTGTTACGTTACAGTCTGGCGCGGGGTGCGGATGAAGGCGTGCTGCTGACGGACCGTTGTCTAGGCGGAGCGGACACGTGGGCGACGGCCAATCCGCTGGCGGCTGCTGTTCGTAAGATCCAGAAGGACATTTTCAAGGACGACCGGGACTATTTTGTGGTCGCGGGAATGCAGTCGGTGGACGGTGACACGGCGCAGGTGCCGGCGCAGCTGGCCGACGAGCTGAAGATTCCGTGCATTGCGTACGCCACGGGGGTGGCCTATAAGAATGATCGTTTCGAGTTTACTCGAATCGTCAGTGGGGGCTCACAAGTGGTGGCTTCTCGCAGCGTGCCGGCGGCCATCACGGTATCCAAGTTCGAGTACCCCTTGTTTCCGACGGTGGCCTCGACGCGAGCAGCCAACCGCAAAGAGATAGTCCAGTGGAGCGCCGCCGACGTAGGCGCCACCCGCGTGGGGGTCAAGGGTTCGAAGACGCGTGTCATTCGTGTTTTTCCGCCGCCGAAGACGTCGCGGAAGTGCCAACATGTGCCGGACTCGGCAGCGTTGGCGCAAATCATTCGGGAAACGTATAAGGTGCAGGATGACCAAGGCGCCTCGGCGGGTGCGGACAATCATCGTTATGTGTTGCCGGCCAAGCGTGCGAATGTGTTCGATCGGTCGTTTGAGGGCATGGAGAAAGACAGTAAGCACTTTGACCTGCTTGCGGCAAGGCTTAGGGAGCTGGGTGTCCAGCGTGTCGAGGACGTGACGGACGAGCTCAAAGCGAAACTGCTGGAGACTGAAGGCCTGACGCATCGAGAGGTGGAACACCTGCTAGAGGGTCTCAAGGCAGGCGAGCCCACGTATCAGGGCGAGGTGTGGGTGGTTGCCGAACATAACAACCATCATGTGCATCCGTCCACGTTTGAGCTGGTGGGCAAAGGTCGCGACCTGGCTGATTCGCTCCAGACGCACGTGGGAGTGGTGCTGGTGGGCAAGAAGGTGCAGCAACACGCGAAGGACCTTATCGCGGCCGGTGCCGACAAGGTATACGTGGTGGAAGACGCGGTGCTGGAGGAATTCGACCCGACCACGTACCAGAAGGCGGTCTGCGAGGTGATCAGCAAGCACTGGCCTCAAATCGTGCTCTATGCCGCGACGCCGCAAGGTCGCGTGCTGGCGCCGTTGATTTCGTACCGGCTGGATTGTGGTCTGACAGCTGACTGCACGTCGCTGGACGTTCGGGACACCTCGAAGAAGGCCCAGATTGCTGTACTGATGCAGACGCGGCCGGCGCTGGGCGGAAACGTCATGGCCACGATTTGCACCAAGGATAGCCGAACGCAGATGGCAACGGCGAGGCCTGGCGTGATGAAACGTCTTGATGCGGACCCGACTCGTACGGGAGAGATCATTACGGAGAAGGTGGCTCTTTCCGATGATGATCGTTCGTTGGACATTCTGTCCTCTGAGCAAGGCGACAGTGATGTAAACCTCAACGCCGACGTGATCGTCAGTGGCGGCAAGGGTTTGGCCAGTAAGGACAGTTTTGATCGCCTCACGAACGAACTATGCTCGACGATCGCGGACACTCTTAATGTTGAGGTTGAACGTGGCGCGTCTCGCGCAGCGGTGGAACAGGGTTTTGCCGATCGTGCCCATCAGATAGGCCAGACAGGCACGGCGGTAGCACCGAAGATTTACATTGCCATGGGTATTTCCGGCGCCATTCAACACATGATCGGCGTCGCCAACAGTCAAACGATAATAGCAATCAATCGCGACCCGAACGCCCCGGTTCTGCACCAGTGCGACTATTATGTTCTGGGCAGTGTCGAGGACGTCATCCCTGAGTTAATAGAGAAGCTGGGAGCCGAAAGTGCCAAAGTCTGACAACGACAACAAAACATGCGTTCTTATCGTCGGTGGCGGTCCCGCGGGGCTTGCTGCGGCAATCTCCGTCAAGAAGCAGAAGCCTGACGCCAACGTGTGCGTTCTCGAAAAAGCCGGCGACACAGGCGAACACAACCTCAGTGGCGCCGTTCTGGAAATTGAGGCGTTGGACGCGCTGCTTGACGGGGACGGGGCCAAATGGCGTGACACACCGGATTATGCGGCCTTGGCGGGGCGTCAGATTCACGACGATGACATTTACCTTTTTGCGGGCAAGAGTCTCAAAGTCAGCATGATCCCTGCGATCAAGCTGGCCAAGCTCTTTCACATCGGCTTTGGGCAGATGCTGCACAAGGGCGATTACATCGTCTCGGTCAGCGCGTTGACGCGTTTTCTGGGCAAGGTCGCCAGCGATCTGGGCGTAGAAGTGCTGACGGGCTTTGCTGTGGACGAGGTGCTCTATGACGCCAAGACCGGCCGGGCCAGCGGTGTCAAGACCGTCGATCAAGGTCTGGACAAGGAACGTCATCAGCAGCCGAACTACACGCCGGGCGAGACCATCGCCGCCGATGTGGTCGTGCTGGCCGAAGGGGCGCTAGGCTACGTCACCGAAAAATTCATTGAGAGCGCCGGGCTCAAGCGTCATCGTCACGCGCTTTATTCCGTCGGCATCAAGGAACTCATCGAAGTCTCGCCGGAGCAGTACAAGGCCTTTGGCGACAACCGCGTTGTGCACGCGATGGGTTATCCTATCTGGACACCGCTTATCGGCCCGGACATGCTCGGCGGCGGCATTATGTATGCCTTTGGTGATAACCGCATTGCTGTCGGCATGATCGTCGGGGCGGACTGGAAGTATCGCGACTTCAATCCGCAGGACGCGTTGACGCTGTTCAAGGGGCACAGCTTTGTCAAACGGTTCATCGAGGGCGGCAGGGTGGTCGAAGCCGGGGCGAAGATGATCCCCGAAGGCGGCTACCACGCGATTCCTCGCGACGCGGCCAGCAACGCCATCGGCAAGGGCAACGTGCTGATCGTGGGCGACGGCGCCGGTTTTGTCAACATGCTCAAGATCAAGGGGCTCCATCACGCGTTGGACTCGGGCCGACTGGCGGGCCAGGCCATTGTCCAGACCCTCAGTGCGACCGAGAAAACCGCCGGTACCTACACCGACATGGTGGACAACTCCAATATTCACAAGGAAATGTACTCGGCCCGCAACTTCCGCCAGACCGTCGCCAAGCTCGGCAACAGTCTGGGCATGCCCTTATCGAGCCTGGGTGGTCTGCTGCCCAACTTCGACGTTGAGCCCGACTACGCGACGATGAACGGCCGAACGTACAAGTATGAGATCGAGGCCCCGTTCGACAAGGACGCCTTTACGGCGATGGCCCGCGTCGAACACCGCGAGGAACAGCCCTGCCATTGCATCGTGCGGGACGAGTCGATCTGTTTGGAGAAGTGCCCGGACGCTTACGATCGCCCGTGCATTGCGTTCTGCCCGGCTGGGGTGTACGAACTCATCCACGGCGAGATGAAG
>Ga0180429_10002835_pt1 | contig 14176 bp, 13 predicted proteins | sample SS_ome_FD_132428 | JGI IMG/M metagenome (GOLD analysis project Ga0180429, IMG submission 132428) | Hypersaline lake sediment archaeal communities from the Salton Sea, California, USA - SS_1_S_1 metaG | ecosystem: Environmental > Aquatic > Non-marine Saline and Alkaline > Hypersaline > Sediment ...
AAATGCTCTTTCTGTAGCAGAATCTTTCGATTAGTCTGCAGGCTATCCCATGGGGCATCGGGGCATATCCCCTGCAGCGAAACGGTGGCACTTGCCTCCGATTTTGGCGACCCTCTTCCTTTGGAATGCGGGGAACGCCCAGAAGCATTGAGTAAAATTAGAGGCCCGCACAGAACCTGGCATTAGGAAAGGAGCTCTTTTGAAAGCCGTTCTCATTTACCCCGAATTTCCGGATACCTTCTGGAGTTTCAAGCACGCTCTGCGGTTCATTCGCAAAAAAGCCTCGTCGCCGCCGCTTGGGCTGTTGACCGTGGCCGCCCTGCTGCCGCCCGAGTGGGCCAAACGGCTGGTGGATGTCAACGTGGAGAGCCTGAGCGCGGATGACCTGGCCTGGGCTGATTACGCCTTTATCAGCGCCATGACGGTACAGCGAGAATCGGCCCGGCAAATTATTGACCGGTGCCAGGCTGCCGGAGTCAAAATTGTGGCCGGCGGCCCCCTGTTTACCAGCGAGCCTGAGCAGTTTGAGGCGGTTGACCATTTTGTGTTGAATGAAGGTGAACTGACCATTCCCCCATTTCTGGCCGATTTGGCGCATGGTTGCCCCCAACACATCTACACCACCCCGGATTTTGCCGACCTTCAGCAGACGCCGGTTCCGTTGTGGGAACTGGCCGATTTGAGCCAATACGCCTCGATGAGTATTCAGTTTTCCCGCGGTTGCCCCTATGATTGCGATTTTTGCAACGTGACCGCCCTCTTTGGTCACCGGCCGCGGGTAAAAGCTGCCTCACAAATTATTGCCGAGTTGGATGCTCTGTACAATCTGGGCTGGCGGTCGCCGGTGTTTTTTGTGGATGATAATCTGATTGGCAACAAAAGGTATCTAAAAACCGAACTGCTGCCGGCCCTGATCGATTGGCAAAAAGAAAAGGCGGGCATTCCGTTTCACTCCCAGGTCACTATCACCCTGGCTGATGACCAGCCACTCATGCAGATGATGGTCGAGGCCGGGTTTGATGCCGTCTTCATCGGCATTGAGACCCCGGATGAAGAAAGCCTGGCCGAATGCAGCAAACTCCAAAACAAGAACCGAGATCTGGTGGCCGATGTGAAACGTATTCAACGGGCCGGGCTTGAGGTGCAGGCCGGGTTTATTGTGGGCTTTGACCACGATACCCCCACCATTTTCCAGCGTCAGATTGACTTCATTCAGGAGAGCGGTATTGTCACGGCGATGGTTGGCTTATTGCAGGCGCCGCCCGGCACCCGACTGTATCGCCGTTTGAAGCGTGAGGGGCGGTTGCTTCAGCAGATGTCGGGCGATAATGTTGACGGCAGCACCAATATTATCCCCTTGATGAACCCCGATGTTTTGCACGAGGGGTACCAGCAGGTTTTGCAATACATTTACAGCCCCAAACATTACTACCGCCGAGTCAGAACGTTTTTGCGCGAATACCAGTCGCCCAAAATCAGAGTGGGTTTGCAGCCGCAGCACTTTCTGGCCTTTGGCCGTTCCATGTTCCAACTGGGATTCATCGGCCGGGAACGGCTATATTACTGGTGGCTGTTGCTGTGGGCGTTGTTCCGTCGGCCTCGCCTGTTTCCAACCGCGGTTACGCTGGCTATCTGGGGCTATCATTTCCGAAAAATTTATGAATTGCGCATTTCCTGATGCCAGCCGACCGATGTCCATTCAAAAAAGCCCGACCGAGACCGGTCGGGCTTTTTGTTCTTCAATCGTGACCAAACAGACTTGCTCATGGGGTGGTTGATGTCCTATACTACACCGCATCAATCGTTAACAACATCCCCGACAGAAAGGAAAAACCCCGGTGAAATCATCAATCTTCACTGTTTGGCTATCGACATTAATTGTGGTGTTGGCTATCACTGCCTGCGGGGCTGATGCGCCGCCCACTCCCGACGTAGTTGCCCCTGAAACGGGTGACGCTCCGGCAGCCGTCCCTGATTCCGGCGATAGTGTTGCCATCGGCGCGGAGAAGTTTGCCGATACCTGTGCCGTCTGTCACGGTCCGGTCGGCAAAGGGGTTGAAGGGCTGGGCAAGGATATGACCGGCAGCGAATTCATCGCCGGCAAAACTGATGCCGAACTGGTGGACTTTATCAAAACGGGCCGGCCACCCGGCGACCCGCTCAACACCACCGGCGTGGCAATGCCTCCCTTTGGCGGCAATTCAAGCCTGACCGAAGCCGAATTGCTGGATATTGTCCACTTCATCCGGTCTATTCAAACCGGATAAAAAACCTGTGCTCAAGAGTGACGGAATTTGGCCGCCAAAGTTTTCGGGGTCTCCCCCCGGATCAGAGCGATCATACTTTCGGTTGCAATGGCGGCAAAAGCCGGATCGTTGATGTGGGCCTCAACAAGTACCACCGGAATCTCCGGACGCAAATCGGTTTGCAGCGCATCCAGCAGGGCCTGATTGCCTGCCGCCCCCCACAGGGCACGCCCGGCCCGGTTGAACTCGGAATATCCGTGGTGGGGGATCATCACGATGACCGGCCCTTGCGCCCAATTCAGCCGGGCGGCCATGGCCTGACCCGCAGCCCGCATCTCGTCAGGCCCGGCCTGAATGTGGGTGATTTGGGCATTATGCACCACATAGGGGTTGGTTCGATATTGTTCCGGCGCCTTGTCCAGGCTGGCAAAGGCCAGAATATCCATCCCCCCCACCGAGACAACCGCCGGCAGTTGGCGGCGACTCAACGCCCCCAACCGGTCCGGCACGCCGACCAGTCCTCCGCAAAGGTCGTTGGTCAGCTCGTGCAGACTCAAATCAACCACCCCGCTAAACGTCCCCGCCTCGATTAAGGCTTCCATTGCCGCGCCGCCAGGCCCGGCCGCGTGGAAAACCACCACCTCGAACCCGGCTGCTTCCAGCCCGGCTTTAATCGCCATCGCGCCCGGAGTAGTGATGCCCAGCATCGTCAAGGCCACCGCCGGTTTGGTGCTGGTTTGGCCGGGTTGCCGGCCCGTTACCATCCCGGCAATCGCATTGGCCGCGTTGACCAAAATTGGCCGGCTGATAACATTCAGGCCGGCAATATCCGTCACCGAAAACATCATGCAGATGTCTTTGCTGCCAACGTAAGGGCCAAATTGAAACAGCCCGCTGGCCACCGTCGAGAGCATCAGCTTGGGGACGCCCAGCGGCAGTTGGCGCATGGCCGCGGTACAGATGGCCGTCCCTTGCCCGCCGCCCAGGCCAATGATGCCGTCGAGTTTGCCCTCGGCTTGCAGCCGTTGCACCACCCGGCCCAGCCCGTCACCCTGACCGGCGATAGCTGCCCCTTTGGGCTGACGGGCCAACTGTTCAATGGAACTGCCCCCGGCCTGGGCCACTTCGGCCCGGCTGATGTCCGGGGTAATTGTGGGCTGCCCCAGAATTCCGGCGTCAACCAGAATAGTATTGAGGCCCCAGGCGGCGATACAATCCCGCACAAACAGGGCCTCTTTTTCTTTGGTATCGAGGGTGGCCGCCACCACCACGGTTTTTGGTGACGTCATCGGCGTGGTCATCACCCCGGTTTAGATGCCGCCAAAATAGAAGGGCAGACCGGGCATTGGTTCCCGTTTTTTGCGCAGGGGCATTCCGTCGTAGGGGTACACCGGATGCTCCAGCACCGCCGGATCGTGACAGGCCAGAATAAAATCGGCCCGGCGGTCAATTTCTTCGATGCTCTTCCAGCCGTCAATCATGCTGACGAACCGCTGCGGCACCCAGTAGCGCCAATGTTCGTCCTCGCGCGGCTCCATATTGCGACTCACAAAAATCGCGTCCCCGGCGATGACAATACTGCCCGCCGTAGTTTCAACCTGCACCGCCTGATGCCCCACCGAATGGCCCGGCGTGGGGAAGACGCTGACCCCCGGCACAATCTCGGTGACGCCTTCAACCAGCTCGAACTGGCAGCCGGTAAACGGAGCCTCGATGCCCAGAATGGGCGCTTCGTACGAACGGTAATACAGCGGCAGGGGGTTGACGGCCATGGTCAGTTCGGTGGGGGTGCAGATGTAGCGGGCATTTTTGAAAGCCTTCATATTGTGGGCGTGGTCCCAATGCAGGTGGGTAAACAGACAAATGTCGATGTCGTCGGGGTCAACACCCATTTCCCGCAGGGCGTCGGGGCTGTCCAGGCAATCCTTTTTGTCGCAGTTGTGGTGGTATTTGGTCGAACGTTCGGCGTCCGGCAGCCCGGTATCAACCATAATTTTGTGTTCGCCGGTATCCACATAAAAGCAGGCTACGGGAATTTGCACTTTTTTGCCGGCCTCACCCTTGAAAAACATATACGTGCCGTGGTCGGCTTCAAGCCAGCCGGTGTTGATGGGGTAAATACGAGTTTTTTCAATTGACATTATTTTTTCTCCATTGATTGAATTGAATTAATCCTGAGGTCCCAGCGCGGCCGCAGCCGCGGGCCACAATTGGGATACGTACTGCCAGCGGTCGGGGCGAATGCGGATGTTGGACCAGACGACCGGCCATCCGGTGGCGCTGAAGGCCAGCCGCCGCACCAGCCAGACCGTCGAGCCGGGCGGCAGATTCAAAATTTCCTGGTCCTGTTCATCCGTCGGCTCCACCGAAAACTGTTCCCTGAATTCGGCGGTATAGGCCAGATATTTTTCTTCCAGCAGTTTCTGAAATGAATAGCGGGACACGTCATCCTGCTCCAGGCCGGGGCAGATTTCAAAAGGGATGTAATTGGTTTGATTGGCCAACGGTTCGCCATCAACCCGGCGAGTGCGGACAAATCGGTAAACCGGCGCGCCCGTGGTCAGGCGCAAAGTTTCGGCCACAAGGGGCGCGGCCGGCTCGATGGACACCTCCCGCACCACCGAGGTTGGTTTGAAGCCTGATTTTTTGGTGTGGCTGAACACGCTGTCGCGGGGCGGCACCGTTACCCCCATTATCTTGAATAGTCCGCCATCCTGCTCAATCACCAGCCCTTTGCGCTGTTCTGCTTTGAGAACAGTGAGCATTTCGTTGGCGGAGACATCAAAGCGGGATGCCAACTCGCCGCAGGTAAAGATTTGGCGAGCGGCGAAGGCGTTATTGACAATGGCCTGCTCAAGCTGGCGTTGCAGGTCGCGGGGAAAATCTGGATTCATTAGACTGCTCCTGGTTTTTCATCGGAATGGCTGCCGGGGGTGTCCCATATTTTAGAAAACTGGGATACCTTCGGTGGGGGGGGATCCCCCCGTTCCCCCTGTGCTTACCCAAAATCCGGGACGCACCCGTGGCCGCCTGACTTCCTGAAAATTACTCCTGCCGGAATGTTTTGTCAAAAGAGGGAGGCATCCGATTGACGGGCGGCGACATCCGGTGTAGCATTGCCACAAAAAGAACTCACTGTCTTGATTGAAAGGATTGGCGCAAAAATGACTGCTCGAAATTTTCAGTTGGGAATTATGTTCCGTCGCGAACACGCCCCCGAACATCTGCCCGCGTTCGCCCGGCGAGCGGAAGTCGCCGGGTTTGACGAACTGTGGGTGGTGGAGGACTGTTTTTATGGCAGCGGTATCGCCGCGGCGGCCACGGCTCTGAGCGTTACCGATTCGATTCCGGTGGGGTTGGGCATTATGCCGGCGGTGGTGCGCAACCCGGTCTTTACGGCGATGGAAATTGCCACCCTGGCCCGTCTTTTCCCGAATCGTTTTTTGCCGGGTATCGGCCACGGCGTTGCCGGCTGGATGCGCCAGATTGGCGCTTTTCCCCAATCCCAGTTAAAGGCGCTGGAAGAGGTGACGGTCACGGTGCGGGATTTGCTGGCAGGCCGGAATATCACGTTCAACGGGGCCGAGGTTTCGCTGGACCGGGCGGAACTGGTGCATCCTCCGGCCCAGCCGCCGCCTGTTTCGCTGGGAGTGCGGGGGCCAAAGTCGCTGACCTTGTCCGGGCGGGTGGCCGATGGCACCATTCTGGCCGAATACACCTCGCCAAAATACGTGGCCTGGGCTCGGCAGCAAATTGCCGCCGGACAGCAACAGGCCGGTCGAGACGCGCCCCATCGGGTGACAGTTTTTGCCTTCACCTCCGTTGACCCGGACGGAGCCGCCGCCCGACAGGCTGTGCGCCCCTTCGTTGCCTCGGCCATTGCGGTTGAAAAAATTGATGTCTATCTGACCGCGTTGGGCATTCTGGATGAGGCCCAGGCTCTGGCGGAGAACCGTACGGTGGCCCAACTGGCTGAGGCTCTGTCCGATGAATGGCTTGACAAGCTGACGGTCGCCGGCACACCGGCAGAGTGCGCCCGCTCAATTCAGCGTTTGGCCGAGGCCGGCGCCGACTCGGTGGTACTGGTGCCATTACCCGATAAAGGGGTGGATGAACTGGATGTTCTGGCCCGACACCTGCTTTGAGGCGCGGCGGGTCAGCGGGAAATATCAACGGTGTGGTTATCGAGCAGCGATTCCACTTCTGCGGCGCTGGTCACTAACTGGTCGCCCCACTGGCTAAGGGCCAACGCCGCGGTTAACGCGCCGTAACGCAGCCCTTTGGCAAAATTACCCTGAAGCCAGCCGTGCAGCACCCCGCCCACCATCGCGTCGCCGGCTCCAATGCGGTCAATCATACCGACGGCACGGGCCGGCACGCGATAGAATTTTTGCCGGTCCCAGCCGATAATACCTTCATCGGACAGGGAGGTGATGATGTAATTGGCATCGGTCAGACGGCTCAATTGGGCCACAATCTCTTCCGGCGAGCCGTCAAAACCGAACATGCGCCGGGCATCGCCCCGCCCGCAAAACAGTAAATCAACCGCTTTGAAAATTGGTTTGACCGCCTCGGCGGCTTCTTGCGGGGTCCATAACCGGCTGCGGTAATTCATGTCAAAACTGACCGGAATACCGGCAGCCCTGGCCCGCCGGGCCGCCTCGGTCACAATTTCCCGCAGCGATGGCGACAGCGGCACGGTCAACCCGGACAGATGGACCAGCCGGGTGTCGAGCAGATAATCCCAGTCAACGTCATCAATAGTCATTTGGGTAAAGCTGGTATTTTTACGATCGTAAAAGACGGTGGTGGCTCGCGGCGGTTCGGCGTATTCCACGTAATAAATGGCCGCCCGGCCCGTTTCTGTCCAGACCACTGCCGATAAATCCAGTTGGGCCAGCCGGTATTCATTGCGAATGCGGCGGCCCAGCGCATTATCGGGCAGGCTGCTCACCCAGCCGCAGTGCCAGCCCAGCCGCGACAGCAGGCCGGTCACATTGGCCTCGGTGCCGGACACAAAGACATCAAACTGGTTCACCTGTTCCATGCGTTGGCCCGCGGGCACGCAATAGCGCAGTTGGCCTTCGCCAATGGTGGTGACATCAAAACGGGGCATTAACCGATTTTCCTTCCCAATCCGGCCTCGAACAAAGCCACAATATTTTCCGGCGGCACATCGGCCTGAATGTTGTGGACCGCGCCCAGCACGTAACCGCCGTTCCGGTTCAGCGTTTCGATGCGGCTCAGGGTTTCCTGCCGCACGTCATCCGGGGTGCCGTTGGGCATGGTGTTCTGGGTATCCACGCCGCCCCAAAAAGCCAGCCGATTGCCCACGACCTGTTTCAGCGCGGCCACATCGTCCATGCCTTTGGCCGAAACCTGCAAGGGATTGACGGCATCAATCGGCATATCGGCCAGGTCTGCCAGCACCGGGGCGATGGCCCCGTCGGTGTGGTAGATGAGTTTGGCCGAGGTCTGACTGCGCAAAAAGGCAAAGTAGCGGCGCAACCGCGGCTCAATCAGTTTAGCATAATCTGCCGGAGAGACAACCATCCGGTCCTGCATGGCGATGTCGTCAAAGAAGAAGATGGCGTCCACGGCATCGCCCACCGCCGCCAGATAATTGGCGTTGAAGGCCATTTGCAGTTCCATTATTTTGTCCATCAACGCTTCCAGCCGCGCCGGCGCCAGCACCACATCCATAAACCAGTCGGCAAAGCCGCGCATCATCTGGCTGTGCTGCACAATGCTGCCGGGCAGGGTCAGCACCACAGCCCGGTCGGTGTTGGCCCGGACGGTCTGCACCCGCTCGCGCAGACCGTCAGTCAGGGCCGGGTCGTGGGGGTTGGGCCAGGGATAATTTTCGATGTCCTCCAGCGATAGCTCTTCGCCATCGAGAGGAGCGTTGGCGGCAAAGTAGGAATCGTGGCCCGGTTTGATGTGGTAAACCAGCCCCCACATATCGGTATATTCATCTTCGGCATCGGGCGGCACCCGGACATCGTTGGCTTCCGGCGGAGTCACGGTGACGCCCACCGTGTCGATGCCCAGCGAATCCAGCACGGCCTCATCCACCACGGCCAATTGATTGCGCCGGTCAAAAACGCGGGTTGGTCCCAAATCCAGATTTAGGTAGGCTTTGAGCCGGTCGTAAGCGTTGACGTTGATGCTGGACACAATGGAACTGCCCAAATCCAGCGGGACGCGGTCAACCGGTTGGTGCGACAGAGCGGCCAGCACTCGTTGGCGAGAGGTCATCGGCATCGTCTATTCTCCCGATGAAATGCCGCTGCTGGCGGCAAAGGTACCGTACCGGTTTTGGTAGCGGTCGTAGTTGGCTGCGATCTCTTCGGCGGGCAGTTCTTCAATCTGGCCGATTTGCATCGCCAGCCAGACGGTCCGGGCGATGTCTTCGACCATAATGGCCGCTTTGAGCGCTTTTTGTACGCTTTTTCCGATGGTGAACACGCCATGCTGTTTCATCAGAATGGCCGGCGAATGGCCGATGGCGCGCAGGATTTCCGCGCCGATTTCCTCGCCGCCAATTTGGGCGTAGCCGCCACACGGCACCGGTCCGCCAAATTCATCGGCGACCGCAGTGAGGCAGGCGGGAATGGGTTTGCCGACTGCGGCAAAGGCGGTGGCATAGTTGGAGTGGGTGTGAACAATGCCCATCACGTCGGCGCGGTGCTGGTACAGATACAGGTGCGAGGCCGTATCAGACGACGGGCCAAGCTCGGATTCAATCACCCGGCCTGTCAGGTCCACAACCGACATATTTTCCGGAGTCAGTTCATCGAACAGCACGCCGCTGGGTTTGATAACGACCAGTCCGGTTTCGGGGTCGCGCCCGCTGACGTTGCCGCTGGTCCAGGTGACCAGATTGTTTTCCGGCAGGGCCATATTGGCCCGCCACACTTCTTCTCGTAGTTTTTCAAGCATCATAAGATTATTTTTCCTCTGAAATTAAGCCGCCTGCCCGCATCCGGGCCAGCACCCATTCGCGGGATTCACGTACAATACGCATGGAGTCGGGCGAGTCATCATTCCACATTTCTAACAAGACCGGGCCGGAGAAGTTCATGTCGGCCAGCTTGCGGAAGGCGTCCTCAAAAGGCACGGTCCCTTCGCCAAAGGGAACGCGGCGGGGTTCGCCGGGTACGGTATCTTTGACATGCACGCCGACCATGTGGCCGCGGGCCAGTTCCAGCTCGGCGCAAACATCCAGGCTGTGCTCGGAGATGTTGCCGATGTCCGGGTAAACCTGAAACCAGGGCGAGTTAAAGGCGTCCACAAAGTGCATGGCCTGGGTCACAGAGTCGACGTCGTTACCGTCTACGTTTTCGAGGGCCAGCATCACCCCGGCTTTGCTGGCCCATTCCAGTCCCTGGGCTAATCCTTCCTGGTAGCGGGGCAGCGAGTCGGGGGTGTGGGGTTCGTAGTACACGTAATAGCCGGCCAATTGGATGACGCGCACGCCGACATCAACGGCAAAATCTACGGCCTTTTGCATAATGTCGAAGGCACGTTGGCGGATGGCCGGGTCGGCGCTGCCGAGGGGGTATTTGCGATGGCCGCTGAGGCACATGGTAATCAGCGGTACGCCGGTTTGGGCAATGGCGGCCCGCAGGTTGGCCCGTTCTGCGGCTGTCCAGTCGAGGCGGCTGAGTCGCTCGTCGCTTTCGTCAATGGAAATTTCCACAAAATCAAAGCCTGTTTCTTTGGCTTTGGCCAGCCGTTCAAACCAGTCTACGTTGAAAGGCAGGGCTTTTTCGTAAATTCCGATAGGAAGTTGTTTGGTCATAAATTACACTCGTTTTTCAAGGCGACAGGGTCGCAGTTGTAGGTTGGGTAGAACGGGATAGTGGCTTGATTTGTCAACGCTAAATGTTGGGTTTCGTCATCGTCAATGGCGAAAAATTAGGCAGTGATACCCAACCTTTGGTTTGAAGACCACGTAGGCGTTGGCTCAACCCAACCTACGCCGGAATTTTCGAACTCAGATTCCTGATCTCCAATCCCTGATCTCCAATCCCTGATCTCCTGTTTTATTTTACAAAAGTTTGGGCAAAAGCGTCCTGAAATTCTTTGGCCGCGGCGGCGGGGTCATCGGCTTTGAGGATGGCCCGCCCGGCAATAAATATGTAGACCGGCACCCCGGCGAAGCGAGGAATATCCGCCGGTTTTACGCCGCCGGTGACGGTCACTTTGAAGCCCATCCCGGCCAGGCGATGAATGTCGTCAAAATCCTGCTGACCCCAGGTCAGGTTGCCTTTGGCTTCGGCGTCGCGGCTGCGTTTGAAGATGACCTGCTGCACACCCATATCGGCCCAGCGCTGGGCCATATCCCACGTCCAGCCGTCGCTCAGTTCAATTTGCATATCTTTTTTACGGGATTGGCTCTCGGCCAGAACCACGTCGAAGGAGCTGGGCGCGGCTCCACTGACCACGCTGACCCAATCGGCGCCGGCATCATAGGCCATTTTGGAGATGATACTGCCGGCCTCGGCGATACGCACGTCGGCCAGAATGATTTTTTCCGGGAACAGGCTGCGGATGGCCCGCACCGCGTGCATTCCTTCCGACAGGCAGAGGATGGTACCCACTTCGATGACGTCAATGTGAGGGTGAGCTTTTTGCAGCGGCCCCAGCGCCGAGGGTAAATCGTATGTGTCTAAAGCGATTTGGAGAAGTGGTTTGGTCATAATTTACCTTTCGTCATTTGTAATTCGTCATTCGTCATTCGTAACTCGTAATTTGACTACCCTTTCACCGCGCCGGCGGTCATCCCGGCGATAATCTGGCGGGCGGCCAAAAAGGTGATGAGCAGCGGCGGAATGACAATGGCTGAACCCATCGCCATAGCCCGGCCCCATTCCACGCCCTGCTCAGTGAGGAACAGGGTGATGGCGACCGGCAGGGTGCGGGTGAGGCGGTTGGTAAGAATCAGGGCCAGGATGAATTCGTTCCAGGCGATGCGGAACACAAAAATGGACGCCACGGCAAAGCCGGAACGCATCAGGGGGAAGATAATCAAAAAGAAGGTTTGGAACGGCCCGGCCCCATCCACAATGGCCGCTCCTTCCAGTTCGACCGGAATTTGCTGAATAAAGCCGATGAGCAGCCAGACGGCAAAGGGCAGGTTGAGGGCGGCGTAAAAGACAACCAGGCCAATCCGGCCATCTTCGATGCCCCAGCCAAGCCACAGGCCGAAAATTGGAACGGCCAGCACCGCCGGCGGCACCATGCGGATCAGCAGCGTGGTTTGAGCCATAATCCCCCGGCCAGGGAACTTCATCCGGGCCAGGGCGTAGGCGGCCATGCCGCCGGCCACCAGGGTAAGAATCGTGGTGCCCAGCCCAACCGCAACGGAGTTCCACACGATGCGGCCAAAGTTCTGGCTTTCGATGATGTACTCATAGTTGCTCAAGGTCGGCATAAAAAACCAGACCGGCTTGCGTGATAAAATCAGCACCTGACTTTTTAGGGAGGTCAGGAACATAATAAAAATGGGCGCAATGGCGATCACCGAGAGAACAATCAGCGACAAGTAATGGAAAAAAACTGATGGTTTGAATTTATTGTTGGATCGTATTGGGGCGGGGGTTGCCCGCGGTGAGGCTAAGTCGAGCTGCATATTAAGCCGTCCTTTCCCGGAGCGGATCCTGATAGAACAGAACCCCCACACTTAAAATCAACATAATGGCAATCAACAGCATTGAAATGGTAGAGGCATAGCCCAGTTGTTGGGAGGTGAAGGCTGTTTTGTAAATGTGTAGCGACAACACCTGTGTGCTCAGGCCGGGACCGCCAAAGGTCAAGATATAAATTACTTCCAACGCCCGGAACACATCAATCAACCGCATCAGAAACGTAACCAGAATAATCGTGCTGATCATCGGCAGTTTGATGAAGAAGATGGTCTGCAGGGTATTGGCGCCATCAATGCGGGCCGCTTCGATAATTTCGGAGGGCAGGGCTTGCAGGCCGGCCAGGATGATAATCAGGATGAAGGGGGTCCATTGCCAGACATCGGTGATAATGACGGAAGTCAGGGCCAGGTCGGGCGAGGCCAGCCAGAGTTGCCGCTCGAAGCCCACATTTTGCAGAAAGGGGATGGCTTCTCCGATATATTCAAGATAATAATTGATAATACCGCTGCGGGCATCGAACAGGTATCGCCAGATCAGGCCCACAGCCACTGGCGACACCATTAATGGTAGGATGAAAATCGTCCGAAATACTGCCGCACCCCGGATTGACTTTTCCAGCAAGAAGGCCAGGGCGATACCGGCGATCATTTCCAGCAGCATCAGCCAGAAACTGTATTTGAGCGTGACCCAAACCGACTCGTATACGTCATCATCCACAATCATCCGGGAATACGATTCTAACCCAATGAATTCTTTTGATTCCCAGGGCGTGCCGATATCCCAATCGAAAAAACTGAGATAAAAGGAGTTCCACAACGGCACCAGCAGCCCGATGACCAGAATGGCAATGGCCGGTAACAAGAAGATATAGGCTGTATATTTACGAGGGTCGCTTAAGGTTTTTAGCATATTATCCTCCCCAGGGTTGACGGAGTGAGAGGGGGCGAACAGGGGCTGGAACTTTGTGGCCCCGGCCCCTGTTCGGATTATGATTTTATAAAGCTAAAACTATTTGCTGATTTATTTAGTCCACATGTAGTAGCCGGAGCGGTCCATCACCTCACGGGTTTTGTCAGCTGCTTCATTCAAAGCATCATTGATGGACTTTTCACCGCTCATCGCTTCAGACAGAGCCACGCCCATAATGTTGACGTTGATTTCGCCCCATTCGGCAATCAGCGGGCGCCAGTCGGTGGCGGCGCATTTGAGCTGTTCCAGTACCACCGGGTATTCATCCCGGCCCTCTTGCAGGTCGGGGTTGGCGTAGGTGGACATACGCATCGGATCGCCGCCGATTTCAGCCAGTTTCACATCTTGTTCTTTGCTGGTCATCCACTGGATGAAGAGCCAGGCCGCATCTTTGTTTTTGGCGTTTTTCGGGATACCCATGGCAAAACCGCCGGTTTCGGAGCCGCAGGTTTCTTCGGTGGGATGCAGGGCGTAGCCCACGTTGCCGTCAACCAGAGATTGGTTGGGGTCACGGCTGATCGCTGCAATTTTGTGGGAGTCCAGATACATGGCGGCTTCGCCTTGCACAAAGGCGTTGCTCATTTCGCCGTAGCCGTAGGAGAGCACACCCGGCGGAGAGTTGTCGAGCAGTTGCTTGAAGGCCACCGCTGCGGCGATACCTTTGTCGTTGTTGAAGACGGGGTTCCACTGGTCATCCAGCACGGTGCCGCCGTAGGGGCTGAGGTGGAGCAGGTAGCCGGCGTTAATCTGGTGGCCGGCCGCGCCGCGGGAGGTGAAGCCGTACACATCTTCTACGTTGTCGGTGATGTACTGGGCGGTTTCAATCAGTTCGTCGTAGGTTTCCGGAACTTCCAGGCCGTGTTCTTCAAAGATATCTTTGCGGTAAGCCAGGATGGAGGTTTCGGCGCCAAAGGGGATGCCGTACAGCGCCGAGGTCGGGCCTTCGAGGTAGGATTTGCGTCCGCCAACAGTGCCGCCGTTAATCAGGAAGGCGGGCACGATGTCTTCGGGGTCGTAAGTGGGGTCGTACAGGTCGCCTTTGGTCACAAAGGGCGCAATCGGTTCCAGGAAGCCTTTGTTGACGTACTCGGTTTTCCACATGACCACCCAGGCCACCACGTCGTAGTCGCCGCCATCGGGCTTGCTCATTTCCAGGACCTGTTTGTCGTGCATATTCAGGTACTGGATGGAGTCGACTTCGACATTAATGCCGGTTGCTTCTTCAAATTCGGGAATCAGTTCTTTGGCTTTTTCAAAATGGCTCAGGGCCGGCCAACTGACGACAATTGTTTCCCCGGCAAAGGGAGC
>Ga0180429_10002836_pt1 | contig 14176 bp, 12 predicted proteins | sample SS_ome_FD_132428 | JGI IMG/M metagenome (GOLD analysis project Ga0180429, IMG submission 132428) | Hypersaline lake sediment archaeal communities from the Salton Sea, California, USA - SS_1_S_1 metaG | ecosystem: Environmental > Aquatic > Non-marine Saline and Alkaline > Hypersaline > Sediment ...
CGTCGCGCCGGTCGCCGGCGCGTGCCAGTTCGGTGGTGACGATGCCGGTCGGCACGGCGATGACGCCGTAACCGAGGATCATCAGGGCGGCGGCGAGCGCGCGGCCGAGGGGCGTCTGCGGCGAGATGTCGCCGTAGCCGACCGTCGTGAGCGTGACGATCGCCCAGTACACGCTCGTGGGGATGCTATCGAAGCCGCGTCCGGGGCCCTCGATGACGTACATGGCGGCGCCCACCACCAGCACGGCGGTCAGCACGAAGGTCAGGAAGACGGTGATCTTGGCGCGGCTGGCGGTGAGCGCTTGGGCCAGGATGCGCGCCTCGCTCAGGTAGCGGGCGAGTTTGAGCACGCGGAACACCCGCAGGAGCCTCAGCGCTCGCAGCACGGCCAGGTACGGGGTGGCGCCGAGCAGCAGCGCGAGGTAGGCGGGCAGGATCGCCAGCAGGTCGACCAGGCCGAAGAAGCTGAAGGCGTAGCGCCGTTCGCGACCGGCGGTGACGAGCCGCAGGACGTACTCGACGGTGAACGCGAGCGTGAACGCCCACTCGATGCGGCGCAGCATGGGTCCGTAGTCGGCGCGGATCGAGGGGACGCTCTCCAGGACGACCGCCACGACGCTGGCGACGATCGCCCACAGCAGGGCCACGTCGAACGCCCGTGCCGCCGGGGTGTCGGTCTCGAAGATCACGCGCCCGATGCGCTCGCGCCAGCCCATCCGGGCGATGGTACCGGAGGTGGCGCCGGCCGGTGCCGCCGTCGTCGTGGCGGACCGCCCTCGCCGGGCTGCCGCTGCGGGTGCATGATGGTCGCGATGGATACCGCCGCGCGCCCGATGACGCCGCCGGCGGCCGGGGCCGCCGGGCCCGCCGCCGGGCCGGCCGGGTCGGCCGGGTCGGCGACCGCCGCCCGCCCGACCGGCATCGTGTTCGACGTCAAGCGCGGCAGCGCCGAGGACGGACCCGGGATCCGCACCACCGTCTTCCTCAAGGGGTGCCCGCTGCGCTGCGTGTGGTGCCACAACCCGGAGGGGCTCGATCCCGGCACGGTGCTCTCGGTGACCCCCGGCCGCTGCGTCCCCTGTGGTGCCTGCGTCGAGGCCTGCCCCGAGGGGGCGATCTCGCTGGCGGACGACGGTACGCCGGTCACCGACCGCCAGCGGTGCACGGTCTGCGGGGTCTGCGTCGACGCCTGCCCGACGGGCGCCCGCGAGCTGCGCGGCGCGGCGTGGTCGAGCGCGGCCCTGGTCGACGAGGTCGCCCGCGACCGGCCGTTCTTCGAGGCCTCGGGCGGCGGCGTCACCTTCTCGGGCGGCGAGCCCCTCGCGCAGCCGGAGTTCCTGCTGGCGTGCCTGCGGGCGTGCCGCGATCTCGGGTTGCACACCGCCGTCGACACCTCGGGTTACGCCCCGCGGGACGTCGCGCTGGCGGTCGCGGCGGCCGCCGACCTCGTGTTGTTCGACCTCAAGCACCCCGATCCGGCGCGGCACGCGCGCTTCACGGGGGTGCCCCTGCGCGTGATCGTGGGAAACCTGCGCGCCCTCGACGCCGCGGGCGCGCGGCTGTGGCTCCGGGTGCCCGTGATCCCCGGCGTCAACGATGACGACGACGCCCGCGACGGCTTCGTCGCGCTGCTCGCCGCCCTCCGGCGCCGGGTCCCCGTGTGGCTCCTGCCGTACCACGAGACGGCGGCCGCGAAGTACGCGCGGGTGGGGCGGTCGTACGGGTTCGGCGCGGTGGTGTCGACGGGCGGTGGGCTGGCCTCCCTGGCCGAAGCCCTGCGCGCCGCCGGCCACGACGTCCGGATGGGAGGCGAGACGCGTGCGTGACCGGGTAGCCCGGCTTCGACAGGCTTCGCTGGCGCGGCGCCCCACGATCTCCGCCGAGCGGGCGCTGCTGATGACGCGCTTCTACCGCGAGGAGGCGGAGCGCCACGCGCCGCCCGTGCGCCGCGCGTTGGCGTTCCGCAAGCTGTGCGAGGAGCGCGACCTGTACCTGGGGCCGGACGAGCTGATCGTGGGCGAGCGCGGTCCGCAGCCGGCCGCCACGCCGACCTTCCCCGAGCTCACCTGCCACTCGCTGCACGACTTGGATGTCCTCGCCACCCGCGAGAAGACGAGCTACGCGGTGCCGCCCGACGTCATCGACGCCTACGAGCGCGAGGTCATCCCGTACTGGACGGGCCGCTCCCTTCGGGAACGCGTCTTCGGCGCCGTTCCGGACGCGTGGCTGCGCGCCTACGAGGCGGGCTGCTTCACCGAGTTCATGGAGCAGCGCGCGCCCGGGCACACGAGCGCCGACGGCAAGGCGTTCCGCCAGGGGCTGCGGCAGTTCCGGGCCGAGATCGCGGCGGCCACGGCCGCGCTCGGGCACCAGCGCGACGCGCTCGGGCACCAGCGCGACGCGCACGAGCACGCCCTGGACGCCCCCGCCAGGCTCGAGCAACTGGCCGCCATGGACGCGGCCGCCGAGGCCGGCATGCGCTACGCGGTGCGCTACGCCGAGCTGGCCGACGCCCGCGCGGAGGAAGAGCCCGACGCGGGGCGCCGCCACGAGTTGCGCCGCATCGCCGAGGTCTGCCGCCGGGTGCCCGCCGAGCCGCCGCGCGACTTCCACGAGGCGCTGCAGGCCTACTGGTTCCACCACCTCGCCGTCGTCACCGAGCTCAACGGCTGGGACGCGTTCAATCCGGGCCACCTCGACCAGCACCTGAGGCCCTTCTACGACGCCGGGCTGCGCGACGGCAGCCTCACGCGCGAGGGAGCCAAGGAGCTGCTCGGCTGCCTGTGGGTCAAGTTCGCCGACCAGCCCGCGCCGCCCAAGGTGGGCGTCACCGCCGCCGAGAGCGGCACCTACAACGACTTCGTCAACATCAACCTCGGCGGCCTCCTCGCCGACGGGTGCCAGGGCGCCAACGAGGTCTCGCACCTCATCCTCGAGGTTGCCGAGGAGATGCGCCTGCTGCAGCCCCAGTGCAACGTGCAGGTCGCGCGCGAGACGCCCGACGCGCTGCTGCTCCACGCCTGCCGCGTGATCCGCGAGGGGATCGGCTACCCGGCGCTCTTCAACGCCGACGTCGTCGTCGAGGAGCTCCTGCGCCAGGGCAAGCGCCTCGCGGACGCCCGCGAGGGCGGCACCAGCGGCTGCATCGAGACGGGCGCCTTCGGCAAGGAGGCCTACGTCCTCTCCGGCTACGTCAACCTCGTCAAGCTGCTCGAGCTGGCGCTGCACGACGGCCGCGACCCGCGGACCGGCGTGCAGGTCGGCCCGCGCACGGGCGCTCTCGACACCCTCGCGTCCTTCGACGACCTCTTCGCCGCCTGGGAGGCGCAGCTGCGGCACCTCGTCGAGGTGAAGCTGCACGGCAACGCCCTCGTGCAGGCGCTGTACGCCGAGGAGATGCCGGCGCCCTACCTATCGCTGCTGATCGACGACTGCATCGCGTCGGGGCGCGACTACAACGCCGGCGGCGCGCGCTACGACACCACCTACCTGCAGGGCGTGGGCATCGGCACGCTCACCGACGCGCTGTCGGCCCTGCGGCGGCACGTGTACGAGACCGGCGTCATCGGCCTAACGGAGCTCGTCGCCGCGCTCGAGGACGACTTCGCGGCCGAGGAGCCCCTGCGCCAGCGCCTGCTCAACCGCACGCCCCGCTACGGCAATGACGACCCGGCCGCCGACGATCTCATGCAGCGCGCCTTCGGCGCGTTCTTCGACGCGGTGGACGGCCGGCCGGCACCGCGCGGCGGCACGTACCACATCGACATGCTGCCCACCACCTGCCACGTGTACTTCGGCTCGGTCACGGGCGCGACCCCGGACGGGCGACGCCGCAGCATGCCGCTCTCCGAGGGGATCTCGCCCGTCCAGGGCGCCGACCGTCGCGGTCCCACCGCCGTCCTGCGCTCCGCGGCGGCGATGGACCAGGTGAAGACCGGCGGCACGCTGCTCAACATGAAGTTCTCGCCCCGTGCGCTCGAGGGCGACGAGGGGCTCGAGCGCCTCGCGGCGTTGGTCCGTGGCTATTTCGCCCTCGGCGGCCACCACGTCCAGTTCAACGTCGTCGATGCCGCCGTGCTGCGCGCGGCGCAGGCGCGGCCCGAGGAGCACCGCGGGCTGCTCGTGCGGGTCGCCGGCTACAGCGACTTCTTCTGCGACCTCGGCCGCGAGCTGCAGGACGAGATCATCGCGCGGACGGAGCACGCGGGGGCGTGAGCGCCAGGCGGCTGCACCGCATGGGACTGCTCGGCGAGCCGCCCGCGCGCCCCGTTCCCGACGGCGTCGCCATCTGCCCCTACGCGGCCGGTCGCGACCACCAGCGGGTCCCCGCAGTCTTCGCCGCGGCCTTCGGCGAGCCGCCGTGGCCGGACGACTGGGACCGCTTCCCCGAGTTCGACCCGTGCGGCGCGTTCGTCGCCGAGGCCGTCGCGAACGAGGAGGCGGTCGGCTTCGTGACCTGCTTCCGCCGCGCCGGCTTCGGCTACGTGAGCGTGCTCGCCGTGGTGCCCGGGTGGCGCCGTCGCGGTGTCGCTCGGGCGCTGCTGGGGTCGGCGGTCGGCTACCTGTGTTCGCTCGGGCTGAGCGCGGTCGAGGTCGACGCCTTCACCGACGCGGGTCCCGCCGTGGCCCTCTACCTGGGTTTCGGCTTCGAGGTGCTCAGGACGTACGACGATCCGCAGTCGGGCTCGGACGGGGCCGCTGCCGCTCGGTCCCTCGAGGGTGCGGGGCCCGACGGAGCGCAGGTAGCCTGAGGCCATGATCGTCCGTTCCGAGCGCGATACCGATCGCGATGCCGTCCGCCGCGTCCACGCCACCGCCTTCGCCACGCCCGAGGAGGCCGACCTCGTCGACGCGCTGCGGGCGGGCGCGGACCCGCTGGTTTCGCTCGTGGCGGAGGACGCCGGCGAGGTCGTCGGTCACGTCATGTTCTCGCCGGTCACGCTGCCCGACCAGCGCGAGCTGCGGCTGATGGGCCTGGCGCCGCTCGCCGTCGTTCCCGAGCGCCAGCGCGGCGGGGTGGGCGGCGCGCTGACGCGGGCGGGCCTCGAGCGCTGCCGCGAGATCGGCGTGGGCGCCGTGGTCGTGCTCGGGCATCCCGACTACTACCCCAGGTTCGGCTTCGTCCGCGCCGACACCCACGGCATCGGTTGCCCGTTCGATGCTCCTGCCGAGGCCTGGATGGTGGCCGAACTCGAGCCCGGTTACCTGAGCGGTGCCAGAGGCACCGCACGCTGGCACGCCGCGTTCGACGGCCTCTGAGCGCGACGGCACCGCGCGCGGCGCCGCGCTTCCCGAGCGTCGCCGTATCCTGCCGGTAGGATGCGCCGGTGACCACGCCGCTCGCCGCGCCGCTCCCACTCCCGTGCGGCGCCGTCCTCCCCAACCGCATCGCCAAGGCCGCCATGACCGAGGCGCTGGGCGACCTGCGCGACGACGCGACGCCCGCGCTCGAACGGCTGTACCGGCGGTGGTCCGACGGCGGCGCAGGGCTGCTGATCAGCGGTCACGTCATGGTCGACCGCCGCTTCCTCGAGCAGGCGGGCAACGTCGTCCTGGACGACGAGACCGACGAGACGAAGCTGCGCGCCTGGGTCGCGGCCGGCACCCATGGCGGCAGCCACTTCTGGGCCCAGCTCAACCACCCGGGGCGACAGACCACCCGCTTCCACAGCGACCGGCCGGTGGCGCCGTCGGCGGTGGCCTTGCCCGTGCGCGGGTTCTTCGCGCGACCGCGCGCCCTGGAGGCGACCGAGATCGGCGCGCTGGTCGAGGCGTACGCGCGGGCCGCCGCGATCGCCCGGCGGGTCGGCTTCACCGGCGTGCAGGTGCACGCCGCCCACGGCTACCTCATCAGCCAGTTCCTGTCGCCGCGCAGCAACCGCCGGAGCGACGCCTGGGGCGGGCCGCTCGAGAACCGCGCGCGGTTCCTGCTCGACGTCGTGCGCGCCGTCCGCGCCGCCGTCGGGCCCGGCTTCCCGGTGGCGGTCAAGCTCAACTCGTCCGACTTCCAGCGCGGCGGCTTCGAGCACGCCGAGGCGGTCGAGGTCGCTCGCATGCTGGGGGCCGAGGGGATCGACCTGCTCGAGATCAGCGGGGGGACCTACGAACGTGTTGCCTTCGCGGGGCACAGGCGGATCGCGGACCCGCGCGCCGCGGCGACCCGTGCCCGCGAGGCCTACTTCCTGACCTACGCCCATGCGATTCGCGCCGCCGTCCCCGGCGTGCCGCTCATGGTGTCGGGCGGCTTCCGGACGCCCGCGGTCATGGGCGAGGTCGTCCGCGCCGGGGAGGCTAACGTGCTGGGTATCGCGCGACCGTTCTGCGTCGAGCCCGAGTTCCCCGCGAGGCTGCTGGCGGGGTCGACGGGCCCGCTGCCCAGCCCCGAGCGACGCATCCGCATCGGGCGCGGCTGGGCCGGTCCGCACAGCCCGTCGGCCGACCTGCGCGCCTACAACGCTCAGGCCGCCACCGCCTGGTTCTACCGGCAGATCGAGCGGCTGGGCGCCGGCGAGGAGCCCGAGGTACGGCCCGGGCCCGGCATCCTGGTGCTGCTGCGCTACCTGTGGCGCGAGGCGCGGCGGGCGCGGCGGCGGCGCGCGGTCCGGCGCGCGGTGCGGATGACCTGAGCGCGGCCTGCTAGGCTGGGGATCGAACCGCGCGACCCTCGTGCACGGCATCCGAACGCGCACGGCCACGGCCGCAAGGAGCGTGCGAGATGGCCACCCCCACCAGGAAGACGTCGCGCCGTCGCGCCCTCGTGGTTCTCGGCATCGTCCTGGGCGTGCCGCTGGCGTACTACGGCGGGCACTTCATGCTGCGGTCGACGCCGGCCGGACCGGTGCAGGTCATCGCCCACCGCGGCGGACCGGCCAACGCGCCCGAGAACACCCTCGACGCCTTCCGGACCGCCATCGACCAGGGCGCGTCGTGGCTGGAGTTCGACGTCCAGATGACGCGCGACGGCGAGTTGGTGGTCATCCACGACGAGACGGTGGACCGGACGACCGACGGCACCGGCGCCGTACGCGACCTCACCCTGGCCCAGATCCGCGCCCTCGACGCGGGCGGCGGCGAACGGGTACCCACCTTCGCGGAGGTAGTGGACCTGGCCAGGACCCACGGGGTCGGGATCCTGCCCGAGACGAAGGCCGCGCACCTGTACCCGGGCATCGAGGAGAGGCTGCTGGAGGTGCTGGCGGCCGCCGACGTCCTCGACCGAGCGGTCGTCCAGTCGTTCGACGCGGCGTCGCTCGAGCGCCTGCGGAGCCTCTCGCCCGACGTACGGCTGTGCGCCCTGTACGGCCTGTGGCGCTTCGACGTGCGCCGGCCCCCCGGCGACGCCGAGTTCGTGTGCCCGATGGCCGAGATGGTGTTCCTCGACCCCGGCATGCTCCGGCGCGCCCACCGCGAGGGCCGTCAGGCGTTCGTCTGGTTCGGGGCGTTCGAGAACCGCTTCATGTACGGGGCGATGCGCTTCTTCGGGGCCGACGGCGTCATGAGCGACGATCCGGCGGCGCTCGCGGCCGCGCTGGCAGGGCGCTGACGGGCGGGAACGGGGACGCGGCGGGAGGAGGCAGGTCGTGGTCTGGTCGTCGCTGAACGGTTCCGAGCGCGCGTACGTCGTCTGGTCGTTCCTGTACCTGAGCGTGCTCATCGCGCACTTCGCGGTTCGCGCGCGCTTCTTCGAGAGCTACACCCTCCGCTACGGCTGGGTCGTCTACGCGCTCGGCGTGCCCGCGGCACTCCTGAGCGTCAGGCTCCTCGTCCGCGGCGAGGACTGGACCCTGTGGGCGGCGGGCTTCCTGTGCCTGGCGTTCAGCCTCTTCGGGTTCTGGGTCGACTACGTCGCCGGGGTCCAGTTCCGCAGCCCCTTCGTCGCCTCGGTCGGCGTCCCCTACGTCCTGCTGTTCCTCGCCACGCTGATGTTCTACTGGTGGCCCCTGTGGCATCGGAGCGTGGCGCTGTGGGGCGCGTACGCGGTGCTGTACGTGGTCGCCATGGTGCTGAACCTGCGCTCCCACTAGCGCCGTGGGCGACGGCGGCGGCGGGGCCGCGGCGAGCGCCGCGCCCGGCCGACCCCCGCGGGCGTCGCGCGGGAATCAGCCCGCCAGCGGCTCGAACCTCGCCGTGAAGTGCCGCAGCGCCGGCGGCTCCTGCGCGATGCGGTAACCGCGCAGCTCGTCGGCGCGCCCGGCCACCTCGGCGCAGACCTCGATGACGTAGTCGACGTGGCTTTGCGTGTAGGTGCGGCGGGGGATCGCCAGGCGCACGAGGTCGAGGGCAGCGGGCGTCTCGCTGCCGTCCGGGTGGCGCCCGAACATGACCGTGCCGATCTCGCAGGCGCGGATGCCGCCGGCCTCGTAGAGCGCGACCGCGACGGCTTGGCCGGGGTACTGCAGCGGCGGCACGTGCGGCAGGAGGGCGCGCGCGTCGATGTAGACGGCGTGACCGCCGACGGGCCGCATGACCGGCACGCCCGCACGGTGCAGGCCCTCGCCCAGGTACCACGTCGAGCGGATGCGGTAGCGCAGGTAGTCGTGCTGCACGACCTCCTCGAGGCCCTGGGCGATGGCGTCGAGGTCGCGGCCGGCGAGGCCGCCGTAGGTGGGGAAGCCCTCGGTGAGGATGAGCAGGTTGCGGCAGCGGGCGGCGAGCTCGTCGTCGCGGACGGCGAGCCAGCCGCCGATGTTCGCCAGGCCGTCCTTCTTGGCGCTCATCGTCATGCCGTCGGCGAGGGCGGCGATGTCGCGCACGATGTCGGCGACCTCGCGGTCCTGCTGGCCGGCCTCGCGCTCGCGGATGAACCAGGCGTTCTCCGCGAAGCGGCAGGCGTCGAGGAACAGGGGCACGCCGTGGCGGTCGCAGAGCTCGCGCACGCCGCGGAGGTTACCGAGCGACACCGGCTGGCCGCCGCCGGAGTTGTTGGTGATCGTGACGAACACCGCCGGCACGGCCCCCGCGTTGTCCCGCAGGAAGGCGTCGAGTCGGCCCAGGTCCATGTTCCCCTTGAAGGGGTGCTCGAGGGCGGGGTCGAGGCCCTCGGGGATGACCAGGTCGACCGCCTCGGCGCCGGTGGCCTCGACGTTGGCTCGGGTCGTGTCGAAGTGGGTGTTGTTCGGGATCTTCTTGCCGGGGCCGCCGATCGCGGCCATGAGGATCTTCTCGGCCGCGCGGCCCTGGTGGGTGGGGATGACGTGCGGCATGGGGAAGAGCTTCTTGACGGCCGCCTCGAAGCGGTACCACGACGGCGAGCCCGCGTACGCCTCGTCGCCACGCTGGATGCCGGCCCACTGCTCGCTCGACATCGCGCCGGTGCCGGAGTCGGTGAGGAGGTCGATCAGCACGTCCTCGCTGCGCAGCGAGAAGAGGTTGTAGCCGACCGCCCGGATCGCGGCGCGGCGCTCCTCCTCGGTCGTCATGCGCAGCGGCTCGACGGAGTGGATGCGGAAGGGCTCGATGATCGTCCGCGGGATGCTCATGGCCCGAGTATCGCCCGCGGCACGCGGGTTGGGTGCCGGTTGCAGGGGGCGCCGGGAGCCGCGATGCCCCGGGCGCCTCGGACGGGTCCCGGGGCGGACGGACGCCTCGGTGCCCCGCGCTCACCAAGGGATCGCTCGGCCCTCCTGGTCGAAGAAGCCGCCGGAGTCGGCGGGCGTGAGGCCGTCGAGCGCCGCGAGCAGCTTCCCCGCGGCCTCGTCCGGGCTCAGCGTCGGCTGGCCGCCGCTGCCGAACGGGGCCGAGAGCCGACTCTCCACGTGCCCGGGATGCAGCGTCACCACTACCGCCTCGCGCCGGCCGCGCCCGATCTCGGCGGCGGCCGTCCGCACCAGCTGGTTCAACGCCACCTTGGCGGCGCGGTAGCCGTACCAGCCGCCGAGACGGTTCTCGCCCAGGCTCGCCACCCGTGCGGAGATCGTGGCGAACGCCACCTTGCCCGTTCGCGGCAGCAGTGGCAACAGGTGCTTCATGAGCAGTGCCGGCCCGATGGCGTTGACGGCGAACGCGTGCGCGAGCCGCGCCGGGTCGAGCGCACGGAGGCTCTTCTCGGGCATGACGCCGTCGCCGTGGAGGAAGCCGGTGGCGTCGATCACCAGTCGCAGATCGAGGCCGCGCTCGGCGATCGCGGACGCGGCCGCCGCGATGCTGGCCTCGTCGAGGAGGTCTAGGGAGGGCCGACCGTCACGCGACAGACCGAGGACGTCGGCGAAGCGCGGATCGGCGCGCAAGCGGGCCTCGAGGGCGCCGCCGATGGCGCCGGAGGCGCCGATGACGACGGCGAGACCACCGTCGGGGAAAGGGTTCGCGTCCATGGTTGAGGGTATGGGGTCGCTGGCGCCGCGTCTGTGGTGCGGGGCGCGGTGTGGGGCATCATGGCGGTAGCGAGGTGGCTCATGTCCCAGCGTGCCCGACCGATCGCCGATCTGCATCCGGACCCCGCGGAGGCCGCCCTGGTTGCGGTGCTGCGCGAGCTCGTCGACCAGGAGCGGGCGACCGTGGTCGTGCCCCCGCACGCCGCGGTCGACGGCTTCTGGTTCGGCGCCGGCAACGCCGTGGTCGACCCAGCCGACGGGACCGTGTGGCTCGTCGGCCGCTACCGGGACTCCGGCGATTCGCGCACCGGCGTGTTGGCGGGCGCGCGTGGCCTCGAGCTGGCGCTCTTCCGCTCCGGGGACGACGGCCATACCTTCGTCAAGGCGGCGTCGTGGTCGAAGGCCGATCTCTCGCGCCTCGGCGGCGTGACGTCGATCGAGGGCGCCGCGGTGGCGCGCCGCGCGGACGGGGGTTGGGAGCTGTTCGTCGCCCTCGAGAAGGACGTGGCCTATCCCGCGCCGGTGGCCGCGCTGCAGAAGCCGGGAACCGGGGTGTGGTCCATCGACCTGCTGACGGGTCCGCGGCCCGACGACATCGACACGGCGACGCAGGCGCGTTGCCTCGCCGGTACCGAGCCCGAGGCGCTGCACGTCAAGGACCCGGTCGTGTGCCGCGACGGCGACGTCACGCACCTCTACGCCTCCGTGCATCCCGCTTCGTGGTCGTCGTCGAACACCGCCTGGGCCACGCGTGACCGGGACGACGCGGCCTTCGCCGTGCGCGACTGGCAGTTCGCGCCGCGCGGCCCGCAGTGGGACGTCGCCGTCACCCGCGTCACGCACCGCTGGCCGGTGCCCCGGGTCGGGCGCTTCGCGGACCTGCCCGCGTGCTCGGTCTACCTCTACGATGGCGCGGAGTGCATGCGCCCGCTGGACGAGAACCCACGGGCCGCGTCTCGCCCGCGCGGGTACTCGTGCGAGGAGCTCGGCGGCGCTTTGTGGAGCCCGGACGACCATCCGGCCGCGCTGCGGCGCCTGTCGCGTTGGGCGCCCCTGTTCGTGTCGCCGTACGGCACCGGTTGCAGCCGCTACCTCAGCCTGGTGCGGATCGGAGACCAGCTCGTCGCGACGTGGCAGCAGGGGCAGCCCGACGGTTCGCAGCCGCTGGTGGCGCACCGGCTGCCGTGGGCACGGGTGGTGGCGCTGCTGGGCGGCTGATGCCCGCGGGACGTCGCGTGCCGGTCGGGTAGCCTCGAGCATGGCTGACCTCGAGATCGCGACCCATCCCTTCGGCACGATGCCCGACGGCCGCACGGTCACCCGCCTCGACCTCGACGCCCCCGACGGCAGCGGCGTGTCGCTGTGCGACCTCGGTGCCGCGGTGCTCGAGGTGCGGGTGCCCGACCGAGAGGGCCGCGTCGCCAACGTCGTCCTCGGGCACCGCGAGCTGGCCGGCTACCTGGCGAACGCGCCGTACTTCGGCGTCGTGGTCGGCCGCTGCGCCAACCGCATCGGCGGCGCCGCCTTCGAGCTCGACGGGTGCGCCTTCCGGTTGGCGCCGAACGAGGGGCCGAACCAGCTGCACGGTGGGCCGGGCGGCTTCCACGCCCGCGTGTGGGGCATCGCGTCGCGGGACGCGGGGCCGGAGCGGGCGGCCGTGACGCTGCGGCTGGTGTCGGAGGACGGCGACCAGGGGTACCCGGGCCGGCTCGACGTGACCGTCACGATCGGCTGGACGGCCGGCCGCGAGCTCGAGCTCGCGTTCGAGGCGCGCTCGGACGCCCCGACGGCCGTCAACCTGGCGCACCACGGCTACTGGAACCTGGCGGGCGAGGGCTCGGGCACCGTGGACGATCACGTCCTGCGCGTCCGCGCCGACACGTTCCTGCCGGTCGACGAGGACCACCTGCCGACCGGCGAGCTGCGGCCCGTGGACGGCACGCCCTACGACCTGCGGCGCGGGAGGCGGCTGGGCGAGGTGCTGCGCGCGGACGACCCGCAGGTTGCCGGCGCGAAGGGCGTCGACCACTGCTTCGTGCTGGATCGGGCCGGGGCCGGCCCCGATGAACTCGTCGAGGTCGTCCGGTTGCACGAACCGGTCAGCGGCCGCACGCTGCGGCTGGCGACCACCGAGCCCGGCGTCCAGGTATACGCCGGCGGCTACCTCGACGGCGCGCTCGTCGGCCGCTCCGGCCGCCGCTACCGGCAGGGCGACGGGATCGCCCTCGAACCGCAGCGCTTCCCGGACGCCATGCACCACCCGCACTTCCCGTCGGTGGTGTTGCGGCCCGGTGAGGTCTACCGTCAGCGGTCGGTGTTCGCGCTCGGCGTGGATTGAGCGTGGCGCTGGGCGGGCGTCGAGTCTCGGGGCGGCGGCTCAGACCAGATCGCCGTGCGCGTCGAACGCGAGGTCATGGGCCCGGCCTTCGCGCCGCAGCGACGGGTGCCGCTCCACCTCGTCGGCGAGCGCCTCGGAGACGTGGACGACGCCGAGCGCCTTGGTGTTGCGGATGCGCACCAGCCGCACGCGGCGCTTGTCGGGCGCGCCGCAGGTCTTGATCGCGGCCTGGATCGCCAGCCGATCGCTGCCGAGCACCATGGGGATCTTCACCGTGGTGGGGACCGTCGTCGTCAGCGCGTTCGGGTAGGTGTGCTCGAAGCGCAGCTTGCGGAACGCGCGCTCGGTGGTGAAGTCGGCGAGGCCGATGCCGTTCGCGTTGCCCTCCGACTTGGCGGTCAGGTCCAGGACGGCGATCCGCGAGACCCTCGGCCCGCCGGACAGGAACGGCGTGTGGTAGCGGCCGATGACGTTCGTGTCCATCCCGGTTCCGGAGATGTCCTTGCCGATCTCGTCGACGACCAGCACGTCCAGCTCGTCGACGTAGAGCCGCGGCGCGAGGGCCCGCGCGCGCTCGAGGAGCGCCGGTTCCGCCGCGTCGATCTCGCCGCCGCGGAGCACCGCCAGCTCGCACGCCTCGCCGTAGGCGTTCTCGACGATACCGACGGCGAACGCCACGTCGACCGCGGCCAGCGTGACCCGGGCCATCGAAGCGACGATCTCGGCCATGCGGCCGAAGCCGTGCTCATGGCAGGCGTCCGCGCCGCGCTGCTTGCCGAGCCCGACCGCGATCATCTTCATGAGGCCGCTCTCGTGGCGGCCGCGGAAGGCGACGTGCTGCCGGATGGCGTTGACGAACACGAGGCCGTCCGCGGCCGCGGCGAACGCGTCGAGGTGCACCGGCACGCCCTCCGGCGTGCGGCCGACCTCGACCGTGTCCATCGTGGCCCGGATCGGCGCGCCGACCGCGGCCTCGGTGACGCCGAGGTTCGCGAGCAGGCCGACCTGGCCCTCCGCCGTCGCCCCGCCGTGGCTCCCCATGGCGGGGACGACGAACGGCGTGGCGCCCGCGGCGCGCACCTCCCCGACGATCGTGCGCACGAGCAGAGGCAGGTCACGGATGCCGCGACTGCCGACCCCGACGGCCAGCGACCGCCCGGCGAGCGGCCGCGTCGCGTCCGTGGCCCGGATCCGACGCCGCAGTTCGTCCTCGACGCCGTCGAGCCGCGGTCGCGGGAGGCGCTGCTCCACCCGCATGACGCGCGGGAGCGGCACGTCGTGCAGGAGGCTCTCGACGCTCACGGCCGCGCGCCCCGCACCGCGTCACGCCCCCGGCGGCGGCGGCAGGTCGAAGATCTTGCCGGGGTTCATGATGAGGTTGGGGTCCCAGGCGCGTTTGACGGCGTGCATGAGTTCGAGTTCGACGGGGTTGGTGACGTCGGGGAGGTAGTTCTTGCGTTTGAGGCCGATGCCGTGTTCGCCGCTGATCTTGCCGCCGAGGTCGCGAACGAAGCGGTAGAGCTCGCGCA